>Ga0208062_100001_pt1 | contig 322916 bp, 313 predicted proteins | sample DeeseametaMP0261_FD_184217 | JGI IMG/M metagenome (GOLD analysis project Ga0208062, IMG submission 184217) | Marine microbial communities from the Deep Atlantic Ocean - MP0261 (SPAdes) | ecosystem: Environmental > Aquatic > Marine > Oceanic | place: South Atlantic Ocean | collected 2011-01-01 | reverse complement strand
CCCCGAGCCATCAGCCGGTGACTGGGACAGGGACGTTCCGACCGGTGGCCGGAAATGCAGGGAGTAAAGCACGCGATCCAGCACCGCCTGGCCATTCCATGCCGGGTTGTTATTGACCATGCCGACGATGGCCCAGGTGGTGTTCCTGTCATCACGAGTAAAGCCTGCAATGGAACGTACGTCTGCCAGGGTACCGGTTTTGATGCGCCCTTCACCATCCATTCCCGTGTTGCGTAACCGCCTCGCCATGGTTCCGTCCATGGCAATGATCGGTAGCGAAGCCATCAGGTCAGAGGCATACCGGCTTTCCCAGGCATGCTGCAGAATTCGGGCACCCTGCCGGGCGGTGATGCGGCCATGGCGGGTCAGGCCGGAGCCGTTGTCGATCACCATGCCAGCGGTGTTGATGCCTTTCTGCTCGAGCCAGTCATAAATGGCCCGGATACCGGCTACCCGGTCATCGTTGTCCGAGTCTTGCCGCACTTCTGCGCCAATGGCCAGAAGCATCTGCCGGGCCATTACGTTGCTGCTCCACTTGTTGATGTCCCGCACCATGGTTACCAGGTCGGGGGAGGTGGTTCGCATAACCAGCCTAAGGTCTTCAGGCGCCTGTTCAAAACGGTCGCCGCCGCTCACGATAATGCCCATTTCTGACAGTACCGTGCGAATGGTCGAGGCCGCGTAGTGATCGTGGGGTAGCAGTGACATATAGGTAGTGGTGCGGCAACCCTGAGGCAGCTCGCCGGTCACCTGCACGGTCACCCGCTGGTCGTCATGAAACACCGGTTGCCATTTGAAGTCCCGACGGGATGGGCAGGGGCCTTCCGGCACGGCGGTTACCCGGTTGTCGATGGTGACTTCGCCAAGGTTGGGGGTGGTCCAGGCCTGAGTGCCACGCTCGTCTGCCCGTACCTGGAAATGCAGCAGGTTCAGGTTGGTGAGGTAGGCCGAAGGCTCCACCAGGAACGGCGCGTACGGGTTGTTGCCATTATCTTCAAAATGCGGGAAGCCGCCATCAACCTGAAAATAACTGCCGTCCAGCACCAGGTCGCCGCTGATGCGGTTTATTCCCATGTCTTTGAGTTCCCTGAGTGTGCCCCACAGCCGCTCCAGGGTCAGCTTCGGGTCGCCGCCGAAGCGCACATAAAGGTTACCTTCCAGGGTATCGCCCACCATCTGGCCATCGGTCAGAAAATCGGTATTCCAGTGGTGATTGGGGCCAAGCAGTTCCAGGGCGGCGTAGGTGGTTATCAGCTTCATGATGGAGCCGGGGTTCATCAGCTGGTCAGCGTTTACATACTGGTCGATGCCCGGGCCGTTCAGGGGCACGGCGGCAACGCTCAGGCCTTGCTCGTTGTTCAGGGATTTGGAGGCGTAGTCACGGATCTCGGAAGCCCACAGCCCGGAACTGGAGAAGCTTCTGGCCGCATCCTCCTGGCTCTGGGCCAGTGCCGGCGCGCTGAGTGAGAAGGCTGTAGCCGCAGCAATCAACAGACGGCTGGATTTTGAAAATCTCCAGAGTGAGCATGCACTCACCCTTGAACCTTGCAGTCGCATGGCCTGAGTCCCTTGTTAGCTTCTTTTCCTACCATAGCCCATCTTACGGGTTTGTACTATGCAAAAAAGTGATACATGACGTTAAAAAATGACAGTAGCCACGTTGTTTCTATTGAGGTTTTGTTTCAAATTTCCGCTGGGCTTTGTGAATCAGTGAGTTACTGTGACCCCGGGTTTGTGGCCCTGCAGCCAATGGTGAGTGCAAAATATGTGGGACAATGCCTGAAATACTCAACAACAAAGGGAAACATCCATGTTTCGAGCCCTCAAGCATCAGGTTAACGTGCTGGAGTCTGTGGCCACGTCTTCGTTTTCGGCCTGGCGCGGGTGTCTTGTGGTCAAGGCCGTGCCGCAACCGGAAAAGCCGCTGATTCTCTTTGATATTGAAGCCTGCCCGTTCTGCCGCAAGGTGAGGGAAGCGTTGACTGCCCTGCACCTGGATGCAGAGATTCGCCCGTGCCCGAAAGGCGGCCGGATTTTCCGGGCGGAAGCCGAGGCCGTTGGCGGCAAAAAGCAGTTTCCGTTGCTGGTGGACCAGAACACCGGTGAAACCCTGTATGAGTCAGACGCGATCGTGGAGTACCTGTTCCGCCAGTACGCCAATCGTCCTGTGCCGGGATATTACAAAGGTAAATCCTGGCAAACGGCCCTTGGCGCGGCTGGCTCTGCCGCCAGTGAGTTGAGGGGCATGCGGGCGAGGCCAGCCAAGCGCCCGGCCCAGGCGCTGCATTTGTGGAGTTTTGAGGGCAGTCCCTTCTCCCGTTTGGTTCGAGAACGCCTGTGCGAATTCGAAATTCCCTACACGCTGCATAACCTGGGCAAAGAGCATTGGACCGAAATCGGCCCGGCGGTTCAGCGCATCAAGCCCGGCCCCTATGAGCCCGAGGCTGGCGGCAAGCGTGATGCGTTCTTTCAGGCGCACGGTCGGGTACAGGTGCCGTACCTGGAAGACCCCAACACCGGCCAGAAGCTGTTTGAATCTGCCCGTATCCTGGCCTACCTGGAAAAAGAATACGCCATGTGACGCGCAGGCTGCTCCGGGTATGGCAATCGTGCCCGGAGCAGGTATCATCGGCGCCGGTAACCTGACAGCCGATTCCGGGAGAGTGCGATGTATACGGGCCAGTGTTTGTGTGGCGAGATCAAGTTTGACTACGATGGCCCGCTTGGCCCCATCGCGTTGTGCCATTGCAGCCAGTGTCGCCGTGCCCACGGCAGTGCCTTCTCGGCCAGTGCTCCGGTTCAGAAGGTGCGTTTTCACTTTACCCGGGGCGAAGACAAGGTGACCGAATTCGAGTCTCGTCCAGGCAAGTACCGGGCCTTCTGCAGCTGCTGTGGCAGCCAGTTATACAGCCGGGTAGACGCCATTCCCGGTATTCTGCGTTTGCGCATCGGCGTGCTCGACGAACCGGTCGGCAAGAAAGCGGCCCAGCATGTCTACGTGGGTTCGAAGTCTGACTGGTTCGATATTACCGATGATCTTCCGCAGTTCGAGAAAACCGAAAGAACCAACGATCCGCACTGACCGTCTATTTCGCCGGAACCATTCGGTAAACCTTGCCCCTTGGTGAATCTGTCAGTAACCAGAGGGCGCCGTCTGGCCCCATTCGTACATCCCGGATGCGCTCGCCCAGCTCGGTGAGCAAATCTTCCTCTTCGGTAACCTTCCCGCCATCAAGGCTCAGGCGCACCAGTTTGCGCATTTTCAGCGCACCAACAAACACATCACCTTGCCACTGGGGAAACAGCTCTCCGGTATAGAACGCCATGCCCGATGGCGCGATGGAAGGATCCCAGTAGTGCAGGGGATCGGCCACGCCCTCCATGGTGGTTCTGCTGGAAATCGGAACGCCGGAGTAATCGATGCCGTAGGTCACCTTCGGCCAGCCGTAATCGTTGCCAGCCCTGATGATGTTGATTTCATCGCCACCCCGGGGGCCGTGTTCGTGGCTCCAGACCTCACCGGTGTCCGGGTGCAGGGTCATGCCCTGAATGTTGCGGTTGCCGTAAGTGAAGAAGGTGTCGTTGATGTCCGAATTGCTGAGGAAGGGATTGTCAGGTGCGGGTTCTCCGTTAATGGTGATGCGGTGCACGCCACCGGCGTCGTCCCGGGTGTCCTGGGCCCGCTCCATCTCGCCGCGGTCACCAACAGAAATGTATAGATGGCCATCCTGGCCACACACCATGCGCCCGGCAAAGTGCCTGGTGGTGTTGCCTCGCGGCGAGGCTTCGAAAATTACCTCCGCATCACTCAACGCCTTGCCGTCAAACCTGGCCCGGGCTACCCGGGTGGTCATGCCCTCACGACTTCTGTGGGCATAGCTCAGAAACAGCACCTGGTTATCGTCAAACTCCGGATGCAGCAATACATCCAGCAGGCCACCCTGGCCGGCAACTACCAACTGGGGCACGCCGGTAACCGGCTCCTTGTGCAGCTCCCCGTCGCGAATCACCCGCAGCCGGCCGGCCCTTTCGGTGACCAGTTGCGAGCCGTCTGGCAGGAACGCGAGGCTCCAGGGGTGTTCGAGGTTGTCTGCAACCACCGCCAGTCGAAAGCGAAGGTCATCGGCCTCATAAATATCAGCAGCTCCGGCTGCCGCCGTGTGGGCCAGAAAAGGAGCAAGCAGCAACAAAGGGATGCGGCCGTTCATGGTGAAAGACTCCTGAGAGGATCAACTTAGTCAACCATAGCACCGATTTACGACTCCCGCGGCCCGCGCAGTATTTTCCACTATTCTGGCCAAAACTGTCGTCATCAACCGCTACACTGAATCGTTCAGAATAAACGCGAAGGAGGTGTGCAATGCCAAGTCGTTATCAGGATTTTCATTTGCAGCCGCTGGCGGGCGAATGGCGGGAAGGCAGCAGTGACAAGCTTCGCCCGGTGTTAAACCCCTATTCCGGAGAGGAATTGGTGAGCATTCGCCTGGCGAATTCTGAAGACCTGGATAAGGCATACCGTATGGCCCAGGCTACCCAGCAAGAGTGGGCCAACCGGGCACCTTCCGAGCGATCCGGGGTCTTGTTTCGGGCCGTATCGATCTTCGACGAGCGTAAAGACGAAATCATCGACTGGTTGATTCGTGAATCTGGCAGTACCCGCCTGAAGGCGATGGTGGAGTGGGGAAGCGCCCGGGCAATCACCCAGGAAGCAGCCAGCATGCCGGCCAGGGCTCACGGCTACACCATGGCCAGTGATATTCCGGGCAAAGAAAACCTGGTCTACCGGCGGCCATTAGGGGTGGTTGGAGTGATCAGCCCCTGGAACTTTCCCCTGCACCTGTCCCAGCGTTCCGTAGCACCGGCGCTGGCGCTTGGTAACGCGGTAGTCATCAAGCCCGCCAGCGACACGCCGGTTACCGGCGGCCTTTTACTGGCCCGTATTCTCGAAGAAGCGGGGCTGCCCGCGGGTGTGCTGAGCGTTGTGGTGGGTGCCGGTTCGGATATTGGTGACGACTTTGTGGCCCACCCGACCCCGGCGCTGATTTCGTTTACCGGATCCACTCCGGTGGGCAAAAACATCGGCCGAATTGCCACCGGTGGCGACTACATCAAGAAGGTCGCCCTGGAGCTGGGTGGTAACAGCCCCTTCGTGGTGCTGGATGATGCCGATATAGAACAGGCCGCGAAGGCTGCTGTGTTCGGTAAATTCCTGCATCAGGGCCAGATCTGTATGGCCATCAATCGGATTATTGTCGACCAGAGCCGCTACGATGAATTCGCGGCCGCTTTCGTCGCCCAGGTCAAAACGCTGAGGGTGGGCGACCCTTCCGACATCGAAACGGCTATCGGCCCGATCATCAATCAATCCCAGCTTGAAGGCCTGCAGAAAAAGATTGCAGACGCCAAGGCACAAGGCGCCACCGTCTTGCTTGAAGGCGAGGTGAGTGGGCAGGTGCTTCCTCCCCATGTGTTCGGTGATGTGACGCCGGATATGAAGTTGAGTGCTGAAGAGATCTTCGGACCGATTGCCGGTATCCAGAAAGCCCGGGACGAGCAGCATGCCCTGGAGCTTGCCAATGGCACAGAGTTTGGTTTGTCCAGTGCGGTGTTCAGCGGCGACCCTGAGCGCGGCTTGAGCTTTGCCAGAAAGGTGCGGGCGGGGATGACCCATGTGAACGATATGCCGGTGAACGACGAGGCCGCCTTGCCGTTTGGTGGCGAGAAAAATTCCGGACTGGGCCGCTTTAACGGTGACTGGGCCATCGAGGAATTCTCAACGGTGCAGTGGGTCAGTGTGCAACGCACACCCAGACAATACCCGTTCTGAACCGGCGCATTTTCTGAATTGAGCGAGCCCCGGCCCAGTCCGTCGGGGCGTTACTGTGTACAAGGAGACTTCCATGGAAATCAAAGCTGCAGTAACCCACAGACAGGGTGAGGCATTCAAACTGGAGCCGGTGGAGCTGGCCGAACCGGCGCTCGGCGAGATCCGGGTCCGGATTGTGGCAACTGGGGTTTGCCACACCGATGCCGTAGCACGGGATCTGGGTATTGCCCCTTTTCCAATCGTTCTGGGCCACGAAGGAGCCGGTGTGGTGGATGCAGTGGGCGAGGGCGTGACCGACCTGAAACCGGGCGATCACGTGGTGCTGTCGTTTGCCCATTGTGGCGGCTGTGGCAACTGCCTGACTGGCCACCCGACCGTGTGTGACACATTTAACGATCTGAACTTTGGCGGCGCCATGGATGATGGCAGCCACCGGCTGAGTCAGGGTGATCAGGAGCTGGCCACGTTCTTCGGTCAGTCATCCTTCGGCACCTATGCGGTGGTCAGTGCCCGTAACGCCGTGAAAGTGGACTCCGAGGTGGATCTGGCCCTGTTGGGGCCACTGGGCTGCGGTATTCAGACCGGAGCCGGAACCGTGCTGAACCGCCTGAAGCCGGATTTTGGCTCCAGCATTGTGGTGTAGGGGTGCGGTGCGGTTGGCCTGAGTGCTGTCATGGCTGCCCGTATTGCCGGTTGCCAGCACATTGTTGCCGTGGATGTTCACGACAGTCGCCTTGAGCTGGCCCGGGAACTGGGTGCCACCCACGCGTTCAATGGCAAGACCACGGATGTTGTTGAAGAGGTAAGAAAACTGACCGGCGGGGGCAGCCACTTTGCTGTGGAAACCACGGGTGTGCCGCAAGTGGTGAAGCAGTCTCTCAATGCCCTGAGGCCTCTGGGCACCTGCGCTATTGTTGGCGTGACTCCGGAAGTTACCCTGGATGTTCACAACGATCTTATGGCTGAGGGCAAGAGCATGATCGGCGTGATTGAGGGCGATTCCGTGCCGCGGGTATTCATTCCGCAGCTGATTGCCTACTTCAAGGCGGGGCAATTCCCGTTCGATAAACTGGTTCGGTATTACGAGTTTGACCAGATCGACCAGGCCTTTGAAGATTCTGCCAGCGGCAAAACCATCAAGCCGATCCTGAAAATCGGTTGATCCCTTCCCGCCAGAGGCTCCGGGCCTCTGGCGATTCTCCCGACTTTACTTCCCGCGCGTGTTTTTCTGCAGCCATCGGTCCAGCTGGTCGGCAAATTCCTTGCGATCGGCCTGACCAAACGGGGCCGGGCCACCGGTCACCTGGCCGGCACTGCGCATCTCTTCCATGAAGTTACGCATGGCCAATCGCTGGCGGATGTTTTCCTTGGTGAATGCCTGGCCGCGGGGGTTGAACACGTCGGCGCCTTTTTCGATGGCTTCTGCGGCCAGGGGAATGTCCTGGGTGATCACCAGGTCGCCTTTGCTCATCTGGTCCATGATTTCGTTATCGGCGACATCGAAGCCCTGGGGTACCTGCCGGCGGCTGATGTAGGGGCTTGGCGGCAGGGTGATGGCGTGGTTGGCGATAAAGGTGGTCTGGATTTGCCAGCGGGTAGCGGCGCGGCAGATGATTTCCTTGATCGGCACGGGGCAGGCGTCGGCGTCGACCCAGATAGGCATTTCACTTTTCCTTCGGTAACTTGTTTGTGGCCAGTTTAACCGCTCGGTGCGGGTGCGGGTTAGTTTTGGCCCGGTGATTCCTGGTAGTGGTATAATTCAATGCTCATTCAATTAACAGGAAATGATAATGTCTCAACTTCCCCCATGCCCCCAGTGCAATTCTGAATACACCTATGAAGACGGCGTTCAGCTGGTTTGCCCCGAATGTGGCCATGAGTGGACCGAAGCTGAACAGGCGGAGGCCGCAGCTGGCAAGGTGGTTCGCGATTCCAACGGCAACGAGCTTCAGGACGGTGATACGGTAACAGTGATCAAGGACCTGAAGGTGAAGGGTTCCAGCCTGGTGGTGAAAGTCGGCACCAAGGTGAAGAATATCCGGCTGGTAGACGGCGACCATGATATCGACTGCAAAGTGGATGGCGTGGGTGCTATGAAGCTTAAGTCAGAGTTTGTCAAAAAGGCCTGACCGCTTTGATGGCCATTGCCGCAACCACCCTGGCTTTGGGGGTTACCTGTTGGCTGTTGCGGCAAGGCCTGCCATATGAGCGGTGGGATGATTGAGTCTCAGCCCTGGCTGACGGCCCGCACTTGTTGATCAAGCTCTTTGGCCAGGCCGGGGTCGAGGTTCAGGGCCGCGGCCAGTTGGTCCAGCCACGCTCGTTCCATGGCGTTCTGGTCATCAATCATAACGGCGCTGACCACATAGATTTCCCGGCTTGCCTGGGGGGAATCTGCGTTTTTGGCAAGCGCCTGGGCGTCCAGCGGGGCATCAAACTGTTGTTGAATCCAGTTGTGTAATTCGTCGTCTGGTCCCAGTTTTTCGATTTCCTGAGTGAGCAGTGCGCGTTCGTTGGCGTCTACGTGGCCGTCAGCCCGGGCCGCCATGATCATGGCCTGCAGTATCTCAAGACCACGCTTTTCCTGCTCGGCACCCTGCAGTTGTTCCAGTGGCCGGCCCTGTTGGGCTGGCGCTTGCTGAGGGACGCCCTGTGCGTTGCTCTGGTAATTCTGGTAGGCCTTCCACGCCAGCGCGCCTACACCTGCAAGAGCGCCATATTTCAGCGCCGTGCCGCCCATCTTTCGGCCGCGCTTGGAACCCAGCATCAAGCCCAGAGCACCGCCGCCCAGCAGGCTCTTGACGTCAATCCCGCTGCCGCTATTCCCGCCAGAGACCTGGTTGCCAAGGCTGCCCATCAGGCTGTTTATATCCATTCCACCGTTGCTTCGGGATTGGCCACCTTGAGCCTGCCCCATGATCTGATTCAGTACCGACATGACGTTCATTGTTCAGCTCCTTCGAGGGGCGTTGCCCGTGTTTGCTCATTGAGTTTAGCCACAACAAACCATAACCAACATGAATCCGGGATGAACGTATTGTCAGGCGCCTGCCCGTAAAGTTCCTTTGATCATTTCCGAACCATCGTCTAAATATTAAACAGGGTGTCCGTTAGCACCCGGAGAAATCCCGCAGCGCGTAACCCGCGCCAACAACAAGACGAACCACCCCACCGCTGCCGTTGCCCGCCACAAGCAGGCTTTAGTGCAGCCAGGCTTTTATCGCGAAGCCGGGGGACAGGAGGATGGGATGAAAGAAGTCCACGAGTTTCATGTGGATAGCACCCGCTATCTGGATGATCACGGCAAGCCCCTGAGTGAGCTGCCGCGCCAGGCCGGGAACACCGACAGGGTTCTGGCCGCCTACCGCAACATGGTGCTGACCCGCACCTTCGATTCCAAAGCCATTGCCCTGCAACGTACCGGAAAATGCGGTACCTATCCCTCTGTGCTGGGGCACGAAGTGGTGGGCACGGCCATTGGCCAGGGCATGTCGAAGTCCGATGTGTTTGTGCCTTACTATCGGGACCAGGCTGCCCATATTCTGCGGGGCGTCAGCCTCAGGGAGTTGCTGCTGTACTGGGGCGGCGACGAGCGCGGCAGCGCCTGGCAGAACTGCCCGGAAGATCTGCCCATATCGGTACCGATTGCCACCCAGTGCTGCCATGCCGTAGGTGTGGCCTCGGCTATGAAAATTCGCGACCAGCTGCGGGCGGTGGTGTGCTGCATTGGCGATGGCGGTACATCCAAGGGTGACTTTCTGGAAAGTATCAACCTGGCCGGTGCCTGGCACCTGCCGGTGGTGTTTGTGGTGATCAACAACCAGTGGGCCATTTCCACCCCACGCAGCCTGCAAAGCAGCGCCGAGACCATCGCCCAGAAAGCCATCAGTGCAGGATTGCCGGGCCACATTGTGGATGGCAACGACTACTTCGCGACGATTGAAGCACTGGACGCTGCTCTGGAGCGGGCCCATGGCGGCAAGGGCGCAACCGTGATTGAAGCGGTGACCTACCGGCTGGGCGACCACACCACCGCAGATGATGCCACCCGCTACCGCACCGCCGAAGATCTCAAGCGAGCCTGGGAAAAGGATGGCATCAAGCGCCTGCAGAACTGGCTTCATGACAGCGGACACTGGAGCAAGGATAAGGAAAAAGCCTTGCAGGCGGACTGCAAGCAAGCCGTAGAACAGGCCGTGGAGGAATACCTGGCCACCGAGGCCGAGCCACCCACCGCTATGCTGGATTATCTGTTTGAAACTCTCCCCGCGGCGCTGCAACCCCAGCGTGAGCAGATTGCCAACAAATACCGGGGAGGTGCAGCATGAGTGCGGCAGAGCGTTCAAACGAAACCCGTGACGTGACCCTGGTGGAAGCGGTCAACATGGCCCTGCACCGGGCCATGGCGGATGATGAAAACGTGGTGGTGCTGGGCGAAGACATCGCCACCAATGGCGGCGTGTTCCGCGCTACGGTGGGCCTGAAAGAGGCCTTCGGCTTCAAACGGGTGATGGATACACCGCTGGCGGAGAACCTGATCGCCGGCACGGCCATCGGTATGGCTACCCAGGGCCTGAGGCCGGTGGCAGAGTTCCAGTTCATGGGCTTTATCTACGCCGGTATGGAGCAGATTGTCAGCCACGCTGCGCGCATGCGTAACCGCACCCGGGGCCGGCTGCATTGCCCGCTGGTGTTCCGGGCGCCGTTCGGCGGTGGTATCCATGCGCCGGAACATCACTCTGAAAGCACCGAAGCCCTGTTTGCCCACATCCCTGGCCTGCGGGTGGTGATTCCCAGTTCGCCACAACGGGCCTATGGCCTGCTGCTGGGGGCCATCCGCAATCCGGACCCGGTGATTTTTCTGGAGCCCAAACGTATCTACCGGGCAGTGACCCAGAGCGTGGAGGACAACGGAGAGGCGCTGCCGCTGGATACCTGCTTCACCCTTCGAGAAGGCGATGACGTCACCCTGATCACCTGGGGTGCCTGCGTGATGGAAACCCTGCAAGCGGCCGATAAACTGGCAGAGCAGGGCGTGAGCTGCGAGGTGATCGATGTAGCCACCGTCAGCCCGCTGGACCGGGAAACCCTGCTGTGCTCAGTCGCCAAAACCGGTCGGGCGGTGATTATCCATGAAGCCTGCCGAAATGGCGGAGTGGGTGCGGAGGTAGCTGCTTCCATTGCCGAAGCGGCTTTTCTGGACCTGCAGGCGCCGGTGGTGCGGGTAACCGGCTACGACACTGTGATGCCTTACTACCGGAACGAGCAGTATTACCTGCCCCAGGTGGAAGACATTGTAACTGCCGTTGAACAGGTGATCGCGCTCTAGGAGGCCAACCATGAAAAACTTCAAACTCCCGGATCTGGGTGAAGGCCTGCCGGAAGCTGAAATTGTTGAATGGCATATCAAGGTGGGCGATGCGGTAGAGGCGGACCAGGTACTGGTCAGCGTGGAAACCGCCAAAGCCATCGTGGAAGTGCCGTCGCCGCAGGCCGGCACCATCGCCAAACTCTACGGCGAGCCCGGCGACATCATCCACACCGGCGAACCCCTGTTGGCCTTTGAAGGGGCGGGTGAAGACACCGGTACGGTGGTGGGTGAGCTGAAATCCTCCGGCAAAGGGGATGGGCAGGGCGCTCAGAAAGACCGGTTCATCGTCGGCGCTGCTGCCTCCAGCAAACGAGCCCGCGCCAACCGGGCCACTCCTGGAGTGCGGGCGCTGGCGGAGCGACTGGGTGTCAGCCTGGAAACCATCAAAGGCAGCGGCCCCGGCGGCCTGATCACCACCGACGACGTACACAAGCAGGCCAGCCACCAGAAACAGTTGGGCGATGCTGAACCCTTGCGCGGCACCCGCCGCACCATGGCGAAGAACATGGCGTTGTCTCACGCCCAGGTAGTGCCAGTCTCCATTTTTGAGGATGTGGATATCGGCGACTGGAAAAAGGGCACCGATACCACCATGCGCCTGGTCCAGGCCATCGGGAAAGCCTGCGATGCGGTGCCGGAGCTGAACTGCTGGTTTGATGGCGACAACCTGAGCCGCCAGTTACTGAGCGAGGTGCACGTAGGCATCGCCGTGGATACGCCCGAAGGTCTGTTTGTGCCGGTACTGAGAGACATTTCCCACCGTAACCTGAAAGACCTGCGCAAAGGGCTGGAGAACCTGCGCGACGCGGTGGCCACCCGCAAGATTCCGCCGAAGGAGATGCAGGGAGCCACCATCACCCTGTCCAATTTCGGCACCACGACCGGCCAGTATGCCAACCCCATCGTCAGCCCGCCCCAGGTGGCTATCGTGGGTGCCGGGCGTATTCGGGAGAAGCTGGTGCCATATAATGGCGCTGCGACCATTCGTCGCATTCTGCCCCTGTCCCTGACCTTCGACCACCGGGCTGCCACTGGCGGCGAAGCCTCGCGGTTTCTGGGCGCGCTGGTCGATGCGTTGCAGAAAACAGGCTGAACGGGCGGGCCGGTGGTCGCCGGCCTGCTGTTCCGGGCACTTGCCATCCGGCGCGTTGGCGACAACACTAAGGGCCTTCAAATGCCTGAAACCATCACCGTGCGAGACACCATGAACCGATTCAATAAACTGACCTCCGCGCTGCTGTTGGCCTGTGCCACCCTGGCAACACCGGTACTGGCGGCTGATCATGGTAAACATGCTGGGCACAGCAAGGTCCGGATCGACAACCCCTGGAGCCGGCCAACCCCGCCCGGCACGCCCATGGGCGTGGGTTACCTGGCCATCACCAATAACGGCGAGCAGGACATCACCCTGGTTGCAGCACAAAGCCTGAGAGCCGGCCATGTCTCCATCCACGAAACCTCCATGCACGAAGGTGTGATGCGCATGCAGCCGGTGAAGGGTGGCCTGGCCATTCCGGCTGGCGAAACCGTGCAGCTGAAACCCCGCAGTTATCACCTGATGCTGGAGCAGTTACCCCAGCCCCTGGTTGAAGGCGAGAAAATTCCGGTGCAGCTGGACTTCGACGGTGCGGACGACATGGATATTGAGCTGGTGGTTCAGCCGCTGGATGGCATGCCTGTGGACCACTCGAATATGGATCACTCCAAAATGAAACACTGAGGCGGTCTGAGGGTGTTCTGATCCGGAAGCGCTTAACGCTTCACGCAGGCAAAGATCGCGTTTCCGGATTCGCCATCCCAGGGCACAATGCGTTCGTAGTCGTGCTCGAAGATGTGTACCTCGAACCACGGCTTCAGCAGCGCTTCGAACTCGCCGGAGCTGAGTGCCACCATCGGGTGCTCATCCTGCCAGGACTCGCAAACACCGTTGGTATTGCGGTCAATACTCAGCCGCAGTGATTGCCGCTCACCAGGGCCGGCGTAGTGCCAGCCGGAACGGAAACTGAACTCGCTGCCATCATGCTGCGCTGTGTGGCTGACATACAGGTTGTTATTGATGCGGGTTTTGTCCACCGCATTGAAACAGAACAGCCCGTTTTCTGATAACGCCTGGTGGGCACTGCGGATGCAGCCTTTGAGTTTCTCGATGCCATCGCTTACCGAACAACTGATGCAGGCGTCGGATACCCCGGCTTTGCGCCCGGTAGTCGATATCTGCACACATCAGGTCATAGTACCCGGACAAGTCCGTGTATAAGGCATTGGTGGACAATGGAAAGCCTCTGCAGGATTAACTGGATCACCTCTGGCGATCAGCAGTTGCAGGGCAGGTAAGGCGCTGCGGGCGGGCGTTTCGAGGGCGGGGTATGGTACCGAATTTGCCCGTTAGCCGGTAGCACTTCCAGAAGCGGTTTCCGACTTATATTGACGGGTGGCATAAAGTCATTGTGGTCACTCTCCTTCGCTATTACCGCACCGCCTTGCACCTCGGGGCGTTGCGGCGGTTCTGAATTGAATGCAGAATGCCGTAACGGTTTAATCTGCTATTCAACAGCCCCGAGAGTGGAGTTCAGCTATGTCGCCAAAGGATATTGTGGCGCAGTTTATTTCAGACATTCACGCCCAGCGTTTTGACGAGGCCAAGACCTTGCTGGCGGAGGATGGCTTCGAGTATGTGGGGCCCAACATGCGCTTCCTCAGCCGGGACGACATGCTCGCTTACCAGTTCGGCATGGCCGCTATCCAGAAAGCCCTTGTGCTGCGGCAGCTAAGCGCAGACGGCGAGCACGTGTTTGCGACCCTGGACTACCGGACGCATTTTGAACCCATCGGAGATGTGCGGCTTGCGGTATGGTTTCGCGTTCGTGATGACAGAATCCATACCATGGAAACTTTCTATAATGCCGCAGTAGTGGAGAATATGTTGGGGGGTAACCTGCCAACGGCAGGCTGAACAAGGCAGGTTCACATTGTTCAGCCCTGGCAGGCTGCCTTCAGGCACGCTCCCTGAAGGCAGGTTCTGATTACTGCCTTGCGCGCTTGCGGGCAGCGCCCAGGCCAAGCAGGCCCAGACCCAGAAGCGCCATGGTGCCGGGCTCCGGCACGGGCAATTCGGTGACGTTGAGGCGGGCCATCAGATCGATTGATGTGTCAGCATTTTCCGCGGTGAAGAAGGTCTCCACCTCGCCGGCAAAGCCAATCAGATCCAGACTGTAAAGGTTGTTACCCAGCTGGAACTCTGAACTGCTCAGGTGTTGATCCAGGATCCATACCTGATCATCCACATCGCCAGTTTGCGTAATGATGTCCCTCCAGAAACCCCAGCAAAAGCCGCCGAGATTTAGCCCCCAGCACTGTTGTCCGATAACTTCCGGCGCTGTATTCGGCGTTTCGTTATGGGCAAAGACGAAGGTGCCCGATGAGCCGCCGTTATCACCAAATCCGTCAAAGCCCAGATTGACCGCCAGGTCCACTCCGGTAATGCCATCACCGGTAACCGGCTTGTTGATGTGAGTCAGGCTGCCCAGCACAAAGGCATCGCTGTCCAGAATGGTCTGAGGCAGCGGAGACGTACCATTGAAGTTATAGCCACTCTGGCCGGCGCCTGAGCTGTACCCCCAGCGAATCTGGCTGGTGCCTTCACCGTTGACGTTGGAACCGCCAACGGCATTTTCAAAGCTTCCGGATACAGAGGTCAGGTTAACTGGAAAGGCAAACGCAGCGCTGGCGGTCAGTGCGGTTGCAGTTGCGACTAAGGCTTTTGCTAGCATTTTCATTATTCGTTCCTTCGTTTTGAGTGAGTCCGTTCTCGTTTAGCAAGTTAAGTGCCATTTCTTTAGGTTATTGATTTGTGGCTGTTTTTATGAGGCCCTGAAAATATGTGTCAATTAACCTGACATTTGCGTTGTTCTTAGGCTGTTCCAGCGCTGCTTATCGCTGCTGGGAGCGGTAATGTGTCCACATTATTTACAGTATTTTGGTCGCGCCTGGACTGTAGCGATCTCTCGTTGCCTTACGGTAATGCTCCCGGCATGAAGAAACCGGCAAGCCGTGCTATCAATTGAGAGGGATTATTATTTTCTTCTGAAGGAATGGGCATGGCTTACTGGTTGGTGGACAGCCCGGGTTCTGGCGATGGCTCTCGCGACAGCGATTTCTGGCTGAAGCACCTGCGCGAGCAGGGCATAAATGACGTAACCGTTTGCAAGCTGGGTGATGCCGAAAATTGGATTCGTCATGTGTCTGAAGGCGACTGCCTGATGGCTGCAGGTGGTGATGGCACGGTGAACGGGGTGGCTTCGCTGTGCCTGCGTACCGGGGCGACCCTGGCGGTTCTGCCATCAGGCACTGCTAATGACTTCGCCCGAAACCTGGGCCTTCCTGAGGATCCTTCAGAGGTTGTTCGGCTGGTGGCAGAGGGTGGCTCGCAACGGATTGATGTGGCGGAGTTTTCAGATCGCATTTATTTGAACGTGGCTCACATCGGGCTTGGAACCTTGCCCTTCCGAAAAGCCAGTTCCCCAACCAAGCAAGCTTTGGGCAAGTTCAGCTACCTGGCCACCCTGTTTCAGCAGGTGGGTGCCAAGCGGGGCTTCCGGGCCAGGATTCAGACGGATCGCTCATCGCTCGAAGGCCGCTGGCTCTCCATTGCGGTTGCCACGGGAGCCTACTTTGGCGGCGGCCAGGAAATACCGGAAGCCTCGGCTGACGATGGACTGCTGGATGTGATTGCCATACGCCCCCGCCCGCTAGCCCAGTTGTTACTGACCTTCCTGACGGTTCGGCTGAACCGAAAAACGCCCCGGAGAACCAGCACGGTTATTCAGATCAAAGGCAAGTGGTGCCAGATAGACACCCAGCAGCCCAGAACCGTAACCGTAGACGGTGATGTAGCCGGCAAAACGCCCTTTCGGGCGACTTGCCGGCCGGGCGCTATCCGAGTGATTGGCAAGAGGGTAGTGCATACCGGCGAGCAGCCGGCAACGGGTTAGACTGAGATGCCGGCTTTACGGGCCCGGGCCGCGTGCAGCTTTTTGTAGCTCTCGATCATCTTCAGGTGCCGGTCGAGGCCGCGCAGGTCCATGCCGGTTTCTTCAAGGCCATAGAAACGCACGGTGCCGTTGATGGAACCTTCGACGGCATCCATCACCTCGTTGCCGAACATGCGGCGGAAGTTGTAGAGATAGTCTTCCAGCTCCAGTTCTTCGTTCAGTGTCGCTTCCAGGGCTGCGTTCATGGCCTGGTAGAACAGGCCGCGCTCAACGGTGTTATCGTTGAACTGCAGGAACATCTCCACCAGCTCCTGGGCTTCTTCCAGTTCACCCAGCGCCAGGTATATCAGCAGTTTCAGTTCCAGAATGGTGAGCTGGCCCCATACGGTATTTTCATCAAACTCGATGCCGGTCAGGGTGACGATGGTCATGTACACGTCCAGCTCGGACTCTTCCAGCCGCTCCACCAGGCCGGTCAATTCGTCTTCGCCCAGACGGTGCAGATTAAGAATGTCTTCCCGGAACTGCAGCGCCACGTTGGTGTTGTCCCACACCAGGTCTTCCACGGGGTACACCTCGGAATAGCCGGGTACCAAGATGCGGCACACCGGGGCGCCCAGATAATCGAAACCGGCTACGTAGCACTCCTTGCCCATGTCCGCGAGCATCTGGAACAGGGTGGCCGCTTCTTCTTCGTTGGTGCCGGAGAAATCCCACTCGACAAAATCGTAGTCGGATTTGGCACTGAAGAAGCGCCAGGACACCACCCCGCTGGAGTCGATAAAGTGCTCAACGTAGTTGTTAGGCTCAGTCACCGCCATGGAGTTGAAGGTGGGGGCGGGCAGGTCGTTCAGGCCTTCAAAACTGCGGCCCTGCAGCAGTTCGGTCAGGCTGCGTTCCAGCGCTACGTAGAAGCTGGGGTGAGCGCCAAGGGAGGCGAACACGCCGCCGGTTTTCGGGTTCATCAGGGTTACGCACATCACCGGGAACTGGCCGCCAAGGGAGGCGTCTTTTACCAGAACCGGGAAGCCCTGTTCTTCCAGGGCCTTGATGCCTTCGACAATTCCCGGGTACTTGGCCAGTACGCTGTCCGGCACATCCGGCAGGGCGATTTCGTTCTCGATGATTTCTTTTTTCACTGCCCGTTCAAAGATCTCGGACAGGCACTGCACCTGCGCTTCCTGCAGCGTGTTGCCCGCGCTCATGCCGTTGCTCAGATACAGGTTTTCGATCAGGTTGGAGGGGAAATACACGGTTTCCCCATCGGAGTGACGCACGTAGGGAATGCTGCAGATACCGCGCTCCGGGGTGCCGGAGTTGGTGTCGAACAGATGGGTGCCCAGCAGTTCGCCATCGGGGTTGTAGATGGCCAGGCAATGGTCGTCCAGGATACCTTTGGGCAGCTCGCCTTCCGGCCCCGGCTGGAACCATTTCTCGTTCGGGTAATGTACGAACTCGCTGTTGGCGATGTCCTGGCCGAAGTACTGGTCGTTGTAGAAAAAGTTGCAGTTCAGGCGCTCAATAAACTCGCCCAGGGCCGAGCACAACGCGGCTTCCTTGGTGGCACCCTTGCCGTTGGTGAAGCACATATGGGCGGCGGTATCGCGCACGTGTAGGGACCAAACATTGGGCACGATGTTGCGCCAGGAGGCAATCTCGATCTTCATACCGAGATCCGCCAGGATGCCACTCATGTTGGCAATGGTCTGTTCTAGCGGCAGGTCTTTGCCTTCGATGTAGGTGCTGGAGTCGCCGCCCGGAGCGGCAGTCAGCAGGGCTTGGGCGTCTTCGTCCAGGTTTTCCACTACTTCAATCTGGAAATCCGGACCGGTTTGCACCACCTTTTTGACCGTGCAGCGGTCGATGGAGCGGAGGATGCCCTGGCGGTCCTTGTCGGAAATGTCTTCCGGCAGTTCTACCTGAATCTTGAAAATCTGCTTGTAGCGGTTTTCCGGGTCTACAATGTTGTTCTGCGACAGCCGGATGTTGTCTGTGGGGATATCCCGGGCATTGCAGTAAACCTTCACAAAGTAGGCTGCGCACATGGCCGATGAGGCCAGGAAGTAGTCAAACGGGCCGGGCGCCGAGCCATCGCCTTTGTAGCGGACGGGCTGGTCTGAGATGACGGTAAAATCGTCAAACTTGGCCTCAAGCCTCAGGTTGTCGAGATAATTGACTTTGATTTCCATGGGCAGCTTACCGGATTCAGAAATATGAGCAGTTTACGCGGAATAGACGAGGTGATCCCCGATGCGCGGGATGGTCTCACAAAAACGGAACGGACGATACTTTACGTCCTGAGCGAGACCCAGAAGGAATTGGGCGGCCGTAATGTGCCGACGGTAATGCTGTATGGCCGGGTGCTGGAGTATGTGAATATCAGCGTGGACGAGCTGCACCTGTACCTGGATCGCCTCGGTGTGAAAGGAGACGGGCTTTAGGGCTGGTGAGCGCTGAAGTCCCTTGGGTCTATCCGGTAATAGCCGCACATCGCCTTGTAGACCTCCGGTTGCGCCTCTAGCAGGTGTTCCGGCTGCTGAAAGAAGGCTTCCGTCAGCACCGCAAAGAACTCCGCCGGCTCGGTGGCGCCATAAGGGTCCAGCCAGGGTTTATGGTGGTGTTCCAGCCGGTGTTGCAGGTGGTCCCAGGCCTTGGTCATGGTTTCCTGCCAGTGCTTTGCGTCTTGCCCGCTCAGTGGCGGAGCCCCGTCTGCCGAGCCATCCAGGTAATCCAGCTGATGGGCGAACTCGTGCAGAATGACGTTGTGCGGGCCATGAGGATTGGCGATGGCTTGTTCACACTGGCTCCAGGCCAGAATTACCCGGCCGTGAGACCAGGCCTCCCCGGCCCGGGTTTCTTCACTGGTACTGACCACCAGGCCATCACTGTCGGTGTCCTGAACCCGGTAGATATCGGGGTAGACCAGAATGCTCTTTACATCGTCGTAGTTCGAGAAGGCTCGTTCCAGCAATAACAGGCAGGCATGACCCGCGATGGTCACCCGTACCCGGTCATCGATGTGAAAGCCTGCGCATTCATAGAATTCCTTTTCCGCGATAAACAGCTGAACCAGGTTCTCCAGCCGGGATTTGTGGCCGTTGGAGAGCTGGTTATAGATGGGTACGTTTTCCTTGAGGTGGCGCCGCCAGGGCGCAGGGAAGGGCTGTTGCAGTTCTCGCTGGCGTCGCCAGTTGCGGTAGAAGAACAGGTAAAAGACCGTTCCGGAAAGCAGAAGGATAGCGGCCAGGGAAAAGATCAGTGCGGGCGACATGGGTAGGCCTGTTCAACGGTCATGTTGCAGTCTGTGTAGTTGCAGGTCTTTTTCCAGCCGGTAAGTGTCAAAATCCCGAGCCAGGAAAAGGTGGCCCTTGTAATGCTGCAACGCCTCGGCGGCGAGCTGGTTGATATGAGGCGTGCCACCCGGGGCGGACTGGTAACGGGAGCTGAAGTGGGTGAGTACCAGGTTGGGGAGCTTTACGCTCTGGGCAAACCGGGCGACCTGCTGCGCCGAGCTGTGCTGGGGCCAGGGGCCGACCCGGTCGGCGACGTCCTGGGTGTAAGTCGCTTCGTGGATGAGTACATGAGTTCCCTCGCTGGCCTCTTTCAAAAGCTCCGGTGTGTCATTATCACCACCCACAATGATGCGCCGGGCGGTTCTGGGTATCTCTGTGTAGTCATCGCTCCTCAACAACCGGCCGTCATCCAGCAGAACGTCTTTGCCCTTCTGCAGGTCGCCCCAGGACGGACCCGCCTCTATGCCGTCCGCCGTCAGTTTCTCCTGCCTTAGCTGGCGTTCCAGATTTCGTTCAGTAAAGACATAAGCGCGACAGGCAACCCGGTGCGAAAGCGCCACGTTGGTAACCCCCACGTTGTCATCCTGCCAGTAAAAATCGTGCGCCTCGGAATTGATGAAGTTCAGCGGGTAGCTCAGGCTGGAGTCGCTGTTATCTATCGTCGCCTCGACGAACCGGCGCACCTGTGGCGGGGCGATGATGTCCAGCGGCTCGGTGCGGCCCAGCATGGAGGCGCTGGTGAGCAGGCCCGGCAGGCCGAAGATGTGGTCGCCGTGAATGTGGGTGATAAAGATGGCCCGCAGCTGCATCACCGAATAGCGGGTGCGCATCAGTTGGTGCTGGGTGCCTTCTCCGCAATCGACCAGGTACCAGGGTTTGGGACCGGACCGGCAAAGGGCCAGGCCAGTAACGTTCCGTGACCGGGTTGGTGTTCCGGCGGATGTGCCCAGGAAAGTAAATTCCATCGTGCCTCGATTCGCGGTAATGTGCCCCCTAATAATACGAAACCCTGCTCTGAGATGATACGGAACCCATCATGTCTGAACTCGCAAACTACGAAAGCTTTAACATCGAAGTAAAAGACCACATCGCCCACGTACAGTTCAGCCGTCCTGAAGCGCTGAACTCCATGAACAAGGCGTTCTGGCTGGAGTTGCCCCGCTGCGTGCAGGACATCGAAGCCAACACAGACGCCCGGGTGATTGTGATCTCCTCCACCGGCAAGCACTTTTCCGCCGGTATGGACCTTGGTGTGTTTTCTGATCCGAAATCCGTGCCCATGAGCGGTGATCCGGGCCGTATGGCCGAGAACCTTCGCCGCGTTGTCTTGCAGTTGCAAGATACCCTGAGCTCTCTGGAAAAAGTACGCCTGCCGGTGCTGGCGGCGGTTCACGGCGGCTGCATTGGTGGCGCGCTGGATCTGGTGTGTGCCGCCGACAGTCGTTACTGCACGGCGGATGCCTACTTCACCATCAAGGAAACTGAGCTGGGAATGACCGCCGATGTAGGCACCCTGCAGCGTTTGCCCAAGCTGATGCCCGAAGGCGTAGTGCGGGAACTGGCCTACACCGGCCGCAAATTCGGCGCCGAAGAGGCACAGCGACTTGGTTTCGTGAATACCGTTTACGAGAACCAGGAGGCGATGCTGGAAGGAGTGATGGCCATTGCTGCCCAGATTGCGGGCAACTCGCCGCTGGCGGTGACCGGCTGTAAGGAAATGATCAATTTCAGCCGTGATCACAGCGTGGAAGACAGCCTGAAGTACATGGCTACCTGGCAGGCCGGCATGTTCCGCCCCGGAGACATGATGAAGACTTTTCAGGCCAAGGCCCAGAAACAGGCTCCGAGCTACGATGCGCTGTTCCCTGTCAAGGATCTGTTCGACAACTGATCCATGCCTGAACGCGGAAGTCCCTCCATGCCTTCAGCCACCGCCCTGATGTTTCAGGGCGGTATTGGTTTACTCGGCCTGTTTGCTGTCTGGCTGTTTGAGATCCCACTGCTTCTTGATGGCCTGAATGCTGTTGAGGTGGTGTTGTTCGGCACAGTGGGGGCGGTTGGTACCTACCTGGTGCTGGTGTTGTTATCCCGCGTGCCCTGGCTTTTCCCGGGTAATCTGAGCAGCCAGATGCAGGCGCTTTATAACTTCGCCGCCAGTTATCGCTGGCCGGTACTTCTGGCGCTGTCGGTATTGGCGGGAGTGGGGGAAGAGTTACTGTTTCGCGGGGCCATTCAGGGCTGGCTACTGCAGCATACCGGCCCCTGGACAGCGGTTATTGCTGCTTCCGTGTTGTTCGGCCTGGTGCACTATGTTTCGTTCACCTATTTCGTGATGGCCACAGGCCTTGGTGCAGTGTTGGGCGTTGCCTACCAGTTCAGCCAGAGCCTGGCGCTGGTCATGGTCTGGCATGCACTGTACGACATGGTCGCGCTCTATTGTCTGCTGCGTTATCCCCACTGGTTTGGTGTTCGCCGGCCCCTGCCCTGAACCAGAAGAGTTCCCACCTGTGAGGCGCGCGGGTATCCTTGCGCCAGTTTTTTCGGAGTAGTTGGAATGCTTGAGAGTTACCTGACCGGCCTGCTGGTGTGTGGCGGTATTATCGTGGCCATCGGTGCCCAGAACGCTTACATCCTGAGCCAGGCCATTCGCCGGGAGCACCACTGGTGGGCAGCCGGGTTGTGCATGGTGTCAGACGTACTGCTGTTTACGCTCGGCATGTTCGGCGTGAGTGCGGCCCTGATGGCGGCACCCCAGGCGCTGGAAGTCTTGCGCTGGCTGGGTGTTGCCTTCCTGGGCTGGCTGGCCCTGCAGGCGTTTGTGCGCGCAGGCCGTGGCCGGGCGGCACTGAAAGCCTCGGGTGATGTCGGGCGAAGCCTGAAACGGGTTATCCTGACCACTCTGGCCGTTACCCTGCTCAATCCGCAGGTTTATCTGGATACCCTGTTGCTGATCCCGGCAGTGGGTGCCCAGCAGAGTAGTGCCGTGACTTTTGTGGCCGGCGCCAGCAGCGCGTCGATCCTCTGGTTTGGTGGTCTTGCCTGGTTCGGCTCCAGGCTGGCACCGGTTCTTTCCAAACCCGGTGCCTGGCGAGTGATTGATGGCGTTATTGGCCTGATGATGGCGGCTATCGCTTTACAGCTGGCCCTTGGCGGCCTTTGATATCTCGCCTTTCTCAACTTGTTCCAGAAATGCACGGATATCCTCGAAGGCTTCTTCGGCTTCTGGCAACAGCGGTGTGAAGATGTGCCACACATGCACCATGTTCTGCCAGGTGTGCAGTTCAACCGGTGAACCTTCAGCCCTGGCCTTGGCTGCATAGCGGGTAGAGTTGTCCAGCAGCATTTCTGTGGAGCTGGCATGGATCAGCGTTGGCGGCAGGTTGTTCAGGTTGCCGCGCAACGGCGAAGCCACAGGATTGGTAGGGGAGATCCGGAATGCCGCCAGGGTGCCCCACCAGAGCACCGGCAAAGGAATCTTGGAGAGCCCGCCAAACACCGGTCCCAGCAGGGGGTCGGTGCGGATGTTGTCGCGGTTGCTGGGAGCCGTCAGGGTGAGGTCTGTGGACGGCGACAGTGCCACTGCGGCATCCGGCTGGCGGATACCATTGTCCCGAACCCAGGCAATCAGCGACAGGGTATGGCTGCCGCCTGCGGAATCACCGGCCACCACCATAAAATCTGCAGTTTCTTCACCGTCCGGGCCGTGGGCTAACAGCCAGGTGTAAGCCTGGCGGCAGTCACGGATGCCATCCATAAACCGGTGCTCCGGCATCAATCGGTAGTCGAGGGCGAAAACGGCGGCATTGGCCAGCTGCGAGAACCTGTCGGTAATCGCCCGGTGGCTGCGGGGGCTGCCGGCAGCCCAGGCACCACCGTGGATATACAGAACCCGTCGGCGGGTGTCCACGCCAGGGGCGATAACCCATTCGCCCCTGGGCTGGTCGTTATGACGAATCTCTGAAGTTACTTCAACATCCTCACCCAGACTGTCCAGGTGATTCCTCAGGGCAATCAGCCTGGCTTTGCCTTTCAGTCCCTTCGATGCCCGGCCCATATCTTTAATGCGTGACAGCACCTCATCGTGAGCCGGATTAGGTGCGACTTCCTTCACTGCCCATTCGTTGCCGTCAAATTCGGACAGGTCTTTGACCCGGAACAGCAGGAAAGTGGCAACAACAATCAGCGCGACAATGGCGAGCAAGGTCCAGAGCATGGGTGTTCCTTTTCGGGGAGCAGTGGTTCTGTTCTGTGGATCACTGAAATCCTAACACGGCAACTATCACATCCGTGCGTTGTGTTGCCATTGGCCGGGCGGCCGGTGTGCAGGGCAATGTTCGGGAGGCTTGCAGGAAAGGGGGCAGAGAAGAAGGGCCCGGAGAGCCGGGCCCAGGGGCCTTAGTGACCGTAGATACGCATAGTGGTGTCCTGAACCACGAGGTTATCCAGCATCACAGAACCAATACTGGCTCCGCCTACCAGAACCTCGCCGATGGACATATCCGCTGCGAAGGTATTCAGGTCGATGGCTAGTGCATCGCCGGAACCGCCCAGACGGGTTGCCTTGTAGACGTCCATATCAATGGTGGCGCCGAGTGTCAGCACACTTGGTGCAGCGGCGGTGCCATCAAGCTTGGTGCCCATGTAGTCGGCGCCGGTCATTTTCAGGTCACGGATGCCGAGGCCCAGGAAGTCGATGTCAACGTCCAGGTCAGAGATACCTACCTTAGTGTTCAGGTTCAGTCTGTCCGTAGCGGTGTCAACGGTGATGCCTACCTTAGTGAAGGCACCGACCATGTTGAAGTTGCTGGCCAGCAGGGTGGAATCGGTGTGGCCTTCCAGGGTCCACTCGCCGGTGCTTACGCCGAAGTCGATCGGCGCAGCGGTCAGCGGCAATACGTTGATGATTGCGTCGCCGTCAGCAGCTACATCGATCTCGATGGCAATGTTGTCGATCAGGTTAGTGGTGGCGTCCAGCCCGAGTGCATCCCGGAAATCAGTGATTTCAGAGAACAGACCAGTGGTATTCGCACCGCCAATCGAGATGTCTTTGATAGACAGGGAGCCTTCATCGGTGTATCGGAATTCGCCGATGTCCACACGGGTTTCCAGCTCGATAGTCACACCGGCCTGACCGGTGATACTGCCCATCTGGGCGTCATCAATGGGTTTCAGGTCGGCCTGGGCCACAAACGGGAGGCCTGCCATGGCCAGCACTAACGCAGATTTTTTCAGGCTTTTCATTTCGTTGTTCCTTTTTTAGTTTTGTTTTCTCTTCTTTCCTGATTCGGGTTACAGCCGGCGGATACCGGCTGTAACCCTTTCCGGCCAAGCCGGAACTTTTAGAACTGAGGAGTCAGGTCCAGGTTGATGGTGTTGCCCGGGCCAGTCATGAACTGGTTCAGCAGGCTGGTCAGCAGGCCGCAGTTTTCCAGCGCGCCCAGCTCGTATACACCGCTTACGGTACCGCCAGTGGCCGGTGAGAAGTTGGAGCCTTCAACCGACTTCAGCTCGATGTTGATCGGATCGCGGGTCTGACACTCGGAACCACCACCAATGCGAATTGGCAGCCAGCCGATCTTGATAGCCACCTTGGGTACTTTCACATACAGCTGGGAGTTGGCAGTCAGCTTGCCGTTTACCAGGGAGCCGGTGGTTACCGCAGCCTGCTCGAATTCCACGTTGGCGGCAGCATTGATCTTGCTGAACAGCACCTTGATGGAGAAGTTGCCGGAGGTTGGCTGAACTTCCAGGTCTGCTTCAAAAGTGCCGGCAGCCAGGTCGAGAAGGGTAGCGATAGAGCCAGTCAGGGGCAGGGAGCCGCCGGTTGCCTTGATCAGTGTGGAGCCTTCCAGGCCCAACAGCAGTTCAATGGGGTCGGGGCCGCCGGTGGCTTCTTCATAGGACTCTGCACGCACCGGAATGGTTACGGTGGCGTTTTCTTCGTCGCTGGAGTTCACGACCAGGGCCGCGCTATACACACCCGGTGCACCGGCAGCAAAGCTCAGGTCGACAGAGCAGCTGGCGCCAGCGGCAACCGTGGTGCAGTTATTGGTCTGCAGGAAGTCAGCGGCATTGGCGCCTTCCAGGGCAATGCTGTTGATTTGCAGGGCGGCATTACCGTTGTTGGCAATGGTAACCTGCGCGGATTCGCTGGTTCCGGACAGAACGCGACCCAGTTCGACCGATTCCGGAGATACCGAGATTTCCGGTGTCGGAGCCAGGGTGCCGCGGCCAGACAGGGCAACGTCGATGCTCGGGGTTTCGGCATCGGTAGACTCGATGGTCAGGGTTGCGCTACGGGTGCCGTCAGTGCTTGGAGCAAAGGTGACATCAACCGCACAGGAAGCTTCCGGCGCAAGGCTGGAGCCACACTGGTTATTCAGGGTGAAGACGTCAGCATCGTTACCACTGATGGCAATGTTGTTCAGGCCCAGGGCTGCACTGCCGGTATTGGTGATGGATACGGACTGCTGAGCGCTCAGGCCGGCCTGTACCGCACCGAAGGCCAGTTCTTCAGCGCCTACGGTGATGCGCGGTGTTTCAACCACTTCACCACCCACGGTGATGGTTTGAAGCAGGTTGTCCTGGCCCGGCAGCTGAACACAGTCAGTCAGGATTTCACCGATCGGAGCCGGGGCAATGGCGCCATTGGCGGTGCGCGCAGTCAGGTCCAATTGAAGGGCGCCAACACGGATGACCAGTTCGCCAATATCATCCTCTGTAACCAGGAATTCCGGAGATATGCCGGAGGCCGGAACATTGAATTCGCCTGACGTTTCGGGAACCGGCGTGGGCGGAATGTCCAGCTTCACAATTTGTTCAACGGTTCTGCCTGCGGTCACAACACTGTTGTAACTGGTGGCAACGCCTTCGAGTGTGGCGGACTGAACCAGTTTAAGACCGGTGCGGGCATCGTCATTGACTACGGTGATGGCATCAACGGTGAATGCGGGGATGGTGTCACCCACAGACACTACGGAAGGAATATCTGCGCTGATGGTAGCCCGGATGGGCTGGTCGCCAATCAGCGGGAATGGGCATTCAAAGGCCAGTTCGGTAGAGACCTGTTCGGCTGCCGCATTTGACGCACCGCCGGCCATCAAGGCCGCCGCCGCAACAGCGGGACCGAGCTTGCGAACGCTCGTGTTGAGGTTCCTGAGTTTCATGAGTTCGTCCTCTGTGTATCTTCTTTGTTGTAGTTGGGGTTGCAGACAACACCGATAAGGACTGCTCGATCGGACTTGCAAAGATCCCGTGCCATACGCGTTTACGCATGAATGCAGGGTTATTAGACGGGGAGTAGGTGCCGCCGGTCATTGCTGGTGGCGGCACCATTTTTGTCTTAAACGGAAATCAGGGTGGGTTATTGTTCAAACCGTGAACGGTGTCAAAACGGCCAGGGAACGCCGGTCACTTTTTACTGCGGGCCTGCCGGCGAATGTCGCCCGGGGTCTGGCCAGTCCAGGAACGGTAGGCCTTGGTGAAACCGGCCTGGTCGCTGAATCCCAGTTTTTCTGCGATGGATTCCAGCGGCACATTGGTGTCTTTCAGGTACAAGGTGGCAAAGTTTTCCCGGATTTCGTTACGCAGTTCCCGGAAGGATGTGCCGGCGCTGGCAAGGTGCTGCCGCAATGTGCGGGGGCTGATCTCCAGGCGGCGGGCGATGTTCTCGGTGGTGCAGGGGCGCCCGGGCTGGCTCATGATCAGTTCCCGTACCTGCATAACGGTCTCGTCTGCTTCCCGGGGTGTCTCCCGGGCACCGTGCCGGGTCCTGGCCACCAGGAATTCCAAGCTGGCGTCGTCTTTGCGAATCGGGGTGCCGTTCAGGGGCATGATCACCTGGCTGATGCCAGCATCGAATTCGAACTCGCTGTCTGGCGCCAGCAATTGCCAGTCTTTCTGGCTGGCTTTGCCCGGGAAGTCGAACTGGAAGGTGAAATGGCTGCATACCTGGGAGGAGACCCGGTGAATGCTGCCCATGTAGATCTTGGTCAGGCAGGGCCGAAGATCGCCCACTCCCCAGGTATCGATCAACCGGATGCGAATGGTGGAACCGCTGGATTCCAGCTCCATATCCATCAGTGGCAAGCCCACCCGGAGGTATTGAACAATCATGCTGACCAGGCGGCGGGGATTTTCCTGGCCGAGCACGGCAAAGCCGAGCAAGCCGTGGCTGGGCAGGTCCAGCTGCTGTCCGAATTCGAAGGCGGCCCGTTCGTCGTGCATCAGCCAGTCGGCCTGGCGGAGCAGGAGCAGCGCCTGGCTCATGGTTACGCTGGCATCGGGGTTGTTCAGCAGGTCGTCGGTAATGCCGGTTTCCGCCATGATGGCGTGGCGTTTAACGCCGCGGTTTTCCATAAACCGGATAAAACGGCGGGCATAGCGGGCCGAGATAATCGGCACCTCCAGTGCAAGGTTGTTCAACGAATCCATGTTTCCGTCTCTGTGCCGAGGCTGTGTACGGGGTTAGTATAGGCGCGGTGTTACGGTGGATATTCGGCAACTGGTCACAAATTGGCCGCATGGCCGGATATGACAATAAAACTTCAGACAGGTTTGTCCCCCATGATTTCAGGTGGTGCCACAGCATCCAATGCAGAGTTGTCCGAGCCCTGTTCGGTTTGTGAGAGCCGCACACTCGCACCGTTTATGGAGGTAGAGGGCAAACTTTACCTGCGTTGTGGCACTTGCCAGGCAACCCTGATGGCGCCGGGGTTCTACTTGTCTGAGCAGGAGGAACGAGCCGTCTACCAGTTGCACGATAATCAGCCAGAGGACCCCGGCTATCGAAAGTTTCTGTCAAAGCTTGTCGGGCCGCTACTGGCAAAGCTTTCCCCGGGCGCCCACGGGTTGGATTTTGGCTGTGGCCCCGGGCCCGCGCTGGCTAGCATGTTTGAGGAGGCTGGCCACCCGATGTCGGTTTACGATCCGTTCTTCAGTCCAGAAAGGGAAGTGCTGAACCAGACCTATGATTTTGTGACCTGTACCGAAGTCGTGGAACACCTGCACCAGCCGGCCCAGGTGTTCAGACAGCTCGACGCCTTGGTAAAGCCCGGAGGCTGGCTGGGTATCATGACTTGTTTCCAGAACGCGGATGACCGCTTTGCCACTTGGCATTACCGCAGAGACCCGACCCACGTGGTGTTCTACCGGGAAGAAACCTTTGCCTGGCTGGCCGCACATTTCGGCTGGGAGCTGGAGGTGCCGAGAAAGGATGTTGCGCTGTTCCGAAAGCGGGCCTGACCCGGTTCAAGGCGCCTCGGCGGGACATTGGGGAATGGCCGGGCATTGCTGCGTGGCGTTTTGGATGGGGCCGGGCAGGTTGTCTGCTTTATTTTTGAAGCGGTCAGGGGCAAGGGCGCTTGCGCAACCCCGGGCTTTCCCGGCTGTTTCAGGACAGCCATTGGCCGACAGGGCATAGGCCAGGTTGTTCCAGCCTTCAGGGGCTTGCGGGAATAGCTTCACAGCTTTCAGAAAGTGCTCGATCGCTTGTTGCGGCTGTTGTTGCGCATAGGCCAGGTTACCCAGTGCCATGACCGGCGCAGAGTGTTCGGGCCAGCGTGTTTGCGCGGTCTGGTAGGCCTCCCGTGCCGCACGGCTGTGACCGGTGGTTTCCAGGTCATGGGCGGCCCGCAGCCAGGGCAGGGGGTCGGCGGTTGCCGGTAGCGTGTCCGGTGGCAGGATTACCACGGCCCACCGTTCAGCCCGGCTCCAGGTGGCGTGAAAGGCTTTGTAGGGCATCCGGTAATGCTGGCGGGTGTCGGTGTTCAGCACCAGCTCCTCCTCCCGGGCGTCGTAGCCCACCACCACGGCAAAGTGCCATTGTGGCCACCAGTTGAAGCGCAGGTTCTGCATGACCAGTACCGGGTTGCCAGCCGCAACTTCCGCCAGTACGGCATCAATTTCCGGTTGTAGTGGATACACCACCATATTGTGGGAGCGCGCCCCGGCAACCATCTCCACCTGCAACGAGCCTTCCCGGCCGGGAATGTACACCAGCTCTTTCAGGATGTCCGGATCGGTGGACAGCCCCTGAGTGTTCAGCATGGTGGCCAGCGAGGCCGGGCCACACTGGTACTTTTCCTGGGGATAGAACGGTACTTTCTCCAGCAAGGTCGATGCGGGCTGTACATCATTGTTGGTGGCTGATGGTTCGGGCCAGGGCGGCGTAGTTGCGCAGCCGGCCAGCAGGACCAGGCCCGTGAGGGCCATCAACCTGCTGAAACCGGCGAGCTTTTTGAGCATGGTTCGGTAGTTTACCGGATACAGTTAATGAACGAGAAGAGATCGGTGGCGCACAGCATGTCGGTGATGATGAACACCAGCAGGAACAGGACGATCACACCGACAACCCCTTCACCGGTGGGTGCTTCGGCCAGTTGCTGCTCGAAGTCTGCCAGTTCGGCGGGGGTCAGGTTCTGGATGCGCTCGGCCACCTGGTCTTCACTGACACCAAGCTCGGCCAGCTTTTCTTTCACTTCCTGCTGCTCCAGCATCTCCAGCAGCTGTTGCCGGTCGATGTCGGTCTGTTGTTGCTGGATCAGCTCACCGGTGCCCACCATGCCGGCGTGGGCAGAAACGGAGAAGGTGGTGGCAAAGGCCATCAGCAGGGCCATCACCAGAGAAAACTGCTTGGTGTAACGTCGCATGGCGTTCATGACAGACTCCTTTCTCAGTTGTTTACAAAGACACTAGTTTGAACTGTGTCGCTGTTCAACATACAAAACGTTCACCAGGAAGAAAGGGTTCCTCAGAAAGTGGAAAGCCCGGTGGCTTCCATCACCCGGTACTGCCAGTAACGGAACCTGGACGCCTCCTGCCACCGCGCCCACGGCAGGCTGAGTACCGGATTGCTGTCCGGGCCATGGTTCCAGTGCAGCTCGAAGTAATCAGTCGCCTTAATGGCAACGGGGTGGTCGGCCGGGAGCTGCACCCATGCGTTGGATTCCAGGTTCAGGTCGTCCAGGTTGCGGCGGGTGAAGTTGGCAGAGCCCAGCAGCATTTCCTGTTGGCCATCGCTAGGGGTTCGGATCAGCAGCTTGCTGTGGCATTGCTCCCCGTGGGTGTTACACCAGCGTACAGCAACTCCTGCCTGGTTCAACTCGTTAGCCACCGGGCGGTTGGGAATGCCGTTCTTCTCGTGGCCGAAGGCATCTTTGTTGGCATCCAGCAACAGTCGGATGCTCACGCCCCGTTGCTGAGCGGATATCAGGGCTTCGATGACAGGGCGGTGGGAGAGGTAGAACATGGCCATGTCGAGGCTTTCTCCGGGCTGGCTCTGGTCAATCATCGCCAGGGCCTTGTCCCGGATGGCGGATTCGGTGAGTACCTGAATGCTGCTGCCGGATTCCTGGTGTTCGCCGGCCATGGCCTCCAATGTGTTGATCCAACGGTCAATTGTGGTGGTATCTGCGCCGGACATATGCATAACCGCGCGTTCGCTGCGAACCACATCGGTGACTGCCGGGCCACTGAAGGCCAGGGCGGTGTTGCTGTGCCGGCTGCTGCCATCGTGGGGGTTGGCGGAGGTGATCACAGCACGGAAGCGATCTCCCTCGTCGGCAACCAGTACCTTGCGATGGTTGGCCTTGAAGTTGGGCAGGGCCAGATAGCTGCGAACGGTGGCGGGCTCCGTGCCCAGTGCGTTGGGCAGCCAGCCACCATCGGGGTTGTTGCCCAGCCACTGGCAGCAGAGCCGCCATAATGATGACCAGGCCGGGTTGCTGTCCCGCAGGGGTTCCAGCCGGGTGATGACCAGTTGAATGCCGGCATTTTCGAGGGCCTCGAACAGCGTCGATCGGGTGCCGCCGTAGAACGTGTTAAGCGGGTCTGTGATGACCACAATGTCGATGTCGGGCTGCGATTGCTTTCGGGTAATCAGCGCATCGACGGTCTGCTGTGCCAGGGGCCGTAATCCCTTGTCTTCGGGGCCGGTGCTGTTGAACAGGAACATATCCAGCAGGATGAATGTTTCGGCCTGTCCGATCAGCCGGAACATCTCGTCGAAAATTTCGTGGTCCAGTTCGGAGCGGCCATCAGGGAAGTGCAGGGTGGTGTCGGTCAGCAGTTCAGGCGCTTCGAGGGGCAGAACATCGCCCTGGTAGGCAAGGCCGGCCGGCAAGGGCTTCCAGGTGTGCCATAGCCCGAGGCTGACCAGAATCAATAACAGGGCTGCGGCGAGTAACTTCATTGTCATGGCAGCATCATTCCTTTGAGTGTGGGGCGCCTGGCTCAGGTTTCGCTGTGCCGGAGGATCCGTTCCGAAAACAGCTGCAGCAGGCGGGCTGCGTTTTCGGCCGGTTGCACCGAGGCCATCAAACCATTGGCATCCAGCCCTTCGGCCTGAAGGTCAGGGTACTGGACTTCCAGATACGCCTTCATGATGTGTTCGGTGAACTCGGGGTGAAACTGCACACCCCAGGCATTGTCACCGACCCGGAAAGCCTGGTGCGGTTCGAAGTTGGATTCGCCCAGCAAAACAGCGCCAGGAGGGAGCTCCAGCACAGATTGCTTGTGAGTCAGCTGAGCCGGAAAGGTTTGCGGAAGCTGGCTGAACAGGGGATCGCTCTGTGCAGCAGCAAACAGGCGAACCTGCCGGGTGCCGGTTTCCCGGCCTTTGGGATGGTAATCCACCTTGCCGCCCATGGCATGTGCCAGGAGCTGGTGGCCGTAGCAGACACCCATAAGCGGAACATTGGCTTCTACGGCCTGGCGCACCCAGTTGGCTGCTTGTTCGCTCCAGGGTTCCCGGTTACTGACCATGGCCGGCGAGCCGGTGATAACGATGCCTTGCCAGTCCGAGGGGTGGCCCGGGGGCGGAGTCTGCGTTACGTCGACGACCGTCAGTTGCAGCTGGCTGGACAAACCACGGGTAAACCAGGCATCAAAGTCTCCGAACTGATCCTTGATCTGCGGATAGGTGCTCCCTGTTTTCAGGATAACCACCCGCCGGGCCTGTGTGTTGCCTGTGCCAGCCATGCTGCGCTCCGATGACAGCTAAACGGGAGAGGGTTATTCCTCTTCCGGAAGTTCCGCGTTGTGGAACACGTTCTGAACGTCGTCCAGATCGTTCAGCATGTCGAGGAACTTCTCGAACAGGGGAATATCGTCGCCCTGAACAACTGTAGTGGTCTTCGGCAGGAACTGGATCTCGTCCACATCGAACTCGATGCCTTCGAAGGCCGCTTCCAGTGCCTGCTTGGCCTTGGCGTATTCGGTGTTGGGCGTGAATACGGTGATTTTGCCGTCTTCATTTTCAATGTCGGTCACATCAACATCGGCTTCCATCAGCGCTTCAAGAACGGCTTCTTCATCCTGGCCGGTGAACGCGAAAATAGCGCAGTGGTCGAACATGTGGGCAACCACGCCGGGGGTGCCGATCTTGCACTTGGTCTTGGTGAAGGCCAGGCGAACGTCGCCGAAGGTACGGTTGGGGTTGTCGGTCAGGCAGTCGACAATCACCATGCAGTTGCCGGGGCCATAACCTTCGTAACGGGCCGGAGAGTAGTCTTCACCTGCGCCACCCTTGGCCTTGTCGATGGCTTTTTCAATAACGTGTGTCGGAACCTGGTCTTTCTTGGCGCGCTCGATCAGGCCACGAAGCGACAGGTTGGCCTGGGGGTCGGGGCCGCCAGACTTGGCGCTCATGTAGATTTCCCGGCCGTACTTGCTGTAAACCTTGGTTTTAGCCGCGGCCGTCTTGGCCATGGATTCTTTACGGTTCTGGTAGGCTCTGCCCATCGTTGGTGCCTCTCGGATTTACGATCAAAAGCGGGATTTTACTGAACCTGAGGGATTTGCGACAGGGGTGATTGCGCAAGGAATGCAGAAGGAGGTTTCCGCATCCCTGCGGAAACCGGGGAAATTACACAAAATCGACCGGCGGACGGTAGTTGTCCTGGGTCATCAGGTCGATGCCGCAGTCCATGCTGCTGACCCAGTTCAGGAAGCGGTCAACCATGGCCGGCCCCTCAAAACGCTTGCCGTGCTGGGGCACGATCATGGCCACGTCCATATCGCGAACCATGTTGGCCCACAGCTGGCACACCTTTTTAGAGGCAATATACCGGCGGTGGAAGCCAATCATGTGCTGGATGTGGTTGTCGAAGTCTTCCACCGGTTTGTGGTCGTCTTCACCCCCGAGCGATGCGCCCAGATCTCCGGAGAACAGAATCTTCGAGACCGGATCATAGAACTGCAGGTTACCAACAGAGTGCATGAAGTGGGCTGGCAGACACTGGATATGGGAGTCGCCGAAACGCACTTTCGCACCCTGGTCCGGAATGCTGATGATGCGATCGTACACGCTGCCGCTGAGCTGGTTGGTTACGTAACTGGACACCAGGTGGGGCAGGAAACGGGCCCACAGCTTGGAGGTTACGATGCTGGCCTTGGTGTGCACAATCCAGCGGTCAATCGCACCGATGATGTCCGGGTCCTGGTGGGAGGCAAATACATAGTCCATCTCACGGATGTTCATGTACTTGGAGGCAGCCACCGACAGCGGGGTATAGGTAAGGTCTCCGCCGGGATCCAGCAGGGCTTCGTGGTCACCATCTACAATCAGGAACTGGTTGGACTGAACGCCCTCGCCGGTTACCAAAGAATCAAACATCAGGCACTTGTGGTGCCCGTTGTCGAACAGAACGATCGGCTCAACTGCCATTAGGGTCTCCCGCACAACAATAGGTTACAGGCCATTACCGCGGTGCCCAGGCACCGCGATGGCCGGATATTGCAATAAGGTTTGGAGACTACCGAACAGCGGGAAGCCGGGCCTTGCCACAGGTCAATTATCTGATATTCATCAAGTAGGGGATTGTTGCTATGGCTACGCCAGTTCCGGAACCCGGCGGATACCGCGCTTCAGGCCCTGCTCCAGCGCTGCACTGACCACCTTGCCTGAAAACGGCACGATATCTTCGAAGGTGATGGTATAGCTGACCCGGGTTTGACCTTCCTGCGTGTCATAAAAACGAATACGCCCCATATGATTTCGAATCGGGCTAAGGCTGGTGATGGTGTATTCAATCAGCGAGTCCGGCTCGAAAACCAGTACGGTTTCCTGCAGGGACAGGGGGCCAATGCCGATTTTACGTACCGAGCCGGTACCGTTCGGATCGGCCTGGTCACTGTCTTTGATGCGTTTTACCGGAGCACCGATCATTTTCCCGAAACGGTGATGGTCGGCAAACAGGGCGAAGACTTTTCGCCTTGGTACATCAAAAGTTTCATCAATTTCAATGGTGTAGCTGGCCATCTCGGTGTCCTTGCTTGTTGTTGTATTTCGCAAGGGTAACTGTTCGCGTTCTTAAACAAAAGTCGTAGGTCAATTGGTCTTTGGTTGAGTGTTCGGTGGGCAAAAACTGATCTCGGTGCCCGGAGGGATAACTGCGGTTTCGTCGCTACGAATAGCGTCCATATTGAACACGGTGAGGAACTTCGCAGCACCAAAGCGGGTTTGCACATCGTAGGCGATGGCATTCAGCTCGTTGTAGGGCGGCAGGGCAACCAGCTTGTCCAGCAGGTCCATCCGGTTGGAGGCTTTGCGTGGGAAGTCTTCGTTGGGGGCGCCTTCTTCATCCAGCCAGCGATTCCAGTGCTGGTTTATATCATCCAGCACTTCCCGGTTAGCCCGCTGGGGCAGGTTCAGGAACCGGCAGTGGCCAAAATTATCCAGCTTCTGTTTGTTGGCATCCCACTCGCCGATATCGATTTTAACGTCGGCAAAGCAGACTCCGGCACCAGAGCTGGCACTCTGGCGGACTGCAGCGCCAATCAGGCTGCCTGGGCCTTTGTGGCCGTACAGCAGGGTAACGCCACTGGCCGGCAGCCGGAAGCCGTCTTGCTGGAAGTAGTCTGGCCTGCAAATAATATGTGTGTCGGGCTGGGAATCACCCTCAAAAAAGAAGAACGTTTTGGCCCCGATAACAGACACGTTAGTGAATCCTTGTGACAGTTCAGTGCGCCCCATGCGGCGCTACGGCAATATTGCCAGACTCAATGATTGGTTATGTTAACATCGTACACATTTTCGGAAAAACATACCCTATACCATACAGGTACTGTGCATGCAGCAATCCAGAAGCCGGCAATCCCGGAATGAGCTGACCCACCCCTTGGCACCGATCAGTGGTAATACGCTGATGAACCTTAAACTGGTTCTCGAAAGTGTAGTTGGTGATGGGGAAATCCGGGACCTTGACCTTGCCATGTTGCTGAACGTGCCGGTAAACCGCCTGGGCCGCCTGAAAAAGGCCGGTGCCCCCGCTGGCGCTGCTGAAACGCCGGAACCGGATGACGAGCAGGATGATGCGGCCGCCGCGACGATTCGCCCCAACCAGGCCATCCTGGTTCGCCTTCTTCTGAAACACCCGGAATACGCGCCGCTGACCATGCGCCCGGGTAATGCCGAGATGTTCGAACTGATTTCTCCGCTGATGCCAGGCACGGGCAGCAATGGCAAGATGGCCGGCAAGCAGGGGTACGCGCCGCTGTTTGGCCGCTCCTACGTGTCGTCATACAAAATGCTGGCCGAGGCGGAATCCACCAGCTTGCCGGTTGTCCGTTTGCAGTTGTTGATTGTTGGCCGGCTGGGGGAAATGTTCCGGGAGCTGTGCCTGACAAAAGTACAGCAGGCCGCCAAGAAAGTGCCGGACTATGTCTTGCAAAGCCTGAAGCACGATGCCGGTTGGCAGCTGCTGAGAGCCAGGGACTCCCTGACCGACTGGATGCCGGATGTGGTTTTCGAGGAATTCAGTGCCGAGCTGCTCAGCCAATGGCGCACCTGGTTTAACGAATGCTACCTGACGGTACTTCGCGACGAGGCGTTGTCACGGGACCTGGACCCGAACAAGGTGATGCTCAAAGGTAACTGGAGCAACCGGAAGAACGTAGAGCCGGCAGATCTCCAGAACTACGACCGGGCCACGCAACCGATTCTCGGCTGTGAAGACAGCCTGTTCAGTATTTTCCGGGAAAGCTTCGGGCTGACCAGTGCCGAGGCGTTCTGGGCGCTGGGGCTGCAGGTGAAAGCGTTTTACCGCTTCCGCCAGCGCGCCCGGCAGCGCATCGACGCACCGTCCGCCCTGCTGGTTCGCTACTTGTTCCGTTACCCGGACGACATCCGCCACATTATTCCTGCACCACCCAGCGGCGAAAGCATTCTGCAAAGTATTCAACAGGACGATCCGGCCTTCCGCACCAGCCAGCTGGGCCCGATGTTTGGCGCCTCCCGGGTGATGAGCTACGAATTTGCGGCAGACCAGCACTCGAGCCCCTTCTTCGCCCGCCGCCTGGCCACCATTTATGCCGAACAGAAGCGTCGGGGTCAGCCGATTTATGCCCAGTTGCGGCAGTGTGTGGAAGACGAGCTGAAGGCCAGAGGGCTGGATTCCAGGGAATTCTGGCGTGACGGGCGGTGGAACCCATAGCTTTGTCCTGGCGGGACGAATGCCTGTGCGATTGATGGGCCTCGGTTTTGAGTCAAACCGGTAAATTGAGGTGCAGTTCGTTTGTAATCCAAAATGGGGTAGTTATAATCCGCGCAGCTCAGGATGAGTTTGTTATAACCATTTAAACTTCAGGGACCGAAGGTATGCCCCAGGCAAGCGGATTGCAGTTCACCGCCCGTGTAGGCGAATTCCCCTCTGATCACTTTTCGGTAGTTGGCTTCGCGCTGACCGAACAGCTGTCTTCTTTGTTTCATGGCCGGTTAGAGCTGGCCAGCACCGACCCGGACGTAGCCGCCGGTGATATCCTCGAACAGCCGGTAGACCTCGTGGTCTGGCAGGACGGCCAGCCCCTGCGCCGCTTCACCGGCGTTGTAAATGAGTTCGTGAGGGGCGACACCGGCCACCGCCGCACCCGCTACGAAGTTGTCATCCAGCCGCCGTTATGGCGACTGGGCCTGATGCACAACAGCCGCATCTTCCAGACACAGACCACAGACGCCATCGTGCGCACTCTGCTCGAAGAGCGGGGCATTGTGGATTCGGTGTTTGATCTGAAGCGCCCGCCGGCAGAACGTGAATACTGCGTTCAGCACCGGGAAGGCGACCTGCAATTCCTGGACAGACTGGCCGCCGAAGAAGGCTGGCACTACCGTTACCAGCACGGCAGCGTGGATGGCGAAGAGCAACCGGCGTTAATCATCGCCGACCACCACGGCGACGCCCCCAAACTGGACCCTGTGCCCTGCAACACCCAGGCCGGCGGCAGCACCCAACAAGCCTGCGTATTCAGCTTTGCGTATGAAGAGCGGGTGCGCGCGTCCTCCGTGGCGATGAAGGACTACACCTTCAAGAACCCCGCCTATGCCCTGATGCATGAACAAAGTGCCGGCGGTGTTAACCACCGGGAAGACTACCAGCACTACGACTACCCCGGCCGCTACAAAGCCGACGCCAGCGGCCAGCCGTTTACCCAGAACAAACTGGATGCCCTCAGAAACGACGCGTCCATGGCCAACGGCAAAAGCAACCGCCCGGACTTCGCTCCCGGCGCCAAAGTGGAGTTGCAGGAACACGACAGCCAGAGCCTGAACCGGGAATGGCTGCTGACCGCCATCACCCACACCGGCAAACAGCCCCAGGCGATGGAAGAAGAAGGTGGCAGCGAACCCACCAGTTACCACAACGACTTCACCGCCATCCCGGCCGATAAAACCTGGCGGCCAGTGTGTGAACACAAACCCATGATGGACGGCCCCCAGATGGCCATCGTGACCGGCCCGGAAGGGGAAGAAATCCACTGCGATCAGTATGGCCGGGTGAAAGTACGATTCCCGTGGGATCGCTACTCGAAAAACGACGAACATAGCAGCGCCTGGCTGCGCGTGGGACAAGGCTGGGCTGGCGGCCAGTATGGCTTCATGGCCCTGCCCAGAATTGGTCACGAAGTGATCGTGTCTTTCCTCGACGGCGACCCAGACCAGCCCATCATCACCGGAAGAACCTACCACGCCACCAACACACCGCCGTACGCGCTGCCGGAACACAAAACCCGGACCACATTAAAAACCAAAACCCACAAGGGCGAGGGCAGCAACGAACTGCGGTTTGAGGATGAAGCCGGCGAAGAGCAGATCTACGTGCACGCCCAGAAAGATCTGGACCTGCTGACGGAAAACAACCGCACCGAAGTCATCAAGAACGACAGCCACCTTACGGTGGTGAACAATCGCTTCAGCCATGTGAAAGCGGCAGACCACTGCACCACTGATGGTGAAAGCCGAGCCTCCGTCGGCGCCGATTGCAGCCAGACCATCGCCGGCAGTTTCCACCAGAAGACCGGCCGCACCATGGCCTCGGAAGCCGGCACAGAAGTTCATCACAAAGCCGGTGCGAAAGTGGTGCTGGATGCCGGGGCGGAGCTGACGATTTCTGGTGGTGGGAGCTTTATCAAGCTGGACCCCAGTGGGGTTACCTTGAGTGGGCCGGGGATCAAGATTAATTCTGGGGGGAGTCCGGGGAGTGGGCGAGGACAAAGTGCCGCTGGTCCAGAGCTTCCGGTAGTGCTCGATAAAAATGGGGAGTCTAAGCCCAAATCTTCGTCACTTGCCACCGTAGGCCAACGCCAGTCTGTATCGCCGCAGCACATGGAGTTCGCCCAACTGCCTGGTACTGACCGAAAACTGATTGTTGACGTGATTGGCGGGCGCCTCGAACGCGACTCGGTAGAAGCGGTGAAAGGGACCAAAGGGGAGAAAAACGGATGACCGATACCGTGAATTTTTCAGATGAAACGCGAGACCGCTCCGTTGTTCGCAAGGCCGAATACGATGATGCCGACCCGAAAGATCTTGTACTGACCATACCGTCCCGCAACGGCGGCCAGATCAAGGTGCCATTGTTGAAACAGGCGCGCTCCAATATCGAGCGAGAGGATTATCAGGAAAACACCCTGCTTCGGGTAAAGCCTCTTGCTGAGATTGAAAGCAATCTGCCAGTCAAAAGCGGCGGTGTCACGGTTTATCAGGGTAAGGGGGTTGCGCTCCTTCGACCGGGGTACCTGTATGTCTTTCGCAAAGACAGGCTCTGGCGAGAGCTGGAGATTGGCGATGATTCCCGATTCAGTGATATCGACGTAGAGGCGATCCGACCAGACCTGGAGGATCCTGATTCCGACCTGAGGATTGCCCGCCCCGCCAGCGGCGAATGGCTTGATGGCGTGTTGGTCCCAGTATTCCTGCAGGGTCAGGCTGTGATGCATGACTTCCGCATGGCCTACAGTGAGGTGCAATGGGATTGGTCTTATATCGAGCACCTTGAGGAAAATGAACCAGCTCGTAATGTCAGAACAACGGGCGTTGGCCCTGTCTGGGCTACATCCAGTGTCGAGGGCCTGAGCTTCGAAAGCGGCTTTGTGGCTTCGCGAGTTGAAGATGTATCGGAACTTCGGGAGAGGGATCTTGGTATTGAGCTGATGCTGGAAAAGCCCAGTGATTTCGTCTTGGGTTTTGACGGTCCGGCGGACGCTGAACTTTGCGTCAAACTCGGTCGACTGCTTGAAGCACCGTTCGATCTGAGCTGTGAACCAGGCGAAGACCACTTAGCTGCGTTGAGGCAGCAACCGGGCATTGCCTGCCTGGCACTGCCAGACCCTTTGTTCAAGGTCCGGCATTCCATGTCGCAGCTTCATCTTGCCCTGCATTATCTGGATGCCGTGGATGCCTCCATTCGGGACAATCCGATGGCGCACTCTGCAATGCTCATCCGCCAGGCGATTTTCGACCCTCGACCGAATGGCCAAAACCCCTTCGCCCAATATGCGTCGGCCGTTGACCGCTCCAAACTGGATCAGACCCTTCAAACCGAAGAAAAGCAGCATGCCATCGCCGTGATTGACCATCACCTCGATATGCTCCGCCGACTGCTTAGCAGCGGCGATTATGATGCAGTGCTTGAGGATTACCGAACCTGTCAGGATGTTGCAATTTGCGAGGGATACTTGCTGGTTGCCGATAATCTCAACCTGCTTCAGCAGATTCCGGGCGTGCTCCAGGCTCAGGGCGTTGTCGGTAAGGACTGGGTTCTGCAAGAGCTTCGCCGTTGGGTTCTTGAGGGCGCATTTTTGAGTAAGTGGGCACCTGAAACCGCAGAAGACGGTGCCGAGCCTTTGATGCAAAGTCTTGAAAAGCTGGTTCAGGACACTGCAGACATCGACGAAGAGCGCTTGAACCGGCTGAATATGCAGTCTCTGGTTTACCTTGAGAAACAGTTAAACGAGCAGAACAGTGAGACTGAGTCCGGGATCAAAGGCGTCGCTAACGCAGGTAAAGTGAGCGGTATGATCGCGGGCTCACTCAACGAGTGGAGCTCGGCACTGCTTGCCGTTGGCAAACGTCTGATGGAAGGCGGGCACATTCAGGAGGTTGAGCTCCCAAGAATCATGCAGGGAGCCCGCTCAAACTTCGCACTCGGGGACCCTAGCCTGAGGCGCATCGATGTAATGACGCGGGAGGGCGCGATAGTTTCCGGCTCGATAATCGGTGTTAACAGCAATGGAATGAAACGCGGCCTGACCGACTTTGATCGAACCGAGGGTGTTCTCACAAGAGCCAAGGATTATCTGTACGCCGACTTGATGGATGATTCTGGCCGGATGGTAGCCTCCACAAGCCCCGCGCGTATGTCCGATGAGATCGAAGACGCGATCCAAAGGGTCGCTGGCACCAGCTCGGTATTCGTCGCTCCGGATGATCATCCGGAGGCCCGCAAGTTGAGCTTGTTGAAGGTTGATCTTGCGAAGCGTGCAAATGAAGTGGTTGACGGGCCTGCGGTGTCTCGGGGTTTGGTGGCGCTGGCGGCGTTTAATATCTTTATCGAGTTGAACAACTTGATGAAGACGTCTCGGCAAGATGATGGCTTGATTAATCTAAACAGAGGCAAATTGGCTGGGGCGACAGCCGATTTGATCGCTGCATCTCTCAAGTTGAGCGAGGTGTTGGGTAGAGTAGAGTCTGGGTCTCAAGGTAACAATACTAGAATTTATAAAGTGTCGACGCGTCCTTTGTTTGATATGAAAAACTGGGTCCTGATCGGCGAACGGTTAAAAGCAGTAGGGTCAGCGACTTTGGTTAAGGTTGCAGGATTAGCAACGTTCCTCGCTGGAGCTGTTGGCGCTGGGTTGAGCTATTGGGAGATGCGCATCAGCCTGGCGAACAAGGATTTTGACGCGGCGATTGGGCACGCAGTGGCAATGACTGGTAGTTTAATTGTGCTCGCTTCTCCCCTTATGCATACACTCTTGGCGATCCCAGGTTGGGGATGGGCAATTTTTGGCTTGGCGATGGCCGTTGGCGGTGGGATCTATGCGGCATCTGTTACCGACGATACTTTCGAACAACTGATCAAACGCGGTCCTTGGGGAACTTTATCCGACAGTTCTCTGCCGGGAATGAATGACAAGGCATACTACAGTCAACTGCTCACAATGCTCTCTCCCGTGCAAGTCACCGCTCAGCGCTATGTCGACGTAGAACCCGACCCCGCGTTAGTACACCCCGATTTTCCTCCCGCGCCGGATGACTACGTGATCACTGTTCAACTACCGTTGGTAAGTCGCATTAAATTGCATCATGAGTGCGAGGGAGATCTTCCAGCAAGCCCGTTTAGATTGGTGGTCCAAGAAGTGGCATATCAAACTACGACCACCAACGTTCCCTCTAAAGGTGTAATGGGGGAAAGCACTAGCACACAGATGTACAAAGCGACACCACTCACCAAGGTCACCGCCAGGCAGTCTCTACCTCAGGAATCCGGAGTTCGCTTTTTGGTTAAGCGGGAGATTGACGAGAATGTGGATGAGGCCCCTCATTACCGGGAATCTTTGACTACACAAATTCGAGTAGGATTGCAGGCTACCCTTGGCTCAGAGCTGGGACCGTTGGTGTTTCCCACTCCCGTATTTGGAGACTATGAACCTTTTGATTTGTCTAAACACGACAATCCTCCACCAAAGGAAAGAAACTTCTTTAACCCCTTTGCACAGCCGGAATCACCATACTGGTTCTTCACTGAGGTCGGCGTATGAACGAAAAGCAGTATGGACCCGATGTTACAGACACTGCATTTCGGGCAACTGAGATTGGGCCCTTGCCAAAATCACCCAAAGAGCGAGCAAGGGTTGGAGAGGAACTCCAGCCTGTTGGTAACTATGCAGGCACGATTCCCTACCTTGGGACGATTCAAGACGTTGAAGCCCTTCAGGATCATGAAAGGTCCGACCCCGAATTTACATCCAAGGATTGGTGGTGGGATCACCAAAAAATCAGGTTCCTGAACGACAAATTGGGTTTTAAATTTCTGATCCTGGTTGTACCAATGACTTGGGTGATTACATTATGGATTGGGGGGCCAGCATTAATGATCTGGGCCTCGGGGGAGATGCAGTTTGTTGCTGAACTTCCAGCCCTCGTGGTCGGAGTGTTTATCATTTTCTTTATATTGGCATGGTTTGCTTTCGCAGTCTGGGCGACACCCATCACAACAAATTGGCTAATGAGCACCGGCATGGGTTTCATCCTTAAACCCTTTGAGAAAGCCATCAACAAAAGGCTGGACAAGACCCTTGAAGACGGCTGCAGTGAATTCAACCGAGTGACCGGCCAAGTCCGTCTGGCCATGGGAGGAGGGCGCTTTTTCCAGGCGCCGTTCGTCGAGTTTGATGCCTACGTCGACCGCGTTATCCAGCAAAGTGGTGTGTTTTACCGTCTGATTCTGGTGCATCGTTACACCCAGAAGTCTTTTCATGGGATGGCGTTCAGCTCCATCGAATCCAGCAAATCAGAGGTGCTCGCCACCTGGGACATGCTGCAGACCTACATGGATGTAACGCAACCCTTGCCCGACACCCCTCGCCTGGAGCCCTTCCGGCACCTGGACCCGGTAACCGCAGAGCACGATAAGAGAGCGGGGCGCAATCCCAGATACTGGCGTGACCTCGATCTGGAGGCCTGGAAAAATGGTGAGGGCTGGAACGAGGTCCATCGGCGGCAGGAGAGTTATCCCTGGGGCGAGAGAACCTGCAAGCTCACTCCGCAACTGGGTAAGATTTCGATGGATGAATACCGCAAACTACGACCGGCCGATGCTTGGCCGATTTGAGTGGCATGGATGACTGAAAAGAAACAGCGGTCCGGAGTGAGCGACACGGCCTTCAGGGGGATGGAGATCGGGCCCTTGCCGATGTCGCCAAAAGAACGAACACGAGTTGGCGACGAGCTCCAGCCGTATGGCGCCTACGCCAACCTTAACCCGTACTACCGAATCGTGGAGGATGTTGAGACAGTCCAGTTGAGTGAGCGAGACGATCCAGAATTCTATAGAAAGGACTGGTGGTGGGATCATCAAAGGCTGCGTTTCCTTAACGAGAAAATAGGGCTTAAGATTTATGCATTGTTGTTGCCATTTGCATGGGCACTAATGGTATTAGTCGGCGGTTTGGCGCTGTTGGGGTGGGGGCTTGTTACCATTCCAAAGCAGCTTGACTTAAGTGCCTATTGGTTTATATCGCTATTATTGATTTTGGTGCCAGCTTGGATATTCTTTTCATTTTGGATCATCCCCCCCTACTACCAACTGGCTTATGACCAACGTCGTTGGAGCTCTCCTGAAACCATTCGAGAAAACTCTGGAAAAGAAGTTGGACGAGACTCTGGAAGACGGCTGCAGTGAGTTCAATCGGGTCACCGGGCAGGTAAAGTTCGCCCTGGGCAAGGGGCGTTCTTTCGAGGCACCGTTTGTGGAGTTCGATGCTTACGTGGAGCGAGTGGTCCAGCGGGGCGGTATCTTCTACCGGCTGATGTTCGTGCATCGTTACACCCAGAAGCAATTCAACAAAACCTCCCTGAGCAACATTGAAGCAGAGAAAACTGAGGTGCTGGCCCTGTGGGATATGTTGCAACGCTACATGGACGTCACCCAACCCCTGCCAGACATGCCCCGGTTGGAGCCGTTTCGCCACCTGGACCCGGTGACCGCCAAGTACGACCAGACTACTAGCCGTAACCCCCGCTACTGGCGAGACCTCGATCTGGAGGACTGGCAGAAGGGAGAGGGCGCGGGGCTGTTGAGAAAGCAGCGGCAGTACGCTTGGGGCCGCAGGCAATGCAGAGTCACTCCGCAATTGGGCAGTGTGGATATGCCCACCTATCGCCAAAGTCGGCCTGAAACAGCCTGTGTTGTGTAAAGCCCTCCTTCAGGTTTTGGTTGGAACTCGAATGGCTACGTTTGCCCACTGAGGAATAGTTTTGTGCTGAAACCCAACCAGGTCAGCGGATGAATGCACAACAGCCCGTGTCCTGTTTTTCAGACACTGCATTTCGGGCTGCCGAGATCGGCCCATTGCCGAAATCGCCCGAAGAGCGGGTCAGAATTGGAGAAGAGCTCCAGCCCACCGGCAGCTATGCATTCACTATTCCGTACCAGGGAACTGTTCAAGACATTGAGGTACTTCAGGATCATGAAAAGCAGGATCCTCAGTTTTGTTCAAATGACTGGTGGTGGGATCATCAGCGGATTTGCTTCCTGAATGAAAAGCTGGGGCTCAAAGTTTTAATTCTTTTGGTGCCGATGCTGTGGATATTGACGCTTGTTGTTGGAGGGACCGGGGCAATTGTTTGGGGCACGGTAGAAATGACAGAATCCTATGACTTGCCCGCTTTCCTGCACTTGATGGCATTGTTCGTTTTAGTGCCTGCGTGGCTTCTGGTTTCGTTTTGGATGATTCGTCCCACAACAAACTGGCTCATGAGCACCGGCATCGGTTTCATCCTTAAACCCTTCGAAAAAGCCATCAACAAGAGGCTGGACAAGACCCTTGAAGACGGCTGCAGCGAATTCAACCGGGTCAGCGGGCAGGTGCGGCTGGCCCTGGGAGGAGGGCGCTTTTTCCAGGCGCCATTTGTCGAGTTTGATGCCTACGTCGACCGCGTGATCCAGCAAAGCGGTATGTTCTACCGCCTGATTCTGGTGCATCGTTACACCCAGAAGTCTTTTCACAAAATGGCGTTCAGCTCCATCGAGTCCAGCAAGTCAGAGGTGCTGGCCACCTGGGACATGCTGCAGACCTACATGGATGTGACGCAACCCTTGCCCGACACCCCTCGCCTGGAGCCTTTCCGGCACCTGGATCCGATAACTGCAGAACACGACAAGAAAACTGGGCGAAATCCGAGATATTGGCGCGATTTGGATCTGGAAACATGGAAAGAGGGTGAAGGCTGGAACGAGGTCCACCGGCGTCAGGAGAGTTATCCTTGGGCTGAGAGAACCTGCAAGCTGACCCCGCAACTGGGCAAGATCTCGATGGGTGAATACAGAAAACTGCGCCCGGCTGATGCTTGGTCGATTTGATGCCTTGGCCTCTGCCCACAATTTGAGGGGGTAGCAGCTGGGGTGTGGGCCTCGGGCCTGTCGCTATTGCGCAGGCCACTCCCCCGGCACCACAAACCACCGCCCCCGCTCAACCCAACACCCAAGCCCCGGTTGCCACTCCACCCGAGCAAACAACACCGGCACGCCCTTAGCCTCCACAAACTCCAGCGCCTCCCGGGCAGCTCGAACATCAGGCTGCTCACTCTGCCTCCAGGGCCCAATCCAATGGGGCTTTTTCAACGGCACCCAGCCGGTCAGGTCTGAGTTCTCCAAATCGCGGGCATAGCACCAGCGCCCTTGCAAATGCTCCGTCGGCACGTAATCCGGCAGTTCCACCCGATCACCGGGATAGAACAGGTAACCCGGCATAAACACTTTCGGGGTAAGGGCCTCTGAAATCCCCAGCTCTGCCAGCAACGCCTGAGCCTCCACCCGCTGCGCCATGGGGCTTTGGTGGCTCAGTATTCGGTGTGCTTTCAGGTCCAGCCGGTCCTTTGCGTTGGGGCCGTACCATCGAGTGCCGGTTTCGCCTTCGTTCACGCCCAGATAGTATTTAATGGCGATCTCGTGGTGTTCCAGGCAACCGGTCTGGCGGTTACGCACTACGAAGTCCAGCTCGCCAATGGTTCGGTTATCGGCTTTGATTTGCTGGTTCTTCAGTAATAGCTCCCACCCCAGCAATTCTTTCAGAAGCACTTCATACAAACGTTCAAAGTAATGGCCTAACCGGCGCTCGGCGGGCTGGGCTAGCCTTGCGGGCATGGCTTCCGGTTGTTGGTCCCAGTGCTGCAATCTTTCCTGGTAGTTGTCAGGTAACCATTGCTGCGGATAGAAAGACACAGGCGCTTCGAGCAACTGCGGTGCAGAGCACAGCCACGCCAGGTGGCGCACCGCCGGTGTCTGAAAGGTGAGTGGGGTTTCGGTATCTGCGTTTTTCGTCATGGCCCGAGAATAACGTAAACTGTGGCGGTTTAAGAGCCATTAAATTCAGGAGCCAACCATGCAATACCTGCATACGATGATTCGAGTCAGCAATCTGGACGACACTCTCCACTTCTTCTGCGACCTGCTGGGTATGGTGGAAATCTCCCGTAAAGACAGCGAGCAGGGCCGCTTTACCCTGGTGTTCCTGGCCGCTCCGGAAGACGAAGCCCGTGCCCGGGAAAATCAGGCACCGATGGTGGAGTTGACCTACAACTGGGATCCGGAGGAATACACCGGCGGCCGTAATTTCGGGCACCTGGCGTTCCGGGTGGATAACATCTACGAGCTGTGCGAAAAGCTCCAGGCCAATGGCGTAACCATCAATCGCCCACCCCGTGATGGTCATATGGCCTTTATCCGCACGCCGGATAATATCTCCATTGAACTGTTGCAGAAAGGTGACGCACTGGAGCCCCAGGAGCCCTGGGCCAGCATGGGTAATACTGGTACTTGGTAAGTCTGGGTACATAAACCCCCGGAGCAACGACAAATCCTTGCGTCAGTTATCAAAACTGCCGGATTGTCGTTGCTCCGGTTCTCCCGGGCCTCTAGAATTTGCGACCGTTTTCACAATCGCATCAGGATGATGCGCCTCTCATGACCAAGGAAGGAGTTGCCGAATGGATGATTGGCAAGCTTGCCTGTCTCCGGCCTGCCAGAGTGCATTGGTTCAGGCCCGGGACAGCGTCGACCGCCGCGGCGGTTCGGTAATCACTGCAGAAGATTTCCTGTTGGCGTTGCTGGACGCGATTCCGGACATCACCCCGTTTCTCAAGCGCCAGGGTGTCGACCTGGACGAACTGGTGCGCACCATTCAGGGCGAACAGCCGATCGTTACCGAAGTCCGGGGTGATGGCGACCTGTCTTCCCAGCTGATTTACTGGATTTCCGGAGCCCGGGAGACTCATGGGGTGTCCTGGCTCGAATGGCCGCACCTGCTCAGGCAGTTGGCGTCGGGTGCCGAACGGCTGCAGGACAAAGCCTATGTGGCGGTGCTGGAACTGGTCAGCCATTGGCCGGCGCAGCATGAGGAGCCACCGGCACCGGTTGTCGGCGTGGATCAGGACATTACTCCCTTAACGGTTACCGATCCGGCCTGGCTCGAGTTGGCAGAAGAAGTGGTGGTCATCACCGCAGCCAACTCCCGGGCGCTGATCTGGCTGAAGGGCGATGCCGGGTCCGGTAAAACCAGTTGGTTGAGCGTGCTGAAGTCTATGCCCGGTTTTCTCTGGGTTCAGGTGGACCCCCGACGGCAGGCCGAGATTATGGCGTCAGACCAGCCTGTTGCACCAACAGCTGAAGCCGGCCCGCTGCACTGGCCTGCCCTGATGCTGGACAATGTGTCTCCTGCCGGGTTGCTGGAGCTGATTCAGCAGCCGGATGGTGTTGTGCATGAGCTGGTTACTGGCTGGCAGGGCCCGGTGCTTCTGTTGTCTGAAGATAACGGCGATTCAGGTGCGCCGGAGCGATTGGCTCAGTCGCTGGGCCGGGCCATCGATTCGCTTATGATGCCGGAGATGAGTGCAACCCAGCGCAAGGCCATCCTGATGGCGCACCAGCCGGCAATTGAGAAACGATGGAACATCCAGCTGTCTTCGGCCGCAGTGGACTATGCCAGCTCCCGGAACAGCCGGATGGTTGCGCGGCCCGGTGGCATGCTGGAATGGGTGCGCCGGGCGGCAGCGCGGCTTGACCTGTTTGCCAGTCGGGGGCCATTGGGCGCCCTGGCGGTTGCAGGCCAGCAGGATGCGCTTCGGCGCCAGTCGTTGGTGGCGCTGGCGAGGGGGAATGACTGGGCGGTTTCCGAGCAGGAGCTGGCCCGGTTATCGATCCAGCAGGCGGCCGCCGAAGTCGGCTGGCATGAACGTCAGCGTTCGGGAACCCTGCGGCGCCTTCTGGCGGAAGATCTGCGCGAGGAACTCGAACGATGGGTTGCAGGCAAGCCCGGGCCGGTTCACTATGTGCTGCATTGTGAACAACAGCATGGAGAATCCTCGGGTGCAGGATCTGGAAATCTATATTCGTGACCTTGAGTCGGGCGCGGTGTCGCGCTGGCTGGAAGGCCAGCTTGACCAGTTACAGCTGGATGATTCTGACGTGTCATCGGTGGCGAAGGGTACGGCTTCCTTCAACGGCGCTCGCCTTCGCATCAGTTTGTACCCCGGTGCCTTTGGCAAACGATTTACCTCTCTGGTACTGGAGGGTGAAGACCTGCCCTGGAACAGTGATCTGGAATGCGCCCGAAGTGCCTGGCGGGCGATGGAGGGTGAGATCCGTTGCAGTCTGGGTGACTGGAAAGAAGGCGATCCGGTAGAGGATGAAAAGTGGTGGCGGTTGGATCACCGGGGTGAGCAGCAGGTGGTGTGGAACTGACGGTTTAACTACCCATATAACGCAAAAAGGCAGCCAACTGGCTGCCTTTTTGCTGTCTTCAGAGCAGAATTATTCGCTCAGGATAGACACGTTGTCGGCTTGCAGGCCTTTGTCAGCTTCAACCACGTTGAAGCGAACCAGCTGGCCCTGGCGCAGAACACGACGGCCACGGCCACGGATGGCGCGGAAATGTACGAAGATTTCGTCGCCACTGTCACGAACGATAAAGCCGAAGCCCTTCTTCACGTTGAACCATTTGACGGTGCCCTCTTCGTTGCCTTCCGGGGTGCTGTCGTCAAAATCGTCTTCGTCGTCATCGTAGGTGTTGGCAGGCTGGCTGGCACGGGCCGGACGGCTTTGGCTGCGGGCATTGTTTGCGGTTGCAGGCTGCTTGCCGGCCAGTGCAATTGCCAGGAAGCCGGCAACGGCGAAAAGAACGAAGGCAATGATGTAGGCGGCAATGCCACCGCTGGCGCCCAGGGCCTCAAGGCCTTCGCCAATGGCGAGCAGGCGCAGGGGGTCCGGAGTGGTGGTAAGCAGAAGGCCCAGTATAAACGGTGCCGGAATCGCGATCAGAACAGCAACGAGGATCGCCTTGGCTGGATTACGCATTGGCTGATTATTCTCCATGATTTTACAGTAACGATAAAAAGCCGGGCATCAGGTAACATGGCATGTCCGGCCGATGAGCGCCGCCTGGCCAGAAACCCGGCTGTGGCGGTAAAAGGCGGCATGATACCAGATTACTGAAAGGGCTGACCAAACCTCATGAGCAAAAACACCCTCGAAGACAGAATTGCGGAACTGGAAATGCGACTTGCGTTCCAGGATGACGTGATTAATACCCTGAGTGAGCAGGTGGCCAGGCAGGAAATGGATATTCGGGAGCTGTGGGATGCCAAGAAGACGCTGCACAAGCAGCTGAAGGATATTTCGCCGTCCAATATCCGGCCAGAGGAGCAGGAGGTGCCGCCTCCTCACTACTGATTCCGGAGTCGGCCGCCGGCTCCGGGGTCAGACCCCTCTGTGGCACGAAATCACCCCAGCAGTTCCACCAGTATCTGCTCGTAAATCTCTGACAGGGTATCCAGATCGTCAGCCTTCACGCATTCGTCCACTTTGTGGATGGTGGCGTTGATGGGGCCGAGTTCTACTACCTGCGCGCCGGTGGGGGCGATGAAGCGGCCGTCTGAGGTGCCGCCGGAGGTGGAAAGCTCGGTTTCGCGGCCGGTGACGGTGCGGATGGCGTTCTGGCTGGCAGACACGAGGGCGCCTTTGTCAGTCAGGAAGGGGCGACCGCTGAGGTGCCACTGCAGGTCGTACTTCAGGTTATGGCGGTCCAGCACGGCCACTACCCGCTCTTCCAGGCTTTCTGCGGTGTTCTCTGTGCAGTAGCGGAAGTTGAAGTGCACCAGGCATTCCCCGGGGATGATGTTGCTGCCGACACCGGACTCAATGCGGGTAATCTGGAACATGGTTGGCGGGAAGAAATCGTTGCCGTTGTCCCAGAATTCCTTTGCCAGGGCATCCAGTGCCGGTGCCACGGTGTGTACCGGGTTTTCCGCCATGTGCGGGTAGGCTACGTGGCCCTGTACCCCGTGTACGGTCAGGTAGCCGTGCAGGGAGCCACGGCGGCCGTTCTTGATGACGTCGCCCACCTGGTGCGTACTCGACGGCTCGCCGATCAGGCACCAGTCCATTTTCTCGTTTCGGGCTTCCAGGGTTTCCACCACCTTTACCGTACCGTCCTGGGCCGGGCCTTCTTCGTCGCTGGTGATCAGCAACGCGATAGAGCCCCGGTGGTTCGGGTTGTTCGCCACAAAGCGTTCGCAGGCGGTTACGAAGGCGGCCAGGCTGCCTTTCATATCCGCAGCGCCCCGGCCGTACAGGTAACCGTCTTTGATCACCGGCTCAAACGGCGCGTGGGCCCAGTTCTTCTCCGGGCCGGTCGGAACCACATCGGTATGGCCGGCAAAGGCCAGCACAGGCCCCTCTGAACCCTTGCGGGCCCAGAGGTTGTCGGTGTCACCAAACCGCATGTTCTCGCCAGCAAAGCCCAGTGGTGCCAGGCGTGACATCATCAACTCCTGACAGCCAGCATCGTCTGGAGTGACCGACGGACGGCTGATGAGGTCCATGGCGAGTTCTAGGGTGGGGGACAGGGACATGTGACGGCCTTTAGTTGTTTGCGTGCAGTTCTTCGTTCAGTTCAATCGCGGTTTTGTTGGTCTTGCACTCGACCGCGCCGGTCAGGCTGTTGCGGCGGAACAGCAGGTCGTTCTTGCCGGCCAGGTCGCGGGCTTTGACGACTTCCACCAGATCGTTGTTGTCGTCCAGCAGATTCACCTTGGTGCCGGCGGTGATGTACAGGCCAGCTTCAACCGTGCAACGGTCGCCCAGCGGGATGCCGATGCCGGCGTTGGCGCCCAGCAGGCAGTTTTCGCCGACGGAGATGATGATGTTACCGCCGCCAGACAGGGTGCCCATAGTGGAGCAGCCGCCACCCAGGTCGGAGCCCTTGCCGATGATCACGCCGGCGGAGATGCGCCCTTCGATCATGCTGGTGCCTTCGGTACCGGCGTTGAAGTTGATGAAACCTTCGTGCATGACGGTAGTGCCTTCGCCCACGTAGGCGCCCAGACGAACCCGGGAGGTGTCGGCGATGCGCACGCCCTTGGGTACCACGTAGTCGGTCATCTGTGGGAACTTGTCTACAGATTTCACTTCCAGGGTGCGGCCTTCAATACGGGCTTGCAGCTGGCGCTCCGGCAGCTCATTCAGGTCGATGGCACCTTCGTTGGTCCAGGCCAGGTTCGGCAGCAGGCCGAAAATGCCGTCCAGCTTCAGGGTGTGGGGCTTGGCCAGGCGATGGGAAATCAGGTGCAGCTTCAGATACACCTCGGGGGTGCTGGAGGCGGTGTCGTCTGTCGCCAGTACGGTAACCACCACCGGGCGCTTGCTGTTGGCAGCCTGCTCGGCCAGCCTGGCCTGCTCGGTCTGGCCCAGCTGGCGCAGGGCGTTAGCAAACTGGCTCAGTTGCTCGGCGCCGGCTTCGATGGCCTGGTTGCCGCCTTTGTAGTCCAGCGCGGTTTCAACCACGTCGATCAGGTCTTTGCCTGGGGTCATGATCGGCTGCTGGTAGTAAACCTCCAGCCACTCGCCCTGGTTGTTCTGGCTGCCGATGCCAATGCCGAATGCAAAACTCATCTGATCTGCTCCTGTACTAAAAATTTAAGAATGTTTTCCGTGGCCGAAAAAAGTCAGTCAGTCCACGCAGCCCACTGGTCTGCGTTAAAGCCCACGCTTACCTCGTCGCCCCGCTCAACTACCGGGCGTTTGATGATGGAGGTGTTCTCCAGCATGATCTGGTGGGCACTTTGGGCGCTAATGGTATCACGAACCTCGTCGGGAAGTTTCCGCCAGGTGGTGCCGCGTTTGTTGATCAGCGCTTCCCAACCCAGGGCCTGTTCCCACTGGCTCAGCTTCTCGCTGGAGAGGCCGTCTTTCTTGAAGTCGTGGAACTCGTAGGCGATGCCGTTTTCGTCCAGCCACTTGCGGGCTTTTTTCACGGTGTCGCAGTTTTTGATGCCGTATAGTTTCATGGTTCAAAACCTCTTTTTGCCACGGACACTCACGGACCCACACGGACGAAAGCAGAAAGATCCGTAATCACTTGTCCGTGAGTGTCTGTGAGTGTCCGTGGCTAATCAATTTTGTTTCACAAACTCAACAATCCGCCGGGCCGCCTCCACACATTCCTCCAGCGGTGCTACCAGCGCCATTCGTACGCGGTTTTCGCCGGGGTTGTGGCCATTCACGGTGCGGGAGAGGTAGCGGCCGGGCAGTACGTGTACGTTCTGCCGGGCGGATAGTTCACGGGCGAAGGTTTCGTCGCTCATGGGCGTTTCCGGCCATAGATAAAAACCGGCATCCGGGAAGTCTACGTTCATCACTTCACGCAGAATGGGCACCACGGCCTCGAACTTGGCCCGGTAGGCGGCACGGTTCTCCCGTACGTGGTCTTCGTCGTTCCAGGCAGCGATGCTGGCCAACTGGTTTTGAACGGGCATGGCGCAGCCGTGGTAGGTGCGGTATTTCAGGTATCCGGCCAGTACCTCGGCGTCGCCCGCCACAAATCCGGAGCGAAGGCCCGGCAGGTTGCTGCGCTTGGACAGGCTATGGAACACCACGCAGCGTTTGAAGTCGTGCCGGCCGATGGCTGCGCAGGTTTGCAGCAGGCCTTCGGGCGGGTTGGCTTCGTCCGGGTAGAGTTCGGAGTAGCATTCGTCGGAGGCGATCAGGAAATCGTGGCGGTCGGCCAGTTCGATCACTTTTACCAGGGTTTCCCGGGGAATTACGGCACCGCTGGGGTTGCCGGGGGAGCAAAGGAACAGAATCTGGCAGTCCTTCCAGACAGATTCCGGAACCGCATCGAAGTCCGGAATAAAGCCGTTGCTTGCGTCGCAGGGCAGGTAGACCGGATCGGCACCGGCCAGGAACGCTGCGCCTTCATAGATCTGGTAAAACGGGTTTGGGCTCACCACGGTGGCTGGCTTGCTGGAATCTACAACCGCCTGCACCAGGGCAAAGATACCCTCGCGGGTACCGTTAACCGGCACCACGTGTTTAGCCGGGTCCAGTGTGCCCTCGGCTAGTTGGAACCGGCGGCTGGCCCAGTTGGCGATGGCTTGGCGTAGCTCGTCCAGGCCTTTGGTGGTCGGGTAGTTGGCGAGTTTGTCCAGGTTGTCGGCAATCACCTGTTTAACAAAGGCGGGTGACGGGTGTTTGGGTTCGCCGATGCCCAGTGAAATCGGTGCCAGGTGCTCCGGCACGCTGATGCCGGCTTTCAGTTTGGCCAGCTTTTCAAAGGGGTAGGGGTGCAGTCTTTCCAGGTTCGGGTTCATTGAATATCGTCCAGCATTTTACTCATGTGCTGTTGCAGGGCCTGGCACACGTTCGGGTCGCTCAGGGGTTCACCGTGTTCGTCGGTAATAAAGAAAACGTCTTCTACCCGTTCGCCCAGGGTGGCAATCTTGGCGTTGGTCAGGCGCACCCGGTGTTCCAGTAATACCTGGCCAATCCGTGCCAGCAGGCCCGGACGGTCGGGGGTGATGACTTCCATCACCGTGCGCTGATTAATGGTGTCGTTGGAGAAAGTCACTTCGGTAGGGAATGCGAAGTGCTTCAACTGGCGCGGAGTGCGCCGGTGGATGATGTCGGGGTAGTCTTCCGGATCGTCCAGTTCTTCGATCAGGCGCTTGCGAACCCGCTCTTTGCGTGCCGGGTCTACCCCCAGTGGTTGGCCCTGCTCGTCCAGAACCACGTAGGAGCTGATGGAGTAGGGGCCTTCGCTGGAGTTTATGCGGGCGTCGACGATGTTCAGGTTCAGCTGTTCCAGTACCGCGGTGGTGGCGGCAAACAGGGCAACCCGGTCTTTCATGTAGATGATGATTTGCGAGTAGCCGTCTGTGGGGCCACCCCGGGTGTCGCGGATCAGTACCAGCGGGTCCGGGTTGTTGCCATGGCGGATAATTGCGGCGGTTTGCCAGGCGATATCCACGGTGGAATCCTGCAGGAAATATTCCTCATCGACCGTGTCCCAGATTTTGTCGATCTGCTCGTCAGTCATGTTCTGGGCGCGCAGGATTTCCCGGGCCTCTTCGCGGGTGGCGTCTATCCAGGCCTGGCGGTCTACCGGGGTGTCGATACCCCGGCGCAGGGCTCGCTTGGCTTCGATATACAGCTGGCGCAACAGCGAGGCGCGCCAGGTGTTCCAGAGTTTCGGGTTGGTGGCACTGATGTCGCACACCGTGAGGATGTACAGGTAGTCCAGGTGGGCCTGGCTGGGCATGGCCCGGGCGAAGGCCTGGATGATATCCGGGTCGGAAATGTCCTTGCGCTGGGCGGTCATGGACATGAACAGGTGGTTCTCCACCAGCCAGGAAATCAGCTGGGTATCCCGCTCGCTCAGGTGATGGCGCTGGCAGAAGGCCTCGGCATCAATGGCGCCCAGTTCGGAATGGTCACCACCCCGTCCCTTGGCCACATCGTGGTACAGGCCGGCAATGTAAAGGGTGTCCAGCTTGGGCAGCCGATGAATCAGGCGCGAGGCCAGGGGATATTCGCTCTGGGCCTCGGTGCCGGTCAGTCGCACCATGTTGCGGATTACCCGCATGGTGTGGGCGTCTACGGTGTAAATATGGAACAGGTCGTGCTGCATCTGGCCGATGATCTGGCCGAACTCCGGCAGGTAGCGGCCCAGCACGTTGTACTTCTTCATGGCGGACAGGGTCTGGTCCAGTGCATGCGGGGTGCGCATCAGTTCCATGAACAGGGTAGTGACGGCCAGGTCGTTACGGAAGGCATCGTCAATCAGGTGCCGGTGCGCCCGCAGTGAGCGGATGGTGGTGGCGCGAATGCCCTTGATCTCCGGATGCTGCGCCATCAGCACAAAGATTTCCATGATGGCGTAGGGGGCGTAGGCGAATACCTGGTTGTTGATGGCTTCTATATACAGGTTGCGCATCTGGAAGCGCTTGTTGAGCGGGCGGATTTCGTCTTCCGTGCCGCTGCCGATAATCGCTTCGTCGTAATACTGCAAAAGCACATCGGTGATTTCGGCCAGGGCCAGCACCGTACGGTAGTACTGCTGCATCATCAGTTCGACGCCCAGCCGCTTGCCCTGGTCCTGGTAGCCCAGCATCTGGGCCAGCGCCCGCTGGTGGTCAAACAGCAGGCGGTTCTCGTTGCGGTCGGCAATCAGCTGCAAACCATAGCGCAGGCGCCACAGGAAGGTTTCGCCTTCATGCAGAATCTGGTGCTCTTCCTCGGTGAGGATGCTGAAGCGGGTCAGGTCGGCGATGCTTTGCAGGCCGAAGTGGCGCTTGGTAATCCAGCCGATGGTCTGGATGTCCCGCAGGGCGCCCGGGGAGCCTTTTACGTTGGGCTCCAGGTTGTACTCGGTGTCGCCGTATTTCTTGTGGCGTTGCTGCTGCTCTTCCCGCTTGGCCACAAAGTAGGCCTTGTCGGAACTCACCTCGTCGGAGTAGGCCTGTTCGCTCAAGGCCTGTCGCAGGGTGTCCGGCCCGGCAATGGTGCGGGTTTCCAGCAGGTTGGTAAGTATCGAGATATCTTCCCGGGCGGCGGAGATGGATTCGTCCATGCTGCGCACGCTGTGGCCGATATCCAGTTTCAGGTCCCACAGCAGGGTAATGAAGGCGCCCAGATCGTCCTGCCACTCGGGCGCCATGCCCTCGCGGGTGAGGATCAGCAGGTCAATGTCGGAGTGGGGGTGCAATTCGCCCCGGCCGTAGCCACCTACGGCAATCAGGGCGATGTCTTCGGAGCGGGCGAACGGATATCGATTCCAGATCAGCCGGAGCACGGTGTCTACGGTGTCGGCCCTTGAGCGAACCAGGGCTCGGACGTCTGCGCCCTCGCGGAATGCAGCGGCATCGGCGTCGTAACTCTCCCGCAGTAATTGCCGGGCTGCGGAGACCGGTGAGCGGTCGTTACTGATGCGGGACTCCAGCTCACTCCGGTCCACTTAGAAGGACTCTTCCGATCGCTTGGTCAGTACTTCGTGGCCATCGGCAGTTACCAGGATGGTGTGTTCCCACTGGGCCGACAGCTTGTGGTCCTTGGTCACGGCGGTCCAGCCGTCGGCCAGCATCTTGGTGTGGTACTTGCCCTGGTTCAGCATGGGTTCGATGGTGAAGGTCATGCCTTCTTTCAGTTCCAGGCCGGTGCCGGGCTTGCCGTAGTGCATCACCTGTGGCTCTTCGTGGAATACCGCGCCAATGCCATGGCCGCAGTAATCCCGAACGATCGAGTAACGGTGTTTTTCGGCGTGCTGCTGGATCACGTGGCCGATGTCGCCCAGGCGTGCACCCGGCTTGACCAGTTCGATACCTTTATAGAGGCACTCCTGGGTAATCTGGATCAGTCGCTCGGTGCCGGGCTTGGGCTTGCCGACAACCCACATCTTGCTGGTATCGCCGTGGTAGCCGTTTTTAATAACTGTCACGTCGATATTAATGATGTCGCCGTCTTTCAGTACTTTCTTGTCTGAAGGGATGCCGTGGCAGACAACGTGGTTGACCGAGGTGCAGATAGACTTCGGAAATCCCTTGTAATTGAGCGGGGCCGGAATGGCTTTCTGCTCGTTCACAATGTAGTCGTGGCAGATGCGGTCGAGTTCCTCGGTGGTTACGCCGGGCTTTACGTGCTCGCCGATCATCTCCAGAACTTCAGCAGCCAGGCGGCCGGCTACGCGCATCTTTTCGATTTCTTCGGGGGTCTTGATAGATACCTGCATCGGACTTCCTGTTGATTTGCGTCAAACAGCCATTTTAAGGGGCATGGGGGTAAGGTACAAGGCGGGGTGGTGCTATGGATGCCATAGCTCCGGGTTAAGTTACGGGGCAAAAATAATGGCGTGCGGCAGGTGCTTTGTGGTATAAACGCGCCCGCTGGAAACGAATCCGGCAAATTCACACACGTGTCAGCACGTTGTCCCAGGGTGCCGGTACCTGCTAGCAGCTCACATAATGCGCTTGCAGAGACTGGTTGGGGCAATCGGACGCGTGGAGGTCTAACCCGAAGCTAAAAGGTAAATATCATGGCTCAGGTAAATATGCGTGACCTGCTGAAAGCAGGTGCTCACTTTGGTCACCAGACTCGTTACTGGAACCCGAAAATGGGCAAGTTCATTTTCGGTGCCCGTAACAAGATTCACATCATCAACCTGGAGCAGACTGTTCCGGCCATGAATGAAGCCCTGAACTTCATTCAGTCCCTGGCTGAGAACAAGAACAAGATCCTGTTCGTTGGCACCAAGCGTGCTGCCGCCAAGATCATCAAGGAAGAAGCCGAGCGTTCCGGCCAGCCGTTCGTTAACCACCGCTGGTTGGGTGGCATGCTGACCAACTACAAGACCATCCGTCAGTCTATCCGTCGCTACCGTGACCTGGAAGCCCAGAGCAAAGACGGTACTTTCGACAAGCTGACCAAGAAAGAAGCCCTTGAGCGTACCCGTGAAATGGACAAGCTCGAGCGCTCCATTGGTGGTATCAAGGATATGGGTGGCCTGCCTGACGCGCTGTTCGTTATCGACGTAGACCACGAGCGTATCGCCATCAAGGAAGCCAACAAGCTGGGCATTCCTGTAATCGGTGTTGTTGATACCAACAGCGATCCGGACGGCGTTGACTACGTGATCCCGGGTAACGATGACGCCATCCGCGCCATCCAGATCTACGTGAAGGCTGTTGCCGACACCTGCCTGGAAGCTTCCCAGTCTGCAGGCGGTGCTGACGAGTTTGTTGAAGTCAGCGAGAACGCCGAAGGCGCTGCTCCGGCCGCCGAGTAACACTTAAACTTCACGTTTGAGTTGTAAGGTATGCCCGCCTGTTTATCCGGGCATACCTCCCCACCGAATTCGGAAACGATTTAAGAGGATTGAACATGGCTGCAATTACCGCTGCAATGGTCAAAGAGCTGCGTGAGCGTACCGGCCTTGGCATGATGGAATGCAAAAAGGCACTGGTTGAAGCTGGTGGCGACGTTGACGCTGCAATCGAAGAGCTGCGTAAGTCTTCCGGCCTGAAAGCCGCCAAGAAGGCTGGCCGTACCGCTGCTGAAGGCGTGTCTCTGGTAAAAGTGTCTGACGACAACACCGTTGCCTACATTCTGGAAGTGAACTCCGAGACTGACTTCGTTGCTCGTGACGACAACTTCATGGGCTTCGCTAACGACGTTCTGAACGTTGCCTTCGAAAAAGGCGAAACCGACGTTGCAGCCCTGATGGCTGGCGATCTGGAAGCCAAGCGTGAAGCGCTGGTTCAGAAGATCGGCGAGAACATCACTGTTCGTCGTATCATCAAGGTTGAAGGCCCGGTTGTAGGTGGCTACGTTCACAGCAACAACAAGATTGCTTCTGTTGTAGCTCTGAGCGCCGGTAACGAAGAGCTGGCCCGCGACATCGCCATGCACGTTGCCGCTGTTAACCCGCGCGTTGGCAAGCCGGACGAAATGCCTGCCGAAGAGCTGGAAAAAGAGAAGGAAATCATCAAGGCCCAGCCGGACATGGAAGGCAAGCCTGCAGAGATCATTGAAAAGATGATGGGTGGCCGTATCAAGAAGTTCCTGGCTGAGAACAGCCTGGTTGAGCAGCCGTTCGTCAAGAACCCTGACCAGAAAGTGGGTGATCTGATCAAGGCCGCCGGTGGCGACCTGGTTGGCTTCGTTCGCCTGGAAGTGGGTGAAGGCATCGAAAAAGAAGAAGTGGATTTCGCCGCTGAAGTGGCTGCTGCCGCTGGCACAGGCAAGGCCTGATCCCTCTTCCCGGCCCGGTCGCGCAAAGCGGCCGGGCTACCTGAGTCTGCCACGTCAGCCGGGATTTCCCGGCTTTCGTGGCGGGCTTGTATCTGAGATGCCCCTTTTTGAGGAGTATGTCAGATACAAGCCTGCAGCGGGTTTGATACCGGATAGCCAACAGACGAGAAGGGGATCACCATGTCGACATCTTCAAAAACCCAGCCCAGATACAAGCGCGTTCTGCTCAAACTCAGTGGTGAAGCCCTGATGGGCGAGCACGATTTCGGTATTGATCCCAAAGTTCTTGACCGCATGGCCCTGGAAATCGGTGCCCTGATAGGCATTGGTGTTCAGGTGGGGCTGGTGATTGGTGGTGGTAACCTGTTCCGTGGCGCCGCACTGAGCGCTGCCGGCCTGGACCGCGTAACCGGCGACCACATGGGTATGCTGGCCACGGTGATGAACGGCCTGGCCATGCGTGACGCCCTGGAACGCTCCAACATTCGTACCCGCGTGATGTCTGCCATCCCCATGAGTGGTATTGTTGAACATTACGACCGCCGCCGCGCCGTGCGCGACCTGAAAGAAGGCGACGTGGTGATCTTCAGCGCCGGCACCGGTAACCCGTTCTTTACCACGGATTCGGCGGCCTGCCTGCGCGGTATCGAGATCGAAGCAGATGCGGTACTCAAGGCCACCAAGGTGGATGGCGTATACTCTGCCGATCCCAATCTTGATCCTACCGCAGTAAAATATGACCACCTGACCTACGATGAGGTTCTGGAAAAGAAATTGGGTGTGATGGATCTGACAGCCATCGTCCTCGCCCAGGACCACGGTATGCCGCTGCGGGTTTTCAACATGAACCAGCCCGGCGTTCTTACCCGAATTGTGACGGGTGAGAGAGAAGGCACACTGATTGAATAACGAATTGAGGATTTTTACGTGATTAACGACATCAAAGCAGAAGCCGAAAAGAAAATGAAAAAGAGCCTGGAGGCTCTGGGTTCGGCGTTTAACAAAATCCGTACCGGCCGTGCCCATCCGGCCATTCTCGACAGCGTAATGGTGAACTACTACGGCCAGGAAACGCCCCTGAAGCAGGTGGCAAGCGTGAACGTAGAAGATAACCGTACCCTGTTGGTGGCGCCCTGGGAAAAGAACCTGGTACCGACCATCGAAAAAGCCATCATGATGTCTGACCTGGGCCTGAACCCGTCCACCAATGGCGACGCCATTCGCGTACCCATGCCCATGCTGACTGAAGAAACCCGTAAGGAAATGGTCAAGCAGGCCAGGGCCGATGCCGAGCACGGCCGGGTTTCTATCCGCAATGCCCGTCGTGACGCCAACAGCATGCTGAAGGATTTGCTGAAGGACAAGGAAATCAGCGAAGACGACCAGCGCCGTGGCGAAGAAGAAATCCAGAAGCTGACCGACAAGCACATCGCTGAAGTCGACAAGCTGCTGAAGGTGAAGGAAGAGGACCTGATGGCGGTATAATCGCCCGGGTCTGTTCAGAGCAGAATGAGCGGCGGCTGGATGTCCGCCGCGCAGAGGATTTCATGACGGGACAAGTAACCGCAGAAATTCCGGTGGAGGCAGACAGCCGCCCCCGGCACGTGGCCATTATCATGGATGGCAATAACCGCTGGGCCAAGGCGCACCGGCTCAAGGGAGTGGCAGGCCACAAGGCCGGCGTGGATGCGGTGAAAGCCGTGGTAGAAACCTGTGCCCGGCAAGGCGTGGAAGTGCTCACCCTGTTTGCGTTTTCCAGTGAGAACTGGCGTCGTCCGAAAGACGAGGTTTCGGCGCTGATGCGCCTGTTCCTGATTGCCCTGGAGCGGGAAGTCCGCAAGCTGCACAGGAATAACATTCGCCTTCGCATTATCGGCGACCGCTCCGCGTTTAATCCGACCCTCCAGGAACACATGGAGCGGGCTGAAACGCTCACCCGTGACAACACCGCCATGACCCTGGTGATTGCCGCCAATTACGGCGGCCACTGGGATATTACCGAGGCCACCCGGCAAGTGGCCCAAAAAGTGCGCGCTGGCGAGCTGGAAGCTTCAGATATCACTGATGACCTGATCCAGCAGCACCTGAGTATCGGTGACCTGCCCATGCCTGACTTGCTGATCCGTACAGCTGGCGAGCAGCGTATCAGCAATTTCCTGTTGTGGCACCTGGCGTACACCGAGTTCTATTTCTCTGAGGTGTTCTGGCCGGACTTCAAGGCCGATCAAATGCAGAAGGCGCTGGAAGCCTACGCCGGGCGCAAGCGCCGGTTCGGGCAAACCGATGACCAGATTGCCGCCCGCGCCACAAAACAATAACGATATAGCGACCAACACCGTGTTAAAAACCCGAATTATTACCGCGCTTATCCTGGCCCCTATCGCGATCGGCGGGATTTTCTTCCTGCCTCCGGCGGGCTTCGCCCTGTTTACCGGTGCCATTATCTCCCTTGGCGCCTGGGAGTGGGCCAATATGTCCGGTATCGAAGGCCAGCCGGGGCGCGTGATTTATGCCCTGATCATGGCAGGGCTTCTGGCCGTGATCTGGCAGTTGCAGGTGCCGGCCATAACAGTTCTCTGGCTCGCCCTGCTCTGGTGGCTGGTGTGCTTCGGGCTGGTAAGCCGTTACCCGGCGGGCTCCGATCGCTGGGGTGCCGTGCCGCTACGGGCCCTGATGGGGCTGTTTGTGCTGGTTCCCGCCTGGGTAGGGCTGAACCATCTGCGTACCGGCAGCTTCCAGTTCGGTGAGCTGACCAATAACCTGCTGGCCATTCTCTACATCTTCCTGGTGGTCTGGGTAGCAGATATCGGCGCCTATTTTGCCGGCCGGGCCTTCGGCAAGGCGAAGCTGGCGCCGAAAGTGAGCCCCGGTAAATCCTGGGCTGGCGTGTGGGGTGGCCTGGCAGCGGTCGCTGCCCTGGCAGTGGCGGCAAGCCTGATTGCCGGTGCCGGTGCCGTGCAAACCGTTCTGCTGGTGCTGGCAAGCCTCGTTACCGGCCTGGTATCGGTGCTGGGGGATTTGCTGGAAAGCATGCTCAAGCGCTTCCGTGGTATCAAAGACAGCAGCCAGTTGCTGCCCGGGCACGGTGGCATTATGGACCGTATTGACAGTCTTACCGCCGCCATTCCCGTCTTTGCCCTGATGATCACGCTGCTGGGCTGGTTGTCTACGGGTGTCTGGAATTTATGATCACACGCAGCATTACGGTACTGGGGGCAACAGGCTCAATTGGCCTGAGTACCCTGGATGTTATTCGACGGCACCCGGAGCGTTTTTCGGTTCACGCCCTCACGGCGGGAACCCGTGCACCGGAATTAGCCGCGCTTTGCCGCGAATTCCGCCCCCGGGTAGCGGTGATGGCGGATGCCCGGGCGGCAGAGGAACTGGCTGGCCTGCTCGCCGATTGCCCTGACATTGACGTGCTTAGCGGCGAGCCAGGGCTTATCGACGTAGCAGCAGCCGAACAGGCCGACACCGTAATGGCTTCGATTGTCGGGGCTGCCGGGCTGGCGCCGACACTGGCGGCGGTGCGCGCTGGCAAGCGCGTGTTGCTGGCCAATAAAGAAGCCCTGGTCATGTCCGGCCAGCTCTTTATGGATGCCGTGGCTGAATCCGGTGCTGAACTGCTGCCTATCGATTCGGAACACAATGCCATCTTCCAGTGCATGCCGGCAGACAAGGTGCGTGATCCGCAAGCGGCTGGCATTACCCGCATTCTGCTCACCGCCTCTGGCGGCCCGTTCCGCACTTTGCCGGCCGAACAGTTGCGCTCGGTAACGCCTGCCCAGGCCTGTGCCCACCCCAACTGGTCCATGGGCCAGAAGATTTCCGTCGATTCTGCCACCCTGATGAACAAGGGCCTGGAGCTGATCGAGGCCTGCTGGCTGTTCAATACCTCGCCGGACAAAGTGGAGGTGCACGTTCACCCCGAAAGCATCATCCATTCCATGGTGGAGTATGCAGACGGCTCGGTGCTGGCGCAGTTGGGGAGCCCGGATATGCGAACTCCGATCGCCAATGGTCTGGCCTGGCCCGAGCGTATCGAAGCCGGGGTCGCTCCCCTGGACCTGTTCGCCATCGGCCGCTTTCACTTCGAGCGCCCGGACGTGCAGCGTTTTCCGTGCCTGAGGCTGGCTGCTGAAGCCTTCGCCACCGGTGGCACCGCGCCAGCCGTCCTCAACGCCGCTAACGAAGTGGCCGTGGCGGCATTCCTGGAAGGCGGGCTGTGCTTTGCGGACATCCCCGTTATCATAGAGCGAACACTGGCGGCCACCGAAGTGGTATCGGCGGACAGTTTCGATACCATCTTCCAGAAAGACGCCGAAGCCCGCGAACGGGCAATGGAACAGATTCGCCTTTTATCGGTCTGATTCCGGCGGGGCGTGTTGCGCCGGCTTTCAGTTATCAACCGGACAGTCTATGCAGATTATTCAAAGCGTACTGGCACTTGCACTAACCCTCGGCATTCTGGTGACGCTGCACGAGTTCGGCCATTTCTGGGTCGCTCGCCGCTGCGGAGTCAAAGTGCTGCGTTTCTCTGTGGGTTTCGGTAAGCCGCTGTTTTCCTGGTACGACCGCCACGGCACCGAATTTGCCGTAGCCGCCATCCCTCTTGGCGGCTACGTGAAAATGCTGGACGCCCGGGAAGGCCCTGTGCCGGCCGAACTGGAAGACCAGGCTTTCACCTCCAAGCCGCCGTCCCAGCGCATTGCCATTGCGGCAGCAGGGCCCGTCGCCAACTTTATTTTCGCTATCTTTGCCTACTGGCTGATCAGTGTGGTGGGAGTGACCACGGTAGCACCCATTGTTGGCGAAGTGGCGCCAGACAGCGTGGCCGAGCGCGCGGGCCTGCAGGAAGGTATGGAAATTCTGGGGGTGGATGGCCGCCAGGTAACATCCTGGCGCGACGTGAATATGCGCCTGCTGGAGCGGGCAGGGGAGCAGGGCCCCATTTCGCTGGAGGTTTCCCGTGATGGTGCCCGTGGTACCTTTTCAGCCCCGCTGAACGGCTGGAACCTCAGCAACGACGAACCCAATCCGCTGGCGGAATTCGGCATCACCCCCTGGCGCCCGGACGTACCGGCGGTGCTGGGTCAGATCAGTGAAGACGGCCGCGCCTCCATGGCGGGGTTGCAGCCCGATGACCGGGTTACCGCTGTAGACGGTGAGCCGGTGGCGGACTGGTTCGCGCTGGTAGATATCATTCGCGAGTCCCCGGAGCAGCAGCTGCAGTTAACCGTGGAGCGGAACGGGCAGACTCTGGATGTTCCGGTAACGCCGGCCACCAGAACGCTGGAAAACGGCCAGGACATCGGTTTTGTGGGCGCCGGGGTGCAGGCCATAAGCTGGCCGGACAGCGTGCTTCGGGAGATTAGCTACGGCCCGCTGGCGGCGATTCCCAATGCGCTTGAAGAAACCTGGGCCGACACCCGGCTGACACTGGTGGCCATCAAGAAGATGGTCACCGGCCTGCTGTCGCCCACTAACCTGAGCGGGCCGATCACCATCGCCCGGGTGGCGGAAGCCAGCGTCAGTTCCGGATTCGAGGATTTTGTCCGGTTCCTGGCGTATCTGAGTGTCAGCCTCGGGGTTTTGAACTTGCTGCCGGTTCCGGTTTTGGACGGCGGCCACATCGTGTATTACACCATCGAAGCCATCCGCCGGAAGCCGGTGTCGGAGCACGCGCAGGCGCTGGGATTACGAATTGGTATGGCTTTGATTCTGAGTTTAATGGTGTTTGCTCTTTACAACGACCTGATGCGGTTGTGAGAATTGCGGGCTCCTTACCGCACATTAACCAGGCGATAAAACTGAATGAGACGTTCCCTTCTAGCTGTAGCCGTTGGCCTCGCCATTACCGCAACCGGTATGAAGCCAGCGCTGGCGGATGAATTTACGGTTGCGGACATCGAGGTAGAAGGCCTGCAGCGGGTATCCGCCGGTTCCGTATTTGCCGGATTCCCGGTCAATATTGGTGAGCAGATTGACGAAACCCGCCTGGCGGGCGCCATCAAGAATCTGTTCGGCACCGGATTGTTTACCGATATCCAGGCCAGCCGTGATGGTGGCGTGCTGATTCTGACGGTGAAGGAGCGGCCATCGATTTCCTCCATCGAGATCGAAGGCAACAAGAACATCGAAACCGATATGCTGATGGATGCCCTGGCCGGGGCGGGCCTGGAAGAAGGGCAGGTGTTCCGCCGGGCCACGCTGGAGCGCCTGGAGCTGGAAATCCTGCGCTCCTACATTGCTCAGGGCCGATACAACGCCCGGGTCAAAGCGACCGCAGAAGAGTTGCCCCGCAACCGGGTAGCCGTGCGCCTGGGTATCAACGAAGGCTCGGTAGCCGCCATCCAGCACATCAACATCATCGGCAACAAGGATTTTAGCGACGAAGAGCTGATCGACCTGTTCGAGCTGCGCACCAGCAGTTGGTGGAACTCACTGACCAACAAAGACAAGTACGCCCGGGAAAGCCTGAGTGGTGACCTGGAGTCTCTGCGGTCGTTCTACCTGAACCGCGGTTACCTGGATTTCAGCGTCGAATCCAGCCAGGTGTCCATTTCACCGGACAAGAAGCAGGTGTTCATCGCCATCGCCCTGGATGAAGGCCCCCAGTACACCATCTCTGACATCCGCCTGCGCGGTAACGTGATTGTTGAGGAAGAGGAATTGCGCAAGCTGATTCCGGTTAAAGAGGGCGATGTGTTCTCCCGGGCCCAGATGACCGCCATTTCCGAAGCCCTGTCGTTCCGCCTCGGCCGTGAGGGCTATGCCTTTGCCAGCGTGAACGCCGTGCCGGAACCCGGCGAGGACAATACCGCCGCGGTGACCTTTTTCATTGAGCCGGGCAAACGGGCCTATGTGCGACGGATCAATTTCGAGGGCAACGTGTCGACTCGTGACGACGTTCTCCGCCAGGAAATGACGCAGATGGAAAGGGGCGTGGCTTCTTCGGATCGTATCGACTTCTCCAAGACCAGACTGGAGCGTCTCGGCTTCTTCGAGATGGTGAATGTTGAGACGGTACCAGTTCCGGGCACCGACGATCTGGTTGATGTGAACTACTCCGTGGCAGAACAGCCGACGGGCAGTCTTTCCGCTTCCGTCGGTTTCTCGCAGCAGTCCGGGGTGATTCTTGGCGCCAACGTGTCCGAGAATAATTTTTTCGGTACCGGGAAGCGCGTCTCTTTCGGTGTCAACGTGAGTAATTTTGTCAAAAGCGCAAACGTCTCCTACCTGGACCCTTACTACACGGTTGACGGCGTAAGCCGTGGCTACAGTCTTTTTGCCCGGCAAACCGATTATGAGGAAGAGTATATCTCCGCCTTCCTGCTGGACGAATATGGCGGCCGTATCACCTTCGGTTATCCCACGGACAATATCACCCGTTTGAACTTTGGGGCCGGGTTTACCCAGTCCAATCTTAAGGAAGGCCGGTTCACCTCACAGGAGGTCATTCAGTTCATTGATGAGGAAGGGGATTCGTTCAATAACTTCTTCCTCTTCGGCAGCTGGCGCCGCAGTACTTTCAACCGGGGTGTTCTGCCCAGTGATGGCCATAGCCAGTCGTTGTCGCTTGACGTAGCAGTGCCGGGCAGCGATCTGACCTTTTACAAGGTGACACACAAGACCGATTTCTACTATCCGGTGACTGACGATAATCGCTGGATCTTACGGGCGCGTTCAGAGATCGGTTATGGTGATGGTTACGGAGATCGGACCCAGATGCCGTTTTACGAGTACTTCTATACAGGGGGCTACGGATCGGTTCGGGGGTACCGGGCCAACTCCTTGGGTCTCCTTGCTACGAACAACGTCAACGACCTCTCACGCCCGGATCCGTTCGGCGGTAACCTGCTCACTGAAGGTGGTGTTGAGCTGATATTCCCCACGCCCTTTGCCGGTGATACCCGCTCCATGAGAACGGCGTTTTTCCTGGACGCAGGTCAGGTGTTCGACACTGCGCGCGGTTTCGATCCGGAACTGAGCGAAATCAGAATGTCCGCCGGTATTGGCTTCCAGTGGATTACCGCTGTTGGCCCGCTGGCCTTCAGTCTGGCGAAGCCGCTGAACGACAAGCCGGGTGATGACACCCAGGTATTCCAGTTCTCTATGGGCCAGACATTCTGACGCCACTATAAAAAATAAAGGATGAAACAAAGGAGATTGAAGATGAACCGTGTGACTGCTTTGATTGGTGCCGCCTTGCTGGCCTTTTCGGCCCAGGCAGCTGCCGAAACCCGCATTGGTGTGGTGGATCTGCGCCAGGCCCTGTTTGCCTCGGATGATGCCCAGACCTTCAGCCAGCAGCTGCAGCGGGACTTCGCCGGAGATGAAGATAAGGTTCGCCAGGCCCAGGAAGAAGCCCGCAAGCTGAAAGACCGCCTGGAAAAAGACGGCTCCATGATGAACGAAAGCGAGCGTAACAAGGTGGCGGGTGAATTCCAGGAGAAGGTGCAGGAGTTCAACTTCCTCAAGCAACGCCTCGATGCCACGGTTAACCAGCGCAAGCAGCAGTTCCTTGAAAATGCCCGCCCGGAAGTGGATGTGGCGGTCAAAGAACTGCTGGAAGAGCATGACCTGGACCTGATCCTGCCCAGCGAAGCGGTGGTTTACGTGAAGCCGGAAATGAATCTGACGTCCCAGCTGCTGGACAAACTGAACAAGTAAAGAACAAGGGGCTCCCCGCCCCGGTGTTTGGAGAAGGCAATGTCACAGAAGTCCTATCGGCTCCAGGAAATAGCCGATGCGTTGGGAGCCAGTCTCCGGGGAGACCCCGATATCATGGTCAGCGGCCTGGCCACCTTGAAGGCCGCCGGCCCGGATCAGATCAGCTTTCTGGCCAATCCGGCCTACGGCAAATACCTGCAAGATACCCGGGCCGGTGCGGTTATCCTCTCACCTGTAGCCGCGGATGATTGCCCTACCAATGTCCTGTTACTGGACAACCCGTACATGGGCTATGCTCGCCTCAGTCACTGGTTTGACCCTGCGCCGGTGGCCTCAGCCGGTGTTCATCCCACCGCTGTGGTAGATGAGAGCGCCAGCATAGACAACACTGCCAGCGTGGGGCCCCACGCGGTCATCGAAGCCGGTGTGTATCTTGGAGCCCACGTTGTAATAGGCGCCGGCACCGTCATCGGCGCACGCAGCCGCATCGGAGACCACACGATTATCCGCCCCCGGGTTACCCTGGCCCACGACATTGTAGTGGGGCAGCGTTGCCATATCCTCAGTGGTGCGGTGATCGGTTCAGACGGTTTCGGCTTTGCCAACGAGCGGGGCCAGTGGCACCGCATTGCCCAACTTGGCGGTGTGATGCTGGGTGATGATGTGGAGGTGGGCGCCAACACCACCATCGACCGTGGCGCGCTCGACAGCACAGTCATTGGCAACGGTGTGAAGCTGGATAACCTGATCCAGATCGCCCATAACGTTCATATCGGTGATCACAGCGCCATGGCCGCCATGGTCGGTATCGCCGGCAGTACCCGCATCGGCAAACACTGTGTGTTTGGCGGCGCCTCCGGGGTGGCGGGGCACCTGGAGATCGGGGATCAGGTGCACCTTACCGGCATGACGCTGGTAACGGGTGATATCCGAGAGCCGGGCGTGTATTCTTCCGGCACCAGCGCCGACACCAACCGGAACTGGCGCAAGAACGCCGTGCGTTTCAGGCAACTGGACAGCCTGGCCCGGCGCATAAAAGAACTGGAAAAGAAATCAGAGGGCTGAGGCCGATCAACATGCAGATGAAGATTGATGAGATTCTTGAGTACCTGCCACACAGATACCCGTTTCTGCTGGTAGACCGGGTTACCGATGTGGAGAAAGGGAAGTCGATCAAGGGCTACAAGAACATCTCCTTCAACGAGCCGTTCTTTACCGGGCACTTCCCGGATAACCCGATCATGCCTGGCGTGCTGATTATCGAAGCTATGGCCCAGTTGGCGGGCATTCTCGGTTTTGTGACCGTAGAACGGAAACCCTCTGATGGCGTGATACAATATTTGGCTGGCTCCAGCAAAGCGCGCTTCAAGCGCCCCGTGGTGCCGGGAGACCGCATGGATATGGAGGCTGAATTTGTCTCCGTCAAGCGCGGTATCTGGAAATTCAATTGCCGGGCACTCGTTGATGGCGAAGTGGTGTGCGTGGCAGAAATCATGACCGCTGAGAGAGAAGTTTGATGGCGACAAATGACTGGTCGGGTGTCCATCCTCAGGCGATTGTAGACCCGTCAGCCAAACTGGCAGACAACGTAACCGTAGGCCCCTGGAGTTACATCGGCCCCGGTGTGGAGATCGGCGAAGGTACCGAGATTCTCTCCCACGTGGTGGTCAAGGGCCCAACGGTAATCGGTCGCAATAACCGTATTTTCCAGTTTTCCAGTATTGGGGAAGAGTGCCAGGACAAGAAATACGCCGGCGAGCCCACCACGCTGGTGATTGGTGATAACAATGTTATCCGTGAAAACTGCACGATTCACCGTGGCACGGTCCAGGACCGGGGAGAAACCCGCATTGGCAGCGGCAACCTGCTGATGGCCTATGTGCACGTGGCCCATGATTGCATCGTAGGCGACAACACCATCCTGGCCAACTGCGCCACCCTGGCCGGCCACGTTTCCGTAGGCGACCACGCTATTCTCGGTGGTGGCACCATGGTGCACCAGTTCTGCCACATCGGCCCCCACAGCATGGCGGCTGGCGGCAGCATCGTACTCAAAGACATTCCTGCCTATGTGATGGCGTCTGGCCAGTCTGCCCAGCCCCATGGCATGAATGTGGAAGGCCTGAAGCGTCGTGGCTTCAGCAAAGACGTGCTGATGGCCCTGCGCCGCGCCTACAAGGTGGTTTACCGTCAGGGCCTGACCACCGAGCAGGCGATTGAAGAACTCGAGAAGTCCTTTAATGACGTGCCGGAAGTCCGCCCGCTGATTGACTCGCTCCGGGGAGCGGATCGCGGCATCATTCGCTGAACCAGGAGGCCCTGGTGGCAACCGCTGAAACCGGGCAGGTCAGCTCCCGCAAGGTAACCATTGCAATCATCGCCGGCGAGGCATCGGGGGATATCCTCGGTGCCGGGCTTATTCGCTCGTTGCGCAAACGCTATCCGAAAGCCCGCTTTGTGGGCATCGGCGGCGACGAAATGATCGCCGAAGGCTTTCACTCCCTGGTACCCTTGGAAAGGCTTTCCGTGATGGGGCTGGTGGAAGTGCTCGGGCGCATTCGCGAGCTGTTCAGTATCCGTGCCCGCCTGCTGGAATACTTCTTCACCACACCGCCGGATGTGGTCATCGGTATCGATTCCCCGGATTTCACCCTGGCGATTGAACGCCGCTGCCGGGAAGCCGGTATTCCGTCGGTTCATTATGTAAGCCCCTCGGTCTGGGCCTGGCGCCAGAAGCGAATTTTCAAGATTGCCAAGTCTGTCGACCTGATGCTCACCCTGTTTCCCTTCGAAGCCCGTTTCTACGAAGAGCACAATGTGCCGGTGGCCTTTGTGGGGCACCCGCTGGCTGACAGAATTCCCATGCAGCCAGATACAGGGGCGGCCCGCAAGGCACTTGGCCTGAACCTCGATCAGCCGGTTCTGGCAGTATTGCCCGGCAGCCGGGGTGGGGAAGTTGAGCGCCTTGGCACCCTGTTTCTGGAGGCATCCCGCTGGCTACAGGGGCGCCGCCCGGATATCCAGCTGGTGATTCCCTGCGTCAACCGGGACCGGGAGAAACAGGTAGAGGGTCTGGTAGAGGCGCTGGAAGTGAAACTGCCGGTTACCCTGGTGCGTGGTCGTTCCCGGGAGGTGATGGCGGCCAGCGATGTGGTATTGCTGGCCTCGGGCACGGCAACCCTGGAAGCCATGCTGCTCAAGCGCCCTATGGTGGTGGGCTACCGGTTGAGCAACCTCAGCTACAAACTGCTGTCCCGTCTGGTGAAGGTGCCCTGGGTGGCCCTGCCGAACCTGCTGGCGCAACAAGGCCTGGTGCCGGAGTTGCTGCAGGATGACGCCACACCGGAGGCCCTGGGCGCCGCCGTGCTGGAGCGCATGGAAAACACCGAAGAGCGCGAGCAGTTGCAGCAAGCCTTCAGCGAGTTGCACGAAAGCCTGCGCCAGAATGCGGACGAACGCGCTGCAACCGCTATTTCCGAATTAATGGAGCGCCGGCGCTGATGGCCGCAAAAGACCTTCCACCATTTGAGTGCAGCTACAAGGGTCGGTTACTGGCAGGGGTTGATGAAGTGGGCCGCGGCCCGCTGATTGGAGCAGTGGTGACTGCGGCCGTGATACTGGACCCGGAACGGCCGATTGAGGGCCTGGCGGACTCCAAGAAGCTCACCGAAAAGCGCCGCCTGAAGCTGTACGACGAGATCCTCGAAAGGGCCGCTGCCTGGAGCCTGGGCCGGTGTGAGGCATCGGAAATTGACCAGATCAATATCTACCAGGCTACCTTGCTGGCCATGACCCGTGCGGTGGAAGGCCTGGCTCTCGAACCTGAATACGTATTGGTAGACGGCAACCGTTGCCCGGATTGGCGCTGGCCCTCCGAGCCGGTGGTGAAGGGCGATGCCCGGGTAGAGGCCATCAGCGCCGCGTCTATCCTCGCCAAAGTCACCCGCGACCGGGAAATGGAGATGCTGGAACAGCAATATCCCGGCTACGGATTGGCCCAGCACAAAGGTTATCCCACACCCGTGCACCTGGAAGCGCTGAAGCGGTTAGGTGCAACGCCGGAGCACCGGCGGTCGTTTCGTCCCGTCCGGGAGTGTTTGTAAAATGAATTCGCACATACTTGCCGCCGTGTTTGCCGCAGTTTTTATGGGCACCATTGGCGCCATCTCGGTGTATGCCGGTGTCAGCGCGGAAACTGTTACCTTCTATCGCTTGTTTATAGGGGCGGCATTAATGGCCGCGTTTCTCCTGCTGACTGGACAGCGAGCAAAGGTATTCACCTGGCCCGGTTTCAAGGTTCTGGTAACCGGGGCATTCCTGGCCGGTTTTGTGGTGTTCTACGTAATGGCCATGAATTACACCAGCATGGCCAACGCCGTGATGCTGCTGTACCTGGCCCCGGCTGCGGCGTCGATAGTGGCGCATTTTTTCATGGGGGAGCGGCTGTCGGGCCTGGGTGCAGCCTTGATCGCCTTAGCGCTGTTCGGCTTTGCCATGATGATGGAATTCAACTTTAACCTCTCCGGACGCGCGGAAGAGGCGGCAGGCCTGCTTTATGCCCTGTGCGCCATGCTCTGCTACGCCGCGTTTATCCTGACCAACCGCTTGATTCACGAACGGGTGCATGTACTGACCCGAAGCGGGTACCAAATGCTGGCCGGGGCACTTTGCATGCTGCCGCTGATGCTCATGCAGGAAGAAAGCATCCAGGCTGGGCAATGGGGCTGGTTGGCGGCGGCCGGCGTGCTACCCGGCTTCCTGGCGATCATGCTGGCGGTGGTGGCGTTAAAGGCATTGCCAGCGGCAACCTACGGCACCCTCGCATATCTGGAGCCGATTACGGTGATTATCCTGGGTTGGCTGCTGTTTGACCAAAGCCTGAACCTGCTGCAAATGTCCGGTGGCGCGTTGATCATCGTCTCGGGCGTGGTGCAGGCGGTCTGGTCCCAGCGGGAGGCGCCTCCTGCGCCAGTGCGGACGTGAAGACTGGTAAGGCGGACTAAGCGACCAGCATTGCGGTGAACGAGGGTGTGGCCGGCGTGGCGGACTTACGGTCAATTTCACCTAACCACCCAAATAGGGGGCCACAAGGATTGGCACATATATGTCACATATACGTCACAGGGGAATTTGGCGGCCCCAGATGCAAAAAAGGCAGACCAGTAAGTGACTGATCTGCCTTTCTTTTTTATGGTAGCGGGGGCAGGATTCGAACCTACGACCTTCGGGTTATGAGCCCGACGAGCTACCAGACTGCTCCACCCCGCATCAAAACTGGTTGTTGGCTTCGGGGCTGGCCCCGATCAACGAGGTGCGCATAATACAGCTGGGCAGGGTGCTTGTCAAACCTTATTTAAGACTTTCGTTGTTCACTGTAACCCTTGAAAATACCGTCAGGGTTAGCTGTGAAGGTTGCTTGCATGAAGCCCAAGCATGATTAGGATGGTACAGAAGCCGCCGGGCTCCCACGCCAGAATCGGCAAGCGATTAAGCGAAAGTCTACATTTTGAAGGGGCACGCAATGCCAAGATTTCTACACACCGCCGACTGGCAAATGGGGCGTACCTACAGCCGTTTTGAAACCGAAGACGGTGCAGCGCTGGTGGAAGCCCGGTTCGAAGCCATAGAAAAGCTGGCCCGGCTTGCCAATGAACATCAGTGCCAGGCGGTGCTGGTGGCCGGTGATGTGTTTGATGCCCAGACGGTATCTGATCGCACCATTCGCCGGGTGTTCAATGCCACCAAGGGATTCCCTGGCCCCTGGGTAATGCTGCCGGGTAACCATGATGCGGCGCTCGCCGAAAGTGTCTGGACCCGCGCTCAACGGTTGGGTGCAGTGCCGGATAACGTGCACCTGGCGCTGGAACCGGGCGTTATCGAACTGGCTGCCGAAGGTCTCGCCATACTGAACGCACCTCTGACCCAGCGCCATACCTATGGTGATCTGACAGAAGCTTTCGGCCGCTACGAGACCCCGGCAGGATGGGTTCGGGTGGGGCTTGCCCATGGCAGTGTGCAGGGATTGCTGGCGGCTGAAATCGATTCCACCAACCCCATTGCGCCGGACCGGGCCCAAGCCAGCAAGCTGGATTACCTGGCATTGGGAGACTGGCACGGCACCAGGGAAATCAACGAACGCACCTGGTACAGCGGTACCCCGGAGCCGGAGCGGTTCCGGAATAACGAGGCCGGTAATGCCCTGATTGTCGATATTGCCGGGCCGGGCGAGCTGCCGCAGGTTCAGGTGGTAGCCACCGGTCGTTACCAGTGGCATCAATGGCGGGAAACCCTTTCTGTGGAATCAGACCTGGACCAGTTACTGGAACGCCTGCAAAACCTGCCCGAATCCTCGGTGGTGGATCTTCGGCTGGACGGCCTGATCACCCTGGCGGGCGAAGAAAAGCTGCTGCATGGATTGTCGGTTGCCGAAGCCCGTTTCCGCAGCATTCGTTGCGAGCGCAGTAACCTGCAGCTGGCACCCACCGACGACGATATTGCTGCCCTGAAAGCCGACGGCTACGTTGGCGAGGTGGTCGAAACCCTGCGGGAGCAGCAAGCCGGGGAACAGGGCGAAGCCGCCCGGGATGCCCTGGCCATTCTGGCCTCCATGCTGAAAACACCGGCTCAGGAGGCAGGCCAATGAAACTGCAGAGCCTGAAAGTGGAACAGCTGCGCCAGTTTCGCCAACCCTTTGCCCTTGAGCATCTTCAGCCTGGCCTGAACCTGATCCACGGGCCCAATGAATCCGGCAAAAGTACCCTGGTGCGTGCCATCCGGGCGGCGTTCTTTGAACGTTACCGATCCCAGGCGGTGGACGACCTTCGCCCCTGGGGCGACTCTGCAGCCGCTCCCACCGTTGAACTGGCCTTCGAGCATCAGGGGGCCCAATGGCGCCTGGTTAAAAGTTTCCTGAAACGCACCCGCTGTGACTTGTCGGTCGGCAATGAGACCTGGAGCGAAGACGATGCGGAGGAAAAGCTGGCGGAGCTGTTGGGTTACCAGTATCCCAAGCGGGGTGCCAGCAAAGCGGAGCATTGGGGTATTCCGGGCTTGCTGTGGGTAGAGCAGGGCACGGGGCAGGATATCGAACAAGCCGTTGAACACGCGGGCGATCACCTGAAATCTGCCCTCAATGCCTTGGTAGGCGAGGTGGCCAGCACCGGCGGCGATGCAGTCATCGAGGAAGTAAAAGGCAAGCGCGAGGTGTTGCTGACGGCTACCGGCCAGCCCAAGGGTGACTACAAAAAGCTGGATAAAGAGCGTGAAGATCTGCAGCAACAGGTCGACGATTTGCAGCTGCGGGTTGAGCAGTATCAGGGGCAGGTGGATCGCCTCGGGCAGTTGTCGCAGGCGTTTGATCGCACCGAACAGGAAAAGCCCTGGGACGACGCACGGCGGCAACTGGACCAGGCCCGTGAACAGCTGCAGCAGGTCGAGCAGCTGGAACAGCAGCAGGAACAGGAAAAGAATACCCTGGCGCAGCTGGTTCAGAACCGCGAGCTGCTGGAGCAGAACCTCGGCCACCTGAGTCGGCTGGACGAACAGCGCAGCGCCCGCAAGGCAGAACTGGAGAGTGCCGAACGCAAACTGCAACAAACTGGGCAGCAGACCGCTGCCCTGGCTGGCGCCCTGAACGATGCCCGGGCTGCCTATGAAAATGCCCGGTCACAACTGCAACTTGCTCGCCAGCAGGAAATCCGGCAGCGGCTGGAGCAGGATCTGCGCCAGTCTGAACAGCGACAGCAGGCCCTCAGCCAGAACCTGGCCAGGGCCCGGGAATACCAGCAACAGGTTGACGAGGCCCGGGAAGAGGCAAAGGCAAACCGCATTGATACCGCCGCGGTGGCCCGCCTGAAAACAACCGCCAGGGAACTGAATGACGAAACCATCCGTTCCGGCACCGTTGCCACCCGCCTGAGCTGGCAGCTGCAGCCCGGCGCTAGTATTACCCTCGACGACCGGCAACTGGAGGGGCAGGGAGAACAGCAATTGCTGGAAGCCTCGCAGCTGGTTATTCCGGGCGTAGGCACCCTGGGCATCGCCCCGGGCGGCGAGGAGCTGGCCAGTACCAGACGCAAGCTCGAAACGCTCGAACAGTCCCTGGACGAGCAATTGCAGGCCATGGCTGTGGCGTCCGTTGAGCAGGCAGACAGCCGTGCTTCCGCCTGGGAGGCAGCGGAGCAAAAACGTAAGCATGCCGTCGAGTTGTTGCGTTCGGTCGCCCCGGCCGGTCTGGAGCCACTGGAAACCGAGCTGGCGGAACTGCAGGCAGAATTGAAAGCTGTTCGTGAAAAACTGGAAGCCACTCCCGTATCGGATCAGGAAGTTCAGGTATTGGATCTGGCCTCGGCCGAAAACGCCCTGGCCAGTGCCGAGAAGCGCTTGAATGACGCCGAGGCCAGCGACCGCAGCCATCAGGCTCAACTGCTCACCGGCAAGCAGGCCCGGGATAACGCAAAGGCCGAATGGCTGCGGCTGGAAGACGAGGCCAACAGCCCCGAGCGCCAGCAACAGTTGACCCGATTAACGGCTGAGCTTGCCCGGATCGAGCGGCAACAGGTCAGCCTGCGCGAGAGCATGGCGAAGCGGGAACAGCAAATCCGCGAGGCCCGGCCGGATATCCTGCGGCAGGATATCGACCGTTTTCAGCGCACGATCCAGACTTTGCAGCAAACCCAGGAAGACCGGCAGCGGGAACTTCGGGATATTCGTGTTCGGCTTGAAGCCTGGGGTGCCGAAGGCCTGGAAGAGCAATTGAGCGAGAAGCAGGCGGAGCTGGAACAGTGCCAGCGCCGCTACCAGGAGCTGGATCGCCGCGCCCGGGCACTGGATTTGCTGCTCACATTGCTGACGGACAAACGCCAGGCGCTGACCCGGCGCCTGCAGGCCCCATTGCAAAAACATCTTAACCATTACCTGTCGCTGCTGTTTCCGAATGCAACGCTGGAGGTGGACGAACACCTGCGGCCGGGAACTTTCAACCGGGGAAATGAGCTGGGCCAGATTGCCGAACTGAGTTTTGGTGCCCGGGAACAGATGGGGCTGATCAGCCGCCTGGCCTATGCCGACCTGTTGAGGGAAGCTCAAAGGCCCACCCTGATTCTCCTGGACGACACCCTGGTGCACAGCGACCAGAACCGGCTGGAAGACATGAAACGTATCTTGTTCGATGCTGCCAGCCGGCACCAGATCCTGCTGTTCACCTGTCATCCCGAGAAATGGCAAGACCTCGGGGTTCCGCCCATTGACCTCCAGAAGCTGAAAAGCTGAAACGAAAAATTCCGTAAAATAACTGAAACTTATTACGACATAACTGATCTGCCTGTCTTTTCAGGCCGTAACACTGTCACCTGTTTCGATTTGTCGAAACTATGTGTTTTAACTAAGTGATAGGTTGGGCCTGTGCAAGCTACCGATAAACAAGCAAATTCCAATGTTGTTGACCAGTTCAGCGAAGCCTGCCAGGCCACCCTGGACCGGGTGCTGGGCAACAACAGTGCCGGCGTATTCGCTTCGGTGACTACCTTGGACGGTCGTTCACTGGCCTTTACCGCCAAGAACGATGCCATCCGCAGCAGCCGGGTGGCCGCACTGGGTTGTTCCCTGATGTCTCTCAGCGAGGCATTCAGCCGGGAAATCCTGCAGAGCCAGTGCTCCCACAATGTCATTGCCACCAGCCACGGGTCCATCATCACTGTGCGCTTGCCCTGCAAGCAGCACCAGTTTGCGCTGTCCGTCTGTGTAGACCGCAGCGAGAACCTGGCCATGGCCTTGCGTATGACCCTGGATGCGGCCCAGGCCCTGGCCGACACCATCGACAACTGATTTCCAACCCCAACAGAACAGAAGAAGGATAGTTCAGCATGGCAAAAATCAACCTTGAATCCCTGCGTGAAATCGACGGCTACGTGGCAGCGGCCCTGGTCGACATGGACAGCGGCATGATGATGGCCGGAGACGGCGCCGGGATTGACCTGGAAATTGCTGCGGCTGGCAATTCCGAAGTGCTGCGCGCCAAGCGCAAAGTGGCCAGCAGCCTGGACCTGAACGACACCATCGAAGACGTGCTGATCAGCCTGGCCAAGCAGTACCACCTGATTCGCCCGCTGGAAAGCAACCAGCAGATTTTCCTGTACCTGGTGCTGGACCGTTCCCGGGCGAACCTGGCCATGGCTCGCCATGAGCTGCGCAGCTTCGAGAAAGACCAGGATTTCTCCTGATCGAAAGAGAGATTCCCGGGCCCTCCAGACGGGCCCTTTTCTGAACAGGTTTGTGTAAAGGAGGCTCCACCAATGAACGTTGATATCAGGGTAGCTGTCGCCGGTGATGAACTGCAGAAAAGGCTCCGGCTGGCAGCGGGGCTGCTGCAGGCCCACAAAATTGAAGGCAGTCTGCGCCCCTGGGACGGCACCCGGTGCGATTGCGCCATCGTTGCCGCCGATGACCTGTACGGTGAACGGATACAGGACTATGCCCGGCGCAAGCAAATCCCGGTACTTGCCATCACCCGGGCAAACGACCGCTTTGACCCCGCCACCGCCACCATCGGCGAGCACGCACCCATAAACGTTTATGTGCGGGCTTTGCTGAACCTGCTAAACGCTGAGGCCAAACCGGCAGCGTCGGCGCAGGCAACGGCGGCTTCGGTAACATCCCGGACGGCTGGGCTAATTGTGCTGGCCCAGGCCCTCAGCCGGCAAACGGGTGACCTGGTGATGGCATTGGACGGGGTGGAGCTTGGCATTTGCCCGTCGACTGGAACTATCCAGGCAGCGTCGTCTGAGGTGATGCTTCAGGCCAAGCAACTGCTGGGGCAGCCGGGCTGGCAGCTGCGTGAGGCCGTGGGCAGCCAGGTTGCCAATGGCCATGCCGAAAGCCTGGATATTTTCATGATTCGTGCCGGCATCCATCATGGCGAGGCCCTGCCGATGTTCCCGCTGGAAGGTTCACGAATGAAGTGCTGGCCGGACCTTGGCGCCGCGCCGGATCTGATTGAGCCGCTTCGGGTTGCGAGCCTGCTGGCCAAGGGCCATCGAGACCTGCAAAAGGTGGCCGGGCTGACCGGCATCGAGCCGGTACAGGCATCGGGCATTCTGTGGGGATTCCAGGCCGCAGGGTTGATCGTTCCGGACCAGCAGAAAATGCCTTCGCCACATCCGAAAACAGCCTCGAACGACCGGCTGCCGGCAGCAGGCCTGTTCCAGAAGCTGGCCGCCCGCTTCGGGTTGTTCCAGAAAGCCTCCTGACGGACACCGCATGCAAGACATTAACAGTAGTGCCGTAAAACTGGTGATTGCCGGCCCGGTCGGGGCCGGTAAGACCACCACCATCCGAACCCTGTCAGACTCGGAACCGGTATCCACCGAAATGCCCATGAGCGAGCCGGCCATGGGTGATAAAACCACCACAACTGTCGCCTTCGATTTTTCTACCGTCATGCTGGAGGACGGCCAACCCCTGTTCATCTACGGCTTGCCCGGGCAGGAGCGGTTTGAGCACATGTGGTCGATCGTGCTTGAAGGAGCTTTTGGTGTGTTATTGGTGCTGGATGCCAGTGATGAACGGCTTCAGGAAGAATGCGAGGGCTGGCTGGCCGCCATCGAAAAGATTGCGCCGGGCACCCCGGTTGTCATTGGCCTGACCAAAACCGACTTGCTGGCAAAGCCGGACTTGCGATCTCTGCGTGCCAACCTGGCGGAACAGGGGCTGGTTCTGCCCGTGTTCAGCTTTGATGCCAGAGACAAGGCGCAGGCGAACCATATGGTGCGTGCGCTGCTTGCCTCTATAGGCTGATCCGTCCCCGGGTTTAATCGAAGCTTGGCAGTTCCGGTTTTACCAACGGCTTGCCGGCAGCTTCCCAGGCTTCAATGCCACCTGCAATAGACTGAACATGAATGTACCCCATTTCCTTCATGGCCCTGGCTGCCAGGGCTGAACGGCCGCTGTTCTTGCAGTAGATCACCAGGTTCAGGGCCCGGTCTTCAAATGCCGGATCGTTGGTGAGCTTGAATTCCAGAATGCCACGGGACACATTGACGGCGCCGGGAATGTGGCTGGTGTTGTATTCGTCTGCTTCGCGCACATCCAGCAGTACGTCCGCTTTCTTGATGGCGTCGTCGGCCTGGTCCAGCGGAATTTCACGAATTTCCGCGCGGGCGGCTTCCACAAGGTCGTGTGCTGTTTTCATTGGCAGTCTCCTAAAAGTTGGGTCACGGCAGGTTCTCCCGCCAGTGCTTCACGTGAACCTGGGCCTTGATGGCATCGATCACTTCCAGAATCAGGGTGATCAGCGCCTCTTTCTCGCGGTCTTCCGTCAGCCCCTGAGCCGGGTCCGGCAGGAACACGTTAACGATGTCTTCAATAAAGGCATGGTTGGTGGAGGAGGCGAGGTCATCCAGGATCTGGTGCACCACGTTGGCCACGATGTCACCCACCGCATTTTCCAGGGTGTCCTGAATGGTCGGACCCACGACCGGCAGGTACTTCAGGCGTGACAGTTCCAGGTTCTGTTTCAGGGCATGGTCTACCCGGTTTTCCAGGTAAACCCGCAGGGCACCCCGATTGGGGATATAGCCCTGCTTTGCGGCCTGGGCGACCCTTTCGGACAGCCAGTCAGACAACATTTCCCGCCGCGGGAAAAGAATGTCGTGTTGGATACGCTCGAACAGGGGCGAACCACGTTTCACCTCATCCTGCACGCCGCTCAGCACCTTCAGCACAATCCGGTCAGACAGCTCTTCCATAAAGGCTTCGTAGTAGAAGATGACAAACCGGTACAGGCGGGTGCTGGTGAAGTCGATGATCTTGTACTGGTGCAGCCGGTAAATAATGGAAATAATCCGCAGTACCCGGAGAAAACGCAGGCTGCCCACCGGAATACACCCCACCAGGTCGTACCAGTGAATGAACGGATAGAAATACCAGCGGTCATACACCCGTGCCTTGATGGAGTACCCCCAGCGCAGCACAAACTCGCCCAGAAAGATCGACACGAAGATCAGGTCGTAGAAAATGAAGCGTTCGTGGATGGGGTGGTAAAGCTCCTGAATGGCCGGGGCGTAGTCTTTCAGCAGGTTTTGTACGGCTACAAAGTTATAAATCGAGTCCCAGATAATCAGCGCGAGATTGAGGATCAGCAGCCCCAGCATCACAAAGTCGATGATGAACCAGATCAGCTGGTGGCTGGATTTGAGATTTTCTCGGTTTATCTTGAGCATCCGGGCTACCTTGGGGCCTACAATATCAAAGCTAAGTGACTGGAAGGTTAGCCTATTCAGTCGGTAAACTCAGCAACCTGTTTCAGGGAATCAGCCCGGACACCGGATCGGACGCCATTAAAACCAGCATGCTGTTAGCCAGAACCTTACAACGCCTTGCCACCATCAGCCCGGGCCTGGTGATGCTGGTACTTGCCCCTGCCGTATTCGCCAGCCAGGTTCGGGTGGAAGTTGAGGGCGATGTGGATAACCTCCAGGACAACGCCCAGATCTTTGTCGGCGAAGTGGAAGGCCGTACGGCCGATGGCCTGCGCCGTTATGCCAACACCGCGATTGCCCAGGTGAAAGAGGCGGCCCGGGCGCTGGGCTATTACAATCCCGAGGTACGCTGGGCAGTAGAAGAAGCCGGCGATGAACCGGCGGAGCTGGTGCTTACCCTCATTCCCGGCGAGCCGGTGCTTATCCGCTCCCGCAATGTGATGATCGAAGGGCCGGATGGCGCACAGGAAGACTTCCGGCAGAACCTCCCGAAATCGCCTGCACAAGGTGATGTGCTGCACCATGGCCGGTACGATGCCCTGCGCCAGTCTATCCAGAACACCGCCAACCGGCTGGGCTATTTCGAGGGCGAATTCCTGACCCGCCGGCTGGAAGTGGATCCCGCCAAAAACGCGGCTGACATCACCCTGGAGTACCAGTCCGGCGAACGCTACCGGCTGGGCAAGGTCACCTTTCTGGAAGGCCACGAGTTCGAACAGAACCTGCTGGAGCAGTTTGTTACTTTCGAGCCCGGTATTCCGTTCCATGCCGATGAAGTGGCAAAACTCAGTAATGACTTGTCCAACAGTGGCTATTTCTCCGGGGTGGATGTAGACGCCGCGCCGTCGAAGGCAGAAGACCGGGTAATCCCTGTCGATATCGCCCTGACGCCCCGGCCGCCGCGCTCCGTGGCCGCCGGTGTTGGCTTTTCGACAGACGTCGGCCCCCGGTTTCGGGGTAACTGGCGGGAACACTACATCAATCCCATGGGGCACCGCCGGGGCGCTGACACCGAACTGTCCGAGTTACGCCAGAGCGTGAGCGGCTGGTACGAGCTGCCGCTGGACCCGCCCATGACGGATGCCATCCGCCTGACCTCCGGTTATCAGCGCGAGCATATTGAAGATGTGGAGTCTGAACGGCTCACCTTTGGCCAGCAGTGGAGCCACCAGCTGGACAACGGCTGGATGCAGATATTGTCCATGCGCTGGGAAGGGGAGCGCTTCAATATTGGTGAGGAAGAGCAGGGTAACTCCAGCCTGTTATTGCCGGGTGTCAGTTATTCCAAGCTGCACGCCAACTCGCCGCTCGACCCGTCCCGGGGTTATCGCCTTCAGTTCGACGTGACCGGGGCCCATCGGGCGGTGATTTCGGATGCCGATATCCTGCATGTGAACTTCCTGGCCAAGGGGCTTTATACCCTGGCCGGCAAGCACCGGTTTCTCGCCCGCTTCAATTTCGGTGGCGTGGCCACCAACAGCTTCCGGGATGTCCCGCCTTCGTTGCGTTTCTTCGCCGGTGGCGACCAGAGCGTTCGCGGCTACGGCTATGAAACCCTGGCACCCAAAGACTCGGATGATGTCGTCATCGGTGGCCGTTACATGGTGGTGGGAAGCGCCGAATACCAGTATGAGTTTGTCCGCAACTGGCGTGTGGCGGCCTTTATTGATGAGGGTAATGCCGTGGATGATGTCTTTGATCCCCTGGCCACCGGCGTGGGTATGGGCATTCGCTGGGTGAGCCCGGTGGGCCCTTTGCGCCTGGATGTGGCCAAGGGTATGGATGACCAGTTCGGCGGCGGCTGGCGGATTCACTTCTCCATGGGGCCGGAACTGTGACCGAAACGAATCAGACACCTCCGCAGCCGGAGCATGGCGCAGTGCCAGCCAGGCCGCCCCGACACAAACGCTGGTGGTTCTGGCCACTGGTGATTGTGTTGCTGGTGTTGCTGTTGCCCTTGGTGCTGGTGGCTATTGTTTTGCTGGCGCTTCTGACCGATACCGGTACTGCCTGGACTATCGACCAGATTCCCGGGCTGCAAACCGAGGCGGACCAGGGGTCCCTGCTGGGCCAGTGGCAGGCGGAACGGCTGGAATGGCGCGGCTATGGCGTGGAAGTACTGTTGCTGGCGCCGGAAGTGGACTGGTCTCCCAGCTGCCTGTTCGAAAAGACCCTGTGCCTGGATACCCTGAAAGCCGAACAGATCGATGTAACGGTTCAGCCTTCTGATACCGCGGAAGACACAGAACGGGGTGATATCAGCCTGCCCGCTATCAACCTGCCGGTGGCGTTGGTGGTGGGTGATGTGCAACTGGGGCCGTTTAAGCTGAACGGCAGCCCCATCTGGGACAAGGTGGAGCTGCGCAGTGAAGCATCCGGCGCCAGCCTTACCGTAAACCACGCCCTGTACCAGCTGGGCGAGATCCGGGTGACTGCCAGTGGCCGCGCTGAAATGCGCCGGGATTGGCCGGTGGATCTCGATGTTACGGCACAGTTGCCACCCCCGAGCGGAGACAGCTGGACGATCGCGGCCAACCTGGCGGGCAGCGTGCGGGATCTTCGGGTATCCGGAACCAGCAGCGGCTACCTGAATGCACAATTGAACGGCACCGTGCAGCCGCTGGCAGCGCAGTTGCCGGCGGCGCTCACCATTGAGTCAGAGAGCTTCCTGGCCTACGACACCCTGCTGGAAACCCTGACCCTGGAAAACTGGGTGGTGTCGCTGGACGGTTCCCTTGCCAACGGCTTCCGTACCCGTACCAGTGCCAACCTTCCCGGTACAACCGGCACCATCGAAACCGTCATCAGGGGCCTGGTCACAACCGGTGGTGTCGACAACCTGGTCCTGACCATGACCGGGCCGGCGGCCAGTGCGCCCTCTGGCGAACAGCCCGACGCTCCGGGCACCCTGGAAGTTCAGGGCAGCGCGAGCTGGTCTGGTGGCCTGCAGGCAGAGGCCGACCTGGTCCTTGACCGTTTCCCCTGGTTCGGACTGATTCCCGGGCTGGAGCCGCCACCGGTTGCCGTGAACCGGCTGGAAGGGAATGTTGAGTACAACGATGGCAACTACAACGCCGATTTACAGGCGGCGGTGAGCGGTCCGCAAGGCGATGCGGAGCTTACCGCAGCCCTGACCGGGGACCTGGAAGCGGTTCGCATCACACAGCTGGATATGACCACCGGGGCAGGTTCCCTGACCGGCGATGCCGAACTGGCCTTCGCGGATCAGCTGGCCTGGCAGGCCCGGCTGCTGCTGGATCAGTTCAACCCTGGCTACTGGGTGCCGGTGCTGGAAGCCAGTCTCAACGGTGAGGTCAATTCCGAGGGCCGGCTGGTGCCGGACAGCCTGCCGGTAATGACCGCCGACTGGGACCTGAAAGGTCGCTGGCAGCAGGAGCCGGCCACCGCCCGGGGTAAACTTAGCAGCGACGGCACCGACTGGCGCGTGCAGGATCTGCTGGTGGCGATAGCGGAGAACCGGATAGAAGGCGAGGGGCGCTACGGTGAGAGCCTGGGCGCGGGCCTGACAGTGAACCTGCCGCAGCCGGACCGTCTGCTGCCCGGCCTGGCCGGTCGCTTCTCGGCCAGGGTGGACCTGGCGGGTTCGGCGCAGGATCCCGCGGGCAAGGTGACGCTTGATGCCAGTGAATTCGAATGGCAGGACCTGCTGCGCATTGAAAACATGGAACTGGATGCCAGCCTTGCCAGTGGCGGCGTGCTGGATGCCAGCCTGAACGCAGAAGCGTTGCGTGTAGCTGGGCAGGAACTGGCTGCGGTGACTGCAGACCTTGATGGTACCCGGGCGGACCACCAGCTGGCGTTGACTGTGCAGCACCCGGAAGCCTCGGTGGCGCTGACGTTCGTCGGCGCCCTGGGTGAAGCCTGGAACAGCTGGCAGGGCGCCTTGGCCCGGGGCGAAATCGATGTGCCCGGCCCGGAGCAAACCTGGCGGCTGGAAGCGCCGGTAAGCCTGGATTACACGGCTGACGGCGAAGTGTTGTTTGGCGCCCACTGCTGGCGCTGGCAGGCCAGCTCGGTGTGTGCTGAAGACCAGCAGCTGCTGCCGGATACCCGGATCGCCTATCAGATTCGCCAGTTCCCCATGCAGGCGCTGGCGCCGTTGTTCCCGGAAACCTTCCGCTGGCAGGCGTCCCTGAACGCAGACATTGACCTGGCATTCACCGAACAGGGCCCGGATGGCCTGATCAGTCTTGATGCTGGCGGCGGGGCCTTCGAATTCCTGATCCTGGATGACTGGGAAACCCTGCAGCATGAATCCCTGACCCTGGAAGCCCGGCTGAAGCCTGAAACCGCAGAACTGGCCATGGCGCTCCGGGGCCCCGAACTGGGCAGCTTTGACCTGGAACTGGCGGTGGACCCTAATACCGAAAGCCGGCCCATCGATGGCCGCTTCAACCTGAAAGATCTGAACCTGGCTTTCCTGTCGGCCTTTGCCGGCATTGAAGAGGTGGCCGGCGAGGTCAATGGTCAGGGGAGTTTGTCTGGGCCGCTGTTCCGGCCCCAGGTGCAAGGAGAACTGGCGCTCACCGACGGCCGGGTGTTCGACCCGGGCCTGCCGCTGCCCATGGAAGACATCGTGCTGGTTCTGGAATTTCTGGGCAGCCGGGCCGACATCAGCGGCCGTTGGAAGAGTAACGATCGCAGCAGTGGCGAGCTGGGCGGTTACCTGGACTGGCAGGATGAACCTGAAGTCCAGCTGAATATCAGCGGCGAGCGGCTGCCGGTTTCGGTCGAGCCCTATGCCCGGGTAGAAGTGGGCCCGGATCTGACCATTGCTTTCCGCGCCGGTGAGCTGGCGGTGTCAGGCCGGGTGGATGTGCCCCGGGGTGATATCGAAATCAAGGGCCTGCCGCCATCGGCGGTTTCGGTATCCGAGGACGAAGTCATTGTCGGTGTCGAACAGGACGAGCCCGCCATTCGCACCATGCTGATGGATATCACCGTAGTGGTGGGTGAAGACGAAGTATCCTTCAATGCCTTTGATGTAACCGGCAACCTGGAGGGCACCCTTCGCATTGGCAACAACATGGATACCCGCGGCACCCTGCAGTTGGTGGACGGTCGCTACGAAGCCTTCGGGCAAGACCTGGACCTGCGCAGGGCGCGGATAATCTTTGTGGGGACTCTGGCCGAGCCATACCTGGATGTGGAAGCCGTGCGCACCGTCGATACCGTTGTGGCGGGTATTCGCCTGAGCGGGCCGGTGAACGCGCCGACCACGGAAGTGTTCTCGGAGCCGTCCATGCCCCAGAGTGATGCACTGTCGTACATTATTCTTGGCCGGGCACCCCAGAGTCAGGGCGATGAAGGCCAGATGAGCCGGGCGGCGATTTCGCTGGGGCTGAACCAGGCCAGCGGGATAACCCAGAGTATCGGAGACGAGTTGGGTATTCGTAACCTGACCCTGGAAGCGGAAGGCTCTGGCGACCAGTCTGCCGTAGTGGCCAGCGGTTACATTACCGACGAGCTCAGCCTGCGCTACGGGGTGGGTATTTTCGAGCCAATCACGACCGTGGCGCTGCGCTATGACCTGGGCAAGTATTTCTATCTGGAGGCGGCCAGCGGGCTGGTGGCCTCCCTCGATATCTTCTATACCCGTAATTTCTGACCCGGTTCAGTCCAGTTCGAAGGTGGCGCTCACGCTGGACTGAATCTCACGGGGGCCCACGCTCGAGACGGTATCCCGGGCGGACTTGGCTTCTGCCATCATCATCGGCACGGGCCGGTGCCCACCGTTGATGTTGATAGACACCACCTCGCCGCAGGTTTTGTCCAGCTGCTCCGCCACGAACTGGCAGCGGTTTCGGGCGTCCTCGATGGCCCGGGCTAGCGCCTGCTGCTCAAGCCCCTGCTCGTCGGAATGGAAAAACTGGTGGCTGCCAAGGTTGTACTGGAGGCCCAGTCTATTGGCCTGCTCCAGCAGCGGGTTCAGTAGTTCCAGATCATTGATCGAGAAGCTCACGGTTTGGCTGGCGACGGAGACCCGTTCAGGCTCCTTGCCTTTCTCCTGAACCGGCAGGGTGCGTGTATACAGGTTTACATCCGCGTCTGAGTAGTCCTGCAACTGGTCTCGCCAGGTTTTGATGGCGCTACGCCACTTGTCCATGGTGTCGGCTACCTGGGCGGAAGCCTTCTGGGGTTGCCTGTGCTCGGCAGAAACGGAAAACTGCAGGCGGGCGCTGTCCGGGTTGTAACGCACCACGCCTTCACCAGTCAGGCTGACTTCGCCGGCATTGGCGGCCAGGGGCACAGCTGCAGTCGCTAACAGGGCGGCGGTCAGTGCCAGGGGGTGTTTCAGCGATACCATCATCAAACTCCTTATTGATCAAAGGCCGAATATCGGCTTTCCAGTCTTTCCAGTTTTCTGCCCCGGGCGGCGTGCACAAAGTGGCTGAAAATGTGCCGGTGCCCGGTGTGGTAAAGCAGGTATTCCGGATGCCATTGCACGCCCATCAGCCACTGGGCTCCGGTGTTTTCAATGGCCTGTACGAACCGGTCGTTATCCAGCGCCGTTACCCGCAGGTTCCGGCCCAGCCGTTTGATGGCCTGGCTGTGAATTCGGTTGGCGCCAATCACCGTGGCAGGCATCAACCGGCCTAGCCGGCTGTCTTTCACCAGTTGTACGGTTTGCAGGGGCAGCAACAGAGGCCGGTGGCGGGTATGTTCCCGCAGCGGAGTTACGTTCTGGCACAGGGTGCCGCCGTGGAACACATTGATAAACTGTGCGCCCCGGCAAATGCCCAGCACCGGAATATTGATGGCTTCGGCCTGAACCAGCAGCCGGTGATCGGTGGAATCCCGCTTGCGATCGTACCGGGCCGTTACCTGGGGCTGTTGCCCGTAAAGCTCCGGGTGTACGTGGGTGCCACCGGACAGCACCAGCCCGTCCAGCAGGGACACATCGGTATGACTGCCGGGGCGAATGTAATGGGTGTTGGCACCGTGCAGGCGCAGGGCCAGGTTGATCAGCCGGTGCGCCAGGCTTCTTCGCACCGGGCCACTGATGCCGATAGTCAGCCCCGGTTTCTCCGGCAGCTCTTCTGCCATCGGCATGTCGTTGCCCTGATAATCAGACATAACCGTGTTGTTTCAGCCAGTTGTCCGTGGTCTCACGCCAGGAATGAGTGAGGTTGTGGAAGCTGAACTTCTGGGCTTCCCGGAACCGGCTGCGTAAATCGGCCAGGTCTTCCGGATGTGCGGCCAGCTGCTCCAGAACCACCCAGTCATTCCACACCGTGGAGAAATGCCAGCGCGGGTTGTCGATGTCGCAGTCCGGCAGGCGGTAATGCAGGGTAGGGCGGCTCTTGATCCTGGGGTCCTTCACGTAGCCTGCCAGCAGTTCCTTGTCGAGATGGGCGAACAGCGGCAGCAGGTCCAGGGCCTTGTTGCGGGTGGGGTTGTAGTGCAGGTAATCCCGCATCAGGGTTTCCAAATCCGGGCGATAGTCATCCGCCATCAGCTTCTCGGTATACCGGCTGCTCCAGGGTTCGATATAGGTGGTGAACTTACGGCTGATATCCAGCTGGTGCCGGGCTTTAAGCCAGTCGTAAAGGGCAGCAAAGGCTTGCAGGTAGGCTACCAGGGTGGCGGGTTCCAGGTCCGGCAATTCCGGGTTCAGCTGCAGGCCAAAGGCAAAGTAGATGGCTTCACGGCTACCTTCGGCGCCCAGTTCCCGTAGCTCATCCATCAGGGTTTCGATCAGTTCCAGTTTCGAGAACGCCAGCGGCGGGCCGACAATCTCCAGCGGAATGACCTTCTCGGCAGCAAAGTCGATCACATCCATGGCATGGCTGCCCAGCTCCCGGATGGATTGCGGCAGGCGCTCGTCGTCCAGGTCCAGCTCCTTGATGGGATCGGAGTCCAGTTCGATGGTAAAGCGGCCATGTTCGGTGTCCAGTGCGGTCACGTAGCGTGAGGTCAGCTCCGGCGACCCGCCGAGCAAGCGGGCGGCATGCTGCACCAGTTGTTCGTAACCGAGCCCCGAAAGCTCGATTTCGACCCCTACGCGACGTTCTCCACCTTCGTGGTTTTTCAGTCTTTCCGGCATCTTGCAACGATTGGCTGCGTTCATGGAGTGTTTGCATCCCCTTGCTTCGTTTCAGGTCACCTTAACACAGGCTTGCGCCGTGTCCCGTTACCCAAAGGAAAGAAACTGCACAGGGACTTTACACTGGATAAAACACTGTATATAGTCAAATCACTGTATAAAAAACCAGGACGAACAACCCCGGAGAAAAAGCATGAAGCTGACCGCCCGACAGTCCCAGGTGCTGGATATTATCCGGCGATATCTGGATGAAACCGGTTATCCGCCCACTCGCGCAGAAATCGCTGCCGAGCTGGGTTTCCGCTCGGCCAATGCGGCGGAAGAGCATCTCAGGGCGCTGGCTCGCAAAGGTGCGATCGAGATGGTGCCGGGCGCCAGCCGCGGTATTCGCCTGCCGGAGGCTGAGCCGGATCTGGGGTTGCCGGTCATTGGTCAGGTAGCAGCGGGTAGCCCGATCCTGGCGCAGGAGCATGTGGAAGATCATTGCACCCTGAAGCCGGACTTCTTCTCGCCCTCGGCAGATTACCTGCTGCGGGTTCGGGGTATGAGTATGAAGGATATCGGCATCCTGGATGGCGACCTGCTGGCGGTGCATCGCACCCAGGATGTTCACAATGGCCAGGTAGTCGTGGCCAGGGTGGGCGAGGAAGTTACCGTCAAACGCTACCGCCGTGAAGGCTCAAGGGTCTGGCTGATTGCGGAGAACGAAGAGTTTGCTCCTATCGAAGTGGATCTGAGTGAGCAGGAATTGTTTATCGAAGGTCTTGGTGTGGGTGTAATCCGGCGCTCCGATCTTCACTGAACAGGCAGGTGAGTTATGGAACAGTTGAGCTTCAATCAGAACATGGCGTTTCATCCGGCCACAGTGGCACCGGCGCAAGCGATCTCTGCGGGTCAGCGCCCGGCAAGCATGCGTCGGCCTGCAGGTGGTTCGGCAGCGGGTCATTCGGGCCTGGGCGGCAATGTGACGGAGATTATCCTGCCGGAAGGACAGGTAGAGAACTTTCAGCTGTTATTGCCCATGCTCACCCAGCTGAACCAGGAAAAGCGCTGGCTGGCGTGGATTGATCCGCCCCAGGCGCTGGTGGCCAAGTGGCAGAAGATGCATGGCATTGTGGCGAACGAGATCCTGGTGCTGCGTTCAACCGCGGAATACCCGGCCCAGCAACTGGCAGAGCGCGCCCTGGGCGCAGGTACCTGTCATGCGGTAGTGCTCTGGACCAACAAGCTGGGGCGCGCCGCCTTCGATTCACTGCAAAAGGCTTCTGCGAAAGGCAACAGTCACGGGGTGATTTTGCGCCAGCGCTGAGGGCTGGCGCAGTATCGGTCAATGCAGGGTATAGCTGGGCTGGGGGTCGATCGCGTCGCCGTCTTCTTCATCCCAGTCCATGTCATGGCCCATGTCGTAGTCGATATTGCCGGCGGCTTCAATGCCTGCAGCAATCATGGCCTTGGCCACGTTCATATCCCGGTTCTCCATCATTTCCCGGGCTTCTTCGGAAAAAGAAATGCGCACCAGTGGGGCGGCATCATCGTCTATCCGGCGCAATGCGTAGTCGCCGTCAGAGAGTTGTACAATTTCAAAAAACGATGGTGACATTCGTTAAACCTTTGTCGTCATTCGGGTTGTTTCGGTGCAGCCGTGGTCAGGGCTGCTACCACTCGCCGTGCCGCTCTTCGAGTTCCCTTGCAAAAACGGCCATGGCTGCCCTGGTCTGTTCCAGTGCCTGCAGGGAGCGGTCCGGGCCTTCTTCTGCGGCTACCGCAATAATGTTGTCGGCAGAGACCGTCTTTTTCTGCGCTGGTGGTTGGCCCAGGGCCTTGTCCAGCTGAACCAGGTGGTTCCACCAGCTGTCCCGCTGCTGCGCGAGGCTGTCGAGAGTCTCGACTTCCGCCACATCGTATTCGAACAGCGCCTTTAACTCGGCCAGGCTGTGCGGCGTTTCCGTCTTTTTCTGGTGCAGCCTTGCGATCATGGTCAGTAGTACGTCGCGGGCTCTCAGCAGAACTTCTGCCACTGCCTGGGACCGGGCTTCTCCGATCACGGCTGCGGGCAGTCCGGTGCTGGCGGTACTGGTTGTTGGCTGGTCAAATTCCCGGATCAGTACCTGGGCCAGGTACAGTTTTTGTGAAACCAGTGAATACCACGTTGAAGCCATGCAATACCTGCCCACATGCAGTGCCGGATGATCAGTTGCCCGCCTGAAGACCACACCCTTGTATATCGATCAGGCCAAGCGGCTAATAGTATCATTTTTGTCCACCCATTTCCTCCCCTTTGATGGTTGCTGTTGATACAGGTGCCTGTTCACAAGAAACTACAAACCTTCACTTGAAACGGGCGTTTGAAACTGGCAAAAAGACCCGCAATTCGGGCGAAGGTCGATCGCCCGACCATTCAGAATGGAGGTTGAGGGATGCGAAACCAGTTGGTTGCGGCGGTTACCGCAGCAGTAATGGGGTTGTCCGGATCCGTTGTGGCAAAGGTTTTACCTGCCGAAGCAGAGCGGTTGAACAATGAGCTCACACCGGTCGGTGCCGAACGCGCCGGTAATGCCGAAGGCACTATTCCGGCCTGGAACGGCGGCCTGGCAACACCACCGGCAAACTGGCGAGAGGGAACCAAGGAGATTGATCCGTTCCCGGAAGACAAGCCGCTTTATACCGTTACTCGCGATAACATGGACCAGTACCGTGATGTGCTGTCGGATGGCCATATCCGGATGCTGGAACAGTACGGGCCGGAATTCTTTATGCCGGTTTACCAGACGCGCCGGACTGCAGCCTTCCCCGAGCATGTCTACGAAAAGTCTTTCGAGAATGCCTTGAGCGCAGAGCTGCTGGATAACGGCAACGGCGTGCGAAATACCATCATGACCAGTCCGTTTCCCATTCCCCAGAGCGGGCTTGAGGCGATCTGGAACCACATTCTCCGTTATCGGGGTGAAGAGGTCTCGTTCCGCAGTGCTTCCGCCACGCCCCAGCGGGATGGCGCCTACAACGAAGTGGTTAACCAGTACGATTACTACTTTGCCTACAGCCGGATTGGCGCCGAACTGGCAGATATCGACAACAAGATCTTCTACCTGAAAACCGAGACCATCGCGCCCAGCACCCTGGCCGGCACCATCACACTGGTGCACGAAACTTTGGACCAGGTCCGTTCACCGAGGCTGGCATGGCGGTATGATTCCGGTTCACGGCGTTTGCGCCGGTCACCGAACCTGGCCTACGAGACAGATCTGCCCAACTCCTCGTCGCTGCGTTCCGTTGACCAGAAAGACATGTACAACGGTGCCCCCAACCAGTACGACTGGGAGCTGAAAGGCAAGCGGGAACTGCTGGTGCCGTACAATGCGTACAAGCTACATGACGACAACATTCGCCCCTCGGATGTGATTCGCCCGAACCACATCAACCAGGAGCTGACCCGCTACGAGTTGCACCGGGTCTGGGTAGTGGAAGCCAAGCGCCGCGTTGGTATTGGCCATATCTACGATCGCAGGGTGTTCTACATTGATGAAGATAGCTGGCAAATCATGGCCTCTGAAGAGTACAACGAAGAGGGTGAGCTGTGGCGCGTGTCGGAAGCCCACAACATCAGCTACTACAGTGTGCCGGTGTTCTGGACCACCATGGAAATGACCTACGACCTCAAAGCGCAGCGTTATTACATTGATGGCCTGGATAACGGTTACCCGGCCTACGATTTCGATCCGGGCTTCCGGGGTAATGAATTTACCGCCTCGGCGGCACGGCGGGCAGCACGACGCTGATACCTGACAGAGATACCGGTTAATGCCCAACAACAATAAAGTGCTGGTAGTGAGTGAAGATCCCGGCCTGCGCCGGGATCTTGTTACTATCCTGGAATTTCTGGGTGAAGGCCCGGTGGCTGCTGACGACCTGTCCGTGGCGGAGCAATTGCGGGATGGGGAGGATCAGCCGGAGGGGTTCTCCGTGGCCGTGGTGGCAGGTGATGGCCAGGCCGTACAGGATAGCCTTCAGGAGCTTGCCCGCATCGCCCCGGATTTGCCGGTGTTGCTGGCCGGCGGGCCCGAGGCTGCCGACCTGCCCAGAGATCTCGCCAGCCGCATTATCGCCCGCCTTGAATGGCCCCTGAATTACGCCAAGTTTGTCGATTCCCTGCACCGGGCCCAGGTGTACCGTTTCCAGTTTGATCAGGGCAACGGCCGCGGGCACCAGCGGGGTGTCCAGCTGTTTCGCAGCCTGGTCGGCACCAGTCGTCGCATACAACAGGTGCGGGATCTGATGGAGCAGGTCGCCGATCGGGACGTCAGCGTGCTGATTACCGGAGAGTCCGGAACCGGCAAGGAGGTGGTCGCCCGCAACTTGCACTACCATTCCGACCGTCGCGACCAGCCCTTCGTGCCGGTAAACTGCAGCGCCATACCGGCGGACCTGCTTGAAGGCGAGCTGTTTGGCTATGAACGGGGAGCCTTTCCCGGTGCCATCACCGAGCGGGCCGGGCGCTGTGAACTGGCCAACGGCGGAACCTTGTTCCTGGATGATGTCAGCGAGCTGCCCCTGAACACCCAGGTGAAGGTGCTTCGGCTGGTGCAGGATGGCAACTTCGAACGCATCGGCAGTAACCGCTCCCGGCCCACCAATGTGCGGATTGTTGCGGCGGCAGACAAGAATCTCGAACAGCTGATCGAAGCCGGCCGCTTCCGTGAAGACCTGTACTACCGGTTGAATGTTTTTCCCATCGATATGCCCGCCCTGCGTGATCGGGTCGAAGATATTCCCCTGCTGATCAACGAACTGATCTCCCGTATGGAAAAGGAAAAACGCGGCTCCCTGCGGCTGAACTCGGCTGCCATCATGAGCCTGTGCCGCCATGACTGGCCGGGCAACGTGCGGGAGCTGGCCAACCTGGTGGAGCGGCTGGCCATTATGTACCCCTACGGCGTGATTGGTGTTCAGGAGCTGCCCCGGAAGTTCCGCTACCTGGATGACCACGACGAACACCGGGCGCCGGAAGATCAGGGCTTGCCGTCTGCCATTCCCGGCCTGGTGGGGCTGGACGGGCCGGTACTGCTGCCGGTTAACGGCATTGACCTCAAGGACTACCTGGCCAATCTCGAGAAGCAACTGATCGAGCAGGCCCTCAATGAAACCGGGGGCGTGGTGGCACGGGCTGCAGAGAAACTGCGTATCCGCCGTACCACATTGGTAGAGAAGGTGCGCAAGTACGGCCTGCGGGAAGAAACCCCGTCCTCCTGACGCTGAAGCGCCCCGAGTTTGCCTGCGGGGCTTTGATTCCGGCGGCCTTTCTGAGAAAGTATCGGGATATGCGCACGACAGGGAGTTGACCGATGAACGACAAACCGCATCTTGATGAAGAGGCGCTGGCTGAACTGAAGGATGTCATGGAAGAAGAGTTTGATGTCCTGATCCAGACCTATCTGGCCGACTCCAGGAGCCGCATCGAAAGCCTTGAGCAGGCGCTGTCAGAGAATAATCCGGACGTTTTTGCCAAGACCGCCCACAGTTTCAAGGGCAGCAGCATCAATATTGGTGCGCCCCGGCTGGGGCAGGTGTGCTTTGAAGCGGAGAAACTCGGTAAGGCCGGAGCACTGGAACAGGCTCCGGCCGTACTGGAGCAGATTTACACGGAGTTCCGGGAGGTACAGCAGCGCCTCGAGAACTTCGGTTAATCGTTTTTGCTTTCGTAGATCTTGCGGCCCCAGGCTTCTTTCTCGCCCGGCAGGACCAGGTTCAGGATAATCGCCACCACAGCACACAGGGCGATCCCTTCCAGCTGCCCCAGCACCATGTTGCCAATGCCGAACACCAGGGTAACACCCACGATCACCAGGTTACGGGACTGAGACAGGTCCACCTGGTGGCGGATCAGGGTGTTCAGGCCCACCACGGCGATTGACCCGAACAGCAGGCACAGAATGCCGCCCATGACCGGCACAGGAATAGTCTGCAGCGCGGCGCCGAATTTGCCCACAAAGGCCAGTACAATGGCGACAACGGCCGCCCACCACATTACCTTCGGATTGAAGTTGCGGGTCAGCATGACTGCGCCGGTGACTTCCGAGTAGGTGGTGTTGGGCGGCCCGCCCAGCATAGACGCAGCACTGGTGGCCAGGCCGTCGCCCAGCAGGGTGCGGTGCAGGCCGGGCTTTTCCAGGTAGTTCTTGCGGGTGACGTTGCCGATCGCCAGTACATCGCCAATGTGCTCAATGGCCGGGGCAATGGCCACCGGAATCATGAACAGGATGGCGCCCCAGCTGAACGCGGGTGCGACGAAATTCGGCACCGAGAACCAGGCTGCCTGCTCGATGGCGGTGGTGTCGACAATGCCGGCAAACCAGGACAGCACATAGCCCACAATTACGCCGAACATGATCGGCACCAGCCGGAAGATGCCCTTGGCCCAGACCGACATCACAATGGTCACGGTCAGGGAAATCATGGCAATCCAGATGGCTGTGTTGTAGGGCACCAGCTCTGCGGCGCCGTCACCGGTGCGGCCAGAGGCCATGTGCACGGCCAGCGGGGCCAGGCCCAGGCCGATGGTCATGATCACCGGGGCGATCACCACCGGCGGCAGCAGGCGGGTGACAAACCCGGTGCCGCGCAGGCGAACCGCGCCGGACAGGATGATGTACAGGATACCTGCCGCCATCAGGCCGCCGAGGGTTTCTTCCAGCCCGAACCGGCCCTTGGCGGCAATGATCGGGGCGATAAACGCAAAGGAAGATGCCAGGAAGATCGGGATCTGGCCTCCGGTCACCACGTGGAAGATCAGGGTGCCGATACCCGCCGTGAACAGGGCCACGTTCGGATCCAGCCCGGTAATCAGCGGCATCAGCACCAGGGCGCCGAAGGCCACCAGCAGCATCTGGGAGCCGGCCAGAGCCTGCTTCCAGACCGGGTCGTTGCTATGGTCCTGCATACTCAGACGTCCTTCTGCTTGGTGCCGAAGATCTTGTCGCCGGCATCGCCCAGGCCCGGCAGGATGTAGCCTTTCTCGTTCAGGCGTTCGTCAACCGAAGCGGTGTAGATGGAAACGTCCGGGTGTTTCTCCAGGACTTTTTCCACGCCTTCCGGGGCGGCTACCAGCACCAGGGCACGGATTTCGGTGCTGCCAGCCTTCTTGAGCAGGTCGATGGTGGAAATCATCGAGCCACCGGTAGCCAGCATCGGATCGATGATCAGGGCCATGCGCTGGTCCAGCTCGCCCACCAGTTTTTCCAGGTAGGTTTCCGCTTCCAGGGTGGTTTCGTTACGGATCTGGCCAACCACGCTTACCCTTGCGACCGGAATCAGGCTCAGCACGCCGTCCAGCATGCCCAGGCCTGCCCGCAGAATCGGCACGATGGTAATTTTCTTGCCGTGAATCTGCTCAACGGTGACCGGGCCTGCCCAGCCATCAATGGTCTTCTCCTGCAGGCTGAAATCCTTGGTTGCCTCGTAGGTCAACAGGGCGCCAACTTCCTGGGCCAGTTCACGAAAATTCTTGGTGCTGATGTCTGCCCGGCGCATCAGGCCAAGTTTGTGCTGGATCAGGGGATGCTTTACTTCGTGGATTGGCATTTGTGGTCACCTGTGTGTTCGGATAATCTGGCGTGGATTTGCTTGAAATAAATGGCGCAAGGATACCGTATCTTTAGCTCCGAGTCAGGCACTCAGAGGGCCATGAACAGGCCGCGCAGCAAGTTTTTCAGAGAACCATAACAATCATGAATAAACCCCGTCCGGTTCAGGTAATTGCCGTGTCCAGCGGCAAGGGTGGAGTAGGGAAAAGCAACATAGCCGTTAACCTTGGCATCGCACTGGCCGAACGGGGCCGACGTGTGCTGGTGCTCGACGCCGGCCTGGGGTTGGGTAACCTGGATGTGCTGCTGGGCCTGACGGTCCACCATAACCTTCAGCACGTGCTGGACGGCCAGTGCTCCCTGGAAGACATTCTGGTAGGCGGCCCCGGTGGTATCCGGGTGGCACCGTCTGCGTCCGGCAGCCTGGCCATGACCCGCCTGACTGCGGCCCAGCACGCGGGGCTCATCCACGCCTTCAGTGATCTGGGCGACCAGACCGACGTATTGATCATCGATACCTCGGCCGGCGTATCCGACTCGGTATTGGCGTTTTTGCGGGCCGCCCAGGAGATTCTGCTGGTATTGTGCGACGAGCCGACTTCTATTGCCGATGCCTACGCCCTGATCCGCATGATGCACCGCGATTACGGCACCAGCCGTTTCCGGGTGCTGGCCAACCAGGTGCGCAACGACAGGGAAGGCACCCAACTGTTTGAAAAACTGACCAGAGTCACCGGTCGTTTCCTGGATGCGGGGCTACACTACAGTGGAGCCATTCCCAGTGACGACGCCGTGCGCAAGGCCGTGCAACGGCAAAAGGCGTTTATGGAAGCCTACCCCAAGGCAAGGGCGTCCCTCGCCATGCGGGCACTGGCAGAAAAAGTGGAAAGCTGGCCTTTACCCTCTGCTCCCGGGGGGCATCTTGAATTCTTTGTGGAGCGTCTGGTTGGAGCCGTTGAATGAAACAACTGTATTCCCGTGCCCGTGAGGCCTTGCTGGCAGTGATTGCCCAGCGACGGACCAAGCGCATCTGCAAGCATTGTCGCAAACCGGGATTCAATAAGTTAGGCTTGCCGAGTGCATCGGTATTTGACGTCACGCATGGGTAATCCGGTGTCGCATTCGTTATAATGCGCACTCATTCACCGGATGCCCGCGCGGCGTCCTTCGCTCTGCAGACGGGGCCCCGATGTCCGAGCCGTTATTACAGGCTGTAAATCTCGAATGTGAGCGCGACGAGCGCCTGTTGTTCCAGAATCTCAGCTTCTCGGTAATGCCGGGTACCGTTACCCGTATTGAAGGCCCCAACGGCACTGGCAAAACCACCCTGCTCAGAATCCTTGCCGGTTTGAACGATGCCTGGTCAGGCGAACTGCTCTGGTGTGGCGAACCCCGGGCCTGGCACCGTGAATCCTTCCTGCGCAACATGCTGTACCTTGGGCACCGCCCCGGCATCAAACCCCTGCTCACTCCCATGGAAAACCTTCGGGCCCTGATGGCTGGCCGCCGCACCGTCAGCGACGACATATTGTCGCAGGCACTGGCGGGAACAGGACTGGCGGGCTTCGAGAATGTACCCTGTCGCAACCTGTCCGCCGGCCAGCAGCGCCGGGTGGCACTGGCGCGCCTGTTGATTGCAGACGAACCCTTGTGGCTGCTGGATGAAGTGTTCACGGCGATTGATGCGGATGGCGTCAAAGCCATTGAAGAATTATTGCAGCAGCGGGCTGCAGAAGGCGGTGCGGTGCTGGTGACGACCCACCACGACCTGCAGTTGCCCGGAATGAAGCGCATTACACTGGGGGGAGGGCAGAGTGATGAATGCTGAATCCCGGCCGGCGTTGAAACCGGTAGAGAGTGCCATCGGCCCGGTGCAGGCCATGGCGGCGGTCTTCATGCGGGATGTCCGGGTGGCCTTCCGGCAGCGCCAGGATCTGCTCAACCCGCTGCTGTTCTTTATTATGGTGGTAACCCTCTTTCCGTTAGGGGTTAGCCCTGAAGTGGCATTTCTCAAGCAGTCCGGTGCCGGTATTCTCTGGGTAGCGGCCCTGTTGTCGGTGCTGCTGTCGCTGGACCACCTGTTCCGGCACGACTTTGATGATGGCACCCTGGAGCAATTGATATTACAGCCACAGCCCCTGTTCCTGCTGATCCTGGCCAAGACACTGGCCCACTGGATACTCACCGGCCTGCCGCTGGTACTGCTTACGCCAGTGTTGGGAATAATGGTGCACCTGGACGGGAACTCTGTGGCAATTCTGTGTCTAACGCTGCTGATCGGTACCCCGGTACTGAGCCTGATTGGTGCCATCGGCGCGGCGTTGACACTGGGGTTACGGTCTGCCGGTGTGCTCTTGTCACTGCTGATCATTCCGCTGTACATTCCCGTGCTTATTTTCGGTACCGGGACCGTGGCGGCAGCAGCCGAGGGCGCGCCCGTGGCCGGTTATCTCGCATTGATGGGGGCATTCCTGGTACTGGCGCTGACTCTGGCGCCATTTGCAGCCGCCGCCGCGCTGCGAATCAGCATGTCTAACAGTTAAAAGAAAGACGGTGACCAACTGATGTGGCAATGGTTTCACAAATTGGGTTCCCCCAAGTGGTTTTACGGCATCGCTAACCGCTTGATGCCCTGGTTGCTGGCCGGCGGGCTGATCGTGCTGCTGGCCGGACTGGTGTGGGGGCTGGCGTTTGCGCCGAAAGATTACCTGCAGGGCAACAGCTACCGGATTATCTTCATCCATGTGCCGGCGGCGTTCCTGGCCCAGTCAATCTACATAATGATGGCAGTTGCTGCCGTGGTTACCCTGGTCTGGCGCATGAAACTGGCGGACGTGTTTGTCAAAGCCATCGCGCCGGTGGGGCTGGTGCTCACCTTTTTGTCGCTGTTCACCGGAGCCGTGTGGGGTAAGCCCACCTGGGGCACCTGGTGGGTGTGGGACGCTCGCCTGACCTCCATGCTCATTCTCCTGTTCCTGTACGGGGGCGCCATCGCGCTGGACCGTGCCATCAACGACGAGAAATCTGCCGCCCGCGCCGTGGCTGTGCTGGTACTGGTGGGGGTAGTAAATATCCCTATCATCAAATATTCGGTGGACTGGTGGAATACACTGCATCAGCCGGCCACCTTCAAGTTGACTGAGAAGCCCTCCATGCCGATGGAAATGTGGGTGCCGTTGCTGCTTTCAGTGCTTGGCCTGTACCTGTTGTTTGGCTGGCTGGCCTGTCTGCGAATGAAAACCGAGATCCTGTTGCGGGAGCAGCGTACCCGCTGGGTCAGAGAACTTGTTCTGGCGGGAAGGAAATAACCAATGGCATTCGATTCGTTCTCCGCATTTATTGCCATGGAAGGGCACGGCCCCTATGTGTGGGCGTGCTACGCCGTATTTGTTGTGTTGCTGGGCGGGCTGATGATCTGGTCTGCTCGCCGCAACCGTGCCGTATACGATTCCTGCAGACGCAGGCTAGAACAGCAGCAGGGAAGCAAAGACAGCGTCCGCCCGAAAGCGGCGGCCACTTTCACCCGAGTTGAAGTTTCCCAGGACTGAACAGCAGGTAACCCATGCATCCGATCCGCAAAAAAAGACTGACCATTCTTGCCTTCCTGGTTGCCGGCATTGCGCTGGCGGTGGGCCTGACGACCTATGCACTGCGCCAGAACATCAACCTGTTCTACGACCCGACAGAAATCTCTGCCGGTAATGCCCCGGTTGATGTACGCATCCGTGCCGGCGGCATGGTGGAAGCAGGCAGTGTGATACGTGATACCGAAAGCCTGAAGGTGAACTTCCGGGTGACGGATTATGCCGCGTCTGTGCCGGTGCAGTACGTAGGCATCCTGCCGGACCTGTTCGCAGAAGGGCAGGGCGTGGTGGCCATGGGCCGACTGAACGAAGAAGGCCTGTTTGTGGCAGACCAGGTTCTGGCCAAGCACGATGAAAACTATATGCCGCCGGAAGTAGCCGATGCCCTGGAGAAATCATCCAAGGGCCTGAACAAGGCGAACGCAGAGAAAGCTGCAGAAAGCGCGGCTTACTGAGCCCCGAATCATGACTGACCTTGGAGATTTCTGATGTATCCGGAACTCGGACAGCTTGCACTGATACTCGCACTGTTGCTCTCGGTGCTTCTTGCCGTCGTCCCGTTGGCCGGTGCGCTCACCGGGCGTGACAGTCTGCAGGCGTTTGCCCGGCCCCTGGCGTCGGGCATGTTTGTGTTTACCGGCCTGGCCTTTGCCATCCTGACCCACGCCTTCCTGGTAGACGATTTCTCCGTGGCCTACGTGGCCAACAACAGCAACAGCATGCTGCCCTGGTACTACAAGTTCAGTGCCGTGTGGGGTGGCCATGAAGGCTCACTGCTGTTGTGGATCCTGATGCTCACCGGCTGGACCCTGGCCGTGGCCATCTTCAGCCGCAAGCTGCCGTCGACCATGGTGTCCCAGGTACTAGCGGTTATGGGCATGGTCTGTGTCGGCTTCTTCCTGTTTATCATCGTTACCTCAAACCCCTTTGACCGCTTGTTACCGAACGTACCGGCGGATGGCCAGGACCTGAACCCGCTGCTGCAGGACATCGGCCTGATCATGCACCCGCCCATGCTGTACATGGGGTATGTGGGCTTCTCGGTTGCCTTTGCCTTTGCGATCGCCGCCCTGATCAACGGTCGCCTGGATGCGGCCTGGGCCCGCTGGTCCCGGCCCTGGACAACCGTTGCCTGGTCGTTCCTGACCATCGGTATTGCCCTGGGCAGCTGGTGGGCCTATTACGAGCTTGGCTGGGGCGGCTGGTGGTTCTGGGACCCGGTTGAAAACGCCTCCTTTCTGCCGTGGCTGTCCGGTACGGCCCTGATGCACTCGCTGGCAGTGACGGAAAAGCGTGGCGTGTTCAAGAGCTGGACGGTACTGCTGGCCATCGTCACCTTCGCACTGAGCCTGCTGGGCACCTTCCTGGTGCGCTCCGGTGTTCTCACCTCGGTACATGCCTTCGCTTCTGACCCCGAGCGGGGCAGCTTCCTGCTCATGCTGCTGGGTATCACTGTAGTAGGCAGCCTGCTGCTCTACGCGTTCAGGGCACCGGTGGTGCACGTGCGTTCCCGTTACGGTTCCCTGTCCCGTGAGATCTTTCTGCTGCTGAACAATGTGCTGCTGGTATCCGCCACGCTACTGGTGGCCATCGGTACCCTGTATCCGCTGGTCCTGGACTACCTGGATGCCGGCAAGCTGTCCATCGGCGCGCCGTTCTTTAATACCACCTTCAGCCCGCTGGCCGTGGCCACCGGCCTGTTGCTGGGTGCCGGTATCTTCTCCCGCTGGAAGAAAACCGACGGCGGAATGCTGGCCCGTAAACTGTTGTGGCCGCTGGCGATCAGCCTGGTGGCGACAGCTGCGGTGATGGTCAACTACGGCAGCTTTGCGCCCTGGGCCTTTGCCGGTGTGTTCACTGCCATCTGGATTGCCGTGGCTACCCTGTGGGACCTGTGGGATAAATCTGCTTCCCGCCAGGGCCGATTGCATGGCCTCAAACGCCAGTCCCGCAGTTACTGGGGCATGGTGCTGGGACATCTTGGTGTGGCCATGGTGATGGCCGGTGCCACTGTGGTGTCCAATTACGGTGTCGAGCGGGATGTCCGCATGACTCCGGGTGATTCCGCCATGGTGGGCGATTACGAAATCGTGTTCACCGAAATCGGTGAGCGGCAGGGCGCCAACTTCACCGCCCAGTACGGCAGCTTCAATGTGTTCCTGGATGGCAAGCTGGTTACCGACCTGCACCCGGAGAAGCGTAACTACCCGGTGGGTATGAGCGTGATGACCGAGGCGGATATCGATGCCGGCCTGTTCCGGGATGTATTTGTGGCCATTGGCGAGCGGATTTCAGACGACGCCTGGGCTATCCGCCTGCAGTACAAGCCGCTGGTACGCTGGTTATGGCTGGGTTCCCTGGTGATGGCCATCGGCGGCTTCCTGGCCATTGCCGACAAGCGTTACCGCATTCGTGTGAAAGCTGAGGAAAGACAGAAAGCCCAGGCAGGCAACACGGCTCCCGGCAAGCCGGCGGAGGCATCGTCATGAGGCGCCTGCTGCTGTTCATTCCGTTGCTGATCACGGTTGGTATCGGGATCTTCCTGTTTGCCGGTATCGGCAAGGATCCCACCAAGCTGGAATCGGCCCGTATCGGCAAACCGGTACCGGAATTCCAGCTGCAGGACCTGCACGATCCGGAACAAATGCTGGACACTTCGGTTTTTCAGGGGCAGGTATCGCTGCTGAATGTCTGGGCCGAGTGGTGTCCCTCCTGCTGGGACGAGCATGAATACCTGATGCACCTGGCCAGCAACGAGGGCGTGCGCATTGTCGGCTTGAACTACAAGGATCAGCGGGAAACCGCGTTCAGTTTTCTGGGCCGCCTCGGCAATCCCTACGAAACCATTATCTTCGATCCCCGTGGATCCCTCGGCTTTGACCTGGGTGTGTACGGCGCACCGGAAACCTACGTGATCGACGCCGATGGCGTGGTGCTTTACCGCCACGTGGGTGTGGTGAACGAGCGGGTTTGGCAGGAAGTCCTGCTGCCCGTGTTCAATCAGGCAAAGGGAAATAGCTGATGCGTTTTTATCCGCTACTGTTGGCCATACTGTTTGCGGTTTCACCGCTCCGGGCCGAGGTGATGGAGGTCTACGACTTCGATACCCGGGCTGAAGAGCAGCGTTACCAGAGCCTGATTGCCGAGCTGCGCTGCCCCAAGTGCCAAAACCAGAATATCGCCGACTCCAATGCTCCCATATCCAAGGATATGCGGGACGAGGTGTACCGGATGATGCAGGGCGGCGCTTCCAACGATGAAATCGTCGGCGCCCTGGTGGACCGTTTTGGCGAATTTGTGCAGTACAAACCGCCGGTCGACAAGCGCACGATTTTCCTCTGGGCGTTCCCGGCCATTGCCGTGATTGGCGGCTTGCTGATTGTGGCTGGCGTGGTAATGCGCTCGCGTAAACAGGGCCAGCAGGAAACGGCACTCAGCCCCGAAGAAAAAGCCAGGGTCGAACAGATGCTGGCCGATAAGGATCAGCCATCCGAGCGCTGATCCGCGAAACACATCCCCAACTGCGACGAAGACTCCATGACTGAAACATTCTGGATTGCCGCGACGGTATTCATTCTCATCGCCCTGGCATTTGTGTTGTACCCGGTGTTCTTTCACCGCCCCAAGGCGCGGATGGATGCAGACCTCAGAAACCAGAACCTGCTGGCCTACAAGTCCCGCCTGAAAGAGCTGGATCATGAACATGAAGCCGGCATCCTGGATGCGGAAGGCTACCAGCAACTGAAAGAAGAGCTGGCGGGCGCCATGCTTGACGACGTTCCCGAAAACGAACAGCCACGCCAGCGGCTGGCAGGCCGGCGCAGCGCCATGGCGGTTGCCTTGCTGGCCGTGCTCCTGCTGCCCGCCGGTGCCTACCTGGGCTACCAGGAATGGGGCGCCATGGACCGGGTAGAGCAGTTCATCACCATGCAGGAAATGGGTGCTTCCGGTAACGATGACCAGACCGCGCGCATGTCCGCACTGGCAGACCAGCTGCGGGACCGCCTCGAGCAGGATCCGGAGAACGCCGACGGCTGGGCCATGCTGGGCCAGACCTACATGCGTACCGAACGCTACGAGGATGCGGCCGAAGCCTTCCAGCGCCTGGCTGCAATTACCGAGCAGGATCGCAATGCCAGCTCAGTGGCCTGGGGCCTGTCAGCCCAGGCATTGTACTTCCAGAGTGAAGGGCAGATGACGCCGGGTGTGATGGCTGCCATCGAGTCAGCCCGCGCCCTGAATCCGAACGAAGTGAACTCGCTGGGGCTGCTGGGCATTAATGCCTTCAGCCAGCAGAACTACCGTGAAGCTATCGAGTACTGGGAAACCATTGTTGAGGTAACGCCGGACCATCCGCAGATTGCCTCTATTCGCGGTGGCATTGCCGAAGCCTACAACCGCCTGGGCGAAACACCTCCGGCTGCGCAGGCTCCGGAGCCTGCGGCACCGTCTGCCGGTGTGGCCCTGAGAGTTTCCCTGGATGATGCGTTCAAGGACAGCGTGCCAGGTGACACTACCCTGTTTGTCTTTGCCCGTGCAAAGGGCACATCAGGTGGGGCGCCGGTGGCTGTCGCCCGCATGACTGCAGGTGTTCTGCCGGTAGATATCCGCCTGGATGACAGCTACGCCATGTCGCCGGAGGCTACCATTTCCTCCGCAGAAGAGGTCGTGATTGTCGCCCGCCTGAGCCGCAGCGGAAGCATCAACCCGCAAGCCGGTGACTGGCAGGGCCAGGTGGAAGCGGAAGTGCTGCCACCGGAGGCTGGTGGCGAGCCGGTTGAACTGGTAATCAGCCAGGAACTTATCGACTGACCGGATTCAGCGGAGGCAGTCCGTAGCGGCTGTCTTCGCTTTGTGCCTTCCGCTTTCTCAACCTCTCCAATGCTTTCCCCAATCCCTGTCGTGCCTCATTCGAAACCGCCTGCTGGTGTTGCGAGAACAGCTGTGCCTGCAGTTGCTCCAGGTGGCCGGCCAGTTCCGGGTCATCACCGAACCTGACCACATCGCTGACCGTCGCAAAGCGCTGTTCCGGGAAACGTAACCTCGCCCAGTGCAGCAGTTGGCCGGTGGTGTCTGCTGAACCGTTTTTAACCGCGCGGATCAACTGCTCGTAGGCGTGTTTTTCGGTGTCGTCTTCCAATGGCTCGGATGATAGCGCGCCGCCGGATGGCTTTCGGGACAACCACCACAGTACCAGGGTAGCCAGCCAGAGCAATCCCAGTACCAGCGAAAGCCAAAGCCAGAAAGAGCCCGTGCTGTCTGCCGGGGGCAGGTCATCTGCGGTGACCGGATGAGTGGCGGGCGGAGTCTCCGGGGCGCTGTTATCCGGCACCGGCGCAGCGGCGACCGCGCTGTTGCCGGTGATGGTGTAGCGACGCTCGGGCAAGATCGCCTGCTCCAGTTGGTCGGTCTCTGTGTTCCACCAGGGGATGCGGATGTTGGGCAATACCACATTGCCGGCCTGCACCGGCACCAGCGCCGCTTCCTGCTGCAGGGTGGAGCGAAGGCCGTCGACGGTGGTTTCGGTATTTCTCAGGGGGCTTTCCGGGTAGCTGCGTATGGCCGCCGGGGTTTCCTGCGGCAGTGGCGGCAGGGCTTCTGCCGGTAAGCCATCGGCATGTAGGGTGATTTTCCGGGTCAGGTTGGCTCCGGCGTTCAGTTCCCCTGCTGGCGGCAGGCCGTCTTCAGCCAGTGCCAGGCTGCGGGCCGGCAGCCAGGGTTGGTCTGCCGGGTAGGCATCCGGCACCGGTTTTACCGGGACATCATAAAGCTGCTGTTGATCCCGCAGGAACTTCAGCTGGCCGTTGGCGTCCCGTGCCTGGCCTTCGAAGCGGATCGGGGCCAGGCTCAGCTGGCCCGGCTGCTGGGGAAAGATGGCATAGCGTCGCTCAACCACCCGGTAACGGACGCCATCCCGGTAACGGGTGAATTCGCGCTGCTTGCCCAGGGATTCGATGATGGCATCGGGGTGCTCCGGCTCCGACAATTCGCCCCGTATCAGGTTGCCCGAGAAAAACAGCTGTATGGTCAGTACCAGCTGTTCCTGCACATAGACTTCGGCTTTGTCGGCCGACAGTTCGATAAAACTGTCGCGGGCGCCGGCTTCCTGGCTCGGCGCTGTGCCGGTCACCACGTCAATCTCTACCGGTTCGGAGGTGGCATCCTTGAAGGTCAGCTCCGGAATGGTCAGTTTGCCGGTTCGGGTGGGTGCCAGTTGGTAGGTCCAGGTGATCTCCCCGGTCATATCGCCGTTGACGGTCTGCACACTGTAACGCTGGTTCCGGGCCAGGATTTCGAAATCCGGCTCTACCTTTTCAATGTCGGGGGAAGGCAGGTCAGACAGGTCAAAGTTGAACAGGTTGCTCAGGTTCAGGTCGATTTCCATGGAGCCGCGCACAGTCAGGGTTAATACCTCGCCTTCGTACAGCTGCGTGCGGTCCGGCTCGACCGACAGCTCACTGGCCTGGGCCGGGTGCAGGGCGGCAAGCTGTATCAGTAACAGAAAAACGGGTAGAAGAATGCGTTTTACCATGATGTATCGCCCTCGTCGGGTTGCGTCTGGCGCTGCTGGTACTGCTGCAGGAACTTGCGCTGCAACAGCCCGCCGGGGTTGTCAGGAATACGCCGGAGCCACTGCTCCTGGCCCTGGTTTAGCGGTTGTTCGGAAATTTCGGCCGGAGCTTCTACAGCCTGGCCGTTGTCGGCCGGCTCCTGGTCTGACGGCTGGCCTTGCCCGGATTGCTGCATGTCTTCGCCAGCCTGTGGCTCGGCGTCTTGGCCGCTCTGTCCGGAATCCTGTGTATCACCGGATTGTTCGGATTCCTGCTGGCTGTCTTGCTGGCCTTGCTGCTGGCTTTCCTGCTCACCCTGACTGCCTTGATCGCTTTGATCGCCCGGGCTGTCCTGATTGTCCTGGCCGGATTGTGAATCCTCACCCTGCTGCTGGTTGTTCTCCGACTGCTGGTCACCGGAATCGCCTTGTTGCTGATCTTGCTCCTGCTGCTGTTGCTGGTCGAGCAACTGCTGAACCAGGTCACGGTTAAAGCGGGCGTCTTCGAAGTCGGGGTTCTGCGCCAGGGCCTGCTGGTAGGCGTCCAGGGCTTGTTCAAGCTCGCCGGCCCGGGCCAGGGCATTTCCCCGGTTGTAGTGGCCCGTAGCCGTGGGTGTTTCGGCAAAGGCCTTGGCGGCCTCTCGGTATCGGCCACTGCGGTACAGGGCCGAGCCTTTCCAGTCCGGCTGCTGCAGAACCTCTGCCGCGCGCTCCGCGTCCTGCTCGATCAGTTCCCGCCCGCGCTGGTCGTCCCGCTGCCACAGGCCACCCCAGCCCAGTGCCATGGCCGGGCGGGGTGTCAGGGTCAGAGGTACAAGGCTCAGGGCCAGTACCGCGAAGGCACCCCGGCGCCAGCCCAGTAATAGCAGGGGCAGGGCCAGCCAGAGCAGCCAGTAGCCGTCGTCTTGCCAGCGATTGATGGTCAGTCCGTCATCGGTTTCCGACCAATCCTCTTCCGCTCCCGGTTCCAGCGCAAGGGCACGGATATCCGCGTCGCCAAGGGTCAGTTCGTGGCTGTCACCGCCGTTGTCCCGGGCCAGTCTCTCCATGGCATCGGGGTCGGCCCTGGCGATAACAATCTCGCCGTTACTGCGCAGGAAGCCCCGCTTGGCCAGGGGAATCGGCCCACCTTCCGGCGTGCCCACAACCAGTGTGCTCAGGGCATAGCCGGTGCCGGCCAGGTGATTGTTGATGGCGCTGTGATAACTTCGGGGCACATCATCGGATATCAGCAAAATCCGCCCGCGCCCCGGCGCACCCTGCTGTAGCAGATCCACCGCCTGGCTGATGGCAAGGTCTGCCCGGTTACCCTGTGCCGGCATGATGGCGGGGTCCAGAACCCCGAGCATGGCTTCGATAGTGTGGAAGTCTTCGGTCAATGGCGTAACCGTGTGGGCATCGCCAGAGTAAACCAGCAGAGCGGTCAGGCCGCCGCGCCGTTGCGCCAGCAGGTCCCGAACCTTGCGCTTGGCCAGGGTCAGCCGGTCCGGTTCGGCATCGGTGGCCAGCATGGACAGCGACAGGTCCAGCACAATCACCAGGCTGTCTTCCGGTTGTTTGAGCGGGGTAGGGGCCTGGCGCCAGCTCGGGCCAGCCAGGCTGATGGCCAGGACCAGCAGGGCGATGTTCAGTGGCAGCAGCGGCGAACGGCTGGCACCGTCCGGGGCACCTTGCCCCGGTTTGTTTAACAGAGGCTTCAGCAGGGGCTGGGGAATATAACGGCTCCAGCCGGCATCGGCCTGGCGCAGCTTGTGCCTTGCCAGGTATAACGCCGGCAGTGCCAGCAACAGTAATAGCCAGAGGGGCCTCAGGAAGTGAAAATCAGCCATGGTGCACCTCCCCGGATTCATTGCGGCGGGCCCGGCTGGCCAGTAATCGCAGTGCTGACAACAGCAGCCACAGGGCAACCGCTGTGCCCGCCGGCCACACGTAGAGTTCGGTAACCGGGCGATAGAACTGGCCTTCCTGCTCAATGGGCTCCAGCTGGTCGATGCTGTCGTAGATCATTTCCAGCTCCGGCAGGCTGCGGGCCCGGAAATACCGGCCGCCGGTCTGTTCCGCCATGCGGGTGAGCAGGGCTTCGTCCAGGTCCCGGGACGGGTTCACCCGCCGTGAGCCCAGCAGCCCCCGCTGGATCATGGAATCGGCGCCGATACCGATGGTGTATAGCCGCACACTTGCGGCCGCGGCAATCTCGGTGGCTTTGTCCGGGCTCACTTCACCGGCGGTGTTGGCGCCGTCAGTCAGCAGGATGGCTACCCGCTGCTCCTGGGGTCGATCCCGCAGACGTTTCACTGCAAGGCCCACGGCATCGCCAATTGCCGTTGCCCGGCCGGCCATGCCCAGGCCGGCTTCCAGCAGCAGGGTTCTTACGGTTTCCCGGTCAAAGGTCAGGGGTGCCTGCACGTAGGGCTGGGTGCCGAACAGGATCAGCCCCAGGCGGTCACCCTCCCGGCGGTCGATAAACTGGTCCAGCACCCGCTTGACCGCTTGCAGGCGGTTGATGCTGCGGCCCTGAATAACCATGTCGCGCTCATCCATACTGGGCGATATATCCACCAGCAGCATCAGGTCACGGCCGCTGACCGGCATCTGCACCTGCTCGCCCACATGCTGGGGCCGGGCGGTGGCGAGCACCAGGCACAGCCAGGCCAGAAGAAGCAGCAACTGGCGCCAGCGCGGTGTCCGGCGCCCCTGGGTGCTGACGCCGGGCATGCCCGACAACCAGTGGCCAACCGGGATGACCGGTGCATCTACCGGTTCACCCTTGCCATAACGTTTGCCGGCCAGGAACAGCAGCGGCAACAGGGCGAGTAACAGCAGCCAGGGATAGGCCAGGGAAATCATAGCTGGGCCTCCAGCCAGAACCGGGCAAAGTCGAGTGCCTGGCCCGGGTACAGGTTGGTGTTCGGGCGCCAGGGTGCTTGCACCAGCGCTTCAGCCACCGGCCTTGAGGCAATGCGTTCGGAAGGCGAGGTTTCCAGCAGGAATTCGGCCCAGCCCTGGCCGGTGAGGGTTTCCGGATGCCGGTCCGGATAGGCCTGCCGGGCTACCCGCTTGAGCAGCTGGTTAAGCTCACTGAACCAGTCGTTGCACTGGCGCTGGTTGGCGGCCAGTTGCACCAGTTCCTCGCGGGCCTGGCGTTTCCACAGGTTCTGCTGCCGGCGCCGGCGCAGCAACCAGAACGCGACTGCGGCCAGAACCAGAACGACCACCGCCAGAATCCACCAGCCCGGCGCCGGCGGCCACCAGCCACCGGTTTCCGGCAGGTGAATATCGCGCAATTGGGCTAACGGATCTTGCGGGTTCATCCGATCCGCCCTCCCGGGCCTAAAAGCTGGCGCAGGGCGGCTGCCGGCTCTTCCCTGGTCATGATGGTGGCGGCCTGCACACCGGAGGTGCGAAAACAGTCTTCCAACAGCCGTTCATGGGTGACAACTTTTTCCTGCCAGGCCTTTTTAAACGCGGGGTTGGAGGCATCAAACCAGATCGGCCCTTCCGGCCCTGCCACCGCAAACTGGCCGCTGTCCGGCAGCTGTTTCTCCAGCCGATCCATAATGCGCAGGGCGCTGACGGTATTATGGCGGCCCAGGGCGCCGAGCAGGCTGGTGGTGTTATCGCTGATGTTCATGAAGTCGCTGATGATGAAAATCCGGCTGCCGGTATGGGCCACCCGCCGGGCTTCTGCCAGGGCGGTGTCCAGGCCGTGGCGCGGGGCTGTTGCCTGCGGAGGAACGTCCGGCCGGTGTTGGTGATTGGCCAGGGTGTCGAGCAGGCGCAGTACGGATTTTTTGCGGCGGGCAGGGCGTATCACCTCCAGTTTATGTTCGTTGAAGACCAGCCCGCCCACCTGGTCACCGGCCCAGAGCGCCAGCCAGGCCAGCAGCGCTGCCACCTGGGCGCAGCGAACCTGCTTGTAGGCTCCGGTGCTGGCGAAGAACAGGGTCGGGCCCAGGTCGGCAATCAGCAGCACCGGCCGCTCCCGTTCTTCTTCATACAGCTTGGTGTGGGGTGACTGGCGCCGCGCCGTTACCCGCCAGTCAATGCTGCGGATATCGTCGCCGGGCTGGTATTGCCGTACTTCGGCAAAGGTCATGCCGCGACCACGCTGGCGAGACTGGCGCAAGCCGGCCTGGCGCGAACGCACCGGGCGGGCAGAAGGCAGCTTCAGGGCCCTGGCGTCGGCTTGCAGCCGAACCAGTTCCGGCAGGGTGATATGGGTTGCTGCGTTGCTCTGCGCCATGGTGTTCAGGCGGTTACCGGTACGCGGTCGATCAGCCTTTGCAGAACCGTGTCTGCGGTCATGCCTTCGGCCTCGGCCTCGAAGGTCAGCAGGATGCGGTGGCGCAGCACGTCAAAGGCCATGGTGCGGATGTCGTCCGGGGTTACGTAGTCCCGGCCATCGAGCCAGGCCAGGGCCCGGGCGCAGCGGTCCAGGGCAATGGTGCCCCGGGGGCTGGCACCGAAAGCCGTCCAGCGGGCCAGTTCCGGATCCAGGCTGGCGGCATCCCGGGTGGCCAGGATCAGGGCCAGCAAATACTGCTCCACCGGCTCCGCCATGTAGATGTCGGATACCGCCTGCCGGGCCTCCATAACCTGTTGCTCTGTAAGACGAATGTCTACCTGTGGTATTCCCTGACGGTAGTCGCTACGGGCAAGGTGCAGAATCTGACGCTCAGCATCGGCATCCGGGTAATCGATCACCACATGCATCAGGAAACGGTCGAGCTGGGCTTCGGGCAGGGGGTAAGTGCCTTCCTGCTCGATGGGGTTCTGGGTGGCCATCACCATGAACAGCTTTGGCAGCGGGAAGGTTTGCATGCCGACACTGATCTGGCGTTCGCCCATGGCCTCAAGCAGGGCAGACTGCACCTTGGCCGGGGCCCGGTTGATTTCATCGGCCAGCACAAGGTTGTGGAAGATGGGGCCGCGCTGGAATTCGAACAGGCCGGTTTCGGCCCGGTAGATCTCGCTGCCGGTAACATCGGACGGCAGAAGGTCCGGGGTGAACTGGATGCGGTGGAAATCCCCTTCCAGGTGATCGGCCAGGGCTTTTACCGCGGTGGTCTTGGCCAGGCCGGGTGCCCCTTCTACCAGAAGGTGGCCATCAGCCAGCAGGGCGATCAGTAGTCTGTCTACCAGCTTGTCCTGACCGATGATGCGTTTTGCCAACTGTGTTCTGAGATTACCGAACGTTTGCTGTAACGACATGGAATTCACTGCTCTCGGTTTTGAAGGTCCGGCGGCGCGGGTGTTTGCGCCCGTAGGTAGTTGCCGCAGTTTTGAGGTCTGGCCGGCAAAAATCAAGAGCTTGACTATGCTTATGTGACGATACCGTGATTACGTTTCTTTCACACAAAACCAGAGGTTGGATATGAATGCGCTGACAATTGCCAGCAAGGATCAGTTTTTCGAGCAACTGGCTGAAGCATTCGCAGACAAGCTTGCGAAAACCGAAGCCAGGAAGGTTGTAGAGTTCGCAAAGCAGCATTACGCCCACAGTCCCCTGGAAGAGCTTGTCAGCCGGCGCTTCTCGGACACCTATGGCGCGGTACTGGCGGCCTGGCAGTTCCTTCAGAAGCGCAGCGCCGAGGAAACCCCGGTTACCGTATTCAATCCGGACCTGGAAAGTGACGGCTGGCAGTCTACCCACTCGGTTATTTTTATTCTGCATCCGAACATTCCGTTTCTGATCGATTCCCTGCGCATGGCCATCAACCGCCGGGAAATCGGTACCCACTCCATCCAGCATTCGATTCTGCAGGTGGAACGAGACGGTAACGGCAAGCTGAAGAAACTGCATTCGGCCAAGAAGTCGTCTGCGGCCTCCTACGAAGCATTGATCGTTCTGGAAATCGATCGCCACAGCGATCCGGCAGACCTGCGGGGCCTGGAAGAAACCCTGCAATCGGTGCTGCACGAAGTGCGCATTGCCGTGGACGACTTCCCGATTGTCAAAGACAAGGTTAGTGAAATCCTGGGCGAACTGGATGCCACCACCGCCGGTATCAGCGAAGAAGACAAGGAAGAAGCCCGGGCGTTTCTTGGCTGGCTCACCGAAGACCACTTTACCTTCCTGGGCTACGACGAATACGACTTCGTTAAAGACAAGCAGGGCATGGCCGTGCGCCGGGTGGAAAACTCCGAGCTGGGCATCTTCCGGGTCAACAACGAACGCCCGGACAAGGTTCGCCTGAACGAATTGCCCCAGCGCACCCGCCATGAGATGACCCGCACCGACGATATCTTCATCTTCGCCAAGTCGGCCCAGCGTTCGCGGGTACACCGCCCGGCGTATCCGGATTACATCGCGGTGAAGAAATTCAACAGCAAGGGTGAAGTGGTGGGTGAGCGCCGCTTCCTCGGCCTGTACACCGCCCGGGTATACAACGAACGCCCGGACGAGATCCCGCTGCTGCGCCGCAAGTTCCAGACCGTGATGAAGCGTTCCGGCTTCATGCGTACCGACTACGCCGGCAAGGAACTGGAACAGATTCTCACCCTGTACCCCCGTGACGAACTGTTCCAGATTGAAACCGAAGAACTGCTGCGGGTCGCCAAGAGCATTCTGTACATCCAGGAGCGGCGGCGCATCGAAATGTTCATGCGGGAAGATGTCTATGGCCAGTTTGTTACCTGCCTGGCGTTCTTCCCCCGGGACATCTACAACACCGAGCTGCGCCTGAAGGTCGAGCAGGTGTTGCTGGAGCGCCTGGAAGCGGAAGACATCGAGTTTGTTACCCACTTCTCCGAATCGCCACTGGCCCGGGTGCAGTTCACTATCCGCGTGCCCCAGGTGGAGAACCGGCAGCTGCCGCTGGCGGAGATCCGCGACCGTGTGATCGAGCTGGCCCAGTCCTGGAGTGAAGGCCTGGCAGAGGCCCTGCACGAAGCCTATGGCGAGGAGCGCGGCAACGAGTTCTACCGGGTATGGGCGGCTGGTTTCCCGGCCAGCTACACCGAGATGTTCTCGCCCCGTCGCGCCGCCATCGACCTGGACCACATTACCAAGGCGGCCAGCGCCGATGACCTGGCCATGAGTTTCTACCGGGCGCTGGAAGAAGACGACAGCACGCTGCACTTCAAGCTGTTCTACCCGGACGAGCCGCTGCCGCTGTCGGATGTGATGCCCATCTTCGACAACCTGGGCTTCCGGGTTATTGGTGAGCATCCGTTTGAAGTGATCGACCGCACCGGCAAAACCGTGTGGATTCACGACTTTACCCTGCAGGCCCATTCCGGTGGCGTGGATATCCACCGTATTCGGCCCATTTTCGAAGAGCTGTTCCGCCGCGTCTGGCACACCGAGGCCGAAAACGACGCCTTCAACCGGTTGCTGTTGTCGTCTTACATGAGCTGGCGCCAGATTGCCCTGCTGCGCACCTACGCCCGCTACATGCGGCAGATCCGGTTCTCTAACAGTCAGACCTTTATTTCCAATACCCTGGTCAACCACGAGAACCTGACCCGGATTCTGCTGGAATACTTTGAAATCCGATTCAACCCGGATCGCTACAAGAGCCCGGGCAAGAGTGAAGCGGCCCAGAAAAAGCTGGAAATCGAATTCAACGCCGGCCTGGAAGAGGTGGAAAACCTCAGTGAAGACCGGGTGCTGCGGCTGTACCTGGAGCTGATGCAGGCCACCCTGCGTACCAACTACTACCAGCCGGACGCCGAAGGCCAGCCCAAGCCATACATCAGTGTGAAGTTTGACCCCACGCGCATTCCCGACATGCCGCTGCCCATGCCCATGTTCGAGATCTTCGTGTACTCGCCCCGGGTGGAAGGCGTGCACCTGCGTGGTGGCAAGGTGGCCCGTGGTGGCCTGCGCTGGTCTGACCGCTTCGAGGACTACCGCACCGAGATCCTAGGCCTGGTAAAAGCCCAGCAGGTGAAAAACGCGGTGATTGTGCCGGTGGGCGCCAAGGGCGGCTTCGTGGCCAAGCAACTGCCGGATCCGTCTGACCGGGAAGCCTTCCAGGCTGAAGGCATTGCCGCCTACAAAACCTTTATCCGTGGCCTGCTGGACATCACCGACAACCTGGTGGATGCCGGCATACAGCCGCCGGAGCGGGTAATCCGCCACGACGAAGACGACCATTACCTGGTTGTAGCCGCCGACAAGGGCACCGCGACCTTCTCCGACATTGCCAACGGCCTGGCCGCCGAATACGGCTTCTGGATGGGCGATGCCTTCGCTTCCGGTGGCAGCAACGGCTACGACCACAAGAAGATGGGTATCACCGCCCGGGGCGCTTGGGTATCGGTTGAACGCCACTTCCGTGAAATGGGCATCAACCCGGCGGAAGACGAGTTTACCGCTATCGGCATTGGCGACATGGGCGGCGACGTGTTCGGTAACGGCCTGCTGTGTTCCGAGAAAACCCGCCTGGTCGCGGCCTTCAACCACATCCATATCTTTATCGACCCGGAGCCGGATGCGGCGAAGAGCTACAAGGAGCGCAAGCGCCTGTTCGAAATGCCCCGTTCAGCCTGGACCGATTACGACACCAAGCTGATCTCCAAGGGCGGTGGTGTGTTCAGCAGGAACGCCAAGTCGATCCCGGTCAGCCCGGAAATGAAAAAACTGCTGGGCATCAATGCCGACCGCATGCCGCCGAACATGCTGATCAGCCACATCCTGAAGTCCGAGGTGGACCTGCTCTGGGTGGGCGGTATCGGCACCTATGTGAAGGGTGCTGAGGAAACCCATGCCGACGTAGGCGACAAGGCTAACGACGGCCTTCGGGTGAACGGCAAAGACCTGCGCTGCAAAGTGGTGGGCGAGGGCGGCAACCTGGGCTTCACCCAGCTGGGCCGTATTGAATACGCCCTGAAAGGCGGCCGGCTGAACACCGACTTCATCGACAACTCCGGTGGGGTGGATTGTTCAGACCACGAAGTAAACATGAAAATCCTGCTCAACCGTGCCGTGGCCATGGGTGATCTCACCGCCAAGCAGCGCAACGTGATGCTGGAAGAGATGACCGACGATGTCTCGGCCCTGGTGCTGAAGAACAACTACCGGCAAACCCAGGCCATCAGCATTGCCAGTGCCGATACCGCGCCAAGGCTGGAAGAATACCGCCGTTTGATGAACACCCTGGAAAGCGAAGGCAAGTTGAACCGGGGGCTGGAATTCCTGCCCGACGACGACGCCCTGGCCGAGCGCAAGCTGGCCAAGAAAGGCCTGACCCGGCCGGAGCTGTCGGTGCTGATTTCCTACGTGAAGGGTGACCTGAAGCAGACCCTGATCGCCAGCACTCTGCCGGATGATCCGCTGCTGGCCGGCGAAATGTACAAGGTATTCCCGAAGGAACTGAACAAGAAGTTCTCGAAGGAGCTGGGCGAGCACCAGTTGCGGCGGGAAATCATCGCCACCCAGATTGCCAACGACATGGTCAACCACATGGGCATTACCTTTGTGGAGCGCCTGAACCAGTCTACCGGTGCCGATGCTGCATCCATCGCCCTGGCCTGGATCATCGCCCGGGATGTGTTCCGGATCGACAACTGGTGGGACCGCATCGAGGCACTGGACTACCACGTGCCCGCCAAGCTGCAGATGGAGCTGATGCAAGACCTCATGCGCCTGATGCGCCGTGCCGTTCGCTGGCTGCTGCGTAACCGCAGGGCCGAGCTCAATATCCAGAGCCATATGGAGCGGTTTGCCGACAGCGTATGGGCGATTACCTCCAGCCTGCCGGACTACCTGGGCGACCAGGCTCGCAGCAACTGGGAGCAACGCCACACATACCTGGAAGAATCCGGCTTGCCGAAAGACCTGGCCTCGGTACTGGCCGGCACCGGTTACCTGTACTCGTCGCTGGGCATTATCGAATCCCAGGAGGCCACCGGCCTGCCGCTGAAAACCGTGGCTAACCTGTACTACGACCTGGGCGATCGCCTCGACCTGACCTGGTTTGCCAACTCCATTGCCGCGCTCACGCCCAACTCCCATTGGCAGGCGCTGGCAAGGGAAAGCTTCCGGGAAGACCTGGACTGGCAGCAGCGCGCCCTGACCACCGGCGTACTGCGCCTGGCGGGCAAGGCCGGCAAGGTGCCCGAGAGCGTGGAAGCCTGGGAACAGAAGCACCAGCATATGATCGAGCGCTGGAGTGCCATGCTGGCGGAGCTGAAGAGCGTGCGGGAGCCGGAATACGCCATGTTCTCCGTTGCCCTGCGTGAGCTGCTGGACCTGGCCCAGAGCACCATGCACCAGAATGCGGACAGCGACGGCAGTATCTGAGGCTTGCGTTATGCTGTTGATTCCCGTTCAATTCCGCGCGGGAATCAACCGCAGAGGCAGGATTTATGGCGCAGCTACAAACCAACACACACGACGTTCTGCTCCGGAATGCCGAACTGCTGACCGGCAAGGTGGCCCTGCTGGGCGTATCCGAGCCGGCGCTGCTGGCCCATTGCCCACAACCCGGGCTGGCCATGAGCGAACACGCCGGTGTGTATGAACAGCTGTGCCAGCATGCGAACTGGCAAGCCTGTTTCGGCTATCAGTGCCACGAGCAGGGCGCTGGGAGTTTCGACACCCTGGTCATCTTCCTGCCCAAGGCCCGGGCGGAACTGGAATTACGCCTGGCCATGGCACGCTACCTGGGCCGCGAAGGCGCCAGCCTGGTTCTGGTGGGCGAAAAGAAAGAAGGCATCGCCGGAGCCGTCAAGCAATTCACCGCCGTGGTGGCCGACGCCCTGAAAGTCGACAGTGCCCGCCACTGCCAGGTGTGGACCGGCACCAACCACCAACCCCTTTCCCGTTTTGACTTAACCGACTGGTTGCGCTGGACGCAGGTTTCCTGTGCCGGCGTAAGCCTTGACGTAGCCGGCCTGCCTGGTGTGTTCAGCGAAGGGGAGCTGGATGCCGGCACCCGGATGTTGCTGGAAACCCTGGAACAAACCCCGCTGAAAGCAGACAAGGTGCTGGACTTTGCCTGTGGCGCCGGCGTGATCGGCAGCTGGCTGCAAGGCTACCGTCGCGATCAGGGCCTGCCACTGGGTGTGGTAGACGGTGTGGATGTCCAGGCCCAGGCGGTTGCCTGCGCCCGGGAAACCTACGCCCGGGCCGGCGCGGAAGGCCAGATCTACGCCTCCGATGGCCTGGCGGGTATTCAGGGCCGGTGGCCGGCGGTGGTCACCAATCCGCCGTTTCACAGTGGCGTGAAAACCGATACCTCCATGACCGAACAGTTCCTTCGGGAAGTGGCCGCCCATCTGGCCCCCAGGGGCGAGGTGCGGCTGGTGGCCAACAGCTTCCTGCCCTATGAGTCCGTTATCCAGCGCTTTATCGGGCCGGTCGAGAAGCTGGCCCAGGATCGCCGTTTTACCGTTTACAGGGCTTTCAATCGTGCCATCCGCTGAAGTACTGCCGCTGACTGCCGGTAACCTGAAGCTCAGCCGCCCCGGCGCCGAGCCTGGCCTGCGGGCCTGGGATGCGGCGGACGAGTTGCTGCTGGCAGAAGCCGGTAACCGGCTGGCGGACAGCCCCCGCGTGCTGGTGGCAGACGACCAGTTCGGTGCGCTCACGCTTGGGCTGGCCCAGGCCCACGGGCCGGTCACCAGCGTGGCCGACAGTGCAGTCCTTCCGGATGCACTCGATTACAATGCCCGACATAATCCCGGTATCGCCCGGCCAGCGCTGCTGCACAGCTGGCTGAACCCGCCGGAGGGGCCGTTTGATCTGGTGGTCTTGCGCATTCCCCGCCACGGCGCCTATCTGGGCTGGCTGTTGCGCTGGGTAAACTCCGTGCTGGCAGACAACGGCTGTTTGCTGGCTGGGGGCATGATCAAGCATTTGCCGGACCGCAGCGTGGATGTGTTTGCCGAAGCCGTGGTCACCGAAACGGTACTGCCAGCCCGTAAAAAGGCCCGGGTAGTGGTCTGCCGCAAAGGGCAGGTACAACTGCAGGGCTGGGCTGAAAGCTGGAAAGGTTATCCGCAGGAGGGTCTGCCGGCGCCGGTAGAGGCATTACCGGCAGTCTTTGCCCGGGACAAGCTGGACATCGGAACCCGGGAACTGTTGCCGCTGGTGGGCCCTGCCGTAGCCGGGCTGAAGCCTGGCGCGCGTGTGCTGGACCTGGCCTGCGGCAATGGCGTGCTGGGCTTGACGGCACTGGCTTGTGGCTCTGATATTACGGTGGATTTCAGTGATGTTTCGAGCCAGGCCATTGCCAGCGTGCAGCATAACCTGGGCGCCTGTGGTTACCGGGCCGGACAGTGCCAGCACAGTGATGGAATTCGTGAAGGAGCCGCGCAGTACGACCTGATTTTGCTGAACCCGCCGTTCCATGAAGGCGGTGTGGTGGGGGATCACATTGCCCTGCGACTGTTCCGGGACGCCGCAAAACACCTGGTGCCGGGCGGGCGAATGCTGATGGTGGGCAACCGCCACCTGGGCTACCACAAGTCCCTGAAGCGCTTCTTTGGCAAGGTAGAGCAGCGGGCCGCAAGCCCGCGCTTTGTGGTGTTCGAAGCGGCGCCCTGAGTGCCGCTGTTAACCGCGGTCAATCGGCTGGAGTTAAAGGGCAGGGGCAGGGCGGTCGTAACCGAGCCGGGCCAGGGTATCGACGATGGTCTGGGTCTGGCTGTCGATCTCGATGTTCACTGACTGGCCCTGTTCGGCCGTGCCGAAAGTCGTAGCCCGCAGGGTTTCCGGAATCAGGTGAACATTAAAGCGGTTGCCGGTGACTTCGCCAATGGTCAGGCTGGCGCCGTTGATGGCGATATAGCCTTTCGGGAACACATACTTCATCCAGCTCTCCGGCACCTCGAACCACAGGGTTACGTTGTTCTCTGTGCGGATAATCTCGGCCAGAACCGCAGTGGTGTGCACGTGGCCGCTGAGCAGGTGGCCGCCAATCTCGTCACCAATACGGGCTGCCCGCTCAAAGTTGACTGAATTCCCTTCAGACAGGTTGCCCAGTGTGGTCAGCCTCAGGGTTTCCTGCATGGCATCAAAGTACAGCAGGTCGCCGTCTTGCCGGGTTACCGTCAGGCAGGTGCCATTGATTGCGACCGAGGCGCCGATGGTTACACCCTGCACCTTGGCTTCCGGAAAGCGCACCACCAGTGTGTTCAGCCCCGGTGCCGTGATGACTTCCGCAATGGTGGCCACCCCCTGAACGATACCTGTAAACATCACGAATCTCCTGAACGGTTGCAGTCATGCCAAGGTATGCTTGACACGGCAGGGTGTCAAACGTATGTTTCAAACAGACGTTTGTTAGAGGCATGGATAACAAAATGGCGCAGTCAGATACCGTAGACCGCATACTTGATGCTGCTGAAGAGCTTTTTGCCGAGCGTGGTTTCTCGGAAACGTCTCTTCGCATGATTACCAGTAAGGCTAAAGTAAATCTGGCCGCTGTCAATTACCACTTTGGTTCAAAGAACGCGCTGATTCAGGCGGTTTTCGCGCGTTTTCTGACGCCTTTCTCTGCAACTCTCGAGACTGCGTTCGACGAACTGGAAGCAAAGTGTGACGGCAAACCGGCTACCCTGAACCAGACCCTCTGGGCGCTCACGGAAAGTGCCGTGCGTATGCCCCAGCGTAATGAAAAAGGTATTTCCATTTTCATGCGCCTGCTCGGGCTGGCTTACACCCAGAGCCAGGGCCACCTGCGCAAGTTCCTGGAGCAGGAATACAGCGAGCCATTCAGTCGTTTCATGCGTCTTCTCAAAGAAGCCACCCCTGAGTTGTCCTCGGTAGACCGCTACTGGCGCATCCAGTTCATGCTGGGAGCCACCGCCTTTACCATGTCCAGCAGCGATGCCCTGATCGACATCCTGGAAAACAAGCTGGGTGTGCACACCACGGTTCAGGAAATTGCCGCGCGCCTGGTGCCGTTCCTGGCGGCCGGTATGACCGCACCAGACAAAATGCTGGTTTCTGCCCCGGCCCGGCCCGCGCCGGTTGCCTGAGTTCCCCCGCCTCGGTTAGGCTTCCCTCTGGTTTTCGGCCGGAGGGAGCTTCCCTTTTGAATACCCCCTTGCCCCCCGGGGCTTATCTGACCATTGATATCGCCAGCCAGGTGCTAACGGTGTGTGCTGCTGATGGCAGCGCGCTGGCCAGTTACCCCATATCTACCGCCCTGAACGGACCGGGTGAGCAGGATAGCAGCGGCTGCACTCCCCGGGGCGAGCACTATATCCGCGCTTGCATCGGCGAAGGCCAGCCGCTGAATACAGTCTTTCGGGGCCGCCGGCCCACCGGTGAGATATACTCGCCACAATTGGCAGCTGAACACCCTGATCGGGACTGGATACTGACCCGTATACTCTGGCTTTGTGGCCGGGAGTGGGGGCGCAACCGTGGCCCGGGGGTGGATTCCTTCCGGCGCTTTATCTACATTCACGGCACCCCGGATACCGAACCCATGGGCGAGGCCCTGTCCCATGGCTGTGTACGGATGAGAAACACCGACATCGCAGAACTGTTTGCGCGGGTAAGGCCCGGCACCCGCGTTGTTATTGGATGAACTGACAGACTCAGAGGAACACAATGATTGGTCAAATGCTGGCTTTTATGAATGGCTCGATCGAAAAATTCGGCTTGTTGTCAGACGGGTGGCGTGCAGGCGTCCTGATATTCCTCCTGGTTCTGGGCACGGCCACAGTTGCCTTTATAGTCAGCCGGTTGATTCTGGCCATCGAGAACAAGTTCAAGTCGACTAAAAACAAATGGGACGATGCCTTCCTGCATGCCGCCCGCCGGCCCGTGGTGGCGTTTGTCTGGCTGCAGGGTGTTTACTGGGCAGCCGAGGTGGCCCATCACTTCAGTGACGCGGAAGTCTTCAAGGCCAACGGCACGGTGCTGCAGATCGGCTTTGTCTGGGTGCTGGTCTGGTTCCTGTTCGGCCTGGTGAAGGAAGTCGAAAAGGTCCTGACATCGCCCATCAAAATGCGTAAGCCGATGGATTACACCACGGTGAACGCTATAAGCAAGCTGTTGCGCGCGGTTATTATCATCACCGCGGTGCTGACCGCCCTGCAGACCCTGGGCTTCAGTATTTCCGGGGTTCTGGCCTTTGGTGGTGTGGGTGGTATCGCGGTCGGCTTTGCCGCCAAGGACCTGCTGGCCAACTTCTTTGGCGGCTTCATCATTCACCTGGACCGTCCGTTCAAGGTCGGTGACTGGATCCGCTCGCCGGACCGTAATATTGAAGGCACCGTGGAGCACATTGGCTGGCGCCTGACCACCATTCGCACCTTCGACAAGCGGCCCCTGTATGTGCCGAACGCGGTATTCACCACCATCGCGGTGGAAAACCCGTCCCGCATGACCAATCGCCGTATCTCCGAAACCATCGGTATTCGCTATGCCGATGTGCACTCCATGCAGAAGATCGTGGAAGAAATCCGCGAGATGCTGAAAAACCACGAAGAAATCGACAGCAACCAGACCCTGATTGTGAACTTCCTGGCGTTCAATGCCTCATCGCTGGATATCATGCTGTACACCTTCACCAAGACCACCGAATGGGTGCGCTTCCATGAGATCAAGGAAGATGTACTGCTGAAGGTCAGCGACATTATCGAATCCCATGGCGCCGAGATTGCCTTCCCGACCCGTACCTTGCATTTGCCGGACGGTGTCAGGCTCAGTGGCGAGGCCAGGGAACAAGGTGAAGCCCGCAGTGAGGGCAGCAAAGAAGCCCCGGAATCCCGTGGCGAAAGCGAGCAGGGCGGACAATCTGCAGGAGACAAGGCATGACCGCAAGCACCAACCCGGTCGGGATTATCGGCGGTACCGGCTTGACCAGTCTGAGTGACCTCGAAATTGTTGGCGAAGAAACCGTCAGCACCCGTTGGGGCGAGCCCTCAGACAAGCTGGTGCATGGCCGGCTGGGTGACCAGTCCGTGGTGTTCCTGGCCCGCCATGGTAACCCGCACCGCATTCCGCCCCACCAGGTGAACTACCGCGCCAACCTGCAGGCACTCTACGACGCCGGGGTGCGAACCGTGGTGGGAGTGAATGCCGTGGGTGGTATCCACAAGGCCATGGGGCCGGCCCATGTGGTGGTGCCAGACCAGGTGATTGATTACACCTGGGGGCGGGCCAGCACCTTTTTTGAGGGCGAGCTGGAGCATGTTACCCACATTGATTTCACCAACCCGTATGACCAGGAAAGTCGGCAGCTGCTGATTGATGCCGCCCGGGGGCTGAAGCTGGATTTCTCGGATTTCGGAGTCTACGCGGCCACCCAGGGGCCAAGGCTGGAAACCGCGGCCGAGATCAAGCGACTCGAGCGGGACGGCTGTGACCTGGTGGGAATGACCGGGATGCCGGAAGCCGTGCTGGCGGCGGAGTTGGGTATGCGTTACGTGTGCCTGGCCCTGGTGGTGAATTGGGCGGCCGGAAAGTCCGACCACATCATTACCATGGAAGAAATCGACCAGGCCATTGACCAGGGCATGGCAGGCGTGAAGACAGTCCTGGAGCGGTCAATGGCCGGCCTGGGCCAGCTTAGCCCTCGATCTTCCTGAAGAACACCAGCACGCCAATGGTGGGGGAATCGATAAAGTGGATTTCCTGACTGCGCATACGGCGGGTTTCGCGAATCCAGGTAATCAGTTCCTGCTGTTCTTCACCTTCCTGCCAGTGGTTCAGGTGCACTTTCACGTGCAGGTAACGCTGGCGGTCGATTTCGATATGGCCTTCCACGGCGCGCTCGCCGGCCCCGCCAAGCCATTTGCCTACGGCGACCCGCATGGGGCGGCCGTTATAGTTGGGCGGAAACGTCTGATACCAGCCGGCGGTGGCCAGAACCCGGTAGTTGCCGCTGTTTTCCAGGCGGGCGGCAGCCTGGTTCAGGTGCAGTTCGTTGCGGGCAGCCAGCCGGACATCAGAAACCCGGTTGCCGTTGGCGTCTTCCACCCATAGTGAGCGGATACCGCTCAGGGGTGGTTCCACCGGCATGCCGGCCATCTGCTCTTCAAGGGCAGAGGGGTCTACCAGTCGTTCGACAATTACCACTTCTGCGCGGTAAAAATCATCCGGTGTCTGGGCCAGGGCCTTGCCGGCTGGCACCAGTACGAATGCCAGGGCCAGTGCAGCAGTCAAAGCCTGCTTGAAACAGAGATCGCGTGCTTGCAAGTGTGTCACTCCAGCTGATTCGGGTTGGCTCAGGCTTTCTTTGCCGGCGCCGGCTTGCTCTGCTCCGGCCCGAGTTCCATGAGCATGGCTGAGATGGCGTCGAGTTTACCACTGGTTGAATCATCATTCAGCCGGAAGCGGAAGCTGTTGGCCCCTTCCAGCCGGTAGGTGTCCGGTGCGGATTGCACTTTTTTAACCAGCACCAGCGGGTCCACCGGCGTGCTTGCGCCGAACTCCAGGCGCACCCATTCCTTGCCGGCGTCCACTTTTACAATGCCCAGGGCGTCTGCTTTCAGGCGCAGGCGGGTCTGGTTCACCAGGTTCTTTGCCGGTTCCGGTAATAATCCGAACCGGTCAATCATCTCAACCTGAAGTTCTTTTAATTCTTCTTCGTTCTGCACACTGGCGATGCGCTTGTACAGCATCAGCCGGTTGTGCACATCCGGCAGGTAGTCATCCGGAATCAGCGCCGGAATGCGCAGGTTCATCTCGGTGCCATGACTCAGGGGCAGCTCCGCATTGGGTGTGCGGCCCTCGCGGATGGCTTTTACCGCTTCGTCCAGCAGCTGCATGTACAGGGTGAAGCCGATGCTTTCAATCTGCCCGCTCTGTTCCTCGCCCAGCAGCTCGCCCGCGCCCCGGATTTCCAGGTCGTGGGTGGCCAGCATGAAGCCGGCGCCCAGGTCCTGGGCTTCGGAAATGGCATCCAGCCGTTTTTTCGCGTCGGTGGAAATGCTCTTGGGCGGTGGCGTCAGCAGGTAGGCGTAGGCCTGGTGGTGGGAGCGGCCAACCCGGCCCCGCAGCTGGTGCAGCTGGGCCAAGCCGAATTTATCCGCCCGCTCGATGATAATGGTGTTGGCACTGGGAATGTCGATGCCGGTTTCCACAATGGTGGTACACACCAGCACGTTGAAGCGCTTGTGGTAGAAGTCCGACATGATTTGTTCCAGCTGGCGCTCCCGCATCTGGCCGTGGGCCACACCTACCCGGGCTTCGGGAATCAGCCGGCGCAGGTCTTCAGCGGTTTTCTCGATGGTCGAGACATCGTTGTGCAGGAAGTACACCTGACCACCCCGCAAAATTTCCCGCAGAATGGCTTCTTTTACCATCGCCTCGTCACGCTGGCGCACGAAGGTTTTCACCGACAGCCGGCGGGCCGGCGGCGTGGCGATAATGGACAGGTCCCGCAAGTGGCCCATGGCCATGTTCAGGGTCCGGGGGATGGGCGTGGCGGTGAGGGTGAGCATGTCTACCTCCGCCCGCAGGGACTTCAGCTTTTCTTTCTGCTGAACGCCGAACCGGTGTTCCTCGTCGATAATCACCAGCCCCAGGTTCTTGAACTTGATATCGCCCTGCAGCAGCTTGTGGGTGCCGATGACAATATCGGCCTTGCCTTCTTCAATGGCGGCAATGGCTTTGGTGGTCTGGGCGCCGCTGCGGAAACGGCTGAGCAGTTCCACGGTCACCGGGGTGTCAGAGAACCGGTCCCGGAAAGACTCATAATGCTGCTGCGCCAGCAGGGTAGTGGGTACCAGCACCGCCACCTGCTTGCCGGACCAGGTGGCCAGGAAAGCGGCGCGCATGGCCACCTCGGTTTTACCGAAGCCGACATCGCCGCACACCAGTCGGTCCATGGGGCGTTCGCTGGTCATGTCTTCGAACACGGATTGAATGGCCACCTGCTGGTCTGGTGTTTCCTCGAACGGGAAGCCGGCGGCGAAGGCCCGGTAGGCTTCTTTAGGGTCTTCAAACTGGAAGCCCTTGCGGGCTTCCCGGCGGGCGTATACGTCCAGCAGTTCGGCGGCGGTATCGCGAATCTTCTCCAGGGCCTTCTGCTTGGCATTGCTCCAGCGGTCGGTGCCCAGCTTGTGCAGGGGCGCATGTTCTTCATCGGTGCCGGCGTAGCGGGAAATCAGGTGCAGGCTGGATACCGGCACGTACAGTTTCGAGCCGCCGGCATATTCCAGGGTCAGGAACTCGTCCGCCTGGCCGCCGGCCGTGATGGTTTCCAGACCTTTATAGCGGCCAACCCCGTGGTCGATATGCACCACCGGCGAGCCAATGCGCAGTTCGGACAGGTCCCGGTAACCGTGGTCGTCCACCTCGGTGGGCTTCTCGCGCCGCCGGCGCTGCAGTACCCGCTCGCCAAACAGGGCGGTTTCGGTAATCAGCGCCAGGTTCTGCTCCGGCAGCACCATGCCCTGTTCCATGGGGGCAATGGTAATGGCCAGGGTGGCGTCGGATTTCTCCAGAAACTCCTGCCAGCCAGTGACGGTGGCCAGTTTCAGTTTGTGGTCACCCAGGTTTTCGATCAGCGCTTCCCGCCGGCCGGAGGATTCGGCACAGATCAGTACCCGGCCGGGAAACTCCTTGATGAACCGTTTCAGTCGTCCGGCGGGGTCCGCCGCCCGTCCGTCCATGGCCACATCCGGCAGGGCTTCGGCGTGGCAGTTGGCGCTGCCGGCACCCTCAACCGGATCCGGGGCGCAGGTTACCCGGGGGTAGGGTTTAAGCTGGCCGAACACCTCGTCTTGCTGCAGGAACAGCTCCGAGGGCGGCAGGATAGGCCGCAAACGGTCATGGCGGCGGTCTTCGTGCCGGGCCCGGGTTTCGGCATCAAACGCCGCCACGGCATCGTTCAGCCCGTCGGCCGTGAACACCAGGGTAGAAGCCGGCAGGTAATCGAACAGGGTGGCGGTTTCGTCAAAAAACAGCGGCAGGTAGTACTCGATGCCCGGCGGGGTAATGCCGTTGCTGACATCCTGGTACACCGGAGCCTCTTTATCGGCATTCGGGAAATGCTCGAACCAGCGGTTGCGGAAGCCGGAGCGGGCATCCTTATGCCAGGGAAATTCATGGGCCGGCAGCAGTTCGATCTGCTCGATGCGGTCGATAGAACGCTGGGTTTCCGGATCGAAGGTGCGCAGGGTTTCGATTTCATCATCGAACAGGTCAATCCGGTAGGGCAGGTTGGAGCCCATGGGATAGATGTCCAGGATCGCTCCACGTACCGCGTATTCACCATGCTCGTACACGTTTTCGGCGTGGTGATAGCCGGCGGCTTCCAGTTGCATGCGCCAGCTGTCGATATCCAGGTTCTGGCCCACCTCCAGCAGCAAGGTGTTGCCCTGCAGGTAGCTGGGCGGCGCCACCTGGTGCATCAGGGTGCGGGCCGGTACCACCAGGATGCCATGCCGGGTAGAAGGCAGGCGGTGCAGGGTGCGGATTCGTCGGGAGGTGATGTCCTGGTGTGGCGAGAATAAATCGTAGGGCAGGGTTTCCCAGTCTGGCAGTGACAGCAGTTCCAGCCCGTCTTCGGTGATGGCGGCGCCGTCTTCTTCCGGTGGCAGGTTCAGGAAGAACCGGATGGCCTGTTCCAGCCGGATGGCGTCATCGGTGCTTCGGGTGATTACCAGTGTCAGCCCTTTGTGGTCCCTCGCGCTTTCGCAGATGGCCAGGGCGTCGCTGCAACCGGCCAGCTGCCCCCACTTTCGGTGGTCTGACGGTTTTTCCGGCGCCACGGGCGCAATAAGGGCAGTGGCAGTAAAGGAGCGGGCGGAACCTTGGGGCATGGGCTGGCAAATCTCCTGGGTTGGCGCATCGGAAGCGAAAGCGGCCGCTATTCTAGCGTTCGGGGGTGACAGTGTCATGGCCGGGCGACGAAGGTCGGGCAGAAACCTATTTGCCGTAGGCACCGTTAAGTTGGATAATACGCGCCTCAAATTATTCCCTGTGCTAAACGAGGTCCCAACCGTGAGTCACGAGCAGATCAACCAGCACCTGTCCAACTGGACGCAAAGAGAGTCCGTCGCGGAAGCCATGATCCCCCTGATCGGTCGCTTGTATCGCAAGAACAACGTTGTTACGTCTGTTTACGGCCGTGCGATCATCAACCAGTCTGTGATCGACATTATTCGCGCCCACCGATTTGTGCGCCAGGTTGAGCACAGCGAGCTGTCTGTTCACGACACCCTGCCTATCCTGCAGGAAATGGACAAGCTGGAACTGGGCCGTGCCCACGTGGATATCGGCAAGCTGGCCGTTAAATTCAAGGAAGAAGGTGGCGACCTCGCCGAATTCCTGAAGCGCGAAATCGGCCCGGTGGTTGGCCAGTACGCCAGCCAGTCCGAAGAAGACTCCAAAAACGAAACCAAAGACGTGGTCCTATACGGCTTTGGCCGTATCGGCCGTCTGCTGGCTCGCATCCTGATCGAGAAAGCCGGTGGTGGTAACAATCTGCGCCTGCGCGCCATCGTGGTTCGTCAGGGCGGCGCCGAAAACGACCTGGAAAAGCGTGCCAGCCTGCTGCGCCGTGATTCCGTGCATGGTCCGTTCGACGGCACCATCACCGTAGACGAAGAAAACGCCGCGCTGATCGCCAACGGTAACTTCATCAAGGTGATCTACTCCGATGGCCCGGACAAGGTGGACTACACCGACTACGACATCCACAACGCCATCGTGATCGACAACACCGGTAAGTGGCGCGACGAAGAAGGCCTGGGCCTGCACTTGAAATCCAAGGGTGTCAGCCGCGTCATCCTGACCGCGCCGGGCAAGGGCGACATCAAGAACATCGTTTACGGCATCAACAACGACTGGATCACCGACGAAGACAAGATCCTGTCTGCCGCCTCCTGTACCACCAACGCCATTACCCCGGTACTGAAGGCCATCAACGACGAATACGGCATTGAAGACGGCCACGTTGAAACCGTTCACTCCTACACCAACGACCAGAACCTGATCGATAACTACCACAAGGGTAGCCGTCGTGGTCGCAGTGCGGCCCTGAACATGGTTATCACCGAAACCGGTGCTGCCAAGGCTGTTGCCAAGGCCCTGCCGGAGCTGAAAGGCAAGCTGAGCGGTAACGCTATCCGCGTTCCGACTCCGAACGTGTCTATGGCGATCCTGAACCTGAACCTGAAGTCAGACGTTGAAGTGGATAAGGTTAACGACTACCTGCGCGACATGGCCCTGCACTCCGAGTTGCAGAAGCAGATCGACTTCGTGAACTCTCCGGAAGTGGTGTCTACCGACTTCGTAGGCTCCCGCCACGCCGGTGTTGTGGATGCCCAGGCCACCATTGCCAACGGCAAGCGCCTGATCCTGTACGTATGGTACGACAACGAGTTCGGTTACAGCGCCCAGGTTATCCGCTGCGTTAACCAGATGGCCGGCGTAACCTACCCGATCTTTCCGAAGCGCACCCGCGACTAAAGTCGTAGGCCGCTTCCTCGAGAAGTGATCGGACCGGCCCCGGTAGCGTAAGTTACCGGGGCTTTCCTGCTTTAAGGGACCGCTAAAACCATTTTGGTTACCGGTGGAAATAGGTTTCCTTAATCTCTATAATTGGCTCGATTTTGGGTATGTCTGGCACCCCGTTTCTCAACCTTCCTGGGCCGCAGGGGGCCGGGCGTTAATAATCCACAGAAACAGTTTCTGATGATTGGACGAGGCTAATGATCAAGATCAAAAAAGGCCTGGATCTTCCCATCAGCGGCGCTCCCGAACAGACCATTACAGATGGCAAGCCGATTCGCCACGTGGCATTGATCGGTTTTGACTATCACGGCATGAAGCCGACCATGGCTGTGAAAGAGGGGGACCGTGTCAAGCGCGGTACGCTGCTGTTCACGGACAAGAAGACCGAGGGCGTTCGTTATACTTCACCAGCCGCAGGCGTGGTGAAAGAAATCAATCGCGGTGAGCGTCGTGTATTCCAGTCTGTTGTTATCGAAATCGATGGCAACGATGCGGAAACCTATGCCCGTTACAACGATTCGGACCTTGCCGGCCTGGAACGCCAGCAGGTGGTCGACAACCTGGTAGAGTCCGGCCTGTGGACAGCTTTCCGCACGCGGCCCTACAGCAAGGTTCCGGAAATCGATTCCGCACCGAATTCCATTTTCGTGTCTGTGATGGACACCAACCCCCTGGCGACAGACCCCACCGTTATCATCGGCGAGAACAGCAAGGCTTTTGAAAAAGGCCTGACCATCATCTCCCGCCTGACCAACGGCAAGGTATTTGTAACCGGCAAGCCCGGCGCGAATGTTTCTGTGCCCAAGGCCGACAATATCGAAGTACACCAGTTTGACGGTGTGCACCCGGCCGGCAACGTAGGTACCCATATCCATCACCTGGATCCGGTATCTGCCAGCAAAACTGTCTGGTCCATCAACTACCAGGACGTTATCGACATCGCCAAGCTGTTCGAAACCGGTGAAGTGCCGGTAGAGCGCATTGTGGCGATTGCTGGCCCGAAAGCCTCCAAGCCCCGCCTGGTTCGCACCCGTCTGGGTGCCAGCCTGCAGGAGTTGCTGGACGGCGAAGTGGCGACTGACTGTCAGGTTCGTGCTATTTCCGGTTCTGTGTTTGGTGGCCGTCGCGGCGAAGGCCCCTGCGCCTACCTAGGCCGCTTTGCCAACCAGGTAAGCGTGCTGGAAGAGCAGAGCAAGCGTGAGTTCATGGGTTGGTTGTCTCCGGGCCCCAACAAGTTCTCGGTGCTGAATATCTATCTGTCCAAGCTTAACCCGGGCAAGCTGTTCAACTTTACCACCACCACCAATGGCAGTGAGCGAGCCATGGTGCCGGTAGGTGCGTATGAACAGGTTATGCCGCTGGATATCCTGCCAACCCAGCTGCTGCGCGCACTGATTGTGGGCGATACCGAAATGGCACAGAAACTGGGTGCCCTGGAGCTGGATGAAGAAGATCTGGCGCTGTGCACCTTCGTGTGCCCCGGCAAATATGAATACGGTCCGATTCTCCGCGAGAACCTGACCCGAATCGAGATCGAGGGCTAATACGATGGCAATCCGACAGTTTCTCGATGGAATCGAGCATCACTTTGAAAAAGGTGGCAAGTACGAGCGCTGGTACGCCCTGTACGAAGCCGTTGATACAATTTTCTACTCGCCTGCGAGCGTAACCAAGACCACCTCCCATGTGCGTGATGGCGTAGACCTCAAGCGCATCATGATCACTGTGTGGCTGTGTACCTTCCCGGCCATGTTCTTCGGTATGTGGAACATCGGTTTCCAGGCCAACAGCTTCCTGGCGGAAAACGCCGGCGCGCAGATTGCCGACGGCGGCCTGCGTGAAGCCTTCATTACCGCCCTGGCGGCAACCGGAGCCGGAGCCGGCCTTTGGGATAACTTCGTCTATGGCCTGGCGTATTTCGTGCCCATCTACGCGGTTACCTTCATTGTGGGTGGTTTCTGGGAAGTCCTGTTTGCCACCGTGCGCAAGCACGAAGTGAACGAAGGCTTCTTTGTGACCTCCGTACTGTTCGCACTCATCTGCCCGCCCACCATCCCGCTGTGGCAGGTGGCCCTGGGTATCACCTTCGGTGTGGTAATCGGTAAGGAAGTGTTCGGTGGTACCGGCAAAAACTTCCTGAACCCGGCACTGACCGGCCGTGCGTTCCTGTACTTCGCGTACCCGGCGCAGATCTCCGGCGACACCGTATGGACTGCCGTTGACGGCTTCAGTGGCGCCACGGCGCTGAGCTGGGCCGCCAGTGGTGGTCTGGAAGCTCTGGAAGCTCAAATTGGCTGGATGAGCGCCTTCATGGGCACCATTCAGGGCTCGATGGGTGAGACCTCGACACTGGCCATTCTGATTGGTGGCCTGATCCTGTTGGGGATGAAGATTGCCTCCTATCGCATCGTCGGAGGTGTGTTGATCGGTATGATCGGCATGTCGCTGCTGCTGAACATCATAGGTTCCGAGACCAATCCGATGTTCGCGGTTCCGGCGCATTGGCATCTGGTCATGGGCGGGTTTGCCTTTGGCATGATGTTCATGGCGACGGATCCGGTGTCCGCCGCGATGACTGACACGGGTCGCTGGTGTTTCGGTATTCTGGTAGGCGTGATGACTGTGCTGATCCGCGTGATCAATCCGGCGTTCCCGGAAGGCATCATGCTTGCCATCCTGTTCGCAAACCTGTTCGCGCCATTGATGGACCATTACGTGGTTCAGGCCAACATCAAACGGAGGCTTGCTCGTGGCTAAAGCTAAAGAAACCGTCTCCCGCACGCTGATCGTTGCGCTGGTGCTGAGTATCGTGTTCTCTGTCGTGGTATCCACCGCGGCGGTCATGCTCAGACCTGCCCAGGTCAAGAATCAGCATCTTGATATGACAACGAACATTCTCTCTGCCGCAGGTATGCTGGATCAAGGCGATACTGCAGAGCAGATTTTGCAGAAATTCGAGAGTTTCGATGTTCGCCTGGTGGATTTGGATACTGGTAAATTTGTAAAGCCTTCCGCCGTTGGTGTTGCTGAGCCCATGAAATATGATATGTACAAGGCTGCCTCGGACCCTCAGTTGTCTACGGATATTCCTTCCTCGGAAGACAAGGCTGGCATCAAGCGCCGGCCGAATGTTGCCAGGGTGTATACGCTGAGCGAGAACGGAGAGCTAGTGCGTGTGGTACTGCCAATTCATGGTTATGGCCTCTGGTCTACATTGTATGGCTTCATTTCGCTGGAAGGTGATTTGAACACCATTGAAGGGCTTGGCTTTTACTCCCACGCCGAAACTCCGGGCCTCGGTGGGGAGGTAGACAATCCACGCTGGAAGTCGCAGTGGGTGGGGAAGAAAGTTTATGATGGTGATCGCACTGAACCGCAGATCAAACTGGTTAAAGGTGGCGTAAACGTTGATGCAAAAAAAAGGCAGCATAAAGTGGATGCTCTGTCCGGGGCAACGTTGACCAGTCGCGGCGTTGAGCAACTGGTTAACTACTGGATGGGCGACCGCGGATACGCGCCGTTCCTGCAAAAACTTCGTGAAGGGGAGGTCTGATCATGGCAGATGCATCAGCCAAACAGGTTCTCTTCGAACCGATCTTCAGCAATAACCCGATTGCCCTGCAGATCCTGGGCATCTGTTCAGCGCTGGCGGTTACCACCAGCATGAACGTTACACTTGTTATGTGCGCGGCGGTTATTGCCGTTACCGCATTTTCCAACCTGGCCGTGTCCCTGGTACGCACCCAGATTCCGGGCAGTATCCGGATCATCGTGCAGATGACCATTATCGCCTCCCTGGTAATCGTGGTTGACCAGGTGCTCAAGGCCTATGCCTACGAGATTTCCAAGCAGCTCTCAGTGTTCGTTGGTCTGATTATCACCAACTGCATCGTTATGGGCCGCGCGGAAGGCTTTGCCATGAAGAACGGCCCCTGGCTGAGCTTCCTGGACGGCGTTGGTAACGGTCTGGGCTACTCGGTACTCCTGATCTTCGTTGCCTTCTTCCGTGAATTGCTGGGCGCCGGCTCACTGTTCGGTGTCTCCCTGATGCCGGTGGTGAACGAAGGTGGCTGGTACATTCCTAACGGCTTGTTGCTGCTGCCGCCGAGTGCGTTCTTTATTATCGGCCTGGCGATCTGGGGTCTGCGGACCTGGAAGCCGGAGCAGGTTGAAGAGGCGGACTACAAAATGTCCCGCCATACCGTTAAGGAGGCCTTCTGATGGAACATTATCTGAGCCTCTTGATGAAGGCGATCTTCGTTGAAAACATGGCGCTGGCCTTCTTCCTGGGGATGTGTACGTTCCTGGCGATCTCCAAGAAGATCGAAGCGGCCACCGGCCTGGGTATCGCGGTTGTTGTGGTTCTGACCGTCACCGTACCGGTGAACAACCTGCTGTATAACGGCATCCTGCGGGAAGGCGCCCTGGAATGGGCCGGTCTGCCGAACGTAGACCTGAGCTTCCTGGGCCTGCTGACATACATCGGAGTTATTGCCGCGATCGTACAGATCATGGAAATGGTGCTGGATAAATACATCCCGGCTCTTTATTCCGCCCTGGGTGTGTTTCTGCCGCTGATCACGGTTAACTGCGCCATCATGGGTGCGTCACTGTTCATGGTTGAGCGTGACTACACCTTTGGCGAGAGTGTGGTGTACGGCTTTGGCGCCGGTGTTGGCTGGGCCCTGGCCATCATCGCCCTGGCAGGTATCCGTGAAAAGCTCAAGTACAGCGATGTCCCGAACGGACTGCGTGGCCTTGGCATCACCTTCATTACTGTGGGTCTGATGTCTCTGGGTTTCATGTCGTTCTCCGGCATCTCCCTGTAATTCACCCGGTGATTCGGTTTAACGAAAAGGCGAGACCATGAATACAGAAATTATTCTCGGCGTGGTCATGTTCACCGTTATCGTTCTGGCGCTTGTGGCGATTATCCTCGCGGCCCGCTCCAGGCTGGTAAGCACCGGTGATGTGACTATTGAGATCAACGACGACCCCGAGCACACGGTAAAAACCAGTGCCGGTGGCAAGCTGCTGGGTACCCTGGCCAACAGTGGTATCTACCTGTCTTCCGCCTGTGGTGGCGGTGGTACCTGTGCCCAGTGTAAATGTAAGGTTCTGGACGGCGGTGGCGCCATGCTGCCTACCGAAAAGACCCACTTCACCAACCGTGAAGAGAAAGAAGGCTGGCGCTTGTCCTGCCAAGTTCCTGTAAAGCAGGACATGAAGATCGAAGTACCGGAAGAGTTCTTCGGCGTGAAGAAGTGGGAATGCGAGGTTATCTCCAACCACAACGTGGCTACCTTCATCAAGGAACTGGTACTGAAGCTGCCGGAAGGCGAGGAAGTCGACTTCCGCGCTGGCGGTTACGTGCAGCTGGAGTGCCCCCCGTACGAAATCAACTTCAAGGATTTCGATATCGAGGAAGAGTTCCACGAAGACTGGGACAAGCACGACATCTGGCGCTACAAGGGCGTGAACAAGGAAGAGACCATCCGGGCCTATTCCATGGCGAACTACCCGGAAGAGAAAGGTCTTCTCAAGTTCAACATCCGTATCGCTACGCCGCCTCCTGGCACTGATCATCCGCCGGGCATCATGTCTACCTTCGTCTTCAACCTGAAGCCGGGTGACAAGGTAACCGTAATGGGACCGTTTGGTGAGTTCTTCGCCAAGGATACCGATGCGGAGATGGTGTTCATCGGTGGTGGTGCGGGTATGGCGCCGATGCGCTCCCACATCTTCGACCAGCTGAAGCGCCTGAACTCCAAGCGCAAGATCAGCTTCTGGTACGGTGCCCGTAGTGTGCGCGAAATGTTCTACGTAGAAGATTTCGACATGCTGGCCCGCGAGAACGAAAACTTCGAGTGGCACGTGGCGTTGTCTGACGCGCTGCCGAGCGATAACTGGGAAGGCCCGACCGGCTTTATCCATAACGTGTTGTACGAAAACTATCTGAAGGACCACCCGGCTCCGGAAGACTGTGAGTTCTACATGTGCGGGCCCCCAATCATGAACGCGTCTGTCATCAAGATGTTGAAAGACCTTGGTGTAGAAGACGAAAACATCATGCTGGATGATTTCGGGGGTTAATTCACTCAAATGACATCCGGCAAGATGAAGCCCGCCAGGGTGGTTATAATCAGCGTTTTCTGGGCGCTGGTTATGGCTGCCCTGGCGGGTTGCTCGTTTCAGGACGAGGAAAAAATCTGGGAGATCTCCGGCGGCATTTTTGGCACCACCTATCATATCAACGTGGTATTGCCCGAAGACGAAGCCCGCCTGCAAACTCTGGCGCAGGGCATTGAACAAACCCTGAACGAAGTGGACGGTGCCATGTCTACCTGGAAGAAGGACTCCGAGCTGTCGCGACTCAACAGCAAGAAAGACCAAAGCCAGTGGACAGAGCTGTCGCCGGCACTGTTTGAGGTGATACAGCGCGCCCAGGAAATATCGGCCATGACCGACGGCGCCTTCGATGTCACCATCGGCCCCGTTGTGAACCTGTGGGGCTTCGGGCCGGAAGCACGGCTGGAAAAGGCGCCTTCAGAGCAAGAACTGGCAGTACGGATGGCGGCCACCGGCTGGGAAAAGCTGGAGCTGGATGAGCAGCGCCAGGCAATCCGCAGCCAGCAGCCCCAGTACATTGACCTGTCCGGCATTGCCAAGGGCTATGGTGTGGATGTGGTGGCCCGTTACCTCGACAGCGAAGGGGTACAGGCTTACCTGGTGGAGATCGGTGGCGAGGTCCGTACCCTTGGCCGCAAGCCTGGTGGCGACGCCTGGCGGTTAGCCGTAGAAGAGCCCACAGAGGATGCCCGGCAGGTAAACAAGGTTGTCGCGCTCAGCGGGCAGGCCATGGCAACCTCCGGCGACTATCGTAACTATTACGAATCACAAGGGCAGCGCTATTCCCATACAATTAACCCTGATACCGGTAAACCGATAAGCCACAAACTGGCATCGGTAACCGTACTGGCGGATGATTGTATGACAGCCGACGCACTGGCGACTGCATTCAACGTGATGGGTTATGAACGGGCAGCGAGCCTGGCGACCCGGGAAAACATTCCCGCATACTTTATCGTAAGGGGAGACAACGGTTTTGAAACCCATCAGACACCGGCATTCTCGTCTTACGTTGTCCAGTAAAGGAGGGCAGTAATGGGTACCTTTCTTTTAGTTCTGTTTATTGTGGTACTGCTGGTTGCCGGCATGTCGATCGGCGTTATTTTCGGTCGCAAGCCGATCAGCGGAACCTGTGGTGGTATTGGTGCCTTGGGTATCAGTGCTTCCTGCGATATTTGCGGTGGTAACACCCAGAAGTGTGAAGAGAGCCGGAGTGGCTCCGACGAGCCGGCAAAAATGGAAGACCTGGCCTACGACGCCAGCAAAGCCGACAAGTAACCGCAACGGGTCACCTACAATCACTATAACGACAGCTACGCACTCAAGACGTAGATAAGGAGTCACTGCGCACATGGCAGAGCATCATTACGACGTAGTCGTGATCGGCGCCGGCCCTTCCGGGGAAGGGGCGGCGATGAACGCGGCCAAGCACAACAAGCGCGTCGCCATCATTGAAGACAAGCCCACCGTTGGCGGTAACTGCACCCACTGGGGCACCATCCCGTCGAAGGCGCTGCGGCACTCGGTCAAGCAGATCATCACCTTCAACACCAACCAGATGTTCCGGGACATCGGCGAGCCGCGCTGGTTCTCGTTCCCCCGTGTGCTGCAGAACGCCCAGAAGGTCATTGGCAAGCAGGTAAAGCTGCGCACCCAGTTCTACTCCCGCAACCGGGTAGACCTGATCAACGGCCGTGCTTCGTTTGTTGACACGCACCGGCTGGAAATCCGTGGCAACAAATCGGTGGAAACCATCCACTTCAAACAGGCGATCATTGCCACTGGCTCCCGCCCGTACCTGCCGCCCGATGTAGACTTCCGCCATCACCGGATCTACAACTCAGACTCCATCCTGAACCTGTCCCATACCCCGCGCACCCTGATTATCTACGGTGCCGGCGTTATCGGTTCAGAATACGCGTCTATTTTTGCCGGGCTGGGTGTGAAGGTTGACCTGATCAACCCCGGTGACCGGCTGCTGTCGTTCCTGGATGACGAAATCTCCGATGCGCTGAGTTATCACCTGCGCAACAACGGCGTGCTGGTTCGCCATAACGAACAGTATGAGTCCGTCAAAGGCGACGATCACGGTGTGGTGCTGTCACTGCAGTCCGGCAAGAAAATCCGTGCCGATGCCTTCCTGTGGTGTAACGGCCGTAGTGGTAACACCGAGAACCTGGGCCTGGAAAATGTCGGCCTGGTGCCGAATGGCCGCGGCCAGCTGGCAGTGGATGACCACTACCGCACCGAGGTAGAGCATATCTACGCCGCAGGTGATGTAATCGGTTGGCCAAGCCTGGCCAGTGCTGCCTACGACCAGGGCCGTGCGGCCTCTTCCGATATTACCCAGGACGAGTATTTCCGCTTTGTGAACGATGTGCCCACCGGCATCTACACCATTCCGGAAATCAGTTCAGTGGGTAAAACCGAGCGGGAGCTGACCGAAGCCAAGGTGCCCTACGACGTAGGCCAGGCCTTCTTCAAAGACCTCGCCCGGGCGCAGATTACCGGTGAAGCGGTCGGCATGCTGAAGATCCTGTTCCACCGTGAAACCCGTGAAATCCTGGGCATTCACTGCTTTGGTGACCAGGCAGCCGAGATCGTACACATCGGCCAGGCCATCATGAACCAGGAAGGGGAAGCGAATTCCCTGAACTACTTCATCAACACCACCTTCAACTACCCGACCATGGCGGAAGCCTACCGGGTAGCTGCACTGAACGGCCTGAACAGAATCTTCTGACCAGGCCGTGGTGCCCGGGCCTGCCTCAGGCAGGTTCCGGGCTGCTTTCCCTTGCCGGCAGGCTCAGTACCGCCTTGGCCCGGTTATCGAAGAACATTTTAGTACTGGTGGGATAGTCAGAAATAATGCTGTCCACGCCCATTTCTTCCAGCTTCAGCATGTCGTGAATACGGTTTACCGTCCAGGTAGACACATGCATGCCACGCTTGTGGGCGGTGTCCACCATCCCCTTGTTCAGGATTTTCCAGTTAACGCAGAAATACTCGCAACCCAGCCGGGTGGCCAGGTTCAGGGGCTTGGGAAACTTGCGCTCCGCCACCAGGCCGATGCGGATATTGCGGTTTCTCCGGCGGATTTCCCGCAAGAACCACGGGTCTGTGGAGGTGACCGCGCAGGTCTGGTACAGGTTACGGCGTTGGATAACCTCGGTTAGCCGGTTGCACAGAATGTTCAGGCGCGAACGGCTGTCTTTCTTTACCTCCAGCTGCATGTGTTCCAGGTCGTCAAACTGATCCAGCAGGGTTTCCAGTGCCGGAATGCCGGTTTTACGAGGCCAGGCGCTGGTGTTGCGCCGGGCGTCCATATCCTCCAGTTCGGCAGCCGTGTAGTTGCCGACGTTGCCTTTTCTGCCGGTGGTGCGGTCTACCGTCAGGTCGTGCACCAGCACGGGGATGCCGTCTTTCGAGAGTACAAGGTCGAGCTCGAAATACCGGATGCCCTGCCGGTATGCATGTACAAAACCTGGCAGGGTATTTTCGGGGGCCTCACCCTTGGCCCCTCGGTGACCATAAACGATCATTCTGCGGTACTGTCCTTGAGACGTTGATAGATAGCCTGGCGCTTCTTCCAGGTGTCGTGGCACAGGCGGATATCTTCCAGGTAAGCCGGCAGTTCGTTCATCAGCAGGGCCTGGGGGCCGTCTACCAGTGCTTTCTCCGGTTTCGGGTGGAAGTCCACCAGCACCATGTTGGCACCGGCAATCACGCCCTGGGCGGTGGCGTGCATCACATCCAGGATGCCGTCCGGAGCGCGGTCACGGCTGCCCACCGAGTGGGACGGGTCTACACACACCGGCATGCGGGTCAGGCGTTTTACCGCCGGCACGTGGGCGAAGTCCACCATGTTGCGGTGCGGCTGGCCGGCCTCGGTTTTCATGCCGCGCAGGCAGAAAATCACATTGGCGTTGCCTTCGCTGGCCAGGTATTCCGCCGCGTTCAGGGATTCGTTCAGGGTAATACCGAAGCCGCGCTTCAACAGAACCGGGTAGGTAGTCTGGCGGCCAATGGCTTTCAGCAGCTCGAAGTTCTGGGTATTGCGGGTGCCCACCTGCAGCATCACACCGGTCGGTCGGCCCAGTTTCTCCAGGCAGGTATCGATTTCTTCGATGTGGCTTTCGTGGGTAATCTCCATGGCCACCACCTTGATGCCATGCTTGCCCGCCTTCTCGAACACCCAGGGCAGGCAGCCCTTACCGTGGCCCTGGAAGGAATAGGGGTTGGTGCGGGGCTTGTAGGCGCCCATGCGGGTGCAAACTTCGCCGGCGTCTTCCAGCGCCTGCATCATCTGCTCAACGTGCTCGGGTACATCCACCGCGCACAGGCCGGCAAAGATATTCAGGTTGTTCTGGCTGAACTCCACGCCGTTGTAGGTGAAACCGCTCTGGCGATTGTCATCTTTATGGCGGCCCAGAATCCGGTAGTCATCGGAAATGCGAATGGCCCGCTCAACCGCCGGCAGCGCTTCGATCTCTTCCTTGTCCAGGGTCTTGGTATCGCCCAGCAGGTAAACCTCGGTCAGCCGCTGGCTGGCGCCCTGAATCTCGTGAACGCGAATGCTCACGCCAGGCAGGTTTTCCAGGTAATGCATGGTCTGGCGATAGGCATCGCTGTCCAGCGCCGTATTGGGGTGAAGAATGGCTAGCATGGAACGTCCTCGTCCTTAAAATTACGCGGCCCGGGAAGCCAGCTGGCGCACCCGGTTCTCAAGCTCAATCTGGTCGGCCGCAAAGCGGCGGATGCCGTCGGCCAGTTTCTCGGTGGCCATGGCGTCTTCATTGGATTCCCAGCGGAACAGCTTTTCGTCTACCCAGCCCATCTTCTCGGAGACTGTGGCGGAATCCGGGCTCAGCTTGCGGCTGAGTTCGCCCTGGTCTTCTTTCAGTTCCTGCAGCAGGGCAGGGCTGATGGTCAGCCGGTCGCAGCCGGCCAGCATTTCAATCTCGCCGGTATTGCGGAAGCTGGCGCCCATCACCACGGTGTTGAAACCATGGGCCTTGTAGTAATTATAGATGCGGGTAACCGACTGCACGCCGGGGTCTTCCGCCGCCGGATAGCTGTCGCGGCCGGAACTGGCCAGGTGCCAGTCCAGGATGCGGCCCACAAATGGTGAAATCAGGTGCGCGCCGGCCTGGGCACAGGCAACCGCCTGCACAAACGAGAACAGCAAAGTCAGGTTGCAGCGAATGCCTTCCTTTTCCAGCTGCTCGGCCGCACGGATACCTTCCCAGGTGGAGGCAACCTTGATCAGCACCCGGCTGGTGTCTACGCCTTGCTGGTCATACAGCTCAATCAGGCCACGGGCCTTCTGCAGGGTGGCGGCAGTGTCGAACGACAGGCGGGCGTCTACCTCGGTGGATACCACGCCGGGAATCAGGTTCAGGATTTCCTTGCCGGCCAGAACAGCCAGCATATCGGTAGCCACCGAGAGCTGGTCTGCCGAGGAACCGCCGTGTTTCGCGGCAATGGCCACGGCTTTATCCAGCATGGGGCGATAGGCGTCAGACGCTGCGGCCTTCAGCAGCAGGGAAGGGTTGGTGGTGGCATCTTCCGGCCGCCATTGGGCAATGGCGTCGATATCGCCGGTGTCGGCTACCACGGTGGTCATGTTTTTCAGTTGGTCTAGCTTGCTGGTCATTCGTCCTGTCGTCCCGGTTGTTCGGTTTTGGTGCAGCATCCAGCTCCCGAATGCTTTGTTGACCCTTACAATAACGGCAGGTTACAACAGGAACAAGACAACAAATGGTATGCCTGTTATCAGCTTTCCGCTATCGGTTGCGGCTCGCGTACCTTGGCCAGTGCCTGCTCGATCACTTCCAGCCCGGAACCAGGCTTGTTGGCGTTCTCGCTCAGGTGCCGGCGAAACTGCCGCCCGCCCGGCTGGCCCAGGAACAGGCCCATAATGTGGCGGGTAATGTGGGTAAGGTACACGCCCCGGTCCAGCTCCTGCTGAATGAACGGAAACATCGCCCGCAGCGCCTCGTGGCGGTTGGTAACCGCGGCATGTTCGCCAAAGAATTCAGAATCCACCCCGGCCAGCAACCAGGGATTGTGGTAGGCCTCTCGCCCCAGCATCACGCCGTCGGTATGGGCCAGGTGCTCGTGGCATTCCTCGAAGGTTTTGATGCCGCCATTGATGATGATTTCCAGGTGCGGATAGGCCTGCTTCAGGCGGTACACCCAGTCGTACTTCAGCGGCGGAATATCGCGGTTTTCCTTCGGGCTCAGGCCTTCAAGAATGGCAATTCGGGCATGCACAATAAAGGTCTTGCAGCCGGCGGCAGCCACCGTCTCGATAAACTCGCACAGCTCGTCCCAGGACTCCCGGCCGTTAATGCCAATGCGGTGCTTCACAGTAACCGGCAAATCCGTGGCCTCGATCATCGCCGCCACGCCTTCCGCCACTTTATCCGGGTGGCCCATCAGGCAGGCGCCAATCATATTGTTCTGCACCCGATCGCTCGGGCAGCCCACGTTCAGGTTCACCTCATCAAACCCGAACGCCTGCGCCAGCTTCGCACACTGCGCCAGCTCGTTGGCATCACTACCACCCAGCTGCAACGCCAGCGGAAATTCCGACGGATCATGCCGCAAAAACCGCGCCGTATCGCCATGAATCAACGCCCCGGTCGTCACCATCTCGGTATACAACAAAGCCCTGCGGCTAAGAGTACGCGCCAGGTACCGAAAATGCGGCGTAGTCCAATCCATCATCGGCGCAACCGAAAACCGGCGAGACAAAACGGGGGCGGGCTGTTGAGAGGTCATGAACATCCGGAGAACAAAGCAAATGAAGGCGCCAATTCTACCACGTTCCCCCCATTCGGAGTCGATTAGGGGACTAGGGGTCTGTCCCTACGTGGACTGACCCCTCTGGCACCAGGTTTACGCACTGGGGGGCTGCCCCTGAATTGACTAGGGGTCTGTCCCCACGTGGACTGACCCCTCTAGGCACCAAGTTCAAGGTGGGGGGGAGGTCAAACCCCAGCAACCTTAGACCCCTCCGCAGCCGGCGCCACCCCGCCCCCAGCCCAAACCGGGTACGGAATTCCCGCCAGGCGGTTCATCACAAAGGCATGGGCCAGCAGCAGGGCTACGCCGGCCATCAGAATAGGCAACTGGGCCGGGTTGGGCATCAGGCCCAGGGAGACGATCAGGGCGGTGGCGCCGGCGGGAGGATGGGCTACGCGGAATACCACCATCAGACAGCTGGTGAGGCCCAGCGACAGCGCTGCAGCGCCTACCCTGGACAGGTCAACGCCGGTTGCGAAGGCGGAAGGCTGGCCCTGCAGGCCAAAAATGTACAAGCACAGCAACCCCATCAAGGCGCCAATCAGGTGCCCGCACAAGGTATTGCGGGGCGACGCTGGCTGGGCCATGGGCACATAGAACAGAATAAACGCCGTAGCCCCCAGCGAGGGAAAGATAAACGCCTCCTGCGTAACCAACGCCAAAAACGACACCAACGCAATGCTGAAGCTACCATTCACCAGGTTGAACACCGCCATCACCGTGGTGCGGCTGTAACGGCTGGCTAACCGCTCCAGGTGCAGTGCATGAATCAGCCCTTTGGCCAGCTGCCAGCGAAGTTGTTCGTTGCGACGTCCCATAACGCGGTAAAGTGCCCTTTATACAGTTCGATAAAAAGGGCGCGATACTAGGCACTGACGGATATTAAGGCAAACAAGGATTTTCGATAATGGTTAAGGGGCTGTTCAATAACCGCTCAAGCCTGGACTTGGTGCCTTTCGGGGGTCACTTCAGACTAGGGGTCTGTCCCTACGAGGACTGACCCCTCTACGTACCAAGTTGAGTCAGACTAGAACCAGGCTTGGTGCCTAGAGGGGGCTACTCAGACTAGAACCGGACTTGGTGCCTAGAGGGGTCAGTCCACGTAGGGACAGACCCCTAGTCAGCCCCCTTCCTGAGCCCAGCTAACCAGCGCCTCCAAAGCCATAGGCCGGGCAAAGTAAAACCCCTGAAAGCGGTGGCAGCCCCACGCTCTTAGGATATCGAACTGCGCCTCGTCTTCCACGCCTTCGGCAACCACGGTCAGGCCCATTTCGCGGGCCATGGTGATTACGCCTTTGCACACGGCGGCATCTTTGTGGTTGGTGACCACGTTTTCCACGAACGACTTGTCGATCTTGATGCTGCTGGCGGGCAGGTCTTTCAGGTAGCTGAAGCTGGAAAAGCCGGTGCCAAAATCATCAATCGCCGTGGAAATGCCCAGCTCCTGCAGGGAATTTACCAGGCCGATGGCGCGGCAGCGGTCTTTCATCAGCACGCCTTCGGTCAAATCCAGCTCCAGCAGATCAGCCGGCAGGCCGGTTTCGGCCAGAATCTTCTTCAGCTTGTCCAGAAACCCCGGGCGGTGGAACTGTAGCGGCGACAGGTTCACCCCCATACGCCCGGGCAGCAGCCCCATTTCCTTCAGCTGAACGGCGTCCTTACAGGCCTGGGTGAAAATCCACTTGCCCAGCGGCACAATCTGGCCGGTTTCCTCTGCCAACGGCAGAAAACGCTCCGGCGCAATCAGCCCGCGAGTAGGGTGCTGCCAGCGTACCAGCGCTTCCACACCGCAGAACTTGCCGTTCTGGTCTATCTGAGGCTGGTAATGCAGGAACAAATGGCCGCTGCGAATGGCCTCTTGCAGATCCTGGCGCAGGGTAGCCCGGCGTGAAAGCTTGGCGTCCAGCTCTGCCGAATACACCTGAAACGTATCCCGGCCCTGGCGCTTGGCCTTGTACATCGCCATGTCTGCCTGGCGAATCAGCTTCTCTGGCGACGTTTCGCTGTCATCCAGCAGGCTGATCCCGATACTGGCAGACAAGTACAGCTCGTGGCCGCCCACCTGCTGGGGCCGGGCAATTTTCTGCAGAATGCGTTCTGCCACCTCTTCTGCCTGCCGGGCCGATTCCAGGTCTGGCAGCAGCACCACAAACTCGTCGCCACCAAATCGGGCCAGCGTATCGGTAGGGCGAATGCACGCCTCCAGAGCCCGCGCCACCGCCACCAGCAGGCGGTCGCCTACCTTGTGGCCCAGGGTATCGTTAATCGGCTTGAACTCATCCAGGTCTATAAACAGCACCGCCATCAGCCGGTTGTTCTGGCGGGCCAAGGTAAAATCCTGCTGCAACTTCTCTTCAAACATCGTGCGGTTGGCCAGGCCTGTCAGCGCATCGTGTGAAGCCTGGTACGCCAGCTTCTTCAGCAACAACGCCCGGCCAGACGAACGAAACAGCCAGGCAGACATAACCATGCCGCCCACCACCAACGTGAGCGACCCGGCCCAGGAAAAACGCAACGGCTCCGGTACCGGCAGCTGCGGAAAGGCAGACGCCAGCAAACCGGCGAAACCGGCCAGCAAAGTGCAGGCCAGCAGCAAAAATGGCCAGGCCTGCAACCGCAGTGCGTGAGAAACTTGTGGCATAGACGGAGCGTCGCCTCAGAGTGGAAGAAAAAGCCGGCGCATATTGTTAGGCCAGTTTGTTTTTTGCACAACGTTAGTTGTGGAAATAAAGCGTCAAACACGTAAATTCTTGCAAAATCCACTAATAAAAGGGACTCCCATGCAAAACTGGCTAACAGGCATAGACCTGGGCGGCACTAAAACCGAAGTGATCCTGCTGGATAACCAATCCAACGAACACTTCCGCAAACGTGTGCCCACCCCCGCCGGCGACTACCAGGCCACCCTGCACACCATCCACGCTCTGGTACAACAAGCCGAAGCCCACGCCGGCACCACCGGCATACCGGTAGGCGTAGGCATACCCGGCAGCGTTTCCCGCAAAACCGGCCGCATCAAAAACGCCAACTCAACCTGGCCCGGGGCCTGGCTGGCCAATACCTGAACCCACTCACAAAAAAAACCACCGCACGACGCTACCTGTCGCCCCCCGTGACTACACTGGAACAAAGGCAACGCCAGAGGAGGGCGCACCATGCGAGCGAATACCGTGGCGAAACACCTGATGATCGCCCTGGCCATAGCACTGCTTGTGCTGGCATCCGGCTGGCTGCCAGCACAGGAAAACTGCACCTACCGCAAAGACGCCCTGGGCAACATGCGCTACCAGTGCGACAGCGGCGAACAGGGCACCCTGCGCAAAGATGCATTCGGGCACTGGAACGACAACCGAACCGGCAACCGCTACGGCAAAGACAGCCTCGGAAACTATCGGTCTTCCGATGGCGAAGAGGTTTGGCGCAAGGATTCGCTGGGGAACTGGCGGGACCGGGAAGGGCGGCGGTGCAGGGAGGATGCGTTGGGGAATCTGGCGTGTGAGTAGGGAAAGTGGTTCGTAAACAAATGCAAAATTCAGACGAGCCGGAGAGAAAGTCTTAAGATTTCCTTGGAAACCGGGACGTTGAACGCTACGGTTCTTGCCAGATGTGCCATCAACATGGAACGTAGGTAATGCAACAAACCGGAATCTACGAGCAGCTAATCACCAAGCTCATCGAAAGCCGCCTCGACAGAGACAAGTTTTACGTTGGTGAACGCCAGCTCAACAGCGCCGAAGCCTCGGTGTGGCTGTCACGATTCCTGTCCAACATTCTGGAATTCGCCATTGAAGCCGTGCCGTCGGGAGACGACCGGCTTCAGCAGCAAATCGAACTCTCCAACCAGCTGCTGATGTGGCTCAAGAGCCAGATTTCCGACGAAGGCTTTCTGGAAGAGAACCTGCTCGATAGTCAAGGCAAAATCCTCACAGCGCTCTACGAGTTGGAAAACCCGGTTGCTGCCAACCTGAAACAGTACGTTGAAGATATCGTCCCTCTTACGGGATTAACCCAAAGCGAGCTGTTCTCAGGCAGCAATGCCGGCCTGTCGCTGGAATCGGAGCTCAAACGCGAAATTCTGTCGGCAGACAAAATCTACTGGCTGGTGTCGTTCATCAAATGGGCCGGCATCCGCATTTTCCGGAAAGAACTGGAAGCCTTTACCGCCAGTGGCCGGGAGCTCAAGATCATCACCACTTCCTACATGGGGGCAACGGATGCCAAAGCCGTTGAGTACCTGGCGAGTCTGCCGAACACGGAAGTAAAGCTGAGCTACAACACCGAGCGTGAAAGGTTGCACGCCAAAAGCTATTTGTTTCTCCGGAATACAGGCTTTCACACCGGTTACATCGGTTCATCCAACCTGTCCCGATCGGCGCTGACCAACGGCCTTGAGTGGAACCTGAAAATCACCTCTCAGGAAATTCCCCACATCATCAACAAATCTCTCAGCACTTTTGAAACCTATTGGGCTTCGGAAGACTTTGAGCGGTTCGATGGTCAGGCTGAGAGTACCGAAAAGCTCAATCGAGCCCTGAAGCAGCAAAAAGGCTTGGATGCACCAGGCGTCTCCCACTATTTCGAAATTACGCCGTTCCCCCACCAGAAGGACATTCTGGAGCAGCTCTCCGTGGAAAGGGACGTTCACCAGCGTTTCCGTAACCTTGTGGTGGCCGCCACTGGTACTGGCAAAACGCTGATTTCGGCGTTTGATTTCCAGCGGTTCCTGAAAGAAAAGCCAAACGCCCATTTCCTGTTTGTGGCGCACCGGGAAGAAATTCTGCGCCAAGCCCGCGAAGCTTATCGTGGCGTGCTGCGTAATAACGCCTTCGGAGAACTCTGGGTAGGCGGCCAGTTGCCGGAACACTACCGCCAGTTGTTCGTCTCGATTCAGACCCTGAACAACCAGCTGGATCAGCTGAAACTGACGGAAGGCTATTACGACTACATCGTAATTGACGAAGTGCACCACATTGCCGCCTCCAGTTACCGGGCGGTACTGGAGCACTTCTCGCCTGAGATACTTCTGGGCCTGACCGCGACGCCAGAGCGGCACGACGGTGGCGATATCCTCAGTGATTTTGGAGGCGTGATTGCCGCCGAACTCCGGTTGCCGGAGGCCATCAACCGACGCCACCTTTGCCCTTTCCAATACTTCGGCATAGATGACGATACCGACCTGCGCACCATTCCCTGGAATCGTGGCCGTTACGATGTGGTTCAGCTCACCAACCTCTACACCCACAACCAGAGCCGGGTAGATAAGATCCTGCGCAGCCTGCGGGAAATCGTCACCGATATAACCAGCATGAAAGCTCTCGCTTTCTGTGTGAGCCGTGAACACGCGACCTTCATGGTGGAGCAGCTCTTATTACACGGCATCAAGGCCGATGTGCTCACCAGCGACAACAGCCACGAACGCCAACAAAAGCAGCAAGCCATTCGCTCCGGGCAAATCAACGTGCTTTGTGTGGTCGACATCTTCAACGAAGGCGTCGATATTCCAGAAGTGGATACCTTGCTGTTCCTGCGCCCCACCGAGAGTCTGACCATCTTCCTGCAGCAACTCGGCCGTGGACTGCGTTTGGCAGACGACAAAGACTGCTGCACGGTTCTGGATTTCGTGGGCAATTCCCGGCCTGAGTATGATTTCGCCAATAAATTCCGGGCACTGGTGGGTAAGTCAGAACGCTCGATTACGGAAGAACTGAAGCAGGGCTTTCCCCATGCGCCACTGGGTTGCCGAATTGAGCTCACCAAGAAAACCCAGGAAATGGTGCTGAGCAACATCCGGCAAGCCACGCTGACCATGAAGCGGCTGGTATCTCTTGTTCGGCAGTTCCCACAGCACTCCACTCAGCCACTCACGCTGAAAAACTTCATAGTCCATCATCCCCACATCGACTTGAACGAGCTCTACAAACGGGGCAGCTGGGCCGAACTGGTGAGCAAAGCGAAAGACGAAGACGTAACCGATGACTCGCCGTTCAAACTAGCGAAAAAGGCCATCTACAACCGGATTTTGATCTGCGACGATCACCAGTACCTGCTGTTCCTCAAGGAACTATGCCAGGCCCGATTTAGCTGGGACGACACCAGCAATCGCCAAGCCCTGATGTGCCATTACGACTTCTGGCAGAAAGCCGGGCCGGAGCTGGAGTTTGATTCGCTGGCACAAAGCCTGGCAGAACTCAGCAAGTTGGGGCTGGAACAGGAGCTGGCGGACGTGCTCGACTGGAAACTGGCGAAAACCAAGCACGAACAGCCGGCCATGCCGGAGTTACAGGAAGTCCCGCTGCGATTGCACGCCCGCTATTCCCGAGAGCAGATTCTGGTTGGCTTTGGTGCCATGACGTTCAAGCACCAGCCGCCATCGAGGGAGGGCGTTTATGTCATCCAGGATCAGAACATTGAGCTGCTGTTTGTCACCCTGGACAAGAACGAAAAGCAGTTCTCCCCAACCACCATGTACCACGACTACGCGATCAACGAGCAGCTGTTTCACTGGCAGTCGCAAAACAGTGCCCGGCCTGACCGTGGCAAAGGTAAGGACTATATTCAACACCAAGCCATCAACAAACGTTTGTTCCTGTTTGTAAGAGAGCAAGCGAAGGACGAATATGGCCGCACGATGGGGTTTGTGAATTACGGAGAGGTTAATTACGTGTCTCACACCGGCTCTCAACCCATGAGTATTACCTGGCAACTCCGAACGCCGATGCCGAACTTTATGTGGCAGCAGGCGGCTAAGCTGGCGGTGGCATGAGTTACGGTCCCTACAACAAAAACGCCCAAAAATTCTTCACCCAATACCAGTCCCTGACCTTCGAACAGGTCCACAGCGACTGGCTCCCCCAGTTGGACAAGAAAACCGGTCTCGCGCTCGATGTAGGTGCCGGCAGCGGCCGCGATGCGCTGGCACTGGCGGAGCGTGGCTGGGATGTTGTGGCGGTGGAGCCGGCGGCGGAGTTGCGTCGGCTTGGTGAGGCGGCAACGGCCCATCGCAGTATCCAGTGGGTGGATGACTCTCTGCCGGATCTGAGCGAGATCCGAAAACTCAGTTACCGGTTTGATCTGGTGCTGGTGTCTGCGGTTTGGATGCACCTGCCCCCTACATACCGGGAGCGGGCGTTCCGGATTTTGACTGAGTTGCTGGCACCGTCCGGTATGTTGGTTATCACGCTGCGCCATGGGCCGGGAGATGGTGAGCGCCAGTTTTACGAAGTCTCGAAGGCCGAGCTGGACAGTTTTGCCCGCCACCGGGCGGTTATGCCGGTGCCTTTGCCGGATATGCCGCGTGCGGATCAGCTTAAACGCGAGGATGTGTGGTGGGAAACCGCCGTATACCGTCTGCCGGATGATGGCACGGGAGCATTGCCGACGCTGCGGCATATCATCATCAACGACAACAAATTCTCCACTTACAAATTGGGCTTGCTGCGAACCCTGGTGCGCATGGCAGACAGCGCGCCGGGGCTGGTGCTGAACCGCTCGGATGACTGGGTAGAGCTGCCACTTGGGGCAGTGGGGCTGTTCTGGATCATGCTTTATCACCCGTTGGTGCTGAAGCATCACTTGCGGCAGGCGCCGGGTTCCCGGGGGCTGGGTTTTGCCGGGGATGATTTCTTCGAGCTGGGCAAACTGTCGCCGTTGGATTTCCGGGTTGGTTTGTCACTATCGGCGGAGTTTGCGCCTGTGGTTATGCGGGCGATCAAACTGGCGGCTTCGAACATTCTCAAGAACCCCGCCCACTTCACCACCTGGCCGGGCACCAATCGCCAGGTTTTCGAGGGTGGCACCAGTCGACTGACTATTCGTAACGAGGCGGTTCGTCTGGATAAGGAAACCCTGGCCCGGTTCGGGCGTTTCCGGGTGCCTGCCATGCTCTGGGATACATTCAGCCGTTACGCCTGCTGGGTTGAGCCGGCCATTGTGAATGAATGGATCAACCTGATGGGGAGCTGGGAGGTCCGTTATTCAACGGAAACCTATCATCAGGCGTTGCAGTGGGTAGAGGGGCGGCGAGATACCACGGTCGTGCGCAAGCTGGTAGAGGAGCAGCTTTCTGCCGGCTCGGTGGAGTGTGTCTGGACCGCCAGAAATCTTGCCCGTACCCGCTACGATATTGACCACTGTTTTCCCTGGTCGCGCTGGAACAATAACGATCTCTGGAACCTGTTGCCGGCTTCTCATACCGCCAATGCGGCGAAGTCTGAAAAGCTGCCGGCGGATTCGTTACTGAAACAAGCCCGGCCCCGGGTGATCGAGTGGTGGGAGCACGCCATCATCGGTACTGAGCGGGAACAACAGTTCTTCTCCGAAGCGGAAGCTGCGTTGCCGTTGCTGGGCGAGAGCCGCACGGTAGATAGCGTGTTTGAGGGAATGTTGCAGCAGCGTTTGCGGTTGAAGACTAATTTGCAGTTGGCGGAGTGGTTGGGGGTTTAACTGCTCGGCCTTGCTTTCCCCAAAAACGTATATACAATGTAAGTATCTTTCAGCCATGAGCTTCACCCTCACTAGGAGTATCCGCAGTGACTGATGGTCCCAAAAAGGTGAAACCGAAAAAGGTGAAGCCCAACAAGAAAGATAGCCAGCTGCTGATTCGTATCAGCAGTACCGAGCGCGAGCAGTTCATTGAGTTGTGTGAAGAGCTGGATACCAGCGCCGCTCGCGAAATCAGGCAATTTATTCGGGGTTTCATCAAGAAGCATAAGCCCGAAAACTAGCCGTGATAATGCCCAGGAGGCAATTATGTCCAAGAAAGTTGAGAAGAACCTGAAGAAAAAGATCAACGCCCGTAAAGCCAAGATCGAAAAGCACGAAGCCAAGATCAAGTCGCTGAAGAAGAAGCTGAAGAAATCTTCCTGATGTGATGCGGGCCGCCCTGTGCGGCCCGTTGATACGCTAGCTATGTAGTTGTCCAGTTAACCTACCGTCACAAACAAACGCGTTTTTGTCACAGTCTCCCCGCCGCTAACAATTTAAAATTCTGCAAAATTTCTCCCTCTGCGGTGTTGTTTCCTATGCCCCATTTTTTGCAGAAATTCCCCCTGTACGTAATTGTTGTCTTGTTTGGTGTGCTGCTGGCCGGTTGTGGTGGCGGTGGCTCTGGTGATGAAGTGGGCGACTCCCAGGCGGGCGGCTCTTCTGTGCCATCAGGGCAGGAGTCTGCCGTTGGCAGCGAGTCGGTTTCTGAACGCAAGGCGGTACTCAGCTGGACAGCGCCCAGCAGTCGTGAGGACGGTTCTGGCTTGTCACTGAGTGAGTTGGAAAGCTACGTTATTCGCTATGGTCAGGACAAAGACAATCTTACTGAACAGGTTGTTGTTCCAGACGCTGCGGCCGAAGATTCGCAAAGTTACCCGTCTTACACCATCACCGGCCTAAAGCCGGGCACCTGGTATTTTACGGTGCAGGCGCAAGACCACGCCGGTCTGCTCAGCGCGCCGTCCGAGATGGTTAGCAAAAAGATTTCTTCCTGATGACAACCTGTAGGAATTGTCGGCATTTCGGCTATAGTGAAACACATATGGGCGTTGCTCGAACGGATTCACTATGAAGCGCAGAATGGCCGAGCTGGCAGACCAGCAAAAAATTCAGGACATGATTGCCCACCAGGTCCCGTTCGAGGAAATCCTGGGTGCCATTACCGACATGGTCGCACGCCAGATGCCGGAGTGCGTGGTGTCTTTCATGATGTACGACCCCTCCGACAACACCCTTAGCCTGGTTGCCGGGCAGGGCGTGTCTGAAACCTACCGCCAGGCCATGCAGCGGGTTGTGATCGGCCCGAATGTGGCCAGCTGCGGCAAAACAGCCTTCACCCGCGAAGTTGTCATTACCCCGAATATAGAGCACGAGCCGGACTGGGCGCCCTTCGCGCACCTGGCCCGGGCCGAGAGCCTGAAGTCTTGCTGGTCTGTGCCGGTGCTTACCCCGGGCAATGATCTGTTGGGCACCTTTGCGGTGTATGGCCGCTATCCTTCTGAGCCGGCTAGTGAAGACCTGGTGCTGATGTACCGGGCGTCTGGCCTGTTGGCGTTGGCGACCGCCCGGGAGCGCGACAGAAAAGCGCTTCAGGATCACGAGCAGCGTTATCGCAGGTTACTGTACCAGCATGAAAACACGCTGTCTGAACTGCGTTTTCAGGAAACCCACGATCCGCTAACCCGCTTGCCCAACCGCACCAGTTTTGAGGCGTTGCTGAACGAGCATTGCTGCTCGAATGGCGACCGGCTGGTGGGGTTGCTGGTGAACCTGGACGGCTTTACCACGATTAACGAAGGCCTGGGCCACACGGTGGGCGACCAACTGTTGCAGGCGGTGGCCGGGCGATTGCGGTCGGAGCTGCCGAAAGAAGCCTTTCTGGCGCGCCTTGGTGGCGACGAGTTTGGCATTCTGTTGGGCACTCGCAGTGAGTACACCGATGAGTTGCCTCTGAAGACAGCAGATACGGTGCTTGCGTTGTTGTCCCGCCCGTTTGTGGTGGGCGAGCACACGGTGCATATCAGTGCCAGCATCGGGATTGCGTCTGGCTCCGATGGCTGTGAGGGCAATTGTGCGCTGATGGCCCACGCCCATACCGCTGTGCGAGAGGCCAAGAACCAGGGGCGAAATACCTGGGAGTGGTACGCCGGCGAGCAAGATAGTTCCATTCGCGAGCATGTGGCCATTCGCCGGGAACTGCTGGAGGCGATCGAGGGCGATCAGTTTGTGGTGCATTACCAGCCGCTGGTAGATGCCGCCACCACCGAGATTCGCGGGGTAGAGGCGCTGGTGCGCTGGCAGCATCCGGAACGCGGCCTGGTGCCGCCGGGGCTGTTTATTCCAGTGGCGGAAGCAACCGGGCAGATTATCGACATCGGCCGCTGTGTGCTGCGCCAGGCCTGCAACGATATGAAGCAGATTGTTGAGCACCTGGGCAGGCCCATTACTTTGGCGGTGAACATTTCACCGGTGCATTTTCGCCGGTCCAGTTTTTTCAGTGAAATCCAGGGTGTGCTGGAAGACAGCGGCCTGAGCCCGTCTTGCCTGGAGCTGGAAGTCACCGAAGGCGTGTTAATGAGCGCAGCGGAAAAGGCCCTGGAACAGGTTCAGGCACTGCGTAACCTGGGCGTGAAGGTGGCTATCGATGATTTCGGCACCGGCTTCTCCAGCCTCAGTTACCTGCGGGACTTGCCCATCAACAAGGTGAAGATAGACCGTAGTTTCATCAACGATATCGACACCAGCCGCCACAACGCCGCCATCGTGAAAGGCGTGATCACCATGACCCACCATCTGGGCCTGGAAGTGGTTGCCGAAGGTGTAGAAACCGAAGCCCAGCACGAATACCTGCGCGCCCACGGCTGTGACTTGCTGCAGGGCTTTTATTTCTCTCGCCCTTTGCCCCTGAAAGAACTCCTCCAGTAACACGTAGGCTACAAAGGGGTCGTACCCCCACCGGGGGTACGACCCCACCCTTCTGCCAGCGCCAATCTCCAATCAGCCTGCCAGCTCTTCCACCAACTTCCCCGCCGGAATTTCCCGGCACCCACTGGCATTCTGCCCGGACCAAAGCGGTGAGAAGTCTCCCGTGCCAGCCGCTTCCCCGGCTGCCCGCAGCGGTGCAATAGCATTCGTGGCCAGGGGAAACGCCGGTGCCTGATCGCAAACCGGGCCCAGTTCCCGCATCACCCGGTTAACAATGCCCCGCGCCGGGCCGCCGGAGAACAGGTTGGTGATGGCCGTATGCCGCGCTGCCGGGCTTTTCATGGCCTCGCGGTGCAGGGGCTTGGTGGTGGCTTCCGGGCAGAGCATGAACGCGGTGCCGATTTGTGCGGCCACGGCGCCCAGGTCCAGGGCTGCCCGCACACCTTCAGCGGTGGCAATACCGCCGGCGGCGATGACCGGAATCTTCACTGCAGCCACAATCTGCGGCAGCAGGGCGAACGTGCCCATCTGGGTGGTCATGTCCTTGGTGAGGAAAATGCCCCGATGCCCGCCGGCTTCCAGACCTTGCGCGATGATGGCATCGGCGCCGTGCTGTTCCAGCCAGAGGGCTTCGTCTACGGTGGTGGCAGTGGACAGCACCTTCGCCCCGGCTTTCTTGACGCGCTCCAGAAGTTCCGGCTTCGGCAGGCCAAAGTGAAAACTGACCACGGAGGGGCGGAACTCTTCCACAATCGCTGCGGACTCTTCATTAAAAGGCATACGCCCCGGGCCTGCGGTGATGCTGGCGGGGTCAATGCCGAACTCCTTGTAGTAGGGCGCCAGCGCCTGCTGCCAGTTGGCTTCTTGCTGAGGGTTAGGCTCGGGCGGGGTGTGCGCAAAAAAGTTCAGGTTGTAGGGCTTGCTGGTGGCTTCATTCAACGCCTTAAGCTCTTCCCGCAAAGCCTCCCCTCCCAGCATTGCACAAGGCAAAGACCCGAGCCCACCGGCATTCGAAACCGCCGCCGCCAGCCGATAATCCTGAACCCCCGCCATCGGCGCCTGGATGATGGGCTTCTCGATGTTCAACAGGGCTTTCAGTGTGTTGCTCATAGTCTCTTCTCCAATTCGGGGTCAGACCCCCAGTACATTTCGTGTGGCCGAATGTATCGGGGGTCTGACCCCGCTGGTTGATTTTTAGTCGATTCGGAAGTCTGGGTGTAGGTTTTGCCAGTGTTGCGACATCAGTCGTCTTCGTCTAACAGGCCTTGCCAGGGGTTGTCTGCGATGGGGTTGGAGTTGGGGATTAGTTCTGCCTTGCCTTCCAGAAAAGCCGCAACAGCCCTCGCTTTCTCTTCTGGTATTAGCATAACTCGCATCTTCAGTCCTTTGGCTACTAGTTCAAGGGTTTCTAGTCGTGAATTACCCCCAGACTCAAGCCGCTGATACTGCTGGCGAGGCATGCCGATGCGCATCTCCATATCCTGCTGGCGCAGTCCAAGAGATTTGCGGCGATCTTTCAACTGTTCGTGGACTTTGCTCATGGGTCCTTTCTGGCAACGTATAAGTTTCAAAATATTATAATAGAATCATATTAGTTTCATTTTCGCCGAATGCAACCAATTCGGGGTCAGACCCCCAGTACATTTCGTGTGGCCAAATGTATCGGGGGTCTGACCCCCGCAGTGTGTCGGTTGGGCCAAGGTTTGTGGCGGGGTGGGTTGGTAAGTTTATCGGAATAACAAGTTCAATGAGCGGAGTGTGGGTTTTATGAGTCGACAGGTGTTTATTACCGGCGGGGCCAGTGGTATCGGGTTGCAGCTGGCACGGAGCTATGTGCGCACGGGCGCAGCGGTGACTTTGTTTGATGTGCAGCCGGCGGAGCAGGCGGTGGCGGAGTTTTCGGCGCTGGCCGGGGCGCACAAGGTGCGGGCGTTTGCGATGGATGTCACCCGGCCGGAGCAGGTGCGGGAGGTGCTTGCAGAGGCCGCAAGGGATGCACAGCCGGATGTGATGATTCACTGTGCCGGCATTTGCGTGGCGGCGGATTTCGAGGCGATTGATGACGACACCTACGCCCGGGTGATCAGCATTAACCTGATTGGCACCCGCAATGTGGCGGCCGGCGCGTTGCCTTATCTGAAATCCGGCTCGCAGTTGGTGTTGATTGCCTCCATGGCCGGGTTGGTGGGCTGTTACGGTTATGCTGCTTACTGCGCTTCGAAATACGGTGTGGTTGGGTTGGCGGAGGTGTTGCGGATTGAGCTGGCGCAGAAGGGGATTGATGTAACCGTGGTGTGCCCGCCGGAGGTCGAAACGCCGATGGTGGAAGCGGAGCGGCTGAACAGGCCGAAGCAAACGGAAGCCCTGAAACTGATGGCCGGCACCCTGCCGCTGGATTATGCGGTGCGGCAGATTCGCAAGGGCATTGATGCCCGGCGCTTTATGGTGATCCCGGGCTGGCGGGCCCGGGGGTTGTGGTTCACCAACAAGTTGTTGCCGGGGTTTATGACGCGCCGGTTGGCGGATTTTTTGGTTAGCCGGTGATCGGTGGCGGGTCTGACCCGCCGATAAAAATCCGCTCTGGAGGATAATTTATCGGGGGTCTGACCCCGCATCAGGAGAGGGCCTGGTTGAGGTCGGCGATCAGGTCTTTGGCATCTTCCAGACCTACGGACAGGCGCAGCATGCCGTCGCCGATGCCGCGTTTGAGGCGTTCTTCGTGGCTCAGGCCGTGGTGGCTGGTTGCGCTCGGTTGGCTGACCAGGCTTTCTACGCCGCCCAGGCTGGTGGCGAGCAGGAAGATTTTCAGGGAATCTGCCACTTTTTCAGCTGCTTGCTGGCCGCCTTCCACTTCAATGCTGAGCATGCCGCCGAAGCCGGTCATCTGCTGTTGGGCCAGGTCGCGGCCTTCGAAGGAGGGCAGGCCGGGGTAGTGCACTTTGGTGATTTTCGGGTGCTGTTCCATGGCTTCAGCTACCGCCATGGCGTTTTCGTTGTGCTGACGGATGCGCACCGGCAGGGTTCGCAGGCTGCGGGAGAGCAGGGCGGCGGTTTCCGGGGCGATCAGCTGGCCCAGGTTTTTGCGCCAGGCGGCAACCGGTTTGGCCAATTCGGCTGAGGTCATCAGGGCGCCGGCGGTGATGTCGCTGTGGCCGCTCAGGTATTTGGTGGCGCTGTGCAGTACCAGATCTGCCCCCAGTACCAGCGGTTGCTGGTTGATGGGGCTGGCGAAGGTGTTGTCTACCGCCACCAGGGCGCCGTGCTGGTGGGCAGTTTCTGCGATGGCGCGAATGTCCAGAATGGCCATGTTCGGGTTGGCCGGGGTTTCGAAATACACCAGTTTGCCCGATTCGCCCAGCTCGTGTGCCAGCCGGTTCTGTTCTTCACGGAACAGGAAGGTGACCGGAATGCCCAGGGCCATGCAGTGATTTTTCAGCAGTTCCTGGGTGCCGCCGTAAAGGTCCCCCACGCAGACAATTCCCTTGCGACCGTGGGCCAGCAGCGTTGCAGAAATCGCCGCCATACCCGAGCCAAACGCCAGCGCCGCTTCCGCCTGCTCCAGCCCGGCCAGTCCCTGTTCCAGTTCACGAATGCTCGGGTTGGTGCCCCAGCGCGTGTACAGGTTGCCTTCGCTGCGCCCTTCAATCACATCCAGCAACGCGGCGGTGTTCTCGAACCGGTAGGTGGTGGTGTTGTACACCGGCGAGTAGGGGCTGCCGAACTGATCCTTGTGGCGGCGGTTGTGGATGATGCGGGTGGCGGGGCCTTTGTGGTTCATGGTGGTTCCTGTTTGTGCGGAGGAGATTCGGCTTATCCGTTGAAAGGGATAAAATGATCGGGGTCAGACCCCACTTTCTGGGCTTGTGCTCGAAGGCCGGTGAGAATCGGGTCAGCTACTTTCGCCGGAAATCCATTGGGTAGCCGCGCGTTGACGGATTCGATGACGGATTCGGTTTGAGCCACCGTTTCTTCCATTATGGCGGCGGCCCGCGTCGGCGAAAAGCCCATGGCCTTCGCTGTTGAGAGGAAGTGCCGGGGAAGCATCTTAGCGCGTGCGGGTGCCAGGCTGTCGTGATCCATCAGCGGATAGGCGGAAATGACGTCGTACAGTGGCGTCATGCGGTAGGCCGAGCCGGGTTCAAGGAACAGACTGAAGTTCTTGGCGTGGCCGTCGATGGCCGCCAGAAGCCAGAAAACCAGCTGGGTTTTAAAAAAAGTGTCCCGGTCCTGGCTGGCATTTTGCGAGCCTTCAAGTATTTTCATGCATTGGCGAAGGCCGGGCCCGCCATCGCTTTCGTATTTCAGCGCGGGCGAAATGCCCAGTGCCTGGCAGAAGTCTTCCTGGGGCAGACGCATCAGCCAGGAACCATCGCTTGACCATTTCCGGTCAAAACGTTCGACAATCAGGATGCTTTGGTTCCCGAAACGCGCCAGGTCTGCGTTGGCGGTTGGCAGGCCGAAGGCTTTGAGAATCCGAAGGCAGAGCCATTCGTTCTCGCTGCTTTCGCGCAGATCAATGTTGCTGTGTTCGAGAAAACCAATCGGTAGTTTGAAGATGTGGCTGGTGGGCGTCGACCCCAGAGGAAGTTGCCATTGATTCTGGTGCCACAGCAGTGCGGTTTTCTCCTGTGCGCCGGCCAGTGATATGCGGAAATCGTGATCTTTGGCCATACCCAGCGGCGCATCCTGGTAGCCTGCCAGAAGGTTCTCGATGTCCCGGTTGTTCCGCGGCCTGGCCCTGGTTTGTGTAACGTCAGGCAGCACCATGCCATTGGGGTATAGCTGAATGGCCCCAATGCAGTCTCTGCCCACGCTGGCAAGGAGATCGAAGGGGTGACTGCTGGCAACACGAAAGCGAGCTTGCATGCGGGCTCGGAGGGTATCGGAATCCGGCAGCAGGTTGTCGAAGAAGTTATAGACTTTTTCACCCTTGTAGGGTGCAAGTGTGAGCGGCAAGGATAACGAGATAGCCCGCGCGCCCGGCCGGTTTAGCCATTCTTTGAGATACTGAAAAGTCATCGCGCCGGAGCGAGCCTTTTCAAGAATGCCAACCTCAATTCCGTTGAGCGCTACCAGCAGTTGTGACATCTCACCACTCCTGGTCCCAGCCAGCTTCGGCATTTTTTGCATCGCGCTCGCTCAGGTGCAGCTCCAGATCGAGGGCGGTAAGCAGCTTGAACAGCGTTTCAACCCGAGACGCCTCCGGCTTGTTCTCGAAGCCAGATAGGGTCGCCTGCTTCAGGCCAACGTTATCAGCAACCACGCTCTGGCTGAGCTGACGCTCCTTCCTGATGTTCTTCAATGCCTGCGCCAGCATTTCAGGTGATGTGATTCTCACACTTATCCCCTTAAGCGGATTTTCTCAACCATATACCCTGTAGGGGATAAAGTCCATTTATCCTCTCGGCGGGATAAAAAGTTAGGGGTCTGACCCCGGTGGTTTTATTGGCCGGGGAGTAGGCTGCATTGTAGACTGTTGCGTATTGAGAGGATAACCAAGTTGCTTCAACCCAAAGAAGGATGACGCTTTGTCTATCAAGTTGACTGAATTCAGCCACGGCGCGGGCTGTGGTTGCAAGATTGCGCCGGATGTTCTGGACCGGATTCTGCACACTGATATGCCGGATTTTCATGACCCAAAGTTGCTGGTGGGTAACAGCAGCCGGGATGACGCAGCGGTAGCGGATATCGGCAACGGGATTGGTGTGATCAGCACCACCGATTTCTTTATGCCGGTGGTGGATGATCCGTACGATTTCGGCCGGATTGCGGCGGCGAATGCCATCAGTGATGTGTACGCCATGGGCGGTAAGCCGGTGATGGCGATTGCGATTCTCGGCTGGCCGGTGAATGAGCTGGCGCCGGAGATTGCCGCGCAGGTGATTGATGGCGGCCGTGCCGTGTGCGCCGAGGCAGGCATTGCACTGGCCGGTGGCCACAGTATTGATTCGCCAGAGCCGATTTTCGGGCTGGCGGTGACTGGCCAGGTGGCGGTTGATTGCATTATCCGCAACGACACCGCCAAGGCGGGTGACCTGCTGTATCTGACCAAGCCGCTGGGCGTGGGCATTCTGACCAGTGCCTCCAAGAAGGGCAAGGTAACGCCGGAAGACCTGGCCGTCGCGGTGCAGAACATGTCGACCCTGAACAAGGTGGGCGAGGTGTTCGCACAGATTGATGGCGTGAATGCGATGACCGACGTAACCGGTTTCGGCCTGGCTGGCCACCTGCTGGAAATCTGCCGGGGCAGTGGCCTGAAGGCTACCGTCAGCCGCAAGGCGATTCCGACCCTGCCAAACCTGCAGCCGTACATTGATGCCGACTGCATCCCGGGCGGCACCCACCGCAACGCGGCAGCGTTCGGCAAGGCGATCTCCGGCATGACCGAGGCCGACAAGCTGCTGTTCTGCGATCCGCAAACCAGTGGCGGGCTGATGGTGAGCGTGGCGGAAAGCAGCCGCGAAGCCTTCGAAGCCAAGGCCCGCGAGCAGGGGCTGGAGCTTCAGCCGCTGGGTCGCCTGGAAGCGACCGGTTCCGAAGAGAGCCTGGTGTTTATCGAAGACTGATAACACCCGCAATCAAAAAGCCGCGCCTGGTACCAAACCCGGCGCGGCTTTTTTGTATCCGGGGTCAGACCCCGAATACATTTGGTGGGTCAAAATGTACCGGGGGTCTGACCCCCGTGGAAGATCAGGGGTAGGTGGTTGAAGCCGCCGGTGGGGAACATGGCGCGTACTGGTTGTCCGCCTTCTGCGATGTCTATGGCGGCTATTTGTTTCAGGAATTCTTCCATGAATACCTGTAGCTCCATGCGGGCCAGGGGGGCGCCGGGGCATACGTGGATGCCGGCGCCGTAGAGCAGGTTTTTGCCGGCGTTCTGGTGCGGGCAGTAGCTGTCCGGGTTGCCGAATTCGGCTTCGTCCCGGTTGGCGGAGGCCCAGAGGATGGTGATTTTCTCGCCGGCAGGAATGGTGCGACCGCCGATTTCGACTTCGCGGGTGGTTACCCGGCGGTTAGAGATCAGCGGGGCGTCCATACGCAGGATTTCGTCGATGGCTTCGGGCAGCAGCTCCGGTGCGGCTTTCAGGTCGGCCATTAAGGCCGGGTGCCGGGCCAGGTAGTTCAGCAGTATGGAGACGGAGGCCGAGATAGTGGCCAGTTCGCCCACGGTCCAGTTGCGCATCAGGCTGACCAGTTCGTCATCGGTCATGGGTTTGCCATTCACCTGTTCACGCATCAGCGATGTGGTGACGTCATCCGGTGCCTGGTCGCCAGCCTGGCGGCGGGTTTCAAGCATGTCGGTAATGTAGCCGTCGAATTCCTGGGCCACAGCGGCCATAGCATCGCGGTCCCGGGCGAGGGTGGCGCGGTGGTTCTTGCGTACCCATTCCGCCAGGGGTTCGTGCAGGCGCTCGGGCCAGCCCATGAAGGCGCACTGGATATGCAGGGCGAAGGGGCGGCTGAGGGCATCGACCACATCCACGGTTTCCCCCTTGGCCAACTGGCTTACCAGCCCACGGGCAATCTCACGGCAAATTGGTTCGAACCGGGCCATAGGTTCCGGGGCGAAGTAGGGTTCGATCACTTTGCGATAGGGGGTGTGCTCGGGCGGGTCCATGCCGTTGGGAACGGACAGGTGGGCAGACACGGCGTTGCTGAAGGTGTCGTGGTCTTCCAGTACGGCCATGACGTCTGCATGGCGGAACAGCGTCCATTGCTGGTAGTCGCTCCAGGCCACGGGGCAGCGTTCGCGCATGTCGTCGTACGCGCGGATCTGGTCTTTCTGTACGCTGGCGGCTCTTGGGTCCCAGTCTTCGTGGCGCTTTTCGGTCATACGGCCTCCTGATGGTCTCGTTAGCTTGCTTTCAGGCTAACACCGGAGGCCGCTGGCCATTTGGAGAAATGTCAATTTATGACATTTGTAAAGGAAATTGCTTATGCGCCGCGGGTAACGCTCACCACCTTCAGGTGGATGGGCTTGCGGCCTTTCATGGGCCATTCGATGCTGTCGCCGATGCTCAGCCCCAGCATGGCGGCACCGGCCGGGGCCAGGATGGAAACCTTGTGGTCCGCATCGCCCACTTCGTGTGGGTAAACCAGCATCATTTCGTGTTCTTTACCGGCGTCTTCATCCACAAAGCGCACCAGCGAATTCATGGTGACCACGCCTTCGGGCATTTCGGCCAGGGGCACGAGGTCTGCCCGGCTGAGTTCGTCTTCCAGGCCGTCGGCGACGTCGGACTTGCCGGCCATGCGCTCGAGCAGGGTGCTCAGGCGGTTGTAATCTTCTTCGGCAACAGTAATAGAGGGTAATTCAGACATAGAAATCTCCGGAAAAATGGTTCAACAATGTTTGGTTTTAAGCGCTGAATCCGGAAGGGTTGTAAGGTGGATTCAGCGAAATCAGAGGCGGATAGCAGCCCTGCCGGTGTTCGCAGAGGAAGACCGCAGTGCCAAAGAGGATGTGTGAATACAGGAAATCTGGCTGTTCACGTTGTTCGAATCAGTCCGTTATAGGATGCTATAGGCTGAATCTAACCCCCAAAGAGCAAAATGGCAACGGTTAAAAGGATGATGGCATGCCGGTAGTTGTACAGGCCCTGTTTCCGGTTTTCGTATTGATCATGTTGGGCCATGTTTTACGGCGGCTGAACTTCCCGGGCGGGGATTTCTGGCCCCAGGCGGAGCGGTTCACCTATTACATCCTTTTCCCGGCCATGCTGGTGTTCAAGCTGGGGCAGGCCAGGTTGCCGGCCTCGGCCTATGCCGACACCGCGTTGCTGATTGTGGCCATGCTGCTGGCGATGACGGCGGTGCTGGTGGTGGTTCAGCTGTTCTGGCGCTGGAGCGGGCCGGTGTTTTCTTCGGTGTATCAGGGCGCTATCCGCTTTAACTCCTATGTGGGCCTGGCGGCGGGCGGAATGCTGCTGGGGGACGACGGGCTGTCGCTGACGGCCATCGCGGTGGCCATTATGGTGCCGTTGCTGAACCTGCTGTGCATTCTGATGTTCTCGCTGGTGGCGGGGCAGGACAAGGTCAGCGTGGTTCAGGTATTGCGGGCGATTGTGACCAACCCGCTGATTGTCGGCTCGGTGCTGGGGGTATTTTGGAGCTGGTTCCAGATCGGTTTCCATCCGCTACTGGCGGGCATCCTGGCACCCCTGAGCAACCTGGCGCTGCCCATGGGGCTGATGACGGTGGGGGCAGGGTTGCAGTTGAGCGCCTTGCGGGGTGCTTCGGCGCCGTTCCTGGTGTCGTCCGGGTTGAAGCTGCTGGCTTTCCCCGCCATGGTGGTGGGGCTGGCCTGGGCGCTGGGAATGAGTGGTTTGCTGGTGCAGGTAGCGGTGTTGCTGGCAGCGTTGCCTACCGCCACCTCGGCTTACATCCTGGCACGCCAGCTGGGCGGTGATGCGTCGCTGATGGCGGGTATCATCAGCGGGCAGACCTTGCTGGCGATGGTCACCATTCCATTAATACTGAGCCTGTTCTGGTAGGCATTCCAGCACGGCATCGGCAATGGATTGCTGGAACTGGATGTAGCCTTCGCTGGTCGATTCGATATCGGTGGCCAGCGGGTCCCAGGTGCTGAAGGTAACGTTCAGACCTTCGGTGATGGAACGCCACCACTGGCGGTTGAACTGGGGTTCGGTCAGCAGGCAGGGCTGATTGGCCTGGCGCAGCTTGTCCTGCACTTCGGCAATGTGCCGGGCGCCGGGGGACAGCTCTGGGTTCAGGGTGAGCACGCCATCCAGTTGCAGTTCATAGTGTTCGGCAAAGCGTTCAAAGGCGCTGTGGTAGGCAAACAGGCTGATGCTGTGAAGCGGTGCCAGGCTGGCTTTGATGTCCTGTTCTGCTGCATTCAGGTCTTGCTCGAACCGGGCCAGGTTGGTGTCCAGTTCTTCTTTCTTCATATCCTCCAGCGTGACCAGTTTGGCGTGGATGTCCCGTGCCATGTCCAGGGCCAGTTGCGGGTCTGTCCAGATGTGCGGGTCTTCGCCGTCTCCGTGGCCGTGGCCTTGGTCGTCGTGGTGATCATGGCCGCTGTGTTCGTCTTCGTGATGATTGTCTTCACCTTCCGGCACGTCGGTAAAGGCCACCACCCTGCCGTCGAATTCATGGCCACCGAGCAGGCGGCTGAGGAAGGTTTCCATCTCCGGCCCAACCCAGAAGATGGCGTCGGCCTGTTCCAGGGCACGGCGCTGGGAGGGTTTCATGGTGTAGTTGTGGGGGCTGGAGCCGGCAGGTACCAGGGTTGAAACCTGCACGCTGTCGCCGGCCACCGCTTTCACCAGCAGTTCCAGAGGCTTGATGGAGGTAACAACGTTGGCGGCAGAGGCCGGAAAGGCGGTAACGGCCGCGGCCATGCCAAGGGTGAGAGAGAGGGTGCTGCGTTTCATGGTACTGAATCCTGATGATGTCCTGAAACGTTATAATATTACATTAACGGCAGTTGGTGCAAAGCCGATCATGCGAAACCGCCCCATGGCCGCTATAATGCGCCCTTTATAAATCGGCCACTTATTTTCAGGATGGTTTCATGACAGTACGCACCCGAATTGCCCCGTCGCCCACTGGCGATCCACACGTTGGTACCGCCTACGTGGCCCTGTTCAACCTGTGTTTTGCACGCCAGCACGGTGGCCAGTTCATTCTGCGCATTGAAGACACGGACCAGGCCCGCAGCACGGCGGAATCCGAGCAGGATATTCTCAAGGCCTTGCGCTGGCTGGGCCTGAACTGGGATGAAGGCCCCGATGTGGGCGGCCCCCACGGCCCTTATCGCCAGTCTGAGCGTAAGCACATGTACGGCCAGTACGCAGAAGACCTGGTTACTGCCGGCCATGCCTTCTATTGCTTCCGCACCCCGGAAGAACTGGATGCCATCCGCGAAGAGCGCAAGGCCCAGGGCCTGAACCCGGGTATCAAGGGTGACCTGGAGTTGCCGGCAGATGAAGTGAAGCGCCGCCTGGATGCCGGTGAGTCTTACGTTATCCGCATGAAGGTGCCGGATGAAGGTGTGTGCGAGATCCAGGACATGCTCCGGGGCACCATCGAAATTGACTGGGCTCAGGTGGACTGCCAGATCCTGCTGAAATCCGACGGCATGCCTACCTACCACCTGGCTAACGTGGTGGATGACCATTTGATGGGCATTACCCATGTGCTGCGGGGTGAGGAGTGGATCAACTCCGCGCCCAAGCACAAGCTTCTGTACCAGTACTTTGGCTGGGACATGCCGGAGCTTTGCCACCTGCCGCTGCTGCGTAACCCGGACAAGAGCAAGCTGTCGAAGCGCAAGAACCCCACCAGCATCAACTTCTATGAGCGCATGGGCTTTTTGCCGGAGGCGGTCACCAACTATCTGGGCCGAATGGGCTGGTCCATGCCGGACGAGCGCGAGAAGTTCACCCTGGATGAGATGATCGAGAACTTCGATATCCAGCGCGTGTCCCTCGGTGGCCCGGTGTTTGATGTGGAGAAGCTGCGCTGGCTGAACGGCCAGTGGATTCGTGATGAGCTGAGCGACGAGCAGTTCATGGAGCGGATGCATCAGTGGTGGTTCAACCGTGATGACCTGCAAGCGCTGGTGCCGCACATCAAGGGCAGGGCAGAGGTGTTCTCTGACGTTGCCCCCATGGCCCAGTTCATGTTCAGCGGCATGCTGAACCTGAAGCCGGAAGACTTCGCCCACAACAAGCTGGAAGAAGCCCAGGTCAAGCGGGTGCTGCAGTTCACCCTGTGGAAGCTGGAGGCCCAGCGCCACTGGAGCAAGGAAACCATCTTTGCCGACATCAAGGCCCTGGCCAAGGCCATGGACCTGAAGATGGGGGATTTCATGTTCTCGATCTTCGTGGCCATTGCCGGAACGCCCAATTCCTGGTCGGTAATGGACTCCATGGCCCTGCTTGGCCCGGACATGACCCGCGCCCGTTTGCGCACCGCACTGGACGTAATGGGTGGTTTCTCCAAGAAAGAAACCAAGAAAGTAGAGAAAGAATACGCCGCTTTGGGTATTTAATAAGCGGTTTGTCGGATAATTGAACGATGTGAACAGGGATGTTCAAAAAACTTTAAAAAAAGCGAAATCGGGTGTTGACGGCCTAGGGGCGGATCCTTAATATACGCATCCGTTGAGGGGCCATAGCTCAGCTGGGAGAGCGCAACACTGGCAGTGTTGAGGTCAGCGGTTCGATCCCGCTTGGCTCCACCAATTTCTAGTCCCCTTCGTCTAGTGGCCTAGGACTCCGCCCTTTCACGGCGGCAACAGGGGTTCGAACCCCCTAGGGGACGCCAATACGGCTTGACGGTTTAGTCCACCGGAAAGCCATCAAAAAAACCGCCTTCGGGCGGTTTTTTTGTGCCTAGAATTTGCCCCCGGGGTCAGACTCCCCAACGGGGGTCTGACCCCTTATAGCTCGGAGAATGGGGGTCAGACCCCCGTTGGGGAGTCTGACCCCTGGGAAAGTTTGCCCCCTGGGAGAGTTGGATCCCTAGCGGGCAGCAATCGCTCCCTTGCCCACACCCTCATAAGCCTTCACCCGAATCTCGTCTTCCGGAAACTCTGCCTTCAGCGTGTCGGCAATATGCGCCGCAATCAGCTCTACGGTGGTGTCTGTGTCGAGCATGTACACGCGGCTTTCCGGCAGAGTGAGGGCGAATTCGCCCTGGTTGGCTTCGTATTCGAAGGTGATGTACGCAGCGCCGTCGTCGCCTACAAAGCGGCGGGTTACGTCTTCTTCGGTGCCTACGTAGATATCCTTCCACAGTTTGGCCCAGCGGTTTTCCAGGTCGTAGTCCCGGTGGCCGTTGCGGTCGATGCGGATGGGGGAGCGGTGGCCGTGGGCGATGCGCTGGCAGTTGCCCAGGTGTTTCTTCAGGCCGTGTACGTAGTGGTAGTAAGCGCCTTCAATCACGTCTTCCCGCAGGTTGATTTCCACAGAGGTGACGTTGCCGGGCAGTACTGCCATCAGTTCTTTTTCCAGCAGGGCGGCTACGGCCGAGGGGACTACCCGGTCTGAGGACAGCCACACCACGGCTTCATCCGGTGAGCGGTGTTCGATGCGGCTGCCGTCGGTCAGGTCCCATACAAAGGTGTCCGGGGTTTCTTCGTCCCAGTGCAGGCCTTCATAGCCACGGGGGATCACCAGGCGGTGGTCTACCCGCTCGTCAATCACCCGTTTGATGGTGCGTTTGACCAGGCTGAAATCGAACACCATGCCCTGTTCGTCCAGTTCGCCGCCCAGAACCACGTCGGCAATCCAGCTTTCACCCACAAGGCCCCGGCTTGGGTCCAGGTAGGCGAAGTCAATCACGGTGAGGTTGTCGACAAAGAGGTGGTTCATGAATGGTCCGGCTGATTTGGTTGCATGGTGGCGCAATTCTAGCAAAAATCGCGTGATTCAGCAGTTTACTGCAGCTATCCACGCTATTAAGGAATCCGGCATCTTAACCATCAACCCTTGTTCTCACGATCAGCAGTTTCCGGCATTGGTGCTGGCGGCGGGCCGTGCCTCCCGTATGGGGCATTACAAACAGTTGTTGCGGGTTCCGGGACGGGGCACGTTGCTGGACAACGCCATTGGCCAGGCCCGGCAGTTGTCGGCGCAGATCACGGTGGTGGCCGGTGCCGGATATCCGCTGGTGCGTTTTCGCTGCCACAGGCAGCCGGCAAGCTGGATTGTGTGCGACAACTGGCAGGCCGGGCTGGCGGAATCCCTGAAGGCGGGTGTGGCCGCCCTGGGGCCGCGGGCATTGGGCGTGTTTGTGGTGTTGGGGGATCAGCCGTTATTGGATGTGGACGGCCTGAAGCAGCTGGCCCGGCAGGCCCGGGATAACCCGGCAAAAGCCCTGGGTGCCAGTTACGGGCACAGAACGGGAGTGCCGGCGTGGATTCCGAGGGCCCTTTGGCTGCAGGTATTTCAGCTGGAAGGGGATGCCGGAGCGGGTGTTATCCTGAACCGTGCGGGAGCCGGCCGGGTAGATATTGCCGGGGTGCAACAGGATGTCGACACCCCCGGCGACTGGCGTCAGGTACGTGCGGTGTTAAGCACCGAACAGGCCTGACAGCCAGGCAATACCCACACTGAAAATGCCGAGGCTCACGGCCAGGCCCAGCGTGTACATGCGGGAGTTGGCGGAGCGCTGCTGCGAGACGTACAGGTCGATGGTGCGCTGGGCGATGTCTTCCGCGGTTTCGCGGGAGATTTCGTGGGCCTGCTGAATGGCTTCAGACTGCAGGGTTTGCCAGAACTCGGTGTCGATGGTCTGCACATTGGTGATGTGGTCTTTCAGCTCGGCCAGGTGATCGGGGGTAAAGCCGGCGGTTTTCGAGAGTTCTTTCTTCAGGGCCGACAGTTCCCGGCCCAGGTTAATGTTTACCTCGGCGGCTACGTCGTCCCGCAGGTTGCGGGTGCGCTCGTCTACCATGGCAGACAGCGCGTTCAGGCGTTCTTCCAGCTCTGCTTCCTGCTTGCTCCGGGAGTCGTCCAGGGCCCGTTTCAAGTGGTCGTACTGTTCATCAAACAGGTCGCTCAGCAGTTCGTGCAGGCGGTTGTTGATGTGGGTTTTCACGGCGGAACGGGAAATCTGTTCGATCAGATTGCTGGTCAGCGGCACCACATCGGCGCCGGCGTGGCCGTTCAGGTTGATCTCGGATTTCGGCTCGACCTCGGCGGATTCCATCTCGGCTGGCGGCTCTGGCAGGGTGCCGTGCTCTACGTCGTTGGCCAGCTCCTGCAGGGCGAGCTCCAGGCGGTCGGTCTGGGGCGGCTTGGTGAGGATGCTGTAGATGCCGAAGTTCCTGGCTTCTTCCGTGAAATCGGAGGATTTCTTGGAGGTGCACATGATAATCGGAATGCCGGCGGTGTCCGGGTTGCCCTTGATGGCCTTGGTGGCCTCTACGCCGTTCATGCCGGGCATCAGATGATCCATGAAGATCACATCCGGGCGGCCGTTGTTTTTCAGGAAGTCCAGGGCTTCCTCGGCAGAGCTTGCCATGTTCACTTCCATGTCACGACTCTCGAGCAGTTTGCTGAGGGCAAACCGGGCTACCTTGGAGTCGTCCACAAGCAGAGCATTCTTGATTGGCATGTCACTTCCTCAACCTGTTACTGCTGACGCGTGGGTGCTGCGACCGGGTTTTTGATTACCAGCCTTCCAGTTGCGGGCACTGGGTGGCCCGATAGCTTTTTTCCCGATAACACACACCGGGTTCCGTTGAGCGGGCGGTAAATATTTCGCCGGCTGCGGTTGTCAGGCGAACCTGTCCGTAGGGTTCACCGTGGCGGAAAGTGGCTTCGATGGAGCTTCCGTTGGGGTTGCGCAGCAGCCCCTTGCCATGGAATTTTCCTTCCATGTATTGCCCATCGTACTTCTTCCCGTCTGCAAAAATTTCTGTGCCCTGGCCGTGGAATTCACCATTGGAGAATTCGCCTTCATAGGTGCGGCCATCGGGGTAGGTGAGTGCGCCCTGGCCGTGGAACTCGCCATTGCGGAAGCCGCCCACATAAAGCATACCGCCGGTGGTGGTCAGGGAGCCCTGTCCGTGCAGGTTGCCCTGGGCCCAGTTGCCGGTCAGGGTGTCGCCGTTGGCCCGGGCCAGGGTGCCCTTGCCATGGAATTCGTTGCGTTCGAAAAGGCCGTTGTAGCGGCTGCCATCCGGATACCAGGCGGTGCCTTCACCGTGGAACTTGCCATCGATAAAGTGGCCTTCGTAACGCAGGCCGGTATCGTCTTCGTAAGTGCCATCGCCGGTTTTAACGCCACCCAGCCACTGGCCATCACGGAATTCAACGCGGGTGAGTTCTTCCAGCTGGCCAACCAGGGTCATCTGCTGGCCGGCTTTCAGGGCCACCGAATTGGTCCAGGGCTGGTAGCCGGGCTTGGCAATGGTGACGTCGTAACGGCCTGGGTCCAGTTCCAGGTCCAGGCGGGTGGCGCCATAGTTGCGGCCGTTAATGGTGACCACATCGCCCACCACGTTGGAGCGCAGTACCAGCTTGCCGGTGGTGGCCGGTTCGGGCTCCGGTGCAGGTTTGGCGGCAGTTTCGGGTTCGGCCTTTGGTGCCGGCGTGGCAGCCGGGGCTGAGATTGCAACTACGGGCTCGGCCATGGCAAGCATTTCCGGCTCTTCGGGCATGGGTTCAACCGAGAAGGGTTCGGCAATCAGGGGCTGTTCGGGTTCCGGGGCCGGCTCGGGTTGAACCTGTGGGGCAGGCTCTGGTTCGGGCTCAGGCTGGGGTTCTGCATCGGCAAAGACCATTTCCGGGGTTTCGGCTGGCTCCGGGCCTGGCTCTGCACTGGCTTTGGTAATGGCGGCTTCCACCTGGGGCGCCTGGGCTACGGGCAGGGCAATGTCTTTGCGTACCGAGGCAAATCCGGCAGTAACCAGCAGCATTAGGGCAAGCGCGTTGATGAACAGCAGTGGTCTGAAATCGACCATGATGAAACCTCGTGATCCATACGTTCCGGATGCTTTTGTTATGGTTTCATCTTAACCACTGTGTGCAACGTTATGTAACAGAAACCGCCTGCAGTTGGTCAGAATGCTGGCCAAATCACACTTTGTCCGGAAGCGGGTCATGGTTAACCTGCTCCCACGCCTTCATGTACACATCGGCTTCATATTCATAGGGTGACCGGAACGGGGTCAGAACGAAGTCGAACACCAGGAAAAAGCTGCCGATGGACAGCCAGGCGATGGTCAGGGTGCTCAGGGTGGTGGCCTGTTGTTCCGGGTTGGAGGCAACGAACTCCTGCAGCATGGGGATCAGGCTGTTGGCCATCACCACCGGGTTAAAACTGGACAGTACAAAGGGCAGCCAGAAGGCGATCACCACGGGGAAGAAGCCGTAACACCACAGGGCGCGGCGTAGCAGGTAGAGGGCAACTTCCTTGCGAAACTGCTGTCTGAGTTCCGGTGTTTTGCGGATCTGCTCCAGGTACCGGCGGCGTTCGGCCCACCAGGCGGCTACTTCAGGAGAGTCTATGTGCTTCTGGGTGTGGTCTGTCATAAATCGGCAGGCTACCTTGTTGAGTCCGTTCCGTGCATCATATCCGATAGTACGTGTTACCCTGTAATTCTCCAATTGTTCAATACACAGGATCGTTTTAATGGCTGCAGCGACAGACAACGCAATCCATCCGGCTTTCGAGAAAATTCGCAGTCACCGGATTGGCACCCTTAACCTGGAGGTTGAGGAGTATCGCCACAAGAAAACCGGTGCCCGCCATCTTCACCTGGCGGCAGATAACGACGAGAACGTGTTTTTCGTGGCCCTGCGTACCTTCCCGATGGACTCCACCGGTGTTGCGCACATTCTCGAGCATACGGCACTGTGCGGCAGTGAGCGTTATCCCGTTCGCGACCCGTTTTTCATGATGATCCGGCGTTCCCTGAACACCTTTATGAACGCCTTTACCAGCAGCGACTGGACCGCCTACCCGTTCGCCAGCATGAACCGCAAGGACTTCGACAACCTGTTGTCGGTGTACCTGGATTCGGTGTTCTTCTCCAGGCTGGACCCGCTGGACTTTGCCCAGGAAGGCCATCGCCTGGAGTTCGACAAGCCGGACGACCCGTCCAGCGACCTGGTGTACCGGGGCGTGGTCTATAACGAAATGAAGGGGGCCATGAGTGCGCCCACTTCCCAGCTGTGGCAGAACCTGACCAGCCACCTGTTCCCGACCACCACCTACCACTACAACAGTGGCGGTGAGCCGGACCACATTGTAGACCTCAGCTACGATGACCTGGTGAAGTTCTACAAGCACCACTACCACCCGAGCAACGCGATTTTTGCCACCTACGGCAATATTCCCGCGCACGAGCACCACGAGAAGTTCGAAGAGCAGGCCCTGAAGCGGTTCGACAAGCTGGATATCGAGCTGCCGGTGCGGGACGAAAAGCGCATGTTCGCCCCTATGCGGGTAGAGCAGGGCTATGCGGTGAATGACGGCGAAGGCACCGAGAACAAAACCCACATTGTGATGGGCTGGTTGCTGGGCCACAGCTTTGACCTGCAGGAAAACCTTGAAGGCCAGCTGCTGTCTTCCGTCTTGCTGGAAAACAGTGCATCACCGCTGATGCGGGCACTGGAAACCACCGATCTGGGCCACGCGCCATCGCCCATGTGCGGGCTGGAAGATTCCAACCGGGAAATGACCTTTGTGTGCGGTATTGAAGGCAGTGAGCCGGAGCGCCGTGCCGGGCTGGAGCAGCTGGTGGAGTCCACCTTGCAGAAGGTGGTCGACGAAGGCATCAGCCAGGAGCGGCTGGAAGCCATTCTGCACCAGTTGGAACTGCATCAGCGGGAGATCGCCGGCGACAGCTTCCCCTATGGTTTGCAGCTGATCATGCACGCGATTTCACCCATGGTGCACGGCGGGGATCCGGTGGAGCTGCTGGACCTTGAGCCGGTACTGGCTACCCTGCGTGAAAAGATCAAAGACCCGGACTACGTGCCAGGCCTGATTCGTCGCAAACTGTTGGATAACCCGCACCGGGTAACCCTGACCCTGCGCCCGGACGAAAACCTGGAAAGCCAGCATCAGAAGGCGATCCGGGAAACCCTGGTCAGGCGCAAGGCCAGCCTGAGCGAAGAGGAAGTGCAGCAGATTGTCGAGCGGGCACAGGCGCTGGAAGAGCGCCAGCTGCGCAAAGACGACGATTCCATTCTGCCGAAGGTAGGGCTGGACGATGTGCCCCTGCAGATGCCGGAGCCAGTCGGCAGTTACGATGCTGAAATTGGCGCTACGGTGTATGCCCGCGGCACCAACGGCCTGGTGTACCAGCAGGTAGTCCTGCCACTTCCGGCCCTGAGCAAAGACGAACTGCTGCTGTTGCCTTACTACACCACCCTGATTTCCGAGCTGGGTTGTGGCGACCTGGATTACCTGCAGATGCAGGATCGTATTTCCGCGGAATCCGGCGGCATTGGCGCATCCTTTACCGCCAAGGGCCGGATTGATGATGTACAGGCTATGTCCGGCTACCTGATCTTCAGCGGCAAGGCACTGGCCCGCAACAGTGCGGCGCTGACCCGTCTGCTGAAAGATGTGTATACCGGTGTGCGGTTTGACGAGCACGATCGCATTCGCGAAATCGTGGCCCAGGCCCGTGCCCGCCGCGAACAGGCGGTCACCGGCAGTGGCCACGCACTGGCTATGGGTGCTGCCGCCCAGGGTCTGAGCGCCGGCGCCTGGCTGACGTTCCGGTTGGGTGGCCTGGAAGGGATTCGGGGCACCAAGGCCCTGGACAAGTCTTTGAAAGACGAACAGGCCCTGAAGGATTTCTGTGCCAGCCTGGCCGCGCTGCATGACAAGATTCGCAACCAGGGTCGCCAGTTCCTGCTGATTGGCGAAGATGGCCAGCTGGCGCCTATGCTGGACGAGCTGAAAGCTTGTTGGCAGAACGACAGCGGTGAAACCAGCGAAAGCTGGAGCATGGAGCCGGTGAACTACAACACCCGCGAAGCCTGGCTGACCTCTACCCAGGTGAACTTCTGCGCCAAGGCCTACAGCACTGTTGCCGTGGACCATCCGGATGCAGCAGCGCTGACGGTACTGGGTGGCTTCCTGCGTAACGGTTACCTGCACCGGGCTATTCGTGAGAAGGGCGGCGCCTACGGTGGTGGTTCCGGGCAGGACAGTGTGAACGGTGTGTTCCGGTTCTTCTCGTACCGCGATCCACGCCTGGCGGAAACCCTGGATGATTTCGATGCGGCGCTCGAATGGCTGCGCACCGAACAGCATGATCACCAATCCCTGGAAGAAGCTATTCTGGGCGTGATCGGCCAGCTTGACCGGCCCCGTTCTCCGGCCGGTGCGGCTCGCCATGCGTTCCATAATGGCTTGTTTGGCCGGTCACCGGAGCAGCGTGCCCGGTTCCGGGAGCGGGTGCTGGGCGTGACGATGGATGAGCTGCGCCGGGTGGCAGACACCTGGCTGAAGCCGGAAAACGCCAGCGTGGCGGTAGTCACCAGCCCGGACAACCGGGAAGTTGCCGAAGGGCTGGGGCTGGCTATCCAGGAGCTTTAACGGTGACGTTTCAACCCGGTGGTTACCATAATCCGGGTTGAAATCTCTTCCACCGAATAGGCCGTGGTGTTCAGGTAGGGGATGCGTTCCCGCTTGTACATCAGCTCGATTTCTTCGATTTCGTGCATGCACTGCTGGATGGACGAGTACCGGGAATTGGGCCGCCGTTCGTTACGGATGGTGGCCAGCCGCTCCGGGTCGATGGTCAGGCCGAACAGCTTTTCTTTGTGGGGCCGCAGGGCCGCCGGCATTTTCTGGTCGTCCAGGTCTTCTTCGGTGATCGGATAGTTGGCGGCCTTGATGCCGTACTGCAGGGCCAGGTACAGGCAGGTAGGCGTTTTGCCGCTGCGGGACGCGCCTACCAGGATCAGGTCTGCTTCGTCGTAGTGGCGGGTGCGGGCGCCGTCGTCGTTATCCAGTGCAAAGTTGACTGCATGGATGCGCCGCTCGTAGCTGCCTTCGTTGTTGATGGAGTGGGACTTGCCCACCGAGTAAGAGGACGACGAACTCAGTTCCTGCTCCAGCGGGCTCAGGAAGGTGCCGAAGATATCGATCATGAAGCCTTCGGCATCGCTGATAATCTCGCGGATGGTGCTGTTCACAATGGTGTCGAACACCAGGGGCCGTTCGCCATCCACTTCAGCGGCCTTGTTGATGCGGATGACCATCTCGCGGGCTTTGTCTTCGTCATCAATATAGGGCACGGTTACCCGTTCGAAATCGATTTTTTCAAACTGTGCCAACAGCGCGTGGCCCAGTGCTTCGGCGGTCAGCCCTGTGCCGTCCGAGATAAAAAAAGCCGTTCTTTTCATGATTTCTTTCCGTTCAGTTTTAGGCTAGTCCCTAGGTAATTCCCGCAGCTTACAGTATCATAGCCGCCATATTCGAGACTCCGCGCCACACAGACTCAAGGGAGACCACGCTTTGGAAGATTACATTATCTGGTTTGACCACCTGGGAATGTCCGATGTTGACCGTGTTGGAGGCAAGAACGCTTCCCTCGGTGAAATGATCAGTAATCTCGCCAATGCAGGTGTTACCGTTCCTGGCGGTTTTGCAACAACTGCACACGCCTACCGGGAATTCCTGGCCACCGATGGCCTGAAAGACCGCATTGATGAAGCCCTGGATGCCCTGGACGTTAACGATGTTAACGAACTGGCCCGGGTTGGCGCACAGATTCGCCAGTGGGTGATCGACACCCCGTTCCCCGACGTTCTTGATAATGCCCTGAAAGAAGCCTACGCGAAACTCCGGGATGGCAATGAGTCCATGGCGGTTGCTGTTCGTTCTTCTGCGACTGCGGAAGACCTGCCGGATGCATCTTTCGCTGGCCAGCAGGAAACCTTTCTGAACGTGGTTGGCCTGGAGCAGGTTCGTGTTTCTGTCAAAGAAGTATTTGCCTCCCTGTTCAACGACCGTGCGATTTCCTACCGGGTTCACCACGGCTTTGACCACAAGCTGGTGGCGCTGTCTGCCGGTATCCAGAAAATGGTGCGCAGTGAAACCGCTTCCAGCGGCGTCATGTTTACCCTGGACACTGAATCCGGTTTCCGTGACGTGGTGTTTATCACCTCTTCCTATGGCCTGGGCGAGACAGTGGTACAGGGCGCGGTAAACCCTGACGAATTCTATGTACACAAGCCGACCCTGGAAGCGGGCCGTCCGTCTGTGCTGCGCCGTAACCTGGGCAGCAAGGCCATCAAGATGGTTTACCATTCCGAGCCCGGCGAAGGTAAGTTTGTGGAGACCGTGAAGGTAGACCACGACGAGCGCAACAGCTTCTCCATCACCGACGCGGAAGTAGAAGAACTGGCCAAGCAAGCCATGATCATCGAAAAGCACTACCAGCGCCCGATGGACATCGAGTGGGCCAAAGACGGCGATGACGGCAAGATCTACATCGTTCAGGCCCGCCCTGAAACCGTCAAGAGCCGTGCGTCTGCCAACGTAATGGAGCGCTACCTGCTGAAAGAAACCGGCAAGGTGCTGGTAGAAGGCCGCAGTATCGGCCACAAGATCGGCAGTGGCCCGGTGAAGATTATCACCAGCATTAACGAGATGGACCGTGTGCAGCCCGGCGACGTGCTGGTAACAGACATGACCGACCCGGACTGGGAGCCGGTCATGAAGCGTGCGTCTGCCATTGTGACAGACCGTGGCGGCCGTACCTGCCACGCGGCGATCATTGCCCGTGAGCTGGGTATCCCGGCGGTAGTCGGCTGTGGTGATGCCACCGAGCTGCTGAACGATGGCCAGGAAGTGACTGTGTCCTGCGCCGAAGGCGACACCGGCATGATCTACGAGGGTGCGCTGGACTTCGAACTGCGTGAGAACACCGTCGATTCCATGCCCAACATTCCGTTCAAGATCATGATGAACGTGGGCAACCCGGACCGTGCCTTTGATTTCCAGGCGCTGCCGAACGAAGGTGTGGGCCTGGCCCGCCTCGAGTTCATCATCAACCGGATGATCGGCGTGCACCCGAAAGCACTGCTGAACTACGACAACCTGCCGCGGGATATCAAGCAGACCGTAGACAAGCGCATTGCCGGCTACACCTCGCCGGTGGACTTCTACGTGGACAAGCTGGTTGAGGGTATTTCCACCCTGGCCGCAGCCTTTGCGCCCAAGAAGGTGATTGTTCGCCTGTCTGACTTCAAATCCAACGAGTACGCCAACCTGATTGGCGGTACTTTGTACGAGCCGGACGAAGAGAACCCGATGCTGGGCTTCCGTGGTGCGTCCCGCTATATTTCCGAAACCTTCCGTGACTGTTTCGAGCTGGAATGCCGTGCCCTGAAAAAGGTGCGCAACGAGATGGGCCTCACCAACGTGGAAGTGATGGTTCCGTTTGTGCGCACGGTAGGCGAAGCCGAGCAGGTGGTGAACCTGCTGGCCGAGAACGGCCTGAAGCGCGGCGAGAACGGCCTGCGGGTGATCATGATGTGCGAGCTGCCGGCCAACGCTCTGCTGGCGGATCAGTTCCTGGAGCACTTCGATGGCTTCTCTATCGGTTCCAACGACCTGACCCAGCTGACCCTGGGCCTGGACCGGGATTCCGGCATCATTGCCCACCTGTTCGATGAGCGGAACGATGCGGTGAAGATCCTCCTGTCCAACGCTATCCAGGCCTGCAAGAAAGCCGGCAAGTACATCGGCATCTGTGGTCAGGGCCCGTCGGATCATCCGGACCTGGCCAAGTGGCTGATGGACGAGGGTATCGATACGGTATCCCTGAACCCGGATTCTGTACTGGATACCTGGTTCTTCCTGGCCGACGAAAAGATTGACTGATTACGAACCTTCGGAAAAAGGAGAGTAGCAAGGTGAGCAATATTATTACGCCGGATCTGTGCGACGAGTTTCCGGAAGTACAGGTGGTGGAAGCCGGCTTCAACAACTACGGTGGTGTTCGCCAGTTTGGCGGCGAAATCGTAACGGTTAAGTGCTTCGAAGATAACTCCATCGTAAAAGAGCAGGTTGGCCTGCCGGGCAACGGCCGGGTGATGGTGGTTGACGGTGGCGGCTCAAAGCGGAATGCGCTGCTGGGCGATATGCTGGCCGAGAAAGCCGCTGAGAACGGCTGGGCCGGGCTGGTTATCTATGGCTGCATCCGCGATGTAGACGAGATCGGCAAGACCCATCTGGGTGTTCAGGCGCTGGGTACCATTCCGCGCAAGACCGAGAAGCGTGGCATTGGTGACCTGAACATTCCGGTGACCTTCCACGGGGTGACGTTCCACCCGGGGCAGTATGTCTATGCCGATAACAACGGCATCATTGTTTCCGAGAAGCCCCTGGTGTAATTCCGGGGCAGGAAGCAGAAACAAAAACGGCGGCCAGGTGGGCCGCCGTTTTTGTTTGCAGGACTGGAACTTGAAGGGCCGGTGATCAGGCCCAGTTGTCGGTCTTGCGGGTAGGCTTAAGCATAGGCACCAGAAGCGCCAGCAACACGCCGGCAAACACCAGGCCTGCGCCCAGCAGCATGAAGTCGGATTCTTTACCGGCTTCCAAGCGCTCGTTTTCGGCGGTCAGTACTTCCAGGTCGTTACGCAGTTTCTGGTTGTCTTCCAGAAGCTCCCGGTTGCGGCGCTCCAGGTTGATGGAGTCGGCGGCGATGTTCTTGATGCGCTCCAGTTCTGTCTGCAGTTGCCGGGACCGGCTGGACAGGTTGCTTTCGGCACTCTCCAGTTCGTCGCGCTCGGAGGTAACGGCATTGAGCTGCTCCCGGGCCTGGGCCAGTTCTGTCCGGGCGGTTTCAAGGTCACGGGTTGCCTGTTGCAGGCGGTCTTCTGCGATGGGCTGGTTGCTCAGATACTGGCTGGCAACCCAGCCTTCGTTACCCTTGGAGGTGCGTACCCGGGTGTAGCCGTCTCCGGTTTCGAGCACTTCCATGCGGGTGCCGCTGACTGCGTTCTCGATAATGCGGAACTGGGAGCCGGCGCCGGTGCGGACAGGCAGGTAAACTTTGTCGTCTACCCAAACCGTTCGGGCCTGGGCCACGGCAACCGAGCTGATGATAAGCAGTAAGCTGAGAAATAAACGAAACGGTGTCACGGGCGGGTTTCCCTGAGTTTGACGGTTGTTGCTTTAGTTTGCCTGAAAATCAAGGCGCCAATTTTGTCACAGGATGGCCGTGGTTCAAAAGCGCCCGAGGGTTACAATCCGCTCATGCTGCTCAGGGCAGGGCGACCTTGTAGGGCTTCACTTTCACTTCCTTGTAAACACCAGCATCCACATACGGGTCGGCATCGGCCCAGGCCTGTGCCTGCTCAAGGGATTCAAACTCGGCAATTACCAGGCTGCCGGTAAAGCCGGAATCGCCCGGTTCCGGTGAGTCGATGGCCGGGTGCGGGCCGGCAACCAGCAGGCGGCCCTGGTTTTTGAGGTCTTCAAGCCGGGCCAGGTGGGCCGGGCGCGCCTGTTTGCGCAGGGTCAGGCTGTCCGGGATGTCTTCACTGATAATGGCGTAATACATAGGTGCTCCGGTTATCGTGGGCCGGGGTAACGGCCCGCAGGCCAAGGCTGATACACTGTGGCCACGTTTTATGACAGGAATGCCCGTGACTATACCCCAACACCAGAATCCATGCATCGACCTGCATTGCCACAGCACCGCGTCGGATGGCGCATTGGCTCCCGAGGAGCTGGTTCAGCGCGCGGCAGAACAGGGCGTTACCCACCTGGCCCTGACTGACCACGATACGATCAACGGCCTGGAGCCGGCGCGACAGGCGGCTGCAGGGCACGGGATGACACTGGTTAACGGCACTGAGCTGTCCTGCGTATGGCGCAGCCAGGCTATTCATATCGTCGGGCTGGATTTTGATCACTTGGATGCCGATTTCCTGGCAGCGCTGGCGCGCCAGCATGACAACCGCTGGCAGCGTGCCCGGTTGATCGCCGACAAGCTGTCCAAGCTGAAAGTGGATGGATTACTGGAAAAGGCCACCGCCCATGCCGGTGGGGATGTTCCGGGCCGCCCCCACTTTGCCCGGGTGCTGATTGATGAGGGTGTGGTCTCCCGAATGGATGCCGCCTTCAAGCGCTATCTGGGTACCGGCAAGCCGGGTGATGTGAAAGCCTGCTGGCCGGAACTGGACGAGGTGGTTGGCTGGATTGAGCGGGCCGGGGGGATCTCTGTGCTGGCGCATCCCCGCAAGTACAAGCTGACCGCGACCAAGTTGCGAGAGCTGACGGCGGATTTCCGAAGAGCCGGGGGGCGAGGTATCGAGGTGTCTGTTTCCGGGCAGTCCAGTGGTGATCTGGGCTTTGTGGCGGAACTGGCCAGGCGGGAGAAGCTGCTGGCATCGCAGGGCAGTGATTTCCACTTTCCCGGTGCGCCCTGGTGCGAGCTGGGCAAGATAACAAAAATGCCAGAGGGGCTGGAGCCCGTCTGGCATCATTTCAAGCAGCCGGTCAGCGCCGGGGTTTAATCCGGCGCGTGGAACAGCAGGTACAAGTCGGTCAGTGAATCCGGGATGGCTTCTGCCATCCGGCTGGCCAGTTTCTCGTCGTTGCGGACTTTCTGGAAGTCTTCATCGTCGAACAGGCCAGACAGTGTCAGCATGGGCACCATCAGGTCTGCCACTTCTTCTTCATCGGCGGCTTCGAGCCATTCTTCCTCGTGATCCAGGAAGGTGTCTACGAACCCTGCGCACCAGTTTTCCAGTGCGTTCATGGGGTCGCCGTCTTCCGGCTCCGGGAGTTCCAGCGACTGGCCCATATCCAGCAGGTGGGCCATTTCCCTGGAGAGTTCGTTCACGCAGTGAGCGAAGATCTCGGGTACCCCGCCATCGGGCAGGTTATCTGCGCCGGTGGCAAGGCGGAAGATATCTTCCGCCCCGAGGCTGACCGGGCCAACGACGCTGGCGCATACCACCCCGTGCAGTCCGAAGAAGTCCAGGGCGTCGTCGCCCCAGGGCTCGGCGAAGAGGATGTCTTCCAGCGCTTCGATGTCCGAATTGGTCAGCATAATCAATTACCCCCCGGCCTGCTTTTCAGCTTCGGCCTTTTTAGCTTCTTCGGCCGCTCGCTGACGCTTGCGGACCTCTCTTGGATCATTGTAAGCGCGGCCTGGAGTTACCGGTACGTCTTCCGGCTTGGCCTGGGCTTCGGGAGCTGGCTCTTCGGCCTTCTCGGCCTTTGCTTCCGGCTTTTCTTCAGCCTTCACTTCAGGCTTGGACTCCGGCTTGGCTTCAGCCTTAGGCTCGGTTTTCGCTTCAGGAGCCTTGGCAGGCTCAGCCGCTTCGGCCGGCTTGCTGGTGGCTTCCGGAGCTGTCTCTGCCTTGTCGGCTTGTTCCGGCTTGTCAGCGTTATCCGCCTTTTCTGCCTTTTCTGCCTTCTCTGCAGCCTTGGGCTTGCGCGGGCGGCCGCCGGAGCGGGGTTTGCGGGCCGGCTTGTCTTCGCTGGCTTGAGGCTTTTCCTCGGCCTTGGCTTCGGTGCTTTCAGTCTGCTCAGCTTTCGCCTCAGCCTTTTCCGCTTCTGGCTTGGTCTCTTCAGCCTTGGGCTCTGCAGGCTTGGTTTCTTCAGCCGCCGGAGCCTTCTCGGGCTGCTTGGCAACCTCTTGCTTCACCTCGGCCTTGGCTACCTCAGCTTTTTTCACCTCGGCAGTATCCTGCTCGACGGCTTTTTCCGGCTGGGTGTCTTTCTGGTGCTTTTCGCTACGCTCGGCTTTACGCTCAGCCGGAGTAGACACCGGAGCCTCGGCCGGAGAACCGTCCCGGTTACGCTGACGACGCGGCTTGCGGCGCTTGTCATCGGCTACCGGCTTGTCGCTGGCCTGCTGGGGCTGCTGGCTGTCAGCCTGGTCGCGGGTTTCCTTCTGGTCTTTCTGGTCCTTCGGATCCCGCTGCGGACGGTTACGGTTCTGGCTGCGGTTCTGGGAATCCCGGCGGTTATCGCGACGGTTGTCGTTTCCGCGGTTATCCGCGCCTTTGTTGTCGGCAGACTTGTCCTGCTGACCCTGGCGACTGCCGCTACTACGGGACTGGTCGTCGCTGCGGTTGTTGCGGTTACGGCTGCGGTTGTCGTCGCTGCGGTTCTGGGAACCGCCCTGGCGGCGATCGTTGCCGTTGCGGTTACTGCTGCCACCGCCACTGCGCTGATCATCACGGGCTACGCGGGTTTTCCGGCGATCCTGGCGGGCCTGGGGCCGACGGTCGTCAGTCCGCTCGCGGGTGGTGCTGCGCTGGTTGGTGGTGCCTTCGCTTTCCGGCTGGTCGCCGCGGAAGAAGCAGGCAATCTTCTTGCCCAGTTTGCGGAACAGGCCTTCTTCCTGCTCGCGGGCTTCCTGGCTGGCTGGCGCCGCTGCCGGAGTGGGCGCAGGAGCCGCCGGGCGAATGGCTTTTACAGCGGCCTGTTCGCGTACCGGCTTTTCGGTGCCGGGCATTTCAACGACGGTTTCTTCTTCGCGCTCGTTGTACTGCTGGGCAACCTGGTGGCTGGAAACGTGTTCCGGGGTGGCTTCATCCTGGCGCAGGCGGATGATTTCGAAGTGCGGGGTTTCCATGTTGGGCACCGGGGCAACCACAACAGAGACTCCCTGGCGGGCTTCGATATCGGCCAGCTGCTTGCGCTTCTCGTTCAGCAGGAAGGTGGCCACAGAGACCGGCACCATGGCGCGGACTTCGGCGGTTTTTTCCTTGGAAGACTCTTCGTAGATCAGGCGCATGATGCTCAGGGCCAGGGATTCGATACCCCGGATGGTGCCCTGGCCTTCACAGCGCGGGCACACTTCACTGCGGGTTTCACCCAGAGACGGGCGCAGGCGCTGCCGTGACATTTCCAGCAGGCCGAAGCGGGAGATCTTGCCAACCTGAACGCGGGCCCGGTCGATTTCCAGGGCTTCGCGCATTTTGTGCTCGACTTCACGCTGGTGCTTGGCCGGGGTCATGTCGATGAAGTCGATCACGATCAGGCCGCCCATGTCGCGCAGGCGCAACTGGCGAGCGATCTCTTCGGCCGCTTCCAGGTTGGTCTGCAGGGCAGTCTCCTCGATATCGTGGCCCTTGGTGGCCCGGGAGGAGTTGATGTCGATGGATACCAGCGCTTCGGTCGGATCGATCACGATGGAACCGCCGGACGGCAGTTTTACTTCGCGCTGGAATGCGGTCTCAATCTGGCCTTCGATCTGGTAACGGCTGAACAGGGGGATTTCATCCTTGTACAGCTTGATCTTGTTTTCGAAGGTGGGCATGACGGCGCGAACGAAGCTCAGGACGTCTTCGTAAACGCTTTCTGCGTCGATCAGGACTTCGCCGATGTCCTGGCGGAGGTAGTCGCGCACGGCGCGGATGATCACGTTGCTTTCCTGGTGAATCAGGAACGGAGCCTTGCGCTCACCGGCCGCCTGGGTAATGGCTTCCCAGAACTGCACCAGGTAGTCGAGGTCCCACTGGAGCTCTTCGGTGGTACGGCCGATGCCGGCAGTACGCACAATGATGCCCATAGACTTGGGCACCTGGACGCCGTTCATGGCTTCTTTCAGCTGGGCCCGCTCTTCACCTTCGATACGGCGGGAAATGCCGCCGGCACGGGGGTTGTTCGGCATCAGCACCAGGTAGCGGCCGGCCAGGGAGATGAAAGTGGTCAGGGCTGCGCCCTTGTTGCCACGCTCTTCTTTATCTACCTGTACGATGACTTCCTGGCCTTCGGAGACCACATCTTTGATGTTGATCTTGCCTTCGATCTGGCCCGGGGACTTCTTGAAGTATTCCTTGGAGATTTCCTTCAGGGGAAGGAAGCCGTGGCGGTCGGCGCCGAAGTCGACAAAGGCAGCTTCCAGGCTGGGCTCTACGCGGGTGATGCGGCCTTTGTAAATGTTGGATTTTTTCTGTTCGCGGGTGCTGGATTCGATATCCAGGTCAAACAGCCGTTGGCCGTCTACAAGCGCTACGCGCAACTCCTCGGGGTGAGTTGCATTGATCAGCATTCTTTTCATGGAAAGAAAGGGTTCCTGTCGTTTGTTAGTGACAGAAAACCGGAGGGTTCGCATCAGCGAAGCAGGATGTGCGTGCCGCAGGCCCTGTTACAGCAGGGAGGGGCCGGCGGCCAGACGGATCATACCCTTATGGGGTGAGATCCTGTAAGTCTGAGACCACCGCCTGTGATTCGCCTGCCTGTGGGCAGGGAGAGTTCGTTCAGGTTGAGTGTCTGTTGACGCATAATATCCGTTTTCAGGTTCACACAAACTCCTGGGTCTCACGTCGTATTGGTTTGCAGACGGCCCGGGTTCGCGTGGCAATGATTCTTCGCGATGTCGCCCGACGGTTTTCCGTTCGGTTGTTTCGGCTCCCGGTCAGGTGCAGCCTCTCTGGGTCTGGCCTGTGAGTCCGGAAGTTTGTCTCCCGCCGTGCCCGGTAATGATTGGGCTTGCGGCGTTCAATCTCTTAATCAGTGTCGGTATACTGCTGCCGCTCCGGCTTCTGACCAGAGTTCGTCAGGCCGTAGACAAACGGCAGAGCACGCCGGAATATAACAGTAAAGGGCTGGTCATTCAATCCTGCATTCATCCACCGCAAAAGGTTTCCCATGGCGCGTAATTCTGGTTCCCGTAACAAGCCGTCCAGGGCTGGCAAGCCGGGTCGGCCGGGCTCTTCCCTGGCAGGGCAGGGCAGGGCTGCGGCACCTGCGCCGGCTGCCGCGCCGGCAGAGCGCACGGTGCAGAAGGGGGTGCAATGGATCAGCGTAGATGAGGATATGGCCGGCCAGCGGGTGGATAACTTTCTGATGGCCCGCTTGCGGGGTGTGCCCAAAAGCACGGTGTACCGGATTGTCCGCAAGGGCGAGGTGCGGGTTAATAAAGGGCGCGTGAAGCCGGATACCCGCCTTCAGGCCGGTGATGTGGTGCGTATTCCGCCCATGGTGCAGCAGGCCAAGGCCGAGCAGCCAAAGCCCGGTGACCGGGTGCAGGGCGTCATGGAAGCAGCCGTGGTGTTCGAAAACGATGATATGCTGGTGGTGAACAAACCTTCCGGTATTGCCGTGCATGGCGGCAGCGGTTTGAGCTTCGGGCTGATCGAAGTGCTTCGTTCTTCCCGGCCACAGGCGAAGTTCCTGGAGCTGGTGCACCGGCTTGACCGTGATACTTCCGGGCTGGTGATGGTGGCCAAGAAGCGATCGGCCCTGCGTTTTCTGCAGGATGAACTGCGGCACAAGCGGATACGTAAACACTATCATGCGCTGGTGGCGGGCACCTGGCCGGAAAAGCTGGCGCGGGTGGCCGAGCCGCTGTTGCGTTACGAGATGCCTAACGGCGAGCGCCGGGTGAAGGTGAGTGGCGAGGGCAAGGAATCGCTTACGCTGTATCGGTGTTTGCAGCGGTATGAGGGTTATTCGCTGGTTGAGGCTTCGCCGGTTACCGGTCGTACCCACCAGATCCGGGTGCATTGTGCCTGGGCGGGCCACCCGATTGCCGGAGACGACAAGTATATGGATGACGCCAGCCTGAAGGCGTTTCGTGCCGTGGGCGGTGAGCGGTTGATGCTGCACGCCCGGGCGCTGGAGTTCACATTGCCCGGTTCAGGTGAGGCAATGCGGCTGGAAGCTCCGTATGATACCCCTTTCGGCAAGCTGGTTGATGCGCTTGCCCGTCGCAGTAAAGGTAAGTTCTGATGAATGTAAAAGTAGTGATTTTTGACTGGGACGGAACCCTGATTGATTCCGTAGACCACATTGCTGACAGTCTGCACCAGGCTGCCACTGAGCTTGGGTATCCGGAACTGGAGCGTGAGGCCTACCGGGATATCATCGGCCTGGGCATGATCGAGGCTCTGGAAAAGCTGTATCCGGGGCTGACCCGCGACGAAATGCAGCGCATCCGCGATGGTTACGCAGGGTATTTCTTCCAGAAGGTGACCACCCCGCAGAACGTATTTGACGGTATGGCCGACGTGGTTACCGATATCCGGCGTTCCGGGCGCGGCTGCTCTGTGGCGACCGGCAAAAGCCGGCGCGGCCTGGCGAGGGCCCTGACCTCCAGTGGCTTGGGCCCGCACTTCGATATCACCCGGTGTGCGGACGAAACCCGTTCCAAGCCGGATCCGCTGATGCTGGAGGAGATCCTGGCTTTCTACGGCTATGAGCCGGAAGAGGCGGTGATGATTGGTGATACCCGCTACGACCTGGATATGGCCCGGCGTATTGGTATGCCGTCCATTGGCGTTGAGTGGGGTGTGCACCAGCGGGATGTGCTGCAGGAATACGACCCCCACGCGGTCGTCACGTCGGTAGACGAATTGCGTCGGGTTCTGGGGCTTTAATGGTTTTGTTACCGCATTGATCGGTTAAGGGATAGCGGATGAGCGAGTGGGATTCGGACAAGCAGCCCGGCTGGGGCGATGAGCCGGCGCAACCTGAAGAAAAGGGGCAGGGTGCGTCTTCCGGTAAGAAAGGCTGGTTTGGCAAGAAGCAACCGGCTATGCCGCCGGAGTCTGGCCGGGACTGGCGGCTGATCGAGAAGCTGGTGATGTCGTTGCAGGCAGAGCAGCGACGCAGCCGGCGCTGGGGTATCTTTTTCAAGTTTCTGACCTTCGGTTACCTGTTCGCGTTGCTGTTCCTGATCCGGTCTCCTATCGGTGATGGCATGGCGGGTGCCACCGGTGCCCACACGGCATTGGTAGAAGTGAATGGCACCATTGCGGCGGATGAGCTGGCCAGTGCCGACAACCTGGTGGGTGCGCTGCGCTCGGCTTTCGAGGCCGAGAGCTCCAGGGCGGTTGTGCTGCGCATCAACAGCCCGGGTGGTAGCCCGGTACAGTCCGGATATGTCTATGACGAGATCAAGCGCCTGCGGGAAGAGTACCCGGATAAAAAGCTGTATGCGGTGATTTCCGATATTGGGGCTTCCGGTGCCTATTACATTGCTGCGGCGGCTGATGAAATCTACGCCAACCGGGCAAGCCTGGTGGGTTCTATCGGCGTGGTTGCCGGTGGTTTCGGTTTTACCGGGCTGATGGAGAAGCTGGGTGTCGATCGGCGGCTGTATACCGCTGGCGAAAACAAGGCGTTCCTCGATCCGTTCTCACCCGAGCGTGAAGGCGAGGTTGCCTTCTGGCAGAGCGTGCTTGAAAACACCCACAAGCAGTTCGTGGAAGCCGTTAAGGCTGGCCGGGGTGACCGCCTGGCCGAAAACGAAGAATTGTTCTCCGGCCTGGTGTGGAGCGGCGAGCAGGCGCTGGAGCTTGGCTTGATTGACGGGCTGGGTAGCACCTCCTGGGTGGCTCGCCAGCTGGTGGGCGAAGAAAAACTGGTTGATTACAGCCGCAACCGTTCGCCGTTCCAGGAACTGGTGGACCAGCTTGGTGTTGCGGTGGGTGAGGGTGTAGCCAGTCGCATGCTGGAGTCCCGCCTGGAGATTCGGTGAGCCAGGCTTTTCGGGTGAAGCAGCCCTGACCCGGTTTGATCAGGGCTGCAGCAGCGGATTAACGCCCAGTTCCCTGAGCAGGTCGATCAGCGCGATCAGCGGCAGGCCGATCAGGCTGTTCGGGTCTCGCCCTTCCATGCTTCGGAACAGGGCAATGCCGAGCCCTTCCATCTTGAAGCTGCCGGCGCAGTCGTAGGGCTGTTCCTTATTCAGGTAGTTTTCGATTTCTTCAGCTGTCAGTTCCCGGAAGTGGACCTCGAAAGGTTCGCACCGGGTTTTCAGGGTGCCGGTACGGGTGTCCAGTACCGCAAGCCCGGTCAGGAATCTCACGCTGTTGCCGCTGCTGAGGCCTAGTTGTTCCCGGGCCTTCCGGTGGCTGCCGGGTTTGTTCAGTAAGGTGCCGTCCGGTAGTGTGGCCACCTGGTCGGAGCCGATGATGATTGTGTCCGGGTAGTGTTCTGCCAGGGCCCGGGCCTTGCCGGTGGCCAACCGGAGCGCGAGTTGTTCGGCGGATTCGCCGGGAGCCGGCGTTTCATCAATGTCCGGGCTCGCACTGTTAAAGGGTAGCCCCAGCCTTGCCAGTAGCTCTTTGCGGTAAGGGGAGGATGAGGCGAGCAGCAGGGGCGGTTGGTTCATGAATGCCTTCTGGTTCCGGTGTATGGTGCGGTGATTCAGGCGGAAACGCCGGAGGTTATCGTAAAATACCCCTACTTAAACGGGAAGGGGTGGGTTAAAAGCGATTAAGTCTTTGACAGCAGGCGGTCTCGCCCCTAAAATTGCGCGCCTATGTCTGAAGCACCGAATGCTCAACTGCCAAAATCCGTAGACCCTAACCGGCTGGCGGAACAGAACACGACCCTGGAGGGAGTTATTCCGCTCGCGGGGCTTGTTCGTTTCTCCGAAGCGGTTCCGGGGTTGCCGGAATGCAGCGAGTGCCACGTTAAGCTTTCCTTTTATATGGATAGCGAACGTCGCCGGTTGGTGTCGGGTGAAGTATCCGCACCGGTGATACTGGAATGCCAGCGTTGCATGAATAACATGCAGACAACGCTGGAATCCCGTTTTGATTTGGGGCTTGTGCTCAACGATGAGCAGGCTCAGAGGTTGCCCAAGGCGTTGGAACCCTTCCCGATGGAAGACTACAACGCAGATTTGTGGGCCATGGTGGAAGATGAACTGTTGCTGGTTCTGCCGCCGTTCCCCCTGCATGAACGCCAGGATTGCCCGGCGAGCAAGGAACTGGAAGCACTGGAACCACAGCAGGCCACCGAGAAGCCCGAGGCAAAGAAACGCGAGGATAACCCGTTCAGTGTTCTGGCGGGCCTCAAGAACACCAAGCACTAACGTTTTCGTAATCAGGTCAGGAGCATAATCATGGCTGTACAGCAAAATCGCAAGACCCGTTCCAAGCGCGGCATGCGCCGTTCACACGATGCCCTGAGCACTGCTGCTCTGAGCACCGACGCAACTACTGGTGAAGTACATCGTCGTCACCACGTATCTCCGGACGGTTTCTACCGCGGCAAGCAGGTTGTTGAAGCTCGCGACGAGTAAGATCGTCGGGAAACTCTTCTGACCTGTGTCGCATGGACCCGTGGTGAGTAAACCAGTCACCATAGCCATTGATGCCATGAGCGGTGATCGTGGCGCTTCAGTGGTGGTCCATGCAGCGCTGGAAGCAGTGCGCGAAAATGAGGCCTTGAGTCTCGTTCTGGTAGGTATCCGGAGCGAGCTCGAGGCCTTGTTGCGTGATGGGCATGCCAGAATCCGCATTGTTGAAGCGGCGGATGTAGTGCGCATGAACGAGCGCCCTTCCCATGCGCTGCGACACAAGAAAAACTCCTCTATGGCCATTGCGCTCTCCCTGGTGCGCGACGGCGAAGCCCAGGGCTGTGTCAGTGCCGGAAATACCGGTGCGTTGATGGCTTTCGGGCGATCTATTATCCGCATGTATCCCGGCATTGAGCGGCCGGCCATTGCCAAGCTGGTTCCCTCGTTGCGGGGCCGCTGCCACGTGCTCGACCTTGGCGCCAACGTGGATTCCAGCGCCGAAAACCTCTACCAGTACGCCTTGATGGGGTCGCTGATGGCCACCGCCATCTGTAGCCTGGCCGAACCTCGCGTGGCCCTGCTGAACGTGGGTGAGGAAGAGATCAAGGGCAACGAACAGGTTCGCCTGGCCTCCCATATGCTTGCCCAGTGCGACACTCTGAACTACATAGGGTATGTCGAGGGCAACGACCTTTTCCGTGATGTGGCCGATGTTGTAGTGTGTGACGGCTTTGTAGGCAATATTGCCCTGAAGACCGGTGAAGGTGTTGCGGGGTTGTTGATTGAGCTGCTGGAGCAGGCGTTTACCCGTTCGCTCTGGGGCCGCTTTGTGGGGCTCCTGGCCAAGCCGATTATCGGCCGGCTGTTGCAGCTGATGGACCCTTCACGGCATAACGGTGCCAGTTTGCTGGGGCTTCAGGGAGTCGTTATCAAGAGCCACGGCAACGCCAACGAGCGTGCGATGCTGGCGGCAATCCGGCAGGCAGTTCGCGAAGTGGAGCTGGAAGTGCCCCGTCGCATCAACGAACGGCTCGATGACCTGATTTTATAGGTCGCCAACGGCTGCTGAGACTAAAGTCTGCCCGCATTTGCGCCCTTATTCGCGGATAATTGGCCTGAGTTGTACTATTGGCTAATCTCCACCCACCCTTCAATGACGATAAGATTCCGCCCATGAAATCAGCGTTTATTTTCCCCGGACAAGGCTCCCAGTCGGTAGGCATGCTTTCTGCTGCTGCCGAGGCGTGGCCTATGATCAGTGAAACCTTTGATGAAGCGTCTAATGTTCTGGGCTATGACTTGTGGCACCTGTGCCAGCATGGGCCGGCTGAAGAGCTGAATCAGACCATGGTAACCCAGCCTGCGTTGCTGACCGCCAGTGTCGCCTTGTGGCGCCAGTGGTGCGTGTCTGAAGGTCCGCGCCCTGACTTCGTGGCTGGCCACAGCCTGGGTGAGTACAGCGCTCTGGTGGCTGCTGAGAGCCTGGACTTCATTGAAGCTGTTAAGCTTGTTCAACTGCGCGGCGAGCTGATGCAGGATGCCGTGCCTGCCGGTGAAGGCAAGATGGCAGCTATCCTTGGCCTGGAGGACGCCGATGTGGTTGCGGCCTGTGAAGAAGCCGCCCAGGGCGACGTGGTTGCAGCAGTGAACTTCAACGCACCCGGCCAGGTGGTGATTGCCGGTTCCGCTGCGGCGGTAGAGCGCGCAATTGAGGTTTGCAAGGCAAAGGGTGCCCGCAAGGCCATGCCGCTGCCGGTCAGCGTGCCTTCCCACTGCTCCCTGATGAAAGGCGCTGCCGAGCAGCTGGCTGAAGCACTGGAAGATGTCCGCTTTAACGATGCTGTCATTCCGGTGGTTCAGAATGTGAATGCAGCCGTGGTTAAAGATGCCGATACGCTCAAGGCAAACCTCCTGAAGCAGTTGTATTCTCCGGTGCTTTGGACAGACTCTGTGCGGGCGTTGGTTGCCGAGGGCGTTAACGTGTCGGTTGAGTGTGGTGCCGGCAAGGTTCTGGCCGGGCTGGCCAAGCGCATTGACCGCCAGTTGGCGGTGAACAGCATCGAAGATCCCGATTCTCTGGCAGCCGCCCTGAAGGCGTTTGGCCAGTCCTGATAAACGGAGTTGTTTATGTCTTTGGAAGGCAAAGTTGCACTGGTAACCGGTGCTACCCGGGGGATTGGCAAGGCCATTGCCCATGAGCTGGCCCGGCAGGGTGCGGAAGTTGTGGGCACGGCTACCAGTGCTGAAGGTGCTGAATCCATTACCGAAGGCCTGAAGTCTGCTGGCTTCAAGGGCTACGGTATTGTGATGAACGTAGCCGATGCCGACAGCATCGAGGCGGGCCTTAAGCAGCTGACCGAACAGTCTGGTGCTCCGCAGATCCTGGTCAACAATGCGGGTATCACCCGTGATAACCTGTTGATGCGCTTGAAAGACGACGACTGGACGTCTGTGCTGGAAACCAACCTTTCCAGTGTTTACCGTACCAGCAAGGCCGTTTTGCGTGGTATGGCCAAGGCCCGCTGGGGCCGGATTATCAATATCAGTTCCGTGGTTGCCGGTATGGGCAACCCGGGGCAGGGCAATTATTGCGCTGCCAAGGCCGGGGTTGAGGGCTTCACCCGCAGCCTGGCCAAAGAAATGTCTAACCGTGGCATTACCGCTAACTGTGTAGCGCCCGGTTTTATTGACACCGATATGACCAAAAAACTGGACGACAAGCAGCGTGACGCTATGCTGGAAATTATTCCGGCAGGGCGTTTGGGCGAGCCGGAAGAAGTAGCTTCTGTGGTGGCTTTCCTGGCCTCTGAGGGCGCAGCTTACGTTACCGGAGAAACCATTCATGTGAATGGCGGCATGTACATGGGTTAAGCCCGTTTCGGGCTGTAGTGCAACCCCTTGTCGCACAACATGTTTAACTGAATCCCTGCTTGTTTGCAGGTAGGGTTTAAACTAAACTGGCAGCCATTGAGTTGCTTGGTTGACACTAAAGTGAGGACATTATGAGTACAGTTGAAGAGCGCGTGAAGAAGATTGTTTGTGAGCAGCTGGGCGTTAAAGAGTCCGAAGTTCAGAACACATCTTCTTTTGTAGAGGATCTTGGCGCTGACTCACTGGACACTGTTGAGCTGGTTATGGCCCTGGAAGAGGAATTCGAAACTGAAATTCCTGATGAAGAGGCTGAGAAGCTGGGCTCCGTTCAGGACGCAATCGACTATATTGTCGCGCATACCTGATACTCAGTAGATCAGATAGCCAGGCTAAAAGCCGTCCTTTAGGCTTCTTGAAGGACGGCTTTTTTATTGGCTGAATATCAGCATTTCGGTTAAAAACGACACGGAATATTCAGGTGAGTGGGGTTATGAGCAAGCGACGGGTTGTCATTACAGGCATGGGGATGTTGTCCCCGGTAGGGAACGATGTCAGTACCTCCTGGAACGCAGTGTGTGCCGGGCGCAGTGGCATTGGCCAGATCGACCGGTTCGATGCCAGTGAATACGGCACGCGTATCGGCGGGGCGGTGAAGGACCTGGATATCGAACCCTGGCTGTCTTCCAAAGAAGCCCGCAAGCTTGACGCTTTCATTCACTATGGCCTGATTGCCGCCCAGCAGGCGGTGGACGACAGTGGCCTGGAACAGTTCGACAAGCTCGACAAGGAGCGGGTGGGCATTGCCATCGGTTCCGGTATTGGCGGCCTGGAGTACATCGAAAAGAACATTATCCAGATGGAAAAGGCCGGCCCCCGCAAGGTATCTCCGTTCTTTGTGCCGGCGTCTGTGATCAATATGATTTCCGGTAATGCGGCTATCCGGTTTGGCTACAAAGGCCCGAACATCGCCATTGTGACCGCCTGCACCACCGGTACCCACAATATTGGCTATGCGGCCCGCACCATCGCCTATGGCGACGCTGACGTGATGCTGGCCGGTGGTGCCGAAATGGCCACCACCCGTTCCGGCATTGCGGCATTCTCTTCCGCCCGTGCCCTGTCGACCCGCAATGATGAGCCGGAAAAGGCCAGCCGCCCCTGGGACAAGGAGCGCGACGGCTTTGTGTTGAGTGATGGGGCTGGCGTGCTGGTCCTGGAAGATCTGGAACATGCAAAAGCCCGTGGCGCGACGATTTACGGCGAAGTGGTCGGCTTTGGCATGAGCGATGACGCCCACCACATTACCGCACCCCCTGCAGACGGCGACGGCGCTGCCCGGTCCATGGCCAATGCCTTGCGGGATGCGGGCCTGAAGCCGGAAGAAGTGGATTACATCAACGCCCACGGCACATCGACCCTGGTAGGGGATGTAGCCGAAGTGGCTGCGGTTAAATCGGTGTTTGGCGGCCATGCGCAAAAGCTGGCCATGAGCAGCACCAAGTCCATGACGGGCCACCTGCTGGGCGCTGCCGGTGCCGTTGAGGCCATTTTCTCGGTGCTGGCCCTGCGCGAAGGCATTCTGCCGCCAACCATCAACCTGGATAACCCGGATGAAGGTTGCGACCTGGACTTCGTGGCCAATCAGAGCCGCAAATCCGATGCCCGGGTAGCGCTGTCCAACTCCTTCGGCTTTGGCGGTACCAACGGTACGTTGATTTTCCGCCGTTACGAAGGCTGAGACCTCTGTGGTAAAGCGCTTCTGGGCGGATGAAACCGGTTTGCCGGCGGCAGACCGGGGCCTGGCCTACGGCGATGGCCTGTTTGAAACCATTCGTGCAGAAGGGAGTTCAGCCCCCTGGCTGGATTACCACCTGGCCCGACTGGTGCGGGATGCTGCCCGGCTGGGAATTGAGGTGCGCCAGGCCGAACTGCTCGCGGCCAGCGGCGAAGCCCTTGAGCGTTACGGAAGTCCCGGTAAGGTGTGGGTCCTGAAACTGATCCTGACCCGTGGTGCGGGTGGGCGAGGCTATCGCCCGGGGGCCGGCATGGAGCCCAACCTGCTGGTTTCCTGTTCCGATGCGCCGCCGATGCCCGATTCTGCCGGCGTGGTGGCGGAGTTCTCATCAGTACTCCTTACGGTCAATCCCTTGCTGGCCGGTATCAAATCCCTCAATCGCCTGGAACAGGTGATGGCAGCCCGGGAGCTCTCCGGCGACTGCTTTGAGGTGCTGATGGCAGATGCCGCAGGGCATATTGTCGAGGGCACCCGAACCAATCTGTTTGTACTCACCGATGAAAGCTGGATAACACCCCCCGAGAATTCCGTAGCCGTGGCCGGTGTTATGCGCCAGCTGGTTATCGAGCGCTTGCAGCAGGCCGGGGAGCCTTTCCGGGAAGCACCCATCACCAGGGAACAGTTGCAGCCGGAAGTTTGCCGGGGCCTGTACCTCACCAACAGCGTGCTCGGGGTAGTGAGGGTTCGCAACCTGGCGGGCCAGGATTTGCCTGCAGAGCGGTGCCTTGCGACAATCTGCCGTCTCTCCACAACTTTGGAATAATGCGTGTGTTCAGGAAGTTACTGATTCTGATTGTGGCCCTCGCGGTTCTGGCGGCGGCTGGCGCTGGTTTGTGGCTATGGCAGGGCCTGCAGACCCTGAAGCAACCGGTTGCCCTGGATGAGCCGGTGTTGTTCAGTGTAGAGCAGGGCACCTCCTTTGGCCGGCTGGCGCAGAAGCTGTCGGACGACGGCCTGGTCAGCGATCCGCTCTGGTTAAAGCTATACGGCCGCCTGAACCCGGAACAGACCCGTATCAAAGCCGGTGACTACGAACTTCAACCGGGGATGACGCCACTGGCCATGCTCGACACCATGGTACAGGGCAAGGTGAAACTCTGGTCCGTCCAGTTTATTGAGGGCTGGACCTTCTCTGACATGAGAACCGCCCTGGCCAACTCCAGACGGCTCCGGAAAGAAACCACAGACTGGACTGACGAGCAGGTTATGGAAGCCGTTGGCGCCGAAGGCCAACACCCTGAGGGTTGGTTCTTCCCGGATACCTACATGTTCAGTGGCAGCGAGACCGACCTGGATATCCTCAAACGCGCCTATAAGCGGATGACGGCTGTCCTTGAAGAAGAGTGGGGGAACCGGGAAGAAGGCTTGCCCTATAGCTCCCCCTACGAAGCATTGATCATGGCCTCGATTGTCGAGCGGGAAACCGGTGTAGCCTATGAGCGGCAGCAGGTGGCCGGTGTGTTTGTGCGCCGCTTGCAGAAAGGCATGCGCCTGCAGACCGACCCGACGGTGATCTACGGCATGGGTGACAGCTACGATGGCCGTATCCGTACCCGGGACCTGCGTGCCTACACTCCCTATAACACCTACCGGATTGACGGCCTGCCACCCACGCCCATTGCCTTGCCCGGCCGGGATTCGGTACATGCCGCCTTGCACCCGGACGACGGCGACGCCCTGTACTTCGTAGCCCGTGGTGACGGCAGCCACACGTTCTCCCGCACCCTGGCCGAACACCAGAAAGCGGTCCGGGAGTTCCAGCTGAACCGCAGAGAAGATTACCGATCCTTCCCGGCACCGGATGCCGGCGCAGATGACAACGAGGAAAACTGATGGCTGCCAGAGGCCGCTTTATTACCTTTGAGGGCACCGAGGGGGTTGGTAAATCCACCCAGTTGCAGAACGCGGCAGACACGCTGACATCGCTGGGGATTGATGTGGTGGTTACCCGGGAGCCGGGTGGCACGCCCATGGCGGAAAAGATCCGGGAGCTGTTGCTGGCCCCCAGGGAAGAACCGGTGCATGAAACCACCGAACTGCTGCTGATGTTCGCCGCCCGTGCCCAGCACCTGCACAACCGGATTCTGCCGGCACTGGCCGCAGGCAAGTGGGTGCTGTGTGACCGCTTTACCGATGCCACCTTCGCGTATCAGGGAGGGGGCAGGGGGGTGCCTGAGGAGCGCATAGCGCTGCTGGAAACCCTGGTGCAGGGCGATGTGCGGCCGGACCATGTTGTCCTTCTGGACGCACCGGTAGAAACCGGCATGGCCCGCGCAAAGAAGCGGGGCGAACTGGACCGGTTCGAGCAGGAAGAACTGGCCTTTTTCCAGCGGATTCGCGATACCTACCTGGCCCGGGCGACCGCTGCACCCATGCAATACCATGTTGTGAATGCCGCCTTGCCCCTGGCGCAGGTTTCGGAAAGTGTGACGGGATTGCTGTCGGCCCTTGCCCGCGTTGATAGTTGATTTCGTGCACTTTCTGTCGCGATCTGCTTTAATTGCAACACATTCTCGATTAAAGGCGTGCAGCTTGAATGCTTGACGCAAAGCTTCTGAAACTGCCGGTCAATTCACACCAACACCATCACGAACATCACCAGATTGTGGTGGGCGTGCGTGGCGCTGCCGAACTGAGTGTCGACGGCGTGGGTTCGTTTCTGGACACCTGGAAAGCCTGCCTGGTGCCAACCGAAGCCCGGCACGACTACTGCGGGGACCACGAGAACCACGTGCTGGTGATTAACCTGGACCCGCTGAGCCCTGTCCTGGATTCCCCGGCCCATGCCGACTACGAACGCATGGCCGGGGTCTTCGAGAAGCCCCGCACTATCCAGATGGACAACCGGCTGCAGGGCCTTGTGCAGTTTGCCGCCGGAGAATTCGACCGCTCCCCAGATAACGAACCCCTGCACCGGCACCTTGCGGCCAGTATCCTGTATTCCATGGCCGACCGGATTGTAGACGGGCAGGCCACCCGTGCCAGCCGGCACAGCATCAGCCCTGACGCCATTCGCCGGTATATCGTCGATAACCTGCACCGGAAGATCACCGTGCAGGACCTGGCCCGGGAAGCCTGCCTGAGTACCAGCCGTTTCCACGAAGTGTTCCGAGAAGTGTCGGGCATTACCCCGCATCAGTTTCTGATACAGACCCGACTCGACCAGGCCGTGCGCCTGTTGTCGTCAACGTCCCTCTCGGTGTCTGAAATCAGTTACCGGACCGGCTTTTCCTCCCAGAGCGCACTCACCAATGCCCTGCGCAAATACAAGGGAACGACCCCGTCCCGGTTACAGATTGGTGACCGGGTAGCCTGATCTGCCCGTAAAGCCGACAGTCCCGTAGGATTGTGCAAAACAATCGTAGGATTTTGTAAGCCGGGAATCCGTAGTAATACTAACTTATAGCGTCTGTATTCCCGCCTTGCGGAAGCAGGGTAGGCGATTGTCGCAAACCAGCGGCGGTCGACTATAGTGAAGGAGTATCCGTGCGGGTAAGTCCCGCTCCAGTCAGGAAGATTTCAGGTAAACAAGAAAAACAGTGCAGTCCGCAGGCCGCGTGCCGGCGCTGTGCGCTGAGAGCGGACCGAGGTCCGACTCACTTAAACCGGAGGGGCCTTATGGCTATTGGCGTTTGGATCAGTCTATTTGCGTACTTTGCAATCATGATTGCCATTGGCATTTATGCAATGCAGAGATCTACGTCTTCATCTGAAGATTACATGCTCGGTGGGCGGGCACTCAGCCCGAAAGTAGCGGCACTGTCTGCCGGTGCTTCCGATATGAGTGGCTGGTTGCTTCTGGGTCTGCCCGGGGCATTGTATGTATCCGGTCTGGCTTCAGCCTGGATCGGTATCGGCCTGTTTGTGGGCGCATTCTTTAACTGGGTTCTGGTGGCACCCCGCCTGCGGGAACAAACCGTTCACTACGGTAACGCCATCACCATCCCGTCTTTCCTTGCAAACCGGTTCCCGACTCAGGCTCTGTCCCTGAGAACCGTGTCTGCCATTGTTATCGTGATCTTCTTTGCGGTTTATACCGCATCTGGCCTGGTTGCCGGCGGCAAGCTGTTTGAAAGTGCCTTTGCCGGCATCTTCAACTTCGGCGGCCTGAGCGATTATGCAGTGGGTATTGTAATCACCCTCGGCGTGGTTCTGGCCTACACCGTAGTAGGCGGCTTCCTGGCAGTGAGCATGACCGACTTCGTGCAGGGCTGCATCATGATGCTGGCACTGGTGATCATGCCGGCAGTTGTGCTGTTCGGTGAAGGTGGCGGTGGCTTTGCTCAGGCGTCCCAGACCTTGAATGAAGTTGATCCGACCTTGCTGTCCTGGACAGAGGGGCTCACCTTTATTGGCTGGCTGTCGGCTGTCACCTGGGGCCTGGGTTATTTTGGCCAGCCGCACATCATCGTGCGCTTCATGGCAATCCGCTCCCTGAAAGACGTTCCGACCGCCCGTAACATCGGTATGGGCTGGATGGGTATCTCCCTGATCGGTGCCATCTCACTGGGTATCTTCGGCCGTGCCTACGCCGTTCGTAACGGTATGGACATCGCAGACCCGGAAACCATCTTCATCATCCTGTCTGACCTGCTGTTCCACCCGCTGATCACCGGCTTCCTTTACGCAGCCCTGCTGGCGGCGGTCATGAGCACCATCTCCAGTCAGCTGCTGGTATCGTCTTCCTCACTGACTGAGGACTTCTACCGCCTGTTCCTGCGCAAAGAAGCGACCGACAAAGAGTGCGTAAACGTCGGCCGTGCCTGCGTTGTAGCCGTTGGCCTGGTAGCGGCAGTTATCGCCTCTGACCCGGACTCACAGGTCCTGGCCCTGGTCAGTAACGCCTGGGCAGGCTTCGGTGCCGCCTTCGGCCCGCTGATCCTGCTGTCCCTGATGTGGTCCCGCACCAACGGCGCCGGCGCCATTGCCGGTATGGTCGTGGGTGCTGCGACTGTAATGATCTGGATCTCCCTGGGCTGGAATGGCAGCTTCATGGGTGGCCCGGGCGTATATGAAATCATCCCTGGTTTCGTTGCCGCCTTCATTGCCATCGTAGTGGTCAGCCTGGCCACCAAGGATTCTGGTGAGTACCAGCATATCCAGCGGTAACAGAATCCACTGATTCACATCAGTGTTCTGACAAGGGCTCCCCAAGGGGAGCCCTTTTTTGTACCTGAAACCCACACATGGTTCTGCGCTGGCCACGGGGTGGGGGAGCCTTTTCTGCAGGGAAAAAGATGTCTGAGCGAAGCGAGTTGTTTTTCCCGGAAGAAAAGACTCCCCCGCCGCGGGGCCGGCAAAACTCCCGAGCCTGAGTTTAGGGCCGGTAACAGCGGCACCGGATTTCCTGAAAAACAATTATTTGGGCAAACCTGAGGCATAAAAAAACGCCAGCCCGAAGGCTGGCGTTTCAGATCAGAGGTAAAGCTACCTCAGAGGATCTCAGGCTACGGAAGCCTCAGATGCCTTCTGGGTGTACTCTTCCATCTGGTCGAAGTTGAGATACTTGTAGATCTCTTTGGACATGCTGTTCAGGTCCTTGGCGTACTCCATGTACTCCGCCGGAGTCGGGAGTTTGCCCAGTACCGCGCCCACAGCTGCCAGTTCCGCAGAGGTCAGGTACACGTTGGCACCATCACCCAGACGGTTCGGGAAGTTACGGGTAGAGGTAGACAGAACCGTAGACTTGGCAGCTACACGTGCCTGGTTACCCATGCACAGGGAGCAGCCCGGCATTTCGGTGCGAACACCGGCGGTGCCGTAGGTGTTGAAGTAGCCTTCTTCCATCAGCTGCTGCTGGTCCATCTTGGTGGGCGGAGACATCCACAGACGGGTCTTGAGCGGTTCTTTGTTCTGCTCAAGCAGTTTGCCGGCAGCGCGGAAGTGACCGATGTTGGTCATGCAGGAACCGATGAACACTTCGTCTACCTTGTCGCCAGCCACTTCGGACAGGAACTTGGCATCGTCCGGGTCGTTCGGGCAGCACACGATCGGCTCTTTGATGTCGGCCAGGTCGATTTCGACCACGTGGGCGTATTCTGCGTCTGCATCAGCACGCATCAGCTTCGGATTGGCCAGCCACTCTTCCATCTGCTGGGCGCGACGCTCCAGGGTACGCGGATCGCCGTAACCTTCGGCAATCATCCAGCGCAGCATCACGATGTTGGAGCGCAGGTACTCGGCAACAGACTCTTCAGACAGGTTGATGGTACAACCGGCAGCAGAGCGCTCAGCGGAAGCGTCAGACAATTCGAACGCCTGCTCAACGGTCAGGTGCTCCAGACCTTCGATTTCCAGGATGCGGCCAGAGAACTCGTTGATCTTGCCTTTCTTCTCAACAGTCAGCATGCCGTTCTTGATGCCGTACAGCGGAATGGCATGTACCAGGTCACGCAGGGTGATGCCCGGCTGCATTTCGCCTTTGAAGCGAACCAGAACGGATTCCGGCATATCCAGCGGCATAACACCGGTGGCTGCAGCAAACGCGACCAGGCCAGAACCGGCCGGGAAGGAGATGCCCATCGGGAAACGGGTGTGGGAGTCACCACCGGTACCCACGGTGTCCGGCAGCAGCATGCGGTTCAGCCAGGAGTGGATGATACCGTCGCCCGGACGCAGGGAAACACCGCCACGGGTACGGATGAAGTCCGGCATGGTGTGCTGCATTTCAACGTCAACCGGCTTCGGATAAGCGGCGGTGTGACAGAAGGACTGCATAACCAGGTCAGCCTGGAAGCCCAGACACGCCAGGTCTTTCAGTTCGTCACGGGTCATCGGACCAGTGGTGTCCTGGGAACCAACAGTGGTCATGTGCGGCTCGCAGTAGGTACCCGGGCGCACGCCCTGGCCTTCTTCCAGGCCGCAGGCCTTGCCGACCATCTTCTGGCCCAGGGTGAAGCCCTTGGTGCCGGCTTCCGGATCTTTCGGCAGGCGGAACAGGTCTGTCGGGCCCATGCCCAGTGCAGTGCGCGCCTTGGCGGTCAGGCCACGGCCGATGATCAGCGGGATACGACCGCCGGCCTGAACTTCGTCCAGGATGACGTCAGACTTGAACTTGAACTCGGAGATGGTCTCGCCGGCTTCGTTCAGGATCTTGCCTTCGTACGGGCGGATTTCGATCACGTCGCCCATGTTCATGTTGTCTACGGGTGCTTCGAAAACCAGGGCGCCGGCATCTTCCATGGTGTTGAAGAAGATCGGGGCAACCTTGTTACCGATACACACACCGCCGGCACGCTTGTTCGGCACGCCCGGGATGTCGTCACCGAAGAACCACAGAACAGAGTTAGTGGCAGACTTACGGGAAGAACCGGTACCGACTACGTCACCTACGAAGGCAACCGGCAGGCCCTTGGATTTGATTTCTTCAATCTGGCTCATCGGGCCGGTTACGCCGGGCTCTTCTGGCTTCAGGCCGTCGCGCTCCATCTTATAGGCGGCGCGGGCGTGGAGCGGGATGTCCGGGCGGGACCAGGCATCCGGAGCCGGAGACAGGTCGTCGGTGTTGGTTTCGCCGGTTACCTTGAACACCACCATCTTGGTGCTTTCGGGAACCTTGTTCTTGTTGGTGAACCACTCGGCGTTGGCCCAGGACTCAACAACAGACTTGGCGACGGCGTTGCCGGCGTCCATTTTTTCTTTAACGTCGTTGAACGCGTCGAACATCAGCAGGGTGTGCTTGAGTTCTTCACCAGCCAGTTCGGCCAGTTCGCTGTCGTCCAGAAGGTCGACCAGTGTGGCGATGTTGTAGCCGCCCTGCATCATGCCCAGCAGCTGGACAGCCTTCTTCTTGTCGATCAGCGGGGAAGCAGCTTCGCCTTTAACGATCGCGGTCAGGAACGCAGCTTTTACGTAAGCGGCTTCGTCCACTCCCGGCGGAACACGGTTTTCCAGTAGGTCAACCAGGGTGGCTTCTTCACCAGCCGGCGGGTTCTTCAGCAGCTCGATCAGACCAGCAGTCTGCTCGGGGTTCAGGGGCTTGGGCGGGATACCCAGGGCTTCACGTTCAGCAACGTGTTCACGATAGGCTTCTAACACGATATGGACCCTCATCAGTTGGAATGTTCCGCGCTGTGGGCGTGGTGCCCGGCGGGAGTTTTTTGGCGAAAAGGCCGCAGGAGCCTCTGAATAAGGCCTCAAATCACCGATGGGGTTTCAGGATTTATTCAGAGACTCCTTGATCTGGCGCTGCATTCTATAGGAAAGCCCTTATAAAGTTAAGTTGGACAGAGGTCGGAGAGTTCTGTTAGGTGCGTTATACTCCCGCGCTTGTTGAACCGGACCGTTGCCAAAGCCATGAACGAAGCCCTGCAAGAGATACACGATTTCCTGCCCTGCCGAACGCCATCGCGCTGGATCGAGAATGCCCTGGCCAACCAGGACCTGATGCTGATTGACCACGCCCATTGCGAAAAGAAAGCAGCTTCCACGGCCCTGAGCCTGATGTACCGGTATGTGGACAACACCGACCTGCTGAACAAAATGTCCCGCCTGGCCCGGGAAGAACTGCGGCACTTCGAGCAGGTGCTGGCGATCATGAACAAGCGGGGTGTGGCCTACACCCACCTGACGCCGGCCCGCTACGCCGCCGGCTTGCGCGAAGCCGTGCGCAAGGACGATCCGGGCCGCCTGGTGGATGTGCTGATTGTCGGTGCCATCATCGAGGCCCGCTCCTGCGAGCGCTTCGCAGCCCTGGCACCGCACCTGGATGAGAAGCTGGCGGAGTTCTACAACAGCCTGCTGAAATCCGAAGCGCGGCATTACCAGGATTACCTGAAGCTGGCGGTACAGGCCAACGGCGGCCCGGTGGATGAGCGGGTAGCGGATTTTATGGCTATTGAACAGAAGTTGATTGAAGAGCCGGATTCGGAGTTCCGGTTTCATAGTGGGCCTTTGGTTAACTGAAATTTTTTGCCACGGAATCCGCGGAAGGACACGGAAAAAGGAAAAAGATTTGCCACTAAATCCACGAAAGAACACGAAAAAATAAGAACTATTTTGCCACGGACACTCACGGACGCTCACTGACAACAGATAAAATTCTCTGTGTTGTTGTCCGTGTAATTCCGTGAGTGTCCGTGGCTAAAAATCTTTAAAGCTTTTCTTTTCGTGTCCTTTCGTGTCCTTTCGTGGATTTAGTGGCAAAAAATTCTTTAATCTTTTCTTTCCGTGTTTTTCAGTGGATTCCGTGGCAAAAAAACAGTCTTTAAAGCTCCTGGCACAAGGTCATCCACCGGGCAATCCCGGCACTTCGGTATTTCTGCTTATGAAGGATGAAGTAGAAATGCCGGTCAAACTGCCGGTGGGGCACTTTCAGGGGCACCAGGCTGCCGCGTTTGAAGGCATCGGCCAGTACCACTTCTGACAGACATCCGATGCCCAGGTCCGCTTCCACGGCGCGCTTGATGGCTTCGGTGTGTTCCAGTTCCAGCAGTACGTTCAGGTCTGGCAGCAGGCCGTGCATGCCGCGCTCGAAGCTCTGGCGGGTGCCGGAGCCCTGTTCCCGTAAAATCCAGGTGGCGGCGCGCAGGTCGTCGTCGGTCAGTTCGCCCTTTGCTGCCAGCGGGTGGGTAGGGGAGCAGAAGGCTACCAGCCGGTCTTCCCGCCAGGGGATCACTTCCAGTTCCGATGCTTGCAGTTCGCCTTCAATCAAACCGATGTCCAGCTCAAAGTCCCTGACCCGTTTTGCGATGGTGCTGGTGTTGGCCACTTCCAGCGATACTTTCGGCCGGGTAGGGGTATTCATGTATTGGGCCATCACGCCAACGGCCAGATAGTTACCTATGGTCAGTGTGGCACCCACTTTCAGGGCGCCGACTTCCGAGTGCTTGCTCAGGGCCTGTTCCAGTTCGGTGGCCTGGGCCAGCAGGGACTCGGCCTTGGGCCGGTACAGCCTGCCCAGCTCGTTCAGCTGCAGGCGCTTGCCTACACGGTCGAACAGCTGGATGTCGAACTGGTTCTCCAGTTCCTTCAGGGCACTGCTGGCAGCCGATTGCGACATGGCCAGGGATTCCGCAGCCCGGGTGATGTTCTGGAAGTGGGCGGCGGCAAGGAAGACTTCGAGCTGACGGAAACTGTATTTCATGATTGGTCCGGCACTGTTGGGGCTTTTTAATGGGTGGGGCCATATTATCGATAAAATCGAACAGGTTTATGAGAACAGCCTGTTTTGTCGATTTCAAGCAAAAGGTTAAACTGGTTACCAATTGATGACTGACCGCAAATAATCTGGCGAGGGCTCCATGAGCAATATGATGAAAGAAACCGTGACCAGTGTGCATCACTGGAACGACACCTTGTTCAGTTTCAAAACCAGCCGGGACCCGGGCTTCCGTTTCAAGAACGGCCATTTTGTGATGATCGGCCTGGAAACCGATGGCAAGCCGCTGATGCGTGCCTACAGCATCGCCAGTGCCAATTACGAGGAAGAACTGGAGTTCTTCTCTATCAAAGTGCCCGATGGCCCGCTGACTTCCCGCCTGCAGCAGATCAAGGTAGGTGACGAGATCCTGGTCAGCCGCAAACCCACTGGCACCCTGGTGCTGGATAACCTGCTGCCGGGCCGCAACCTGTGGCTGATCAGCACCGGTACCGGGCTGGCGCCGTTTATGAGCATTATCAAAGACCCGGAAGTGTACGAGGCCTTCGATAAGGTGATCCTCACTCACGGCGTGCGCTACGTATCTGAACTGGCGTACCAGCAAGAGATCGACGAATTGCCGGAGAATGAATTCTTTGGCGAGATGGTGTCCGGCAAGCTTCTGTACTACCCGACCGTTACCCGGGAGCCGTTCCGCAACCAGGGCCGCCTGACTGAAGCCATGAAGACCGGCAAGATCACGCGGGATCTGGGCCTGCCGGAATTTGATATCGAGCAGGACCGCTTCATGATTTGCGGCAGCCCGAGCATGCTCAAGGATACCTGCAACATCCTCAACGACATGGGCTTTAAAGAAGCCCGTGGCGGTGACATGGGCCACTATGTTATCGAGCGGGCATTTGTGGAGCAGTAAATGAGGCCGCTGATTCCGTTGTTGCTGACGGCCATGCTGTTGGCCTTGTCCGGGTGCGATGCGGACCGGGACCCGGTGACGGCGGACTCGCTGGCCCTTAAGCCTGCCCAGCTGGACTGGGTGGGCCAGAAAATCTTCGCCAACGAATGCGCCAGCCGGTTCGATTGCCTGGTGCACTGGAATGAAGGCGAAGCCTTTCCGTCTCTGGGTATCGGGCACTTTATCTGGTATCCGGAGGGGGTAGAGGGTCGATTCACAGAAAGTTTCCCCCAGCTTATCCGCTACATGGTGCAACGCCAGGCCAAGGTGCCAGACTGGTTGCGCAACCTCGAGCCCTTCGATGCGCCCTGGCCTGACCGGGCTGCGTTTCTCGCCCTGGAAGATTCTGCCAGGATTGCCGAGTTGAGAGAGTTTTTGGCCGGAACCCAGGGGCTTCAGGCGGAGTTCATTTTTCGGCGGGCAGCTGAATCTCTGGGCAAGATCGTGGCGGCCGCTCCGGAGAATCGCCAGCAGCAGGTAAGTGCTCACCTGGAAGCTTTGAGTGCCACCCCCGGCGGCGTATACGCCCTTATGGATTATGTGAACTTCAAGGGCGAGGGGCTCGCGGAAGGTGAGCGTTACCAGGGCCAAGGCTGGGGGCTGTTGCAGGTCTTGCTGGAGATGGATACGGCAGGCGATAAAACCGAATTGCAGTCGTTCCGGGAAGCCGCCGGCCGGGTGCTTACCCGGCGGGCGGAGAATGCCGGGAATCCGATTGAGCGGGAACGCTGGCTGCCAGGCTGGCTGAAGCGGCTGGAAACCTATCGGGAGCCGGCGGGCGGCCCCGAATCATAGCGGGGCTTTCTTCAGGTCCGGTTCCTGCCCTGAACGGGCTTCCAGCCACCAAACGTGCGTGTCCCAGTCACCAAGTACAATCCGCCGGGCGGGTTCGCCGTTGGCTTCCAGGTCATGGATGGCCGGTCGGTGAGTGTGGCCGTGGATCATCAGCTGTACGCCATGATGCTCAAGCTCTTTCACCACTTCTTCGGGCGTGACATCCATGATGTCTTCGGCTTTGCCTTGATTCTTGGCCATGGACATCTGGCGTAGTTGTCGCGCCATCTGCTGGCGGTCTTCCAGCGGGCGGGCCAGCATCATTTTCTGCATCTGCGGATTACGCATGTTGGCCCGGAACTTCTGGTATTCCACGTCGGCGGTGCACAGGCTGTCGCCATGCATCAGCAGGGCAGGGGTGCCGTACAGGTCGATCACGGTAGGGTCGTCCAGCAGGGTGGCGCCGGCCCGTTCGCAGTAGTCATTGCCGATCAGGAAGTCACGGTTGCCGTGCATCAGGAAAATCTCTGTGCCACTGTCCCGCACTTCACGGAGTGCCGCAGCTACCTGTTCCTGCAGCGGCGTGCGTTCGTCGTCGCCAATCCAGGCTTCAAAGAAGTCGCCCAGAATGTACAGCTGCTCCACACCCATGGCGTGGGTTTTCAGGAACCCGAGAAAGGCGCCCGTGATGTCCGGGCGCGATTCTTCCAGGTGCAGGTCGGAGATAAACAGCGTGGTCACGCGTCCTCCAGAACCTCGGCCTTCTCGATAACCACGTCCTCGAAGGGAACGTCCTGGTGGCCGGCGTTCATGGTGGTGCGAACGGCGCGGATCTGATTTACGGTGTCCATGCCGTCAACAACCTTACCGAACACGCAGTAACCCCAGCCTTCAGCATTCTTGGCGGTGTGGTCCAGGAAGCCGTTGTCCTGCACGTTGATGAAGAACTGTGCAGTTGCGGAGTGCGGGTCCATGGTGCGGGCCATGGCGATGGTGCCGGTTTTGTTGCTCAGGCCGTTATCGGCTTCGTTCTGGATTGGCTCGCGGGTTTTGCGCGGAGTCATGCCCGGCTCGAAGCCGCCGCCCTGGATCATGAAATTGCTGATTACCCGGTGGAAGATCAGGCCATCGTAGAAACCTTCACGAACATACTGTTCGAAGTTCTTGGCGGTTTCCGGCGCGTTTTCGTAGTCCAGTTCCAGTTTGATATCACCGAGGTTGGTTTTCAGCAGAATCATCAGGGCTTCCTGTAGTTTGAGGTCGGAATGATCAAAGTCGCTATTGTACTGAAGAGTTTCGTTGTGTGCATGAGTCCTGAGACTATTTGTGAGTATAATAGGCGGTTTCACGGAGCCTTCGGATTGCTCCCATGTTTCATCCCCCGTTGACAGAGATTGTATGAGCGCCGAGTCGAAGAAAGCCCACAACTTTATTCAAAGCCTGATCGAAGATGCCATCGCCAAGGGCGAGCACACCGGCACGGTCGTTACCCGTTTTCCGCCGGAGCCCAATGGTTATCTGCACGTTGGTCACGCCAAGTCCATCTGCCTGAACTTCGGCATTGCCGAAACCTTCGGTGGCGAATGCAACCTGCGCTTTGATGACACCAACCCGGAAAAAGAAAGCCAGGAGTATATCGACGCCATCAAGCAGGATGTCGAGTGGCTGGGTTACAAATGGGCAGACGAAGTACTCTACGCTTCCGATTACTTTGACCAGCTGTATTTATTCGCTGAAGAGCTGATCCAGAAGGGCAAGGCCTATGTGTGCGCGCTGAATGCCGAACAGATGGCTGAGTACCGGGGTTCCCTGAAAGAGCCTGGCAAGAACAGCCCTTACCGTGACCGTCCGGTGGAAGAGAGCCTGCAGTTGTTCCGGGATATGCGCGACGGCAAGTTCCAGAACGGCGAGCTGGTGTTGCGGGCCAAGATTGATATGGCTTCTCCGAACATCAACATGCGGGACCCCATCCTGTACCGTATTCGCTATGCCGACCATCACCAGACCGGCAGCAAGTGGTGCATCTACCCGATGTACGACTTCACCCATCCGATTTCCGATGCCCTGGAAGGGATTACCCATTCCCTGTGCACCCTGGAGTTTGAAGATCACCGGCCGCTGTACGACTGGGTGCTGGATAACATCACCATTCCGTGCCACCCGCGGCAGATCGAATTTGCCCGGCTGAACCTGAACTACACCATCACCAGCAAGCGCAAGCTGAAGCGGCTGGTGGATGAAAACGTGGTCGACGGCTGGAACGATCCCCGGATGCCGACTATTTCCGGCATGCGCCGCCGCGGTTACACCCCGGAATCCATCCGGAGTTTCTGCGACATGATCGGTGTGAACAAGGCCGGCGGTACCGTGGATGTGGGCATGCTGGAATATGCCATTCGCGAAGACCTGAACGACCGGGCGCCCCGCGCCATGTGCGTGATGCGCCCGCTCAAGGTGACCCTGACCAACTACCCGGCCGACCAGGTTGAAACCCTGACCCTGCCGGTGCATCCGCAGAAGCCGGAGATGGGTGAGCGGGAAGTGACCTGGAGCCAGACCCTGTACATCGACCGGGAAGACTTCGTGATCGAGCCGCCACGCAAGTGGAAGCGGCTGGCCCCGGACCAGGCGGTGCGCCTGCGCGGTGGTTACGTGATGACCTGCAAAGAGGTTGTGCGTGATGACAGCGGCGAAATTGTCGAGCTGAAGTGCGAATACGATCCGAACACCCTGGGCGTGAACCCCGAAGGCTACAAGCCTAATGGCGTGATTCACTGGGTGTCGGCCACTGATAGCGTTGAGTCAGACATCAATCTGTACGACCGTCTGTTCAACCACGAGAACCCGGACAGCGACAAGGAAGGCGACTTCCTGGATCACCTGAATCCGGAATCCCTGGTGGTGCTGAAAGGCGCGCGGGTAGAGAAGAGCCTGGCCGAGCCGCGTACCGACCTGCCTTACCAGTTCGAGCGGGAAGGCTATTTCTTCTGCGACCAGGAACTGACCGCCAAGGCCGGCAAGCCGGTGTTCAACCGTACCGTGACCCTGAGGGATTCCTGGGGTAAGGGAGGCAAGTAATGCGCATCTACAACACGCTGACGCAGCAAAAGGAAGAGTTCAAAACCATCGAGCCGGGCAAGGTGCGCATGTATGTGTGCGGCATGACGGTTTACGACTACTGCCACCTGGGCCATGCCCGGGTGCTGGTGGCCTTCGATGTGATTACCCGGTACCTGCGCCACCGTGGTTATGATGTGCACTACGTGCGCAACATCACCGATATCGACGACAAGATCCTGCGTCGGGCGGACGAAAACGGTGAGGTCTACACCGACCTGGCCGACCGCATGATCCACGCGATGCACGAAGACGAAGCGCGTCTGGGCGTGCTGGCGCCCAATGACGAGCCCCGGGCAACAGCTTACATCGACGACATCATCGCCATGATCCAGACCCTGATTTCCGGCGGTCACGCCTATGCGGCGGACAACGGCGATGTGTACTTTGCGGTGGATTCATTCCCGGATTACGGCAAGCTCAGCAAGAAGAAGCTGGAGGACCTGCTGGCAGGTGCCCGTGTGGACGTGCAAGAAGCCAAGCGCAGCCCGGCGGACTTCGCCCTGTGGAAAACTGCCAAGCCGGGCGAGGTGAGCTGGCAGTCGCCCTGGGGTGAAGGTCGCCCGGGCTGGCACATCGAGTGCTCTGCCATGTCCACCAAGTGCCTGGGGGATACCTTCGATATCCACGGCGGCGGCCCGGACCTGCTGTTTCCGCACCACGAGAACGAGATTGCCCAGTCCGAGTGCGCCACCGGCCACAAGTTTGTGCACACCTGGATGCATGCCGGCGCCATTCGTGTAAACAAAGAGAAGATGTCCAAGTCTCTGGGCAACTTCTTCACCATTCGCGAGATCCTGGAAAAATACCCGGCGGAAGTGGTGCGCTACTTCCTGGTGTCCAGCCACTACCGCAGCCAGGTGGACTATTCAGAAGACAACCTGGCCGAAGCTGGCCGCACGCTGACCAAGCTGTATCACGCCCTGCGTGGCATCACGCCGGCGAAAGAAGCCGATGTGCCGGAATCCGACCATGATCGTCGGTTTGCCGAGGCTATGGACGACGATTTCAACACCGCAGGCGCCATTGCTGTGTTGCACGCGGTAGCTAATGACATTAATCATCAGCGCCGGGAAGGTGACGAAGAGGCTGCCAAGCGCAGTGCGGCCGTGCTGGTGCGTTTGGGTGCGGTGCTGGGCTTGCTGCAGCAGGACCCGGAAGCGTTCTTCCAGGCGGATACCGGCAGTGAGCTGACGGCGGAAGATATCGAGGCGATGATCCAGGCCCGCGCCGACGCGCGCAAGGGAAAGGATTTTGCTGAAGCAGACCGCATTCGCGATGAGCTGCTGGACAAGGGCATTATCCTGGATGACAGCCGGGAAGGAACCACCTGGCGCCGCGCCTGAGATCCGGTTGATACACATAAAGTCGCATTGTGCTGAGTGGGAATGACCTTGTAGGGATTTTCACGTACAATGCGCCGCTCAAATACTAATGCCCCCGCACCTGGTGCGCTAAGGGGGAGTCGGGAAACATAACCCATCGAGGCAAGCAACGATGACAGAACGCGTTCAAGTTGGCGGCATTCAAATCGCCAAGAATCTGTACGATTTCGTAAACAACGAAGCGATCCCGGGTACCGGCGTTGACGCTGAAAAATTCTGGGCCGAGTTCGACAAGATTGTGAACGAGCTGGCTCCGCGCAACCGCGACCTGCTGGTCAAGCGCGACGAGATCCAGGAAAAAATGGACACCTGGAACCGTGACCATAAAGGCCAGAAGCTGGACATGGCCGAGTACAAGGCCTTCCTGAAAGAAATCGGTTACCTGGTTGACGAGCCGGCGGATTTCAAAATTTCTACCGCCAACGTAGACCCGGAAATCGCCACCATGGCCGGCCCGCAGCTGGTTGTGCCGATCATGAACGCCCGTTTCGCGCTGAACGCTGCCAATGCCCGCTGGGGTAGCCTGTACGATGCCCTGTACGGCACCGATGCTATTTCCGAGGAAGGCGGTGCCGAGAAAGGCCGTGGTTACAACCCGGTTCGTGGTGCCAAGGTTATCGAGTGGGCCCGCAAACTGCTGGACGGCTCCGCGCCCCTGGCTTCCGGCAGCCATAACGATGCTGCCAGGTACTACATCGACGGCGGCAAGCTGGCGGTGAAACTGCAGAACGGTGAAGTGACCGGCCTGAAAGACGAGTCCGGCTTTGTGGGTTACACCGGCGCTGCCGATGCACCTACCGGTATTCTGCTGGTGAAGAACGGCATGCACTTCGAAATCCAGGTCGATGCCAGCCATCCGATCGGTAAAGACGACGGTGCCAACGTTAAAGACGTTCTGATGGAATCAGCCCTGACCACCATCATGGACTGCGAAGACTCCGTGGCTGCCGTAGACGCGGATGACAAGGTGCTGGCCTACAAAAACTGGCTGGGCCTGATGAAGGGTGACCTGGAAGAGTCCTTCGAGAAAGGCGGTCAGATGATGACCCGTCGCATGAATGGCGACCGCAGCTACACCGGCGCTGACGGCAGCGAAGTTACCCTGAAGGGCCGCAGCCTGCTGTTCGTTCGTAACGTCGGCCACCTGATGACTAACCCGGCTATCCTGCTGAAAGACGGCAGCGAGATTCCGGAAGGCCTGATGGACGGCCTGGTTACGTCCCTGATTGCCATCCACGACCTGAAGGGTGACGGCAAGTTCCAGAACAGCACCAAGGGTTCTGTGTACATTGTTAAGCCCAAGCAGCACGGCCCGGAAGAAGTGGCCTTCACCAACGAATTCTTCGGCCGCGTTGAAGATGCCCTTGGCCTGCCGCGCTTTACCCTGAAAGTCGGCATTATGGACGAAGAGCGTCGCACCACGGTTAACCTGAAAGCCTGTATCCACGCTGCCAAAGAGCGCACCGTGTTTATCAACACCGGCTTCCTGGACCGTACCGGCGACGAGATTCACACCTCCATGGAGCTGGGTCCGTTTATCCGTAAGGGTGAGATGAAACAGGCGGCCTGGATCAGCGCCTACGAGCAGTGGAACGTGGACATCGGCCTGGAAACCGGCCTGTCTGGTGTTGCCCAGATCGGTAAGGGCATGTGGGCCATGCCAGACCTGATGGCTGGCATGCTGGAAGCGAAGATCGGTCATCCGAAAGCGGGTGCCAACACGGCATGGGTTCCGTCTCCGACTGCCGCTACCCTGCACGCCACGCACTACCACCAGGTGAATGTGTTCGACGTACAGAAAGAACTGGCTAACCGCGAGCGTGCGTCCCTGGAGGACATCCTGACGGTGCCGGTGATGGAAGATCCGTCTGCCCTGACTGCCGAAGACATCCAGCAAGAACTGGACAACAACGCCCAGGGTATTCTCGGCTACGTAGTTCGCTGGATCGATTCCGGCGTTGGCTGCTCCAAGGTGCCGGATATTAACGACATCGGCCTGATGGAAGACCGCGCAACCCTGCGTATCTCTTCCCAGCTGCTTACCAACTGGCTGTACCACGGTATCTGCACCGAAGAGCAGATCATGGAAACCATGAAGCGCATGGCGGCCGTGGTCGACAAGCAGAACGCCGGCGATGCCGGGTACCGCAACATGGCGCCGAACTTCGACGACAGCATTGCCTTCCAGGCGGCTGTGGACCTGGTTCTGAAAGGTCGCGAACAGCCGGCCGGCTACACCGAGCCGCTGCTGCACGCCTATCGTCAGAAGGCAAAAGCCAAGTACGGTCAGTAAGACCGGACACAAAAAACCCCGCCTCGGCGGGGTTTTTTATGGGCCTTGCAGGCTACAAGGGGGTACGCCCCCACCCTTCTGTAAGCGCCGGTCTCCGAAGAATCTAGACCTCCGAATGCAGCACATCCGCCGCATACAAGGTGTTCTCCAGTAGCGTGGCAATGGTCATGGGCCCCACACCACCGGGAACCGGGGTGATATAAGCGGCCCGCGCAGCTGCCGCCTCAAAGTCCACGTCGCCACACAGTTTTCCGTCGGCCATCCGGTTAATGCCTACATCAATCACCGTGGCGCCGGGTTTTACCCATTCGCCCTTGATGATGCCGGGTTTGCCCACTGCGGCGACCAGGATGTCTGCTTCGCTGACAAACTTTTCCAGGTTGTCGGTAAAGCGGTGGCATACGGTGGTGGTGGCGCCTTTGAGCAGCAGCTCCATGCACATGGGGCGGCCGACGATGTTTGAAGCACCCACAATCACGGCGTGCTGGCCTTTATAGGGTGTGCCAACGGAGTCCAGCAGGGTAATCACGCCAGCCGGTGTGCAGGGGCGCAGGGCGGGCTTGCGCTGCATCAGGCGGCCGATGTTGTAGGGGTGGAAGCCATCCACATCTTTGTCCGGACGAATTTTTACCAGGATCGGGTCTGCGTCCAGGTGTGAGGGCAGGGGAAGCTGTACCAGGATGCCGTCTACCGTCGGGTTTTCGTTCAGCTCGTCTACCAGGGCTTCAAGGGCCTGCTGGGAGGTGTCTGCGGGCAGGTCGTAAGACAGCGAAAGGATACCGGCCTGTTCGCAAGCTTTGCGCTTGTTGCCTACATAAACTTGCGAGGCGGGATCGTTGCCGACCAGTACCACGGCCAGGCCTGGTACACGAAGCCCCTTCTGTTTGCGGGCTTCCACGCCGGCAGCAACCCGCTGCCGGACCTGTGCGGCAATGTCTTTTCCGTTAATCAGTTTGGCGCTCATGTTTCCGTCTTGTCGGTTGGGCATGAATAGTGGTGAAGTGAGGCCGCGCATTGTCTCATGCTTCGGCGTGAACGCCAATGTAGCTTCCCGGAGGGAACTTTTGCCGGGGCAGGCAGTCTTCTGAATCAACGTTATACGCAGGTTTTTTAAAATCCGTGTTGACGGATGCCTCAGGCGCCGGTAATATGCGCGCCAACTTTGCTGAGGCACTTGTTGTTCAGTTAACGGGGTATAGCGCAGTCTGGTAGCGCGCCTGCTTTGGGAGCAGGATGTCGGGAGTTCGAATCTCTCTACCCCGACCATTTTTCTGGATGTTCAGGTGGGCGAACGGTCAAGCGCCCGTAGCTCAGCTGGATAGAGCATCCGCCTTCTAAGCGGATGGTCGCAGGTTCGAGTCCTGCCGGGCGCGCCATACTGCTCGAAGCAGGTTGGCACCGGACTCGCCGAACCAGCAAAGTTGAAGTAAGCAGATGCGTACCGTAAGGTACCTCCCTGATGTGGTGGACGTAGCTCAGTTGGTAGAGCTCAGGATTGTGACTCCTGCGGTCGAGGGTTCGAACCCCTTCGTCCACCCCACTTTTCCCCTTGTTTGTTTCCGCGGTTCTGACCTTCCCGTTCCGGGATCGGTGCTGCGACGGATATGCGAGAGTGGCGGAATTGGTAGACGCACTGGATTTAGGTTCCAGCGGGGCAACCCGTGAGAGTTCAAGTCTCTCCTCTCGCACCATTTAACCTTCCTAAAACATCATCAAATGTCCCTGAGAGCCTTGATATGACTGGCTTCAGGACAAAAACACCTTCCTAGCTTGTACTCAAATGTAATCATTCCAGTGTACACAACTGTGTATACCTCGGTGTATACTCCAGTTCGGTATACACAGGAGGCCCCATGAAACGCTCACAGATTAAGCGCCGTCCGATGGCGGACAGTGTGTTGGAGAAGCTGGAACCCGAGGAACGGGACTATCAGGAGAATGACAGTCCTGGATTGTATTTTCGGGTCAAGGCCGGTGGCAGTAAATCCTGGGTGGTGCGTTACAAACGGCCCAACGGTAAGTGGGCCTGGAAAGGGATCGGTGGCTATCCGGCAGTGTCCGGTAAAGCGGCACGGGAAAAAGCCCGGGAACTGTTGAAGAAAGTCTCCGATGGGGAGGAACTCAATACCGCTCCGGAGGTTCCCAAGATCCTGTTCATGGATGCAGCGGAACACTGGTATCAGCGAAAACTGAAATCCGGTCGGGCCCCTGGCACAACACGTCAGATGAGAATGTACCTGGACAAAGAAGTGTTGCCCCGGCTGGGTAACAAGACACTGGAAGAAGTCACACGCTTGGATTGTACGACGATCCAGCAATCTATGGAGGATCGAGGTGCCCATGTAATGGCAGGTAAGCTCCGGGGCTGGATCAACCAGATATTCTCCCTGGCCATTGCCGAGGGTAAGACCGAACACAATCCAGCCAGTGAGCTGAAGCATGTTGCGGTGGATCGTTTTACACGAAACCACTATCCACATCTGTTGGAGCCTGACCTTCCGGGATTCCTGAAAGCTATTCGAGAAGCGAAGGTACGGCAGGTCACCGAAACCATGGTTTGGTTGGCTCTGCGTACTGCCAGTCGCCCGGGCATGGCCCGATTTGCGGAATGGACAGAACTGGATCTGGATAAAGGTCTCTGGGTCATCCGTGCAGAGAAGATGAAGATGCGAAGGGAACACACGGTTCCCCTGGCATCCCAAACGGTACAGGAGCTGAAAGCCCTGCAACCGTACACCGGGGCAGGTCGATATGTCTTCCCGGGCTATGGCTCAAAGAATCCTACCCTGAGCGAGAATGCGATCAAGAAGGTGATCGTACAGGTTGGCTACGAGGGTAGGATTGTGGGCCACGGTTTCCGTCATACGGCCAGTACCCTGCTACGGGAGCATGGTTGGCCCAAGGACTGGGTAGAAGCCCAGTTGGCTCACGTCGAGGACGGTATGGCGGGGGTATACAACAAGGCCCAGTATCTGGAACAAAGGCGAGCCATGATGCAGTGGTATGCGGATTACCTGGAAGCGCTGGAGAAGGGCACCAGCAAGCCGGAGGACCCTGTAATCGGATTAGTCCAGGGCAATGGGTAGGTTAACCGTTCGTGGCCTCTGAGGCGGGCTGAGAGCGATTCATGAGCTGTTCGCTGTAGGTATAGATATCGGACAGGCGGAAATACACCTGAGCGATCTTGGAGTCATTCCGGGTAAAGCCCTTGGGGCAGTCTGGATCGTCCTTCCGCATACGGTCAAAGGTTGCCGGGGATACGCCCAGGATCTCAGCAGCTTGTTTACGCTTGATCTGAACGTAGCGGGGGTTGATCAATTCAGGGTTGAGTTGCTTGCTCATGATTATCCTCTGTTGAATCTGCTTTTCAGCTTGGGTCTTGTGGGAAAAGAAAAACGTGTCGTACCCCTTGGTGAACAGGTAGGTGTCCACCAGAAGGAGCAAAGCCAGGGTCAGGAACCAGTACATGGTTACTCGCCCTCCTGTGGTGGTTGTGGGCGCTCGGCTTGTTGTCTCAGGCGTTGGGCTTCTGTGTGTAACGAGCACCGAATGTCGGTTAGCTCACGCCCCGGAAATAAGAGGGCTGATTTTTCTACCGCCTCGGCCTGCTTGCGGAGGAGCCAAGGGCTGCCATCACCCATTTTCTTAATGCACTCCCGAGCCGCGTTCCGGCGCTCTCGCTGATGTTCGTTGTCAGCCTCAAGCTCCGCCACTCGTGCCTCACTCTTGGCAAGCTGCCGTCGCAAATCCTGAACCTCACCACAAACCGCCATATAAGTTTCGCTATCTACAGCCATCACGCACTCTCCTTCGGCGGTTGTGGCCGCTTGAGTCCGGTTGGTTTCCAGTGGGTAATGATCTTGCGAGTTGCTACGCTCCAGTTTGTGCAAGCCATTTCACCATGATCGTCTAAAACAATAACTTGCCCGTCCCAGTCGCCATCCGCCTCGGTCGGCAACCTCTCGCTGCACTTAACCCACCCATCAGCCTCTGGCTGGGGCGTGGTAGATAAAATGAGATTCGCCAGCTCCTTTATTGTCTCTGCTGCCACACCCGGACAGTCGCGCACCATCTGCTCATCCTCTGCAAATTCGACAGCGCCTTTAGCGGCAGCCATCGCACCTACATCCGGCACACTCCCTTGCTGGGCAGGATGGGGTTGGGTGTAAAGCAAGTCGTTTACTTTGCAACCTGAAAGATCGAGTGGTTTGATTTCCAAGTCGTTCCAAGTGTCGGGGTCACCTGAATAACCCGAGACTATCTTCGCAACCGGCTCCGCACCTTGCCCACTTTGGGCGCGGACATATTCAACAGCCTCGTGCCACACTTCCCATTTATCATTGAACAGGTGCGCTACGGCCGGGTAGTTGCTCCAGTAATAGCCTTGCTTCTTCTCGTTCCATGTGGCGCTATCTGGCACAGGATTGCGCTCTTCAAACTCTTCTCTATCACTCATCACACACCTCCTTCTCATAGTAGGTAAAGTTCTGCCGGCCGCTGGGCAGCATCTGAGCGGCTTTGATTCCAGTCACTGTCACGCATGAGGGAGGGTGCCGCACGTTGATCTTTATTAATGAACCGAGAATACAGGCAGCAATGAGCAAAGGGATAAAGCCGGACTGTGTCCGGCAGTGATAACCGCTCATGCCGCCTGGGTCAGGATCAGTGGACAGCCTTTGGGGTAGGTCAGTGCCTTATCCAATGACCAGTTCCGTGATAGACGTTGGTACACACATGCGTAGGTCAACCCTGGTGGGGAGAACTCCGCGATCAAGGTTTTCAAGGGTGCCGTCCGTCCGAAGACGGTGAATTCCTTGGGGATGATCCCTCCGGAAGGTCGGATACCTTTCTTGGTTTCGCTTTGGCGTTTCCGTGCCTTCCAGCCTCGGGGACCTTGCCAGGGAAAGGACAGGTTTGCTCGCTTACAGTAGGCTTTGAGCGTGAAGGTCTTCAGCCCAAACTGGTTTGCGGCGTCTTCCCAGGTGTACCCGTTCTCGGCGTAGTAACTCACAATGTCCTTCCATGACACCTGGATCTGTTGGTAGACCTGCTTGAAGCGTTGGTCACACCGGCCGTCCAGTTCCTCTGGGTTGATCTGCACCAAGCGGTGGCGGATCGTGTCAGCGGAAAGTCGTCGTGTCATGCGGCACCCTTCCGGATCAGAAGTTGTTCAAGGGCCGATACCCGTTTTTCCAGTTCCTGGTACTGAGCCAAGGTAACGGTGCCTGTTGCGGAATCATTGGCCGAAGCCTGTTTACCGTACAGTTCTGGAACCTTTGGTATATAGCCGTTCTGACGCTTGGCCAGGATCTCGTCAATCACCGCCAGAGTGACTGGCTTATCTGTCCGTACATAGAGGGCCCTACCTACTCGCGTGATCAGACCGGCATCAATAAACTCAGCTACCGTATTGGAGGACACCGTGAACTGCCTGGTGAACTCGTTGATGGACACCTTTTGTGGCTGGACACAATGTGCCCGTAAATACAGGGCGGCAGTGTAGAGGCGATCCCGTGTTGTCGTCTTGGACATGGTCATTACTCCTTGGTTTCCAGCAGGGCAGCATTATTCAGGTTCATAGAGTGTTTCCTTTGATTGGGCCGTTTGATGGCTGTTTGGAGTTGGTGGAGGGACTGGGCAGCGGCACAGGTATGGATTTGCATGGTGTATGGCATCAGGCCCTCCGTTTTGTGGTTGGCACTTCATTGCTGGCCAGCGATTCCCGGATCACTCGTCGCAGGATCTTCCGGGCTTCAAACAAGGTGTTGGTACTGTGTGGGCCCATGTTGCTGTTGGCCAATAGCTCAATGATCTGACTGCGGCTCAGGGCCACAGTAATGACGGGATCTTTCATTGGTTTTTCCTTGGTTCAGACTAGGAGGGAGTGCCCTCCCCGTGGGCAGTGGAGTCGGGGTTATGGGGAACCCCTTGGGAGAGGAGGAGAGGGCACAACCCATCAAAGAAGACACTGCAGGCTACTAACCCTGGTTACCATTACCCGGTTGATCAGACCAGTTAGGTATCTTGCGGATCCTAAAAGTGATAATCCGTTTCACTCTTTGGGCATACAAAGCAAGACCCAATCCAGTGCCTTCATCGATGGATTGTATAGGTGACCGGTGGCCAGGGGCTTGTCCTGACTTTGAACCCAACACCGGTCAATCTTGAGGAACAATCAACCCTTCCCTTCACAGAAGGGTTAATTGAATGTCCGCTTTACGCGGCGGACTGGTCGCGTATCGCTTCTTCCACCATGAGGCGGTCGAAGTGATCCTGGTAGTGACGGTATTCAGCAGAGCCAACCGGGAAGGGGTTTTCATCTGCTGATAATCCGTCACGCCAATCCTGTTCTGCCCGGGCAACGGCCATGAGTTCTGAAGACGTCATATCAGCGTCTCCGGTCGAACAGGTTGGTGTAGCGGTTAACGAGTTCATTCTCCATCTCCTGAAAGAGTCGCCCACCTACATGAGCAGAAAAGGCAACAGCCACAGGTAAGGTGAACCACTTGGGGATGTCATCCACGATGTGTGGGTAGACGGAATACATGAGGTACCCAGCCAGAATGGCCGCGAGAAACTCCGACACCACCCAAAGCATTGAAGCGGGATATCCGTTCACAATACGTCGGGTGATTGAGACTGCTGCGGAGACGATGCTGACTATAAGGGCGCCAACAATATCCCAGATTTCAGGGCCAGTTTTCCAGGGCATATATGCGTCCTTTACCGTGTAATAACTGGAGAGTCATTTTACGGAAAGCATATAGGCCCTGTTGAACATTATGACCAGAGCAAGTCTCGGTTAAACCGTTTCATATTGACGGTGATGAGCGTATTAAGTCTTCGTGCATAATCGGTGGCATGTACCTTGGATCGGATATAACCACCACCCGGAATTGCCCAATGCAATTTACCACGGTGATGCACAGCAATAAGCTCAGCAAAACCAATACGAATGTTGTCGGAATGGATTTCTTCTTTGGAAGGAATAGAGACGGCCATGTGATAACCCTTGTAAGTAGTAATGGCAGCCATGTTACTTAATAGCTGATCATTATCACAGAAGGGTTGTTGATATATTGTCCCTATATATATCCCCTTACTGGATTAACCTTAAATCAGGTTGTCCATCAAGGAGACAGATGGCCGGAATCCAAAGTATCGGGCCAACTTATAGAAGACAAATAACGACGGGCGCTCGGGTGGTTCCTCTTTCCATCGGATAATTGTGCCTGACGATACACCAGTACGTTCAACTACATCGCTGAGACATTCACAATGCAGTAGTTTTTGAATAGACAGAATCATTTCCCTCAGGGACATTACTGTAAGTACTCCTGTTTAATGCGTTGGTAATCATCCCTGGTTAACTTCCTTTCCAGCCAAGGGGCTGGATACCCTTTACGATCCAGTACAGTGAATTCAAACTCTTCAGGTTCGGGTGGGTCAGCATCCCCAAAACCAGAGCCAGTGACCCGCATAGGACGATCCTCGGAGTAGTAGGTGACCTCGATCTGGCAGGGGATACCGGCCACCCGGGATTCAAACGTATCCATGGGTGACCTTCTTGGTTTGGTTTACGAAAGCGCGGAGAGGCCGGAGGCCTCCTGTAATGAGATGATCTTGTCTCGACGGCAGACGAAATTGCCTGTCTTTTTCAGCAGTTCAACACCTCGCATGTCGTCGTGATCTTCCTGGTAGAAGATTCCAGCCAGCCCCAAGCCATGAATGGCCTTGGCACATTCAAAGCAGGGTGCCCGGGAGACGAACAGGATGGAGCCTTGTGTGGGTACTCCTTGACGAGTCATCTTGTCGATGGCATTACGTTCTGCGTGGATCACTTCGGGATTGGTTTTGGGCCGACTTTCGCCGCTATACAAAGAAGTGACCATGGTGGACTCACAACAGTTGTCCATACCGCTGGGCATACCGTTCCAGCCCACACTAATCATCCCAGTGGGGGTGACCACAATGGCCCCTACTTGGTGACGGGTTGCCACAGTCTGGTCAGCAGCAGCCTCAACCATGGACCAGTACAGCGGGTGGTACTTGGTTTTGTGTGGATCAATCATCGTCTGGCTCCAGTGTGACTGGGTATTCTGGTTCACCTTCTCGGGAGCCCTTGTAATACAGCTCCGCTTTACCGGCTAGGATATCGTCGAAGGTGATACCTTCTTCCAGAACGCAATAATACAGGCCGGTTTCCTTGTGCTTGCACAGGGGACGGTCGAACGAATCTGGTGGAAGGCAGATAAAGTCACTGGGTCTCACTGGTAAACTCCTTCTTCAGATGCTCCCACATGGCATGGACACCACGTTTCGGGAACCAGTGATTCTTGATACCGCGGCACCAGGCCAGGGTGTAGAACAGGGTCAGTACGAAGATGCCATACTGCTCGGCTGCCAGAGTGGCGTAGAACCAGAATGGCTGACTCATCAGGCCAAGGACTGGTGCCCACTTGCGATGGGCTTCAGAGGGCGCCTGAGACAGCCAGATGGCAGTCAGACCGAAGACGGCAATAGCGATTTGCTCAATCATTGGGCGTTGGCCGTCTCCATGTACTGAACCAGGGCTTCATAGCCACCAACGTGATTACCGTTGTGGTAGACCTGTGGCACGGTTTTGAAATCATTTTTTACCATCAGCTTTCGTGCTTCTGGATCGGTGTTAATGTCGATAACATTCACAGCCTGATCGTGGTTTTTGAGCAGCTCAATGGCTTTGGTGCAGAAGAAGCATCCGGGTTGGGTGTAGACGGTAAAGCTGTCCAAATTCATCTCCTTGGCGTCCATCAGGTACGCATCCACGTTATTGTTGAGTGCCCGGGTCAGGGCGATTTCGGCTTGCAGGAGGATGCTGAACGAATCCAGCACCTCCTCTTTGTTGTCGGAGTCATCCACCACGCGATAGCGGCGGTGACCGTCGGGATAGATCATTAGGTGGTCTCGATTTTTATCAGAACCCAGTCCCAGTAACCCAGGCGGGTTTCATCATTGGAGACCTCGTATTGCCAGTCTTCGACAGGGTACAGCTCATGGCTTCCCCAGAAATCGTCACCAAGGTCGTGCTGGTGATGGTTGTCAAATTCTTCAGCTGTCATGCGGCTTCCTTCTGTTTTTCGGCCAGGTCAGCGAGAAATGTGTCGCACGTAGCGCGAATCTCCCTCTGGTCGGCGTAGTTGGGTAGGGTGCAGGCGTAGGCCCAGCTTGGATAGAAGATATCCAGTGCTGCACCGATCTTGACGGTTGGGTGTACCAGTTCGGGCAGTTCCTGCCATTCCATGGATTTGATCAGTTCCCGGTTCACCCACTCCACCACTTCAATGTCGTCACGAATGACGAGGTAAATGGCATCGTGGATCATGGCTACCGGCCGAATGTCGTACTTGAACCGGCTCTGCCAGACCTTCTGCATGAACTCGTTACAGGCACGGTTGTTCAGTAGCCCATAGGACTGGCCCAGGGCGTTACCGGCGGTACGTCCTTCCGCTTCAGCCTCATACGGTACCTTGGCTCGGCCTCGCAAAACTTGGCCCAGTAACGGTGTCCGTAGGCGTAAGCCGAAGGCAACCGTTACGTACCCGTCCTGACTGGCTTGATCCAGTTTGGCCTGAACCCACTGGTCACTGACCTTGTACAGTTCGTGGTAGTTCGCCTCGATACGCAGGGCGTCTTCCTTGGGGAAGCCCAGGCTATTGACCAGGGTGTGCCAGGTGCCTTGGTACGTCAGGGCAAAGGTAGGTCCCTTGGATTTGCCCCGAATGGCGTCCAGCAGAGGATCCTTCTTGACAGCATGGCTCAGTTCCGGCGTCAATTCGTCCCAAGGGAACTTCTCTGGCCAGTAGCTGAATGCCCGCAGTGAGTGCCCATCGTAACCTTCCTCGTAGACCTTCAACTTGTTCGGGTCTCGGGTGGTTAAGGCAGAGATGTAGTCCTCCAGTGAGTTGAAGTCTGCACCCGTGAACAGGTGCCCAGGTGGTGCCCGGAAGCAGTCCTTGATCAGCTTTCCATACGTGGAACCAGAAGGTAGGTTCTGCATGTTCGGATCGGAGCTGGACAACCGGCCGGACTTGGTACCTCCCAGATTGAAGGAGCCATGGAGGTAGTAGACACCGTCGCCTTTAAGGATGGCCCTCTCGAAGGCCGGGATGAAGGTGGACAGGATCTTCTCAGCTTCTGACCACGCCATGAGGGCTTCCAGGATCTCAATGAAGTCCTGGCTCGTGGTGTGGTTGATCAGCTTCTCAATGGTGTCTCCCCCGGTTGCTGGGGCCTTGTTCTTGGTCAGGTCAATGACCGGCAGCCCCATTTCCTCATAGAGGAGCTTCTGCATCTGAGGGTTGGAGTTGGGGTTGAACACTGTCCGCGGGAACGCATTGCGGTCCTTGGGCAGGATCTTGTCTGGGTTCTTGGCTTTGGCCTTGCGGTCGGCGTAGTCCTTTTCCCAGGCCAGGTACGTCAGGCGGTCTTCCAGACGGTGAATAACCGAGTGGTTAACAAACACCTGTTCGTGTTCTGCCTTGATCCGCTCAAGCTCCTTGCGGGCATAGGCCACCTTGTCCATATCCAGGGGCATACCGGACAACTCTACCTGAGTGATGACCTTCTGGCTCGGTAACATCAGGTCGTAATAGATGGCTTCCTGATCGTCGGCCACCATGATCGGGTAGTACTTTTTCTTGACGTACCAGGTACACAGCCCGTCTACCAGGTTGTATTCCAGCAGCTGGGGCAGCGGAATACGGCGGACGTCCTTGATCTCCTCCTGTGCGTAGTTCCCGGCAAACTCATGGGCCAGTTCTTTCAGGCCCAGACGGTTACCGGCACAGCTGTTGGTGGCCAGGTAGGCAATGATCTTGGTGTCATGCAGACGCTGGTGCAGGGTGTGCAGGCCAGTGAGCAGTCCTGGCAGATCCAGTGCGTTCTTCATCCACAACTCAAAGATCAACACCTTGGTATCGAAAGGACTGTTGTGCCAGGTCATGGTGCCGCGGTAGGACTCAAAGAACTGACGCAGGAGGGCCTTGATCGGCTGGTTGTCGATCTGACGACCGTACTCACCGTGCTCGTTCTTCTCCGGCAATGGCTCATAATCCACGGCAAAGGCCACACCAGAGTGTTCGTCCCAACAGAACGTGATGGTAGCAATACCGGCCTCGTTGAATCGCAAACTGAAGGTTTCGATATCTACCGTCAGTTCGTCATGGACCTGGATGGCTTCCAGGACTTTCTCGACGGCGTTCAGATCGGTATGGTCCACATACACAGCATGCTTGATGATGTCCTTCCCGGGAGGTTCGTGCTGGCCACCCATGGTGTCAATCAACGTGTTGACCGACATGAGCAGCTTGGGCTCATTGGCCGGGTTGTATAGCAGGGATTTGTGGTTCACACCGAGAATCACTTGCATGTCCTCGTAGCCTTTTAACTTGCAGTCCTTGACGTAACCCAGGTGGGGCTCTGCCTTGGATAGGCCGGTAAGCTGCTTGAAATACGCGGCATCTGCACAGTAGATGATCTTGGTACCCACACTACTCAGTGCAGGCAGCAGATCGGCCAGGTACTCCTTAATCAAACTGACCGGCGCCTTGCCTGCCTGGTTGTAAGCCAGGTCCAAGGCAATGACGTCCCGTGACGGGATCCCGGCCTGTGCCAGTGGTGACACATAGTTGGCCACGATCTCGTTACGGTTAAAGGCCGTGTTTTTGATCAGAAGGGCGATAGGATGGGAGTCAGACTCCTCAAAGATGATGTGACGCACAATAGTTTCCTTAAATTAGAAGGTTCAGGACCATACGTTTTTTCATCAATTCTATCGGGATCTGGTTCTTTTGCTGGATCTCCTTGACAGTCTCAGGTGCCAGCCGGTTTTCCTTACAGGCACACCGGTCTGCGACATCCTTCAGGGGCCCATGAATGGATTCCGGGAAGATCCGGAAATAGTCCTGCAGGCTGTTTGAGGAGTTCAGAACGTTATTGATGAAGCCCAGGACATACGGCAATTCCTGCTGGTTCAGGTATTCCAGGTCATTGACATACTCGTTCATGACACTGGTCAACTCTTTATGTAGCCGGTTCATTGGCCGTGGCCTGGGTTGTGTCTGGTCGATGGCGTAGTACTCGCCCTTGTAGGACAACCACTGTTGGTCGTTACCGTGAAGCACGGAGTTCTTGACAATGATGGTCTTCAGTCGCTGGTTGAAGCTCTCCTTGACCGGGGCGTACAAGTGCTCATAAAGCCGATCCTTGATGAGCGCCTTGGTCTTTGGGTCGTAGGTGATATCCGTGGTCATACCAGGTCTCCTGTGAGGTACACAGTCTCTCTGGCTCGGCTCACGGCTACGTAGAGCATCCGTGCGATCTGGTTCCCATCACGGCATCGAGCGACGTCGTCAAGGTCAATGAAAACCTTGTCATAGGTAGAGCCTTGAGACTTGTTGATGGTGCAGGCATACGCTGCCCGTAAATCCACCCACTCATCCATCGTGCGAAGGGCAGCGATGTTATCTTCCGCCTGGGCCTTATTGATGGCTTGCTCTTTCTGGTCGGGGTCATTGGGTAGGAATGCAACGTGTCGGTTGTCCAATTGCACTTTGTGCCCCTCTACATCTTGTCGGGTTTCCAGGGGTCCCATACCGGTTACCCGGCATAGCTGATCGGTCTTCAAGGTGCATTTTTTGATTGAGATGAAGCGGTTACAGATTACGTAGTCGCCTACGTGAATCTGTGGTGTGCCTTGGACACACTTGCGGATAGCGTGGTTGAAGTTGATGACGCACCGGTTGGTCCAGGCCAGTACCTTGGATCGGTTGTGTGTCCAGGTTGGGTCGTTGAACTCTTGGATAATGGCATCCTCAAACTCGTCCCGGGGCAGGTGTTTGATGTGTACCCCGTCCACCGTCAAGGATTCCCAGTTCCCGGTGTTGACCGTGTTACGGAAGCTGGTGGCCATGGCAATGATGGGGTTGCCCTCAGCCTGGCGTACCACTTCAGTCAGCTTGGCAGTCGGGAACCGGTCGTTGAACACCGGGGACTTCTGGCAGCCAACGTTCAGCAACTGAGCTGGATCGCCAATGAACACGATCTTGCAGTTCTGGCACCGAGCCAGTATGTACTTGAGCAGTGATTCGTCGATATAGCTGGCTTCGTCAACAAAGACGATGGAATCACTCACAGGATCAGCACCCTGTCGGGGAACCAACCGGGTCTGTCCGGTTTTGTAGTCCTTGTGTACACGCAAGCCAATGGCCCCGTGAATGGTTCTGACAGGCTCACCGACAATCTGGGAGAGTGCTTCAGCGGCTTTGTTGGTGGTGGCCGTCAAAACAATGTTCAGGTCGTTTTTGGCATGGGGTGCCACGGTGCGGTACATCTTCTGGAGCTTGGGGATGAACTCCAGGATGCGACGAACCAGGGTGGTTTTACCGGTGCCTGAGTAGCCCTCAAGAACAAAGACATTGTCCTTGGGACTCAGGATGAATTTCTTAAAGGCCTCAAAAGCGTTCTGCTGGCCTTCGGTCAGGGTAATCGAATCGCTCATGAGGCGCTCCTTCAGGATGGCAGGTGAATCACCTTGCCGTAGGGTGGTGAGAAGTTGGGGTTGTCACTGATGGCCCAGATAATGGGCACCTTGGGGTTGGGTTCGACCAGGTCGAAGTGGCCATCGGTCAGGATGACCATCAGGCTGGGTTTGTTTTGAGCCACCCACTGGATGACCGGGTTAATGTCCGTACCACCACGTCCATGCAGCTTCACGTTCATCAGGTCCTGTAGATCCTCGATCACATCGACCTGTTTGATTGTGGTGTCGAACTGCATGAAGGTAAGGGTTTCGGGTTTTTCCTTGTGCAGCACCGCGTAGACCTCCGACAAGTACTGCTTGAAGGTCTCGTTAGATACTGATCCGGAAATGTCACCGGCCATGGCGATATCACACAGCGTCTCGCTGTACTGCGAGGGCAGGTAATGATCCGGGAAGTACCGGCGGTTGGGTCGTCGCCAGGACCAATCGGATTTACTCAAACGGGCAACGTACCGGCTCAGGATCCGGTTCCAGGGCAGTTGCGGATTCATCAGGCTGTTGATGTACAGCTGGATTTCCTCTGGCATCATGCCTGGGGGACGGTTGGTCATCTGTGACTGTAGGTGGGCCCGGACCAGGATATCCTCGATCTCGGCCTGTGCCTGCTCTGGTGTGGTGTCATCGGAATCCCCGGGATCTTCCAGGTCAGACATAGGCAAGTCTTCCTTTGGATCGTCGGGAAGTAGGTTGTATACCTGCTCCGTGGACATATCCGCGTACTGAGCGTCATACAGGCCTCCCTTGGGCATCTTGTACCCCAGGGAAACCAGCATGTAGTTGATGACGTAATCCGCGGCAATGTTCCATTTGCGGGGATCACGCTCCTTCAGGCGAGCCATGTGCATAAAGGCCACATGCCAGGTTTCGTGGAGCAGGAGGAACAGCTGCTCCTCCTTGTCCAGGCTGTTCCAGAAGTCAATGTTGTACCGGATAACCAATCCATTGGTGCAGGCCGTCGAGATACTGTTGTCCCAGATGTGCTTCAGGTTGAAACACACGGTGGTGATGAATCCCGAGTTTTTGTCGGACATGAGTGCGATCTTGGCACGATCCAGTGCCTTCTGGTGGGCAGACATAGCGTCTCCTTAGAAGAACTCCTCAGCGTTGTCGAGCAACCAGGGCTGGACAGCGTCGTGCCGATCCATCCCATGGTTTCGTTTGAGTATTTCCCTCATGGTGATCATCTGGAATTCCCTGGGGATCCGGGTGATGAACTTCATGAGTTGCTCGATGTTGTTCTCAGTGGCTTCGTGTCCCAGCTTGCCGGACAATGCCCAGCACACTGCCGGTTCGGTCGGTACCGGTACATCGGCCGGTCGGGTCAGAATGGTCTTGAGGTCGGGTAGGTCATTCTGGATTTCGGTGTAACCACAGAACTCCCGGGCTACGCCCTCAGAGATGGTGCCACTGAGTAGGACACGATCCAGCCAGTTAAGCACCGGCTTATCCTTGATCAGACGACTGGTGAATTCCCAGGTCCGTGGACAGGCGAATGTCTCGTCGTCATGGTCTGGATTGAATTTGAACAGTACGTCCGGACGCCAGTTGATGTAACTGGTGATCCGGTGGTCGATACCGTGGGTACGGGCCCAGTCCAACCAGGCATCTACGTCTACTTTCATGGTCATGTGAACCATTCGGGACTGTAGGGCTGTGTTGTCCAGTTCTCCGGCGTCTGCGTTGTCGGTATCCAGGTTACCTGCGGCAACCAGGGCAACACGCTTGTGCAGGTGATACTGTCCAACCATCCGATCCAGGATCAGCTTGTAGGCCGCCTTGCGTACAGCCTTGTCGGCCAGTGGCAATTCGTCGAGGAAAATCAGCCAACCACTGTAAGGTTTGCCGGTTTTCGGGTTGATGGGTAACTCATCGCCTTCGACCGGGAACGTATCCATGGGCAAGTAGCCAGCCTTTCGGCGCTGACGATCAATGTCCGGGAACCCGTTCAGGTCGGTGGGATCTGCGGTAGCCAATCTCAGGTCAATGACCATGAGGTTGTACTCCTCCGCGATCTGGTGGATGAGCGAGGATTTTCCACAGCCTGGGCTGCCTTTCAAAAAGGGCGTAACCCGGGCCTGTAGGCATTGTTCAATCATCTGCCGGGCATCCGGTAGACTGACTGCCATTCCCATAAGAATGTCCTTCTGCGATTAAAAGTCACACGGTGCCCGGATGGGCACCTGTTCACACGTCCTCGCGGAAGCGGAGTGCGACGGGTAGTTGTGGGATACCGTCCTTACTGAGGTAGTGGTATTTGACGGTGAGAGGTTTGCCGATGTAGCTGTTCACACCACGCCACTGAGCGTCTTTCTCGTGCATGTTGCCTGGTGCAGTCACATTGAAGGTCTTGCCATTGCCTGCATCACAGATCCAGACCGGAACATTGAAGACGCCTTCATCGGTGATGTAGGGCTTGCCTTGTTCGTAGTCCACAACGGTGAACTCGGCATCGTGGAACTCTTTGAGCTTCAGCAGTGTTCTGGCTCGCTTACCATGTTGGTAACCTTCATCACTGTGGCGGAGCATAGTACCTTCGTACCCTTCTGCCCGGAATTGACTGTGTAAAGTCATCAAACCCTCTACATCACTGATCGGACAGGTCTCGACCAGTTTGAGAGGTAAGCTGGCCAGCCAGTCGTATTCGTAGGCCTTGAGCAGGTTGAACCGGTGGGAAAAGGGTTTGTCGTCAATCGTATCGTAGATGTGATATTCGACTTTGTAGGACTCAGGCTGATACTTCTTCACCAGGCTGCTGATCTCCTGGAGGGACTTGCCGTGAATGTACAGCTCACCGTCCAGGTGCATGTGGCCAATGCCTGCACGATTAATGGCGTCCTGAATGTGTGGGAGCTTCAGGGTCTTGCCTTGACGGGAGTACAGCACACCGTCCTTGTACAGGGCTCGGTGACCGTCCAGCTTGGGCTGGGCATAAGCACGGTCCCACTCAATCTTTTCTGGTTTCACCTTGTCAAAGGGCGTGGCCAGCATCGGTTTGAGGAGGCCCATGGCATTGGTGCTGGGAGCTTTGGCTTCTTCCAGGGTCTGTACGTAACCCTTGTCCATCTTACGACGGGCTTTGCTCTGGATCTCCAGAACACCCTGCTCATAAGGTGTGGTGGCGTTGGCTTTACCTACGTTCTTGGCGTAGGCCTGGTATTGCTTCAGAACAGGCTTACCGTCCAGTGATCTTGCGTACTGGATCATGACGAGTCCATCCGGCTCAACCCAGGCTTCCCAGTAACCTATTGCTGAGCCATGGTTCTGGTAAAGGGTGATGTGGTTCTGGTTCATAGTTACTCCTGGTCAGGCTGTGTGAGTTCTGAAACCCACCAATCACAACCAGTATTGTTGAGTTCGTCTTCGGCCCAGTCGTTGGCATAGTTGCCATCGTCAAAAGGGCCATAAAATGTAATACCGTCCATTGGGTTACCGGCTACGACTATCCACATGGCTCAGGCCTCCATTGAACAAACGCGGGCAGCCATTTCCACACCTTGGGGTGTGACTGGTGCCATGTAGAATCCCAGCATTGGGGAGGTGGGATACAGCGTGACGAAGTGTCCACGGGGATCGAAGCCACGTTCGGTCATGCGTTTAACCCACTGCTGGGGTAATGCGGTGTCGAAGACTTTGCCTGGGTATTGCTGTTCTGCGAGTTCGCTGACGGTGGGCATTATTCTCCCTCGTCTTTGTTGTGGTGAATGTAATCCCAGCCCCGCTCAACCATAAGGTCTTCGCATTCTCCGGAGTCGGTGTTGGCCAGCTCTTCGGGGGTAAAGACGGTGACGGCATAGCCCTCATCCCGTAGGGACTGGATGACTTGATATTGTTCATCGGTCATGGTGGGTGTCCTGTGTCAGATTGCTTTAAGTTCGTCCAAGGCCTCGATAGCCTCTGCAGGTGTCGGGTAGTACCCGTGCTGTCTGAGGGTGTCTGGATCGTTCTCAACGAATTGAGTGACTCGACTGGAATGGATACGAACCTGGTTGGTTCCAATCACCTCAACGGCCCGTACAGAGACGCATTTGTGGATGGAGTCCCAGGGCATGTAGAGGCGGTAAACCTTAGGGCGTACAGTGGCATTCTTCATGGGTAGCTCTCTGCTGAACCAGGCGCAGTAGGGTGTTGCGGTAAATCGCCAATGTTGCTGTCAACTCGTTCGGACTTGTGATGGGCAGCTGTGTACGTAGGTACTGCTCAGCCTCTTCCAGGCTGTCTTTGCGTGGGTACAAGGGGTTGGGCATGACGTTAGCCATTGGCAGCCTCCTGGTCCTTCCTGGACGCTTCTGAGCGGTCCTGGATCTGTTTGAGACGAACCAGGCCTACCGCGTAAGCCAAAGCGGCAAACTGACTATCTGGCAGTCGGCACAGGTAAAGCTCCACGTTGGTTCGGGTCAGTGGTGGCGTGTCCAGTCGCTTCTTCACGTCCTCTGCGGTCTCGTAACCGGCATCCCGGACGATCTTGACTATCTGCATATCCTGCTGCTCACGGCGAGTCAGGTGCGATGGGCGGTCAAAAGGTAAGGACTTCTGAAGGGGTCTGGGCTTGAGTGGGACAGGCTTGGGGCCTTTGTCCTTGTAGACCAGGACACCTTTATCAATCAGGACACGTTGGATAGTCCTGCGATGAACGGCAAAGTGTAGAGCCAGTTCTGTCTGGTTCATTTTGCCGTGGGTGTAGTAGTGGACAATGGCGGCTTGATCGAAGTCATTCAGGCATTTTACGGTCATGATAGGGCCTCGGCTGTATATCGTCGGAAAGGGTCAATTTCGGGAAGTTAGAATATCGGTCTGACTATCTATGGCTTGGATAATCAGTGGCTGGGAGAGCCAGAATAAAAGAGCCTGGGCACCGGAAGGTGCCCAAGCGAATGACGCTAACTGGGAGAAGTCAGCAACATGAAAAAAGAAGTGAGACCAGTCCCGTAGGACTGATCTCAAAGGTTCACACTCACCGACGGGCCGGAGGCCCGCTGTTAATCACGTCTTAGCCTATGAGTGTCAATATCCCATAGATACAGCTTCCAACTGCTACCCCTATGAGTGTGCTGGAAATCGTGATATAGCCGATAATCTTGAGTAGTTCCATGGTTTACCTCAGGACAGTGCGTAGTTGGAGTTGCGGATCTTGGCTGCAAGGTTCGGAGACTTCTTGGGGAAGTGCCCTTGGGTACCGTACAGCTGGCTCAGTACATCATCGAGGATGGTGGAATCTGCCATCTCTGCGAAGATATCGCGGTAGTGCAGACGCAGCCAGTTCATGTTGTTGGCATGGCACTTGAACTCATCGTGGACAGACACGATAGGGAAGGGCTTATGCTCCAGCATGCTGTTCACGATGTTGGCCAGTGCCCGCAGGTGGTCACTGGACAGGGCTTTGATCTCAAGGACACCACAGTAGTCCAGAATCCGGATATCCGGCATCTGGGTGGCTTCGTATCGCTCACGTAAGTGGTTGAAGTCGTCGTCGAGCCAGTAGGTATCCACTGAGTGTTCTACACCTGTGGCACGTTCCAGCAAGACCATTTCGATAACCTCAGACGCCCATAGGATGAGACCATGGTCGTAGTTGCAGCGGCGGATCAGGCTACGGAGTACGTAGGCGTCGATGCTATGCACGACGTTGGCCACGTTGCTGAGGCCTTTCTCCTGTCCTTCGTTGACGTAGTACTCGTAGCTGAACGTAGCATGATCCAGTTCATCTACCTCCAGTCGCTTCTCAACCTTGGTCATGACTTTGACCTTGGCTTCGTAACCGTCAGGGAGTACCCATTCATGGCTCAGTGCGAATGGCTGCCAGCTGTTGAGCAGGTCTTCCAGTAGCTCTACGGCTCCCGGTGCCAGTTCACCCATGGCCTTGTAGAAGGCATTGAGTTCCTCGGTACCTTCACCGAAGAGGTTCTTGGGCTCACGCTTGGATCCGTACAGGACGGTCATTACCGCCTGCTTGATCTTCTTCCGCTCGTTGTCCGGTAAGGTAGGGATGAACCGCTGCATGATACCGGTACAGTCGGTGTAAGCGTCTGCACGACGGTTGGGATCAACCAGCCCTGTGGCATTGGCACCGGCTTCACAACCGGTCAGGGTGGACATAATCTGCATGCCACTGCATACCGCGTCGAAACCGATCATGTGGCCAGTAGGCACACCCTGTTGAGCCTTACGGATGGCCTGTACACCCTTGAGGTACAGGGCTCTCTCATCAGCCTCATCGGCCAACTCCTCGAGGTGTTCCAGATTCTCAGTTGTCCACTGGATCCGGTCTGCGAACAGTTCTTTGTCGTGACCAAACTGGTTGGCCACATCAATCAATAGGTAATCCCAGCCTGTGAATAGCTGCATGTCTGTTCTCCCAGTAATGTCTTCTGTTATGGGCCCCGCCAACCGGCCGGAGACCGGCTGTGGGGACTGTTATTCAGGTGATCAGGTGATAGGTGAAGTAGGTGTGGTTCCCGTTCTGTCTGTGGGCCTTCCTGCAACGTGGGTGAGACAAGCCACCCAACGTGCAGAAGTACAGGTACGTGATCTGGTTATGTTGTCCAAGCATCCGGTACTCCTTCGACGATCTCCTCCTCGGCAAACTCAATCATCGCCTTTTTGAAGCCAGAGCCCTGTGTGGTGATGTGGTATCCCTGTGAATACAGGCGACCACGTTTGTCGACTTTGTTTGTCAACCAGAACTGGTTTCCCTGTTGGGCAATCAGCAGGTATCGCTGATAGGACTGACGCTTGAACTCAGCCCATTGCTGGGCTTTTTCAGGCGTGTCCAAGTCGTGAGCGGGCTCCTCTTCAACGGTCTTGAGGAAGTCCAGATCGAGCTTCAGGGCCACACTGTTCTGCTTGTTGATCACGTCCAGACAGATATCACCGGAGTGGCCATTGGCCTTGCCCAAGATCAGACAGTCATTGTGGGTGAGGTACCCGCTGTCATAGTTGGAGCTTACGTGCTCTGGCTCACAGACCATCGGTGGCAGGTAACCGGATTGCACCACGTACCGGAGCAGCTGGTCACTCAGAGGTATGTTCGACTGGATCACCAGTGAATCACTGGCCTCGCCTTTGATAATGTCGAAGGCGTCCGTGAGGCACAGCACTGACATGATCTCAGCCACTGTGAGGATGCTGTCAGCCTTGTCGTCGAACTTCACACGACCAGCCAGCATCGCTGTGACACTGGTAAACAGTTCCGGTGTCTGGCAGTACGCCACACCCACGAACAGTTGCTTGACCAGTTCCTCCAGATCAATGTCAGCCAATTGGGCCAGACGATGGTTCTTGCTGGCGTACCCATGATCCTTGGCCAACCAATCTGTGAGCAGTTGCACACCATGGTTAACCTTGGCAATCATGTCGGGATTTGACTCGATCTCCTTCAATATGTAGCCATCAATGAACTTGCGGCTAAAGGTGTACTCATTGGCCAGTTGCGTATCGCGTGGCAGCATTCGTTGGGTCATGGTTTGCTCCTCAATAACGAACGATGTGAACGGGTTTACCCCTGCTTCTGTAGGTTGGCAGCACGCTTGGCCTTCTTACGGGCACGCTTGAGCTTGGCCTGCATGATGGCTTGCTTTGCAGCCTCTTCAGTCTGTTTGGCTGGCTTACGTGGAGCAGGTCGATCAGTACGCTTGGTACCACCAAAGGTGTCAGAGAACAGCTTGATCAGCGGATACTTGCTCATGGTTCAACTCTTTATCGGAAGGTAGAAACAAAACAGGGACACCCGAAGGCATCCCTGTTTCAGTGCATTGGTGACAATCAACCGAGGTCGAGTTCATCACCGTTCTGTCCATCGGCACGCTGGAAGTCCAGCACCAGTCGCTCTTTGAGCTGGGCCAGACCTTCCTCACCGGAGTCAGCCAAGAAGTCGAGGATCTGCTTTTCCATCGGCTTACTCAGCTTCAGGCCCACAGAGCCCAGCTTACGACGACCACCCTGACGGGTCGGAACGTACAAGTTGATGAAGGCATCAGACTTCCACTGATCATTCTGGGCATTCACCGGACGGTCGAAGGAACGAACGTTGTTGGTTGCAGTTGCAGTTTGGAATCCCATATCAATACTCCACTGTATTCAATTAGTTAAGTCCAGCACCATTGCTAAACGATCCGTACCACACGCGAAGCGTCACGCACTAGCGACTCAGTACTCCGCTAACGGGCTCCTCGCAGGACGGGCATTGGCACTCAGGCGTGATAACTGTCTCGGTCTGGCTCAGGGATTGTTCCCAGTGACAGCCACAGACAGGGCAGCAGTACAGGATGGTGATCATTATCTATCTCCGTGTTGTGATCCCGTAACACACACGAAGTGTTAATGCGACACATTCTCGCATGGAAATGCGGTGCATTTTATACATGTTTAGGCATGGGACTACCTCCGAAATGTCAGAAATTGTTAAAGGTTAGGTTGCATGGCTGTGTAGAAAAAGATAAGGCACCCGAAGGTGCCTAACGTGATTTACGGTGGGACTTGAAGTCGTCCCACACCAGCCACAGCCCTGCCAATGACAGGACTGCAAGCAATCCGTAGAAGCCCAGATCATTCATGGATCTGGCCTCCACGCTTGATGCCATACTCGATGGCATAGTCAAGATCATCGTCCATGTGAGTCATACGGAACTCATCCATGGCTTCACGATCAAGATCGTCGTAGTGGATGACGGCACCAGACTCATCGAACACAGTGATGTGATATCTGGCGTCAATTGGCATTTGTAAGCTCATAGCGTCACTCTCCCAAGTGTGAATACAGGCACATGCCTGCCGTGACACACGCGAAGCGCGTAAAAAAAAAAAAAAAAAAAAAAAAAAAAGGAGAACCCCGTAGGGCTCTCAGAAGGGTATGTCGATGCCATAGGCATCGCGGAAGTGGATAGGCAGAGGCTTACAGCCAGCACCCAACTGTTCCGGTTGCATGGCTACGAGCTGATCAAGCTCGCACTCAGCAACGTACCGTTGATGCTCCAAGTCCTGTTGCTCAAGATCAGCCAGGAACTCCATAGCAGCAAGCTCGTCGTTGGAATACATAGGTCACCTCCAGTGGTGAGCAATGACACAGCAGAATGCTATGTCTTCCGCAACACACGCGAAGCGCAAAACGACTTAATAAATAGAGGTGAAGCCTCTACTGAGACTCAATACAGTTAGCCTATCGGCTTCGTATCGGTTCATAGGTAGAGACTGTTAGCTTAACGTTTGAAGAGATTGATGATGTTTGATGTTGAGTTATCAGGTAATGGTGAGTTAACAGTGAAATCAACTGGATCAGTCTCACTGTTCTCTCCTACCTTTTCACATTGCTCGTCATTGGCAGACGTAGAGAAGAACTGTTTCATCAGTGGATGTGAGTAGAGATTCACTCCCCTGCAAGGGTAGAGCTTCAGTGGTGCAGACATAACGTACTCCTAATGTATTGGACTCATGGCATACACGGAGTGTATCTGGCACTGAGCTGAGGCTCAGGTGAATCAGAAGTACAGTCCCCTTTCAGGGTTAAACTATCTATCTCCAGTTGTGTAGATGTGTAGTTGTGTAGAAGAAAGCTAGACTCCCCGAAGGGAGCCTGATGCTTACTTGGTCTTGGCCTTGGTTCTGGCGGCTGTGACCTGACGGCGAGCTTTGGCTCTGGCCTTGGCTGCATCGTCTGCGTACTCGGCTGCGGTCTCCTCGCCTACTCGGGCAAGGTGATCGAGGGCTGTTGCACCTCGCTCGACGGCTGAGAACAGGGCTGACATGGCTGACCACAGTTGGGCTAGTGCTGCGAACATAGGATAGTACTCCGAAGTTGATGGATGGATCCGTAGCACACCCGAAGGGCTAGTGTAGAGAAGGTAGGTAGAAGGTACCGGGGGGGTAGTTGTTTTTATTTAGTCCTACCTGTCAGCACTGCCTCCGTACCCAATTTTAATTTTTTCCCAAAAACCTGAAATCGAAATTGGTATAAGTAACTCCTCGACTACTTATTGATTGTGAGGAGTTATGTCTAAAAACGTTGTATTAACCCGTAATGCTTTTACACCCTGGGGTGTCTTTGGTGAACTGAAGTTTCCAACCGGGGAAGTCTTTTATACGATTGAACGCCCATGGATTAATAATGAACCGTTTGTTTCCTGTATTCCTGATGGCCTGTATTACCTGGAGAAGCGTTACTCTCCCGTGGTACAACGAACCAGTGGTGGTGAGTTCCGTGAAGGATGGGAAGTTACCAATGTCCCAGGTCGAAGCTACATTATGCTGCATCCCGCGAATTGGATGGATGACCTTGCAGGGTGCATTGGTGTTGGTAAACGCTATGAGGTCTCTCAAAACCGTAAAGGCCAGTGGGTACCATCGGTTCTGGACTCTCGCTCCGCGTTCAGGGAAGTAATGGCCTTGCTGGATCAGCACAGTGATTGGTCGTTGGATATTCGACCGTTCATTATGGAATATCCTTGATATACTGGTTCTGCATGGTTGTCTTCCTATTGAGCCTCACTTATGTGGGGCTTCTTTTTCCCAGCAGATATAACTGCACTGCCCTATAGTCACCCGATATACCTAATGCATTGAGGTGAGTATGGATGCCTTAACAGTTGATCAGTTCAAAGAAGCATTACCCGCCCGGGTAAAGAAGTCAGTTAACCAGGAACTTATCGACAAGATGAATACTACTCTGGGTGATCCAGATATGTATGAAGTCTACCGTGAGAACCTGTTGAGTTATGCCAATGTGATGCAGGACGGTAAGTTCAAACTGTCCAGTTACATTGACGCTGTGAAGTACGTGAGCCAGAAGTTGATGGGTAAAACCAATATGGCAGCGTTCACTGCAACCTTTCCGGACAAGATCCAGGACTGGATGGCCCGGGGTGTACAGCCCAAGGACCAAGCCAGCTATGTGACGGCCTACAATAAGTCCAAGCTGGTGACGTTGATCATGGAGCAATCCCTGATTCCCAGTTGGGTGTTGAACCAGGATCTGTATCAGCGGGCCCTGAATGTCCAGGCAGACCTGATGAGTAACGCCAAGAGTGAGAAGGTTCGATCAGATGCAGCCAACTCTATCCTGACCCACCTGAAGATGCCTGAGACCCAGAAGGTGGAGTTGGAGGTGAGCCAGAAGGAAGACAGCTCTATCGCAGCCCTGCGGGAGGCTACGATGGCCCTGGCAGCACAGCAGCGGCTACAGGTGCAATCCGGGCAGATGAATGCCCAGGAGGTGGCCCACAGCAAGCTGACCTATGACAAGACCGGGGAGCCTGTAGATGAGTGATTCTGTCGCCCAGGCTCTCAAGAAGCACATGGGGGTAGAGGACTACCTCAATGCCGTCAACTATGTCCCGGACCCTTCCTACGTCCCCAGTGACTTTGCCCTGGAGTTCGTGACCTTCATCAAGCTGGTGAACGGGGAAGAAGGTGAGGAGAACCTGACGCCCCTGGTCCACTACCACATGCTGGATACGATTGCCGATGGTGGCCGACGGATCGCAAACCTGTGTCACCGGGGGATCGCCAAGACCACTGTGATGGGGGAATACCTGTTCCTGTACATTGCGGTCTATGGGGAGTTGCCCGGCTTCGGAAAGGTGGACCTGGCCCTGTACGTGTCGGACTCCATTGAGAACGGTGTGAAGAACATGCGGAAGAACCTGGAGTTCCGACGGGATAACTCCGACTTCCTCAAGGAATACATTCCGGTGGCCAAGTTCACCGATATCCGTTGGGAGTTCCACAACGCCGATGGCAAGGTGTTCATCGTCAAGGGGTACGGTGCCAAGACCGGTGTACGGGGTGCCAAGGAAATGGGTAAACGTCCCCAGTTGGCCATTCTCGATGACTTGATCTCGGATGAGGATGCCCGCTCTGCAACGGTCATCGCGGCTGTGGAGGATACGGTGTACAAGGCGGTGGAATACGCCCTGCACCCGACCAAGAACATGATGATCTGGTCCGGAACACCGTTTAACGCCAAGGATCCCCTGTACAAAGCGGTAGAGTCCGGGGCCTGGGCAGTGAACGTGTTTCCGGTGTGCGAGCAGTTCCCCTGTTCCCGGGAGGAGTTCCGGGGCAGCTGGCCAGATCGTTTCACATACGACTACGTGAAAGAGCAGTACGACAAAGCCAAGCTGTTGGGCAAGGTGGATACCTTCAACCAGGAACTGATGCTGCGGATCATGAGTGACGATGATCGCCTGATCCAGGACGATGAGATCCTCTGGTACTCCATCCGCAACGTGCTGAGCAACCAGCATGTGTTCAACTTCTACATCACCACCGACTTTGCCACCAGTGAGAAGGAGAAGTCCGACTTCTCGGTAATCAGCGTGTGGGCCCTGAATAACAACGGGGACTGGCTGTGGGTAGACGGTGTCTGTCGTCGTCAGCTCATGGATCAGAACATCAACGACCTGTTCCGCCTGGCACAACAGTACCGGCCACAGGGTGTGGGTATCGAGGTCTCGGGACAGCAGGGCGGCTTCATTCCCTGGATCATGAACGAGATGATGACCCGCAATGTGTACTTCCCGTTGGCGTCTGAGAACAACAGCGGTAAGCCAGGGCTGCGGCCGACCACCAACAAGCTGGAACGGTTCAACATCATGGTACCCATGTTCAAGCAACGGAAGATGTTCTTCCCGATTGAGAAGCGGGACACTCCGGAGCTGCGTGAAGCCATGAACGAACTGTCCCTGGCCTCAAAGGGTGGGTTCCGATCCAAGCAGGATGACTTCCTGGATACCATCAGTCAGCTGGCTCAGCTCACCACCTGGAAACCTTCTGAGACAGGGGACCTGGTGCAACGGGATAATGATCCTATCTGGGATATGGAAGACGCTGACGACTACGACAGCCCCATTGCGTCCTACATCGTGTAACGGGAGTGCCTATGAAACTGCAAGATATCTTTGATCACCTGAGCCATGGGGAGCTGCGTAATGTGTTCCTCACCGATCCGTCCCGGGGCGAACTGACGGAAGAAAACAAGAAGCAGCTGTTGACCCACGTCCGTATGGGGCTGACGGCACTGCATACACGGTTCTTCATCAAGGAGCAGGTCCACTCCCTGGTTCTGGAGCCGGGAGAGACTCGATATGTACTGGATCTGCCTGACTTACTCCGGATTGAGTCAGTGAAGGACACGGAGGACAACGAGTACCTACTCAATATCCTCAACGAACCTGAGTCACTACATACCCCGAACTACCGGACCCTGGTGGTTCCGGCCAGTCTGGATGCAACCATGCTGCTGGTGACCTATCGGGCAGACCACAAACCCTTCGGGACGGAGGAGACGTACTATCCACCGAACATGGTGGACATTGACCTACCTCCGATGTACCTGGAACCACTGCTGTACTTCGTGGCCAGCCGTGTTATGAACCCGATTGGGATGACCGAGGCCTTCCATGATGGCAACAACTACGCGGCCAAGTACGAGCAGGCCTGTCAGCGCTTGGTGAATGATGGATATCCCCTGGATCAGGGGTACCATCAGGATCGTTTCCACAGTAACGGGTGGGTATAACGGGGAAAGGGGGCTTAGCCCCCTGACCGTTACAGTTTTACGACGAGTTTCCTCCCGCCGTTATTGTCTTCAACAATAGTGACCCCAGGAACAAACGTTACGGCTTCCGCCACGGCATACGTTCCATCGGGGTTGCGTTGCTGAGTGGTCACCTGGACCACGCACCCAGTGCCGGTCTGCATAGCCTTGGTGGACTTCATCCACCCCTCTTTCTGGCTTGAAGCCTTGCACAGCAGCTGGAACAAATCCCCGTTACCAACCACCCGAATGTCCTTCACGTTTTCACGCGCACCGGATACGTCACTGTTGTGTAGCGTTTTCTCTGTCATCACTTTTCTCCTGTTGAACCAAAACCGCCTTCGCCGCGGTGTGTTTCATCAAGCTCATCCACCACCATCAGGTTGACGTCCGCCACAGGCACGATCACAAACTGCAAAATACGGTCACCGGCTTCCCACGAGAAGGCATGTCCGTCCTTTACCCGCAAGCAAGCCATCCATTCGCCCCGATAATCCGCGTCAATGATGCCTACGGTGTTGTTCAACTCCAATCCGTGCTTGGCTCCGGTACTGGATCTGGGGTAAATCTTGGCCACATGGCCAGGCGGGACTTCGGCCGCAAAGCCCAGGCCCACTAATTTCCCTTTATCGGCCACAGGATCCAATACACCACCTTCAGGCATATAAATATCATAGCCCCCGGCAGCACTGGATCCCTTAATTGGGCACTTAAATCCTTCATGTAATGGTTTGATATTCATTTCTGCACTCCATTTTTGATTTACATACCATGTACCGAACTGTACATGACTGGGGTTGCACACTTATGAGTGAAAGTGAACAAGTGATAGACCTGGACAACAATAATGTCCGGCTAACGAAATGGAAGAAGGAGCCGTCAATCCGCGAATTGAAAGCGGATTTACAGGAAGCTACTTCCATTCACCAAGAACAAGTTGGCCAGATTGATCGGTACCTGGATAACTTGAATGTGGAAGGCAGTGCGAAAGTAAATGCCCCGAAAGGGCGTTCTCGCATTGTCCCTAAACTGATCCGTAAACAAGCTGAGTGGCGTTACGCTGCATTAACAGAACCCTTCCTTACTACCGAAGACTTGTTTGACGTTGAACCTGTTACATGGGAAGACAAACAAGGCGCTGTTCAAAACCAGATCCTGTTAAATTACCAATTCCGCCGAGCCATCAATAAAACCAAGTTCATTGATGAATACGTGCGTACCGGTGTGGACGAGGGCACAATCATTTGCCGCGTCGGCTGGGACTTCATTGAAGAAGAAGTGGAGGAGGAGGTCCCCCAGGTCGAATTCGTGGTGGATCCCACCTATGCCGAGCTGCACCAGGAGCTGGCAGAGATGAAGGCGGCCAACCCAGGAGAGTACTATGCCGAAGTACCGGAAGAACTCCAGGAAGCCCACGACCTTACGCTTGAAACTGGTGACCCGATCCGACCCAAGATCACAGGCATGGTCAAGGAGATGGTCTCCAAGACCGTGGTTAACCAACCCACGATTGATATTTGTGACTACCGCAACGTTATCATCGACCCGACCTGCCAAGGTGATATCAGTAAAGCCAGCTTTGTCATTTACAGCTTTGAGTCCTCGCTATCGGAACTGGAAAAAGATGGAAAATACACCAACCTCGACAAGATCAATCTCTCAAACAGTACCCCATTGTCCGAGCCAGACCATGGCTCCGATACGTCGTCTGGTTTCAGCTTTGCAGACGAGGCCCGTAAGAAAATTGTCGTTTATGAGTACTGGGGATATCGTGATATTGATGGTTCTGGTGTTGTTAAGCCTATTGTAGCCAGCTGGGTTGGTGACACACTGATCCGGATGGAAGACAACCCCTACCCGGACCAGGAAATTCCTTTTGTCGTTATCCAGTACCTGCCCAAACGCCGTTCCATCTACGGTGAACCGGATGGGGCCCTGCTGGAAGACAACCAGAAGATCATGGGTGCGGTGACCCGCGGCATGATTGATATCCTCGGTCGAAGTGCCAACGGTCAGATGGGCATGCGTAAAGACATGCTCGATGCCGTAAACAAGCGACGGTTCCGCCAGGGACTGGACTACGAGTTCAACGCCAACGTGGACCCACGTCAGGGCGTCAACATGCACACCTTCCCTGAGATCCCGCAGTCCGCTCAGTTCATGCTACAGAGCCAGAACATGGAAGCGGAGTCCCTGACCGGTGTGAAAGCCTACAGCCAGGGTGTGTCGGGTACTTCCCTGGGTGATGTGGCCGCCAGTGTTCGAGGTGCCCTGGATGCGGCCTCCAAGCGGGAGATGGGTATCCTCCGTCGCCTGTCTGATGGGATGATCCAGATTGCCCGGAAGATCGTGGCCATGAACGCAGTGTTCCTGGACGAGAAAGAAGTGGTCCGTGTAACCAACGGAGAGTACGTCGAGATTCGTCGGGACGAGCTGGCTGGCCAGTATGACCTGAAGCTGTCCATCTCCACCGCCGAGGAAGACGAGAAGAAAGCCAGTGAGCTGGCCTTCATGCTACAGACCCTGGGTCCCAACGAAGACCCCAACCTACGCAAGATCATCCTGTCTGAAATTGCCACGCTGCGGAAGATGCCTGACCTGGCTCACCGCATTGAGACCTTCCAGCCGCAACCGGATCCGATCCAACAGGAAATCCAGCGACTGGAACTGCTCAAACTTCAAAAAGAGATTGAGGAGATTGATTCCAAGATCATTGAGAACCGGGCCAATGCTCAGCTGGATTCTGCGAAAGCATCCAACCTGCAAAGCGATACCGATTTGAAGAACCTGGATTATGTGGAACAAGAGTCGGGCGTTAAACAGGAACGCGATTTGCAGAAACAAGCCGCACAAGCTGAAGCGCAAGGAAAGACAAAGATACTTGAGCATCAACTTAAACAACAGGAAGAGCATAGTAATAAGCTCCGGGAATACTTAATGAAGAACCGTGAATAAAAAGTTGTGATAAACGATTTGAATTTGTTTAAGGTTCTTGAAAGTTAAAACCTATTGACCACTAACGCAGTAGAGCCGGACTTATTATGAGTAGCCAAGACGTTGTTGAACTGGAAATGAACATTAAGGAAGCCAAGGAACTTGTTGAGCTGGGTAAATCCCTTGAACGTCTCGAAAAGAACCGGGACTTCAAAAAAGTTATTCAGGAACACTATCTGAATAAAGAAGCTGTTCGACTTGTTCATGCAAAGGGTGATGCTGCCATGCAGGATCCAAAACACCAGGCCAATATCCTTCGGGACATTGACGGCATTGGTTCCTTTACCCAGTTCCTCAACTTCTTGCGTTACCAGGCCGAAATGGCCAAGGACGCTATTCGTGAATGTGAAGACGTTCTTGACGACCTGCGTGCAGAAGGAGCCGATGAATGAGCATGACTACTGAGACCAATGACCAGGCACAGGATGCCCTGGGCATGTCCGATGATGCCTTTGCTCAGATGGACCCCTCAGCGTTTGAGGCCGCCTACGACGAGCCTGAACTGACTGAGGAAGAGGGTGCTTTGGAGGAATCCGACGCCGAGGACTCGGAGGCGCAGCCGGAAGAGGACGACGCTGAGGATTCCTCCTACGAGGAAGAGAATGAAGACGTTGATGAGGGTACCGATGAGGAGGCCCTTGATGACGACGAAGCATCCGACACCGACGAACTGGATGACGCCGAAGCGTCCGATGAGGACGAAGACGAAGATGCCAGCGAGGACCAGGATACTGAGGCCATTGACTACAAGGCGGAATACGAACGCCTGATGGCCCCGTTCAAGGCCAACGGTAAAGAAATGCAGGTCAAGTCCATCGACGAGGTTCGTACCCTCATGCAGATGGGCGCTAACTACAACAAGAAGATGGCTGCACTGAAGCCGTCTTTGAAGACCCTGAAGCTGCTGGAAAAGCATGACCTTCTGGGTGAAGACCGACTCAATTATCTGATTGACCTGGATAAGAAGAAGCCAGAAGCCATTCAGAAGTTGATCAAGGATAGCGGACTGGATCCGCTTGAAATGGATGTTGACAGTGATAGCGACTACAAGCCCGAAACTTACACTGTCGATGATCGGGAGATGGCGTTGGACGAGGTACTGGAACGGATCCAGGACACACCTACGTATGCCAACACCATCGACGTCATCAGCAATAAGTGGGATAGCAAGAGCAAGCAGTTCATCGCCAATGACCCAACACTGATTGAGACCATCAATGACCACATGGCCAGTGGGATCTTTGAAAAGGTGTCCAGTGAGGTCGAGAAGGAACGCACGTTTGGTCGCTTGTCCGGGCTCTCGGATCTGGAAGCCTACAACCAGGTAGGCGAACGGTTGCACCGCGAGGGCGCCTTTAACACTACGGAAACACCAGGCACTGCTGATAACGCATCCGAAGGTAAGACCGTGGTGAAGAAGCGCGTAGCCCGTAAACCGGACCCGAAGCTCAACCAGAAAAAACGAGCCGCAAGCTCAACCAGACAAAAGCCTGCTGCGAAAGCACCGGACTTTAATCCGCTGTCACTGCCGGATGACGAGTTCGAGAAGGCGTTCGATCCAAATCTCCTGTAAGAATTAAGGGTAGCCTATGTCCAGACAATATAACGATCCAGTAAACGGTGCTCCGTCCGGTATCGGTAAGCAGCTCCGCACGGATCATTACATCAAACGCGCTCTCATCGAGATGCGTAAGGAACAGTACTTTGGCCAGCTGGCGGACGTAACCGCTATGCCCAAGCACATGGGTAAGACGCTGCGGAAGTACCATTACCTGCCGCTGCTCGACGATGCCAACATCAACGACCAGGGTATTGACGCCAATGGCGCCACCATCGAGAACGGTAACCTGTACGGTTCCAGCAAAGATGTGGGCACCATCACCGGCAAGATGCCTGTGCTGTCCGAAACCGGCGGCCGCGTTAACCGTGTTGGTTTCAAGCGTAAGGAAATCGAAGGCACCATCGCCAAGTTCGGTTTCTTCGACGAGTACACCCAGGAATCCCTGGACTTCGATACTGACGCTGATCTGATGATGCACGTTAACCGTGAAATGCTGAACGGTGCTAACGAGATCACCGAGGATCTGCTGCAGATCGACCTGCTGAACGCGGCTGGTGTGGTCAAGTTTGGTGGTACTGCCACTGACGATGCCGAAGTAGATGCCACCTCTGAGGTGACCTACGACGACCTGCTGCGTCTGTCCATCGACCTGGACAACAACCGTACTCCGAAGCAGACCAAGATCATCACCGGTACCCGTCTGGTTGACACCAAGACTCTGCCTGGTGGTCGTGTGATGTACATCGGTTCTGAACTTCAGCCCCTCCTGGAAGGCATGAAGGATCTGCACGGTGAGCGTGCCTTTATCTCCGTCGAGAAGTACGCCGCAGGCGGTACTGTTCTGAACGGTGAGATCGGTACCGTGGGCAAGTTCCGCATCGTCGTGGTTCCGGAAATGATGAAGTGGGCCGGTGCTGGTGCTGCGGTACTAGATAACACTACTCACTTCGCAACCGGTGGCAAGTTCGACGTGTTCCCGATGCTGGTGGTTGGTGACTCTTCCTTCTCTACCATTGGTTTCCAGACCGACGGTAAGACAGTGAAGTTCAAGATCACCCACAAGAAGCCTGGTACTGAAACCGCGGATCGTTCTGACCCGTATGGTGAGACTGGCTTCATGTCCATCAAGTGGTACTACGGCTTCCTGCTGGAGCGTCCGGAGCGTATCGGCCTGGTGAAAACCGCAGCCCCGATGTGATCCATGGCTGGGAGGGGATAACCCCTCCCATCCTTTTCCTACGAACAACTGGAGTAGATGAGAATGTCTGAAGACAACGTAACCGAGTCCGCACTTGATTCACTGAAGTCCCGAGCGGATGTGCTGGGCATCAAGTATCACCCGAACATCGGTGAAGACAAACTACGTGAAAAGATCGAGGAAGCCATGGGCGCCACTAACGACGAAGAAACCAAACCAGAAGCGGAAGAGACCGAAGGAGCCAAACGTCGGCGCCTGATCAAAGAGGCCTCTGAACTGGTTCGTGTCCGTGTGACCTGCATGGATCCCAACCGTAAAGAATACGACGGCGATATTTTTTGTGCGGGTAACCGGATCACCGGTACCTTCAAGAAGTACGTCCCCTTCGATACCGAGTGGCATGTTCCCCGCATCATCCTGAAGATGATCAAACGTAAACAGTGCCAGGTGTTTGTTTCCAAGCGTGACGACCGTGGACGTCCTGTCCGTGAGGGTAAGCTGATCAATGCCTTCAACGTTGAAGAGCTGCCGCCTCTGACAGAAGAGGAACTCAAGAAACTGGCCCAACGCCAGGCAATGGCCGCTGGCACAGCCGCCGCTTAACCACAGGACTGAGGTAGACCCATGGCAGCAGTTACGATTTCCGACCTGACAGCCGGTCAGGAGAGTTTGAACGGAAACGGCATCTTCGACGAGCTTATGCGGGCCACCGAGGCCCATATCGACGCAGAGTACTCAAAGGGCCGGATCAAAGGCAGTGAGTATGCCACGGTCTACCTCGGGGCCTTGCAGGCGGTCATGGACCGCTCACTGCAGTTCCTCCTGGCTCAGCAGAAAGTGGACCTGGAAGCCCAGCTTCTGGAAAAGCAACTGATCACCGAAGGCCTGAACCAGGCTCAGATCGAGCAGCAGACACTGAATCTGGCCGCCCAGGAAGATCAGATCAAATCCCAGACAGTTCAGATTGAGCAGCAGACCGCCAACCTGACTGCAGAGGCCCTGAACATTCCCAAACAGGGTGCGTTACTGGATGCCCAGGCGGCCGTACAGGAGCAGCAGCTGCAGAACCTGCAGGCGGAAAAGACACAGACCGAAGCACAGACAGGTTTGATCGAGCAACAGACCGCCAATGCCATCACCGAGAACACTGTACTGGTGGCCCAGGAATGTAAGCTCCGTGGCGAGTACGACATTCTGATGGAGCAGAAGCTCAAGCTGGTATCCGAGACGGCATTGCTGAACCAGAAGAAGGTAACCGAGCAGGCCCAGACCTCCGGTGTAGGTGTAGACGCTGACTCCGTGGTTGGCAAGCAGAAGTCGCTGTACGACGCTCAGGCCAACGGGTTCAAACGAGATGCTGAGCAGAAGACCGCAAAGATCATGATTGATACCTGGAACGTCCGACAAACGACGGACGGTGGCCAGACCGTAGATGGTAATGGTCTGAACGATGCAGCCATCAAACGAGCGGTGGATGCCATGCTGAACGGCGTAAATGCCTGAAGCCAGCTGATAAATCCGGAGAATGAAGGGGAGCCATAGGGCTCCCTTTTCTTTTGTACAGGAGCAAGTAATGGGGCTATTCAGCAGCAAGAAGAAAACCAGCGTCGATACCAGCGTAGTCCGGGTGGTTGAAGATAGCGCAATGCCAGACACCATCAAGCAAGCCATGATCATGGGACTGATGCGAAACGAGGGTATGGTAGACACCATGATCGAGGAATCCCTCAATGGGCCGGTACTGGACATGCAACGCATGTATCGCCACGCCAAGCGAGGGAACTATGTGTACGGGTTGCCTAATGCCCACGTCTTGAATCGCAATACAGGCTCTGACGTAATTCGCCAGGTCCTTGAACGGATTGAAGGTCAGGCGGTGACCATCGAGTACTCCCAGTTTGCCCAGCTCAACCCGATCCATGTGGGTTGGCAACACCTGGTGGACGAGTATGACTATGATCCGGCTACCAACGAGATCCCGGGCCTATCCAAGACCAAGGGTGCAACGGTGTACCTGGAAGACATTGTGGCGGTGTATCCCCTGGCTTCCTCGGAGGACACTGAGGCAGGCGCAGTGTACTCGTGGGGTGATAACCCCCGGGCAGGTAAAACACCCACACGCCCGGCCATGACGCAAGGTCTGGGCGGTGCTATCACCCCGGCCGGGTATGAACTGGATCCGGACAGTCCTGAGAAAGCCCGTATCCATATCGTATGGGAGTCCGGTGGACTGAAACGGGAAACCCTGGACGTTCCCATGGGCGACTACCCAGAGGACCGGGAGTTCTTCCAGGTGAAATACATCACGGCAGAGGGCAAAACCAAGTACTGGACGTACATGGATGGGGACACCACCTATCCGGAGTTGAACCAGGTTTTCAACGTGAACTACACCAGCCCAGGCACCTATTTCCCCTTCTTCATGTTCCGACATCACCGGGAAGACCGCACGGCCGAGAAGTACCGTGGAACGCAGGAATACAAGGACACCGAGAAGCTCTTGAGTATGATTGGAGTGGATTACGCAGAATTGGGTGCCCAGATCCATGAGAACCCGGATATTGAGTATGTGGAACAGGCCGTCATGTTGGCCGCGGTTCCGATCAATGCCACGTCGCAGGCCGAGCGTCGCTACCTGCACCGGTTCTTCTCGCGGTTATACCGTCAGACGCCCCGGCGGTCACCTTCATTGTCTGTGGCGTCCTTGTCGGGTAATGCCATCGTCTGGCGTGATGCGGACTACCATACCACGCTGAGCTTTGGGGAGATCCTGCAGCGTGTGCGACCGGCCAAAGAAGGGAAGGTGGGTACCTACACTACCCGGATTCGTACAGAGACGATGACGGAGACCTATGAACACACCACCAGTATGGGTGAGACCGTCCGACGAGTTTCCCGGAACTATGAATACGAAGTTGTCAGCATACGTCACCAAATATCAGAAACCCTGGTGGATGAGATCCAGGTCATTAATCCACGTATGCGTTATGACATTTGGCGAGGCTATGCCCACGAAGGTAGTGCTGGCTCCGGAAAGGTATTGATTCCTGTGGATTACGAACTGGCTCAGGAACTCCCATTACCGGTCAGGGAACAATTATATTTCCGTAGCCTACATTTGGTTTTCAACAGTAGGGTCACGCAAAAAGTAAAGTGGTACGAACGGACGTTCTTCAAAAATTTACTTATTGTGGCTGCGGTTGTTATTACGGTATTCACATTGGGTAAAGGGGCCCCGCTTATAGCAGCTGCAATTAAATTGGGCCTCTATATGTTGGCTGCAGCTATGATCTTCGTCATGGTTGGTGCCTTTGTTCTGTCAACCTATGCGTTTCGCCTGGTGGTTAAGGAAATCGGGGTAGAGGCAGCTGTTGTAATTGCTGTCATTGCCCTGGCTACAGGCTCAGCAGGCAGTGCCTTTGACCTGGTACCGGATGCGACAACCTACCTGAATCTGTCCACGTCGTTAATGGATGCGACCAACTATATGTTGGAACAAGACTTAAAAGCGGTTATGGCAGAAGGGGAAGAGTTATCCGCATTGAAAGACCAGAAGATGGCGGAACTGGAACAAGCCATGAAACTATTGGAGACCAATGATTTTCTGGATCCATATCAGTTCATCGGGCAAGTACCATCGGTTCACATTGGAGAAAGCCCGGACGACTTCTATAACCGTACTGTGCATGTTGGTAATATTGGGACAGTCATATATAAATCCGTCGAGTCTTACGTAGACATATCCCTTACACTACCAACAACACATAACACACTAGGGGATACCTTTCTATGAGCGGATTACTTAATTGGGGTCAGGCAGATACCAGCATGGTGGACAACATCATGGCGGACTCTTTTAATGCTGTTCCTGGTTTGGGAAATAACGAACTGCAATTCATGTCAGGAATGGACCTGGGTGGCGGTTCCGGCGGTGGCATGTTCAGTAATTTCCTGGGCAAAGACGGGTGGGGTGGTCTGGCCTTGGGTGGTGCCCAGACACTGATGAACGGTTGGATGGGTATGAAGAAGCTGGACCTGGCCAAGCAACAGCTGGCCGAGAACAAGCGCCAATTCGACATGAACTGGGGTGCCCAGAAGAACTTGACCAATAACCGTCTGGCTCTGGCTCAGCAGGTACGTGCGTCGGCCAATCCGAACGCGCAACCGGTGGCCGAGTACATGAAGCAATGGGGAGTTAAATAATGGCAGGACCGATTACCTGGCGTAATGTCTCCGGTGGGTCAAACAACCTGGCCGGTTCGCTGCTGACAGGGGCTGAGGGTTCATTCAACTCAGCCTTTGACAGTCTCCGTAAATCCCTGGACGGCTACACCGAGGGGGTGACCGACCGCAACACGCAGAAGTTCACTGAGATGCTGGGCCAATACCGTACCCCGGAGGAGCTACAGGCAGCCCGGGAAGCCGGTGAGATCCAGAACTTCCGTCAGGGCCTGGGCCGTCTGGTGGATGCCAATGCCATCAATCCAGCCGCGGTGGATCAACGCTTGGCCACATTGCGGGATCAGGCGAATCAGCAATACGAATACGATCAGACGCAGCTGACTCGCCAGGAACAACCCTTGGTGGGTGAAGCCTCTGCCCGTATTGCGGCCTTGCCCAACAACCTGGATCCAGCACAGCGTCAGGCGACACAACAGGAACTGACCCAGTACATCAGTGGATTGGGTGTGCAGGATGCGACGAAGGCCAAACTGTTGGGCACGCTGAATGATCGCCTCAGTGGTATCACAGATAACTACCGGGACGGTGTCCGCTTTACCCGGGAAGGTACTGAGTTTGAGCGTGGTGGTGAACTGCACGATGTACGAATGACCGAAGCAGATCAACGACAAACAGAGTTTGACCAAACACAGAAAGCACGCAGTGACACAGCCTCTGTAGAGTCAAAAGTACGCGAGCTGATTACAAACAGTAATGGCGTGGTTGAGGCACGTAACCGTTTCAACGAGTGGGTACAGTCCGGCGAGGCGGAAGGCATTTCGCCACAAGCGATCAGCCAAGCCGTAGCGGGTTTACCGCAAGCCTGGGCATCCAGCCGAGACCTGTTGCCCCAGCAACTCACTCGGGTAGAGACCTTTGAGGAACAACAGGCTAAGGAGCTTCAGCGGGCCAGAGAGGACTACCCGATCAACGAGGAGTTTGCCTTCACTGACGGACAGCAGATGTCAGAAGGGGATGCGTTTGATTACGCCCGTGAACTCGGTGTGGACGATTTTGATCTGCTGCAAGACACCAACGAGATTGTGGCCAGTATCAAGAAGGATGCTGATATTCAGGACGATCTATCCGTTCTGGTTGATGATGGAAGTCTTCCACCAGGAAGTTCCCCGCCTTGGGGCAACATCATGAAGGTTGCGTTCCAGAAATCCGCAGAGGATGAGGTCCTTTTTGGTGACAAGGACATTGTCAAAGAGAACCTGGATAAGGAAATGCGGAAAGCCTTCAAAGAGTGGGTTAAGTCTACCCGGAATAAGCGTGTTGTTCGGGAGTTGGAGGATAACGCAGCCAGCGAGTTGTCCAAGTTCACGGACACTCTCCGGGCCGAAAATACATTCCGTCAGAACCTGAAGGGCCAATAATGTCAAACAGTCTGGATATGTTGGATCAAGCCATTGCACGCTTCGCACCTGTGGCCAAGGAGGCCCAGGTAGCTGAGGCTGCGGAACGTAAAAAACAGGAACTGGCACGCCGACAGGCTGCCAATGATGCTCAACCCTGGCAACAGTACGACACCTTCAAGGCCTACCGTGAAAACGGTGGAGCAACAACTCCGGAAGCTGTGAAGCACTTCCAGGATCGCCAGTTTCAGGACATGGCGGCGAATTACTCCGCGGCCGAACAGGAACGAGCTGCCCGTGAAAGTACGGCGTTGGCCGATGATTTAGAACTGGGGTCTCTGTGGGGTGAAGCCAAGCAGAACGCAGCGGCCGCGTATGAGGGTGGTAGTGCCGCCCTGGGTCGGCTGGGAGCTATGCCCTTTACCGAGCAAGGCCGTCGTAGTCTGGAGCAAACCGATGATCGGGCCCGGGATATCTATTCCCGTGACCTTATGTATCGCAAACAGAAAGAGCAAATCCAGGAACAGAAGCGACGCCTCTCTGTGGCGGACCTCATGGGCCGGATCGACAAAGACACCCGGGACACACAGCTCAAGGCACTGGATCAACAGGAACAGGCCCTGGTACCGATTACCGAGGACGAAGCGGCTTACCTGGATACCCCGGTAAGCAACCGGGATATGGCCACACATACCCCTGGTTCCCGTGTGGACGGTAAGACGTCTCGTGAACTATTGGATTCAGCCTTGGAGAACCTCGAAAAGGGTCAGGAAGTCAGTGATGCTGTCAAGGTTGAGGGTAAGCTCAACCCACTGACACGGGATGAGTTGATCAAGGACGTGAAGGCCTCTTGGGAACGTAACAAGGCAGGCCTGGATACCGCCACTGAGTTGTGGGACTCCGGGGATACTGTCGGTGCCCTGAAGACTGGAGCCCTGGCTGTCGGTAAATTGCTGGTAGACGGTGGCCTGGATCTGTCCGAGAACAAGCTGGCCGTTCTACAGTACCTGTCCGAGAACGTACCGGAGCTGGCCGGTGGTGCCATGTTCAAACCCTTGCTGGCAGCCACCAACCTGTCCTATGCCAGTGAGGTCTATCGCAACGGTGTTGCGGACTTCAAAGAGCGTGAAGGCCGTCTACCCACTCAGGATGAGAACACCCTGATGACGGCGGTGGCCCTGGCCTCAGGTTCTGCCGATTACGTCATGGATACGTCTCTGATCCGGGGCTTCGGGAACAAAGGTCTGGAAGCTGCCGAGGCAGCCATTGTTCAGGCGGCTGAACGTTCGATAGCTCGTAAAGCCATGGGTGTGGCCACCGGGACTGCTGGCAAGGGTGCCGGTGAAGGTGTGACCGAAGGTCTGCAATCCGGTGCGGAAAGTGGTTGGGCGTCCCTGGATGAAGCCGACGGTGAAGAGGTGTTTACCGGAGCGGTGATCGGTACCGGTGTGGGTACAGGTATCGGTGCGGCCGGTGAAGTGGCTGAAACTCGTGCCAAAACTAAGCAAGCCAAGGCGATCCAGGCCAAGAAAGACGATGAGGTACAGAGGGAGGCTAACCGTTCGGTTGCGGACATGATCCGTGATGGTGAGATGGATCGGCTACTGGATCCGGATGAAACCCCGGACATTGATGTAGAGGCCCTGTCCAACTCCGTGCTTACCTTGGCCCGTAACACCCAGGGCGGTGTGGCACCGGAATTCCAGCAGCAGGCGCGTGAAGCACTGGATCGTCTTGATGAACGTTTGGACTTTGAGATCCAGGCACTGGATCAGTTCACCGAGAATATGTCCCCTCAGACGCTCCGCAAGAACGAGGAGGAACTGAAGAATATCGAAGGACAGATCAAAGAACGTGAGCTGTCCGACAACCTCGAAGGAATCGAACCACTAAGAACCCGGGCCGCTGAGCTACGCAAGGAAATGGCTACTGCCAAGAAGGATAGCCGCCAGGACAAGAAAGACCGGGAAGCGTTACGTCGGAGCTTGGTGCAGTACCGGGAAGAGGTTCGTCAGGAAAGCCAGCAGTCCTCCGTGGAGGCCACCCAGGACGCCGGAGCCAGTGATGTTGTGTCGCAGGCGACCGATGAGACGGCCGATGTAGAAGCACGCTCACAGGCTGCCTCACAGGCTGTGACGTATGCCATGGAAAACCCGGATATTCTGGATGCACCAACAGCAGCCAGTCTGGCAGAAGATACATCTCTGGATCTGTCCCAGGAACAACGTACCTATCTGCGGAAGTTGGCTGAGCGTAAGCAAGTGGACGATGAAGCCAAGGATTTTGACCAGGTAAGCCTGGATATCCTCTCCACTAACCCTAGCCAGGGATTCCGATCTCTACCGCAATACCGTCAGGCAATCCAACGTGCAGTGGTTACCGGTAATCAACGCAATGCCAATCGCCTGTTGTCCGACCTGGAGCGGTTCAGTAACTCTCACAATGAAAAGGCAGCGGTGGCTGAGGAAGCCCAACGTCAGGCCATTGAGTCTGGTCGTCAGGTACAGATGATCGCCACCAAGGATGCCGAGGGGAACCTGGGGTGGGAGATCAACACCGGTCAGCGATTGGATGACAAAGCCCTGAAAGAAAATGGGGGTCTGAACTTCAACGCCAAGCCAGGGAAGATGACTGACACCCTGGCCAAGATGAAGATGGAAGCCCGGATGCTGGGTGCTGCCTTGGAAGAACTCCAAGCAGCCCAAGCTGTTGGTACCGCCCCACGTCCTGCGGCTAACGATGCCGCCCCAGTGGATGATCTGGATGCCCTGGCGGATAACGCTGCGGCCATTGAGCAGGAAATCGAACAGGAGCCTGTGTATGCGGAAGAAGCCAACCAATCTACGACTGAAGCTCAACCGGAAGCGGAACCAGAGACAGAGGCAGCAACACCGGAACCAGTTACTGAACCAGAGGCTGAAACTGGATCCACCAACGATCCTGTCGCTCGGGACGGAGATCAGGGAGATACCAATACCGGCCGAGATACACAGGCAACTACTGAAGAACGCACAAATGACTCTGGAGAGCCTGACACAGTCCTAGCCAAAGGTGACGGTATCAACGCACCGGAGTCGGTACTGGATATCGACGCCCGACGTAACGCCCGGGAGGATGAGGTTTCCGGTACCTTGGGTAAGGATGCCATCGAATCCGAGAACCTGGCTGAGGCGTACTTCACCACGCGCAAAGGACTGCCTCTGACAGCCAACAAGGACTATGTGTCGAATCTGTTGGTTCCTAACAAGTACAGCCCGGAGGCCCTGGGTGTCACCCTGTCTGAAGATCCCGAAATTCGGGAGAAGCAACGTGAGGCCATCGCCTACTTTGCTGAACTCGCGCCGAAGTGGATCGAACACATCAACGGGCTGACCAAGCGGAAGAAAGGCTACCAGCATCGAAACATGCTGAACTACTTCATGGATGAAGACGGCAAGATGGAGGAAAACGTCCGTACTGCCGTTGCCGTGGGTATGTTCACCTGGTTGTCCGAGAACGGCAGTGAACTGTGGTACAACGACGAGGATGCCATTCGCAGTATCCTGGGTCTGGAGGACGGTGAGACGGTACCGCCAGATGCTCGGGACGATCTGTGGGACGCCGGTACCCGGGACAAGTTGGTGATGAACGACATTGGCCAGCGGGTTGTACAGGCCCTGGGTCAGAAACTGAATAAGAGTGCTCCGCAAAACCATGAAGGCCAGTTAGCCGGTGCTTTTGGTGCCCTTGGTCTGGGTGCGTTACGGGACTTGGGCTATGTGCAGGTTATCGGTGTACAGGCTGAGTATCTGGCTCCGATTCCCAAGGGAAAGAAGACAGCCCCAATCACCTACTTTGTCCGATCTAACCGTGTCGAAACACCCATGGGTTGGGAAGACAATCCCCAGGTGACGTCGTTTGAGAACAAGGTCAAAGGCACTCAGGCGGTGGTTCACAAGTTGTTTGATGTGGAGCAGATCAAGAAGGATCCGGTTTTTGAGGAGCCACAGGATTCTGATGTTCCGAAGAAAACCCGTAGAACCAATCAGGATACGCCCAAGGAACAGCGGGAGACGTTGGCTGAGGCACAGAAGCAGAAGCACTACCTGCGTCAGGACATGCTGGATCCGGAGCGAGGCATCCTCAACAAGATGTCCCGTCGCCTGTTGGAGAAGGTACAGGGCATTCAGGAACTGGATCCCAACACCACACAGAAGAACCTGCTGAAGACTCTGGAAGGACGTAATGACGGACTGCGTCGACATATCGACACCATGTTCGACTTTGTCCAGTCCATGGGGCAAGACAAGACCAAGCCTTTCTACTTCAAACGGTTTGTGGCCCGTCAACAACGGGTTCACCTGGACTCGTCCACGTTTAACCCGCAGGAGAAGAAACTCCACCGGATCGCCATGCAAATGGATGGATGGGAGATGGAAGTCCCCAAAGACCTGTCCGGTTTGCAGGGCATGATGTTCAAGGTCTCTGTGGTGGAAGCCTTCGGTGGCAAGATCGACCAGCAACGCCTGGAAGATACCGTGGCGGCTTACGACGAACTGGTGGCCCGGGAGGATATCCAAGAGGCTCTTGGTATTCTGAAGTTGCTGGATAACGGTGTCATCCTGGAACCAGAACAGGAGGACGCACTGGCTGCCGTACTGGATGAAGACAGCTGGAGCTTCGATGCCTTGTGGCACCTGTATCAGAAAGACCTGGGTGAAGGGGATACCTTCATCTCTCGGCTGCACAGCGAAGGTGACGGCAAGACCAATGGGCCTATGCTGTCCCTGGGTCAGTTGGGTGGCTTGGTGGCTGAGTGGGGTGCCAAAGGCGGGTTCTTCACCGCGGAGCAGGCACACGAATTCATCGGAGACTGGGCGGCCAAGGGGGGACAGGACCTGTACCAGACCTTGAGTTGGGACCTGTCGGATACACTGATTCGTGCCGGTGAATCGTCTGAAGACACCCGTAAGTTCACGGAATTGATGTTCCGTATGTTCGGTAACTTCCGTAACGAAGATGGTACCAGCGTATCCTCCAAGGGTCGGAATGCGGTCAAGAACCTGCTGACCAAGCTGATGTTCGGTGCCGGTGAGAAGGGCTCTATTGCCACCATGGGTGAGCAGTTGGTCGACAAGGTGTACGACCAATTGGATGCTGCCCTGAAGAAACCCATGAATGAGCAAAATCGGGAGGACATTAAGGCACTGTTCAAAGAGATCAACCGATTCTTGCCGAACGCACAGAAGATCAAGCAGTTCAAACTGACGACGGCGAATGTGCGTGACTTCACCTTCACACCCAAACAGCGTAAGGCCCTGGTAGCGGCGTTTGAGTACCACGTAGGGACGCACCTGGGGACCGTGCTGGAAAAACAGTACAAGGACTTCATAGATGACCGAAAGGCGCTGAACTCTGCAGCCGGTCTGACCTTTGGTCTGTACAAGCTGGTTCGGGACCACGAAGAGCGTAAATACCTGGCTGAACTGGAAGCCCAGGGCCTGTTGGCTCGAGATCCTGACGGTAACTATCTGCAGACGTTGTCTCGGGAACAGCAGCAGGAGATCCAGAAGCGGGTACAGGATATCCAGCCTATTCTCCATACAGCCATGTCCAAAGGCGGCCGCAAGTCTGCCGGTATCCGTATGGCCAAGACCAAACAGGTCCACTCGGATGAGAAGCTGTGGCGCAATACCGGTGAGGTCGGTATGGCCCGGCCGATTCCGCTGGCACCGGGTGATCTGAATGCGTCACTGGTTCCGGAATCCAAATTCCACAAGGTTAACCAGTTGACCTCCTGGAAATACCGGATCGGTGAATCTGAGGAAGTGGATCCGGGTGTGGCGTCGGTGATCATGGCCATTCACGCCATGGATAGTGCCATCATTTCCCGGGTGTACAAGACGTTCAATATCCTGAACGTCCACGATGCGGCCATTGGCTCCCCAGAACAGCTGATGGAAGTGGCCTCCCGGATGAACCAGGAAACAGTACGCGCCCTGATCGAGTACTCCCTGCCGGAAGAGATCATGCAGTCCCTGTTTGAAACCCTGGATGGGTTTGAGGCCCGACTGGGTGAATTGAACCAGGATCCAGAATTCCGCAAGGCTTACCAGGCTCTGACGAAAAAGTACCGTTTCAGCGATCTGCGTACCCATGTAGGTGGTCTGCTGGATAAAGCCCAGCAAATGGATTCCCGGGCTATGGACTGGATGGAGACCGTATCCGTTGTGAACCAGTATGGCTATCCTGGTGGCCACTATGAAGTGACGACAGAGGACCGGGAAAAGATCGTGGCTCGTCGGGAGACACCCATCGCGGAACGTATCCGTCAACGCCAGGCCCGCCGTAAAGCCCGTCAGCCTGGTTTGGCTGCTGATGCCTTGCGTCGATACTCCGAAACCGCAGAAGCCCGCCTGAAGGCCCTGATCGACCAGGGTAAGCCCATCACCGAGGACAACAAGAAGTTCGTCCGCGATCTTCGGTTGCTGAATCAGGTCTATGTGACTACTGGCTCCCTGGATGAGGCACTGGGTCGTGTCTACAAGGGACAGGAGAACAAGGCCGAACGGGATAACATGCGGGAAATTCTGTTCAGGTATCTGGCAGGGAGACAAGCTGGCCACCGGGACGTTCGGTACGCACCGCCTGCCCGTATCCAGAATCTGATTGATGTGGCTCAGGATAACAAGTACATCGAGCAGGACCTGAAGGACGACTTGGCGGCAACGGGGCGTTTGGTGGCTGAGCAGCAGAAGCAGACCGGTACCCATGGTCCTCTGAACCAGCAGGATATGCTGATGACTGCCGCCCGGGAAGCGACGCAGGATGAGCGAGGCGCACGCCGTGTGGTGGACTTCCTGAACCGTGCGTATAACGGCCGCCTGGAAACCCCTTGGGGTACGATCACACACAGTGAGAAAACCCTGTCACCGGAGAACCAGGTACTGGTTAATGCCTTCCAGAATCAGCCTGAGATGACGGTAAATGAGTTGCTGGGTCACATGCGTAAGGCCATGGCCACCATTCCCAAGAATGACCGTCGTCGTCAGTTACTGGGTCCGGTACTGGCCGAAGTGAAAAAGCATGTGGACCTGGATCTGAAGGTCAAGATGGTGACTGCAGAGACGCCGATTTCCCTGGCACCGAAGCTGCGTAACCCGCACAACGTGAAGGGTCTGTTCCGTCGGGAAGCAGATGGAGCCTCTACCATCTACGTGAAGGGCCCGGACTTTGTCGAGTCCGACCTGAACCTGGAATTACTGGCCCATGAGATGCTTCACTCGGTTCTGCAATCCACCATTGATGGGGAACTGGCTGCCAAGAAGGCAGACAAGAAGCACAACAATCCGGCCGTATCACCGTATGTCAGTGAGTTGGCTGCTTTGCTCAAGCAAGCCCGGGAGTACGTGGATGCCAGTCCTGCCCTGAAGACCAAGTACGGTGAAGCCGTCAGTAACATCAATGAGTTGGTGTCCTGGGGTATGACCAACCTGGAATTCCAACAAGATGTACTGGCTCGGATTGAGATGAAGTCACGGAACCTCAAGCGTAAGCCCGTGAAAGGTATGCAGGCCTTCATTGATGCCATCGTGGGACTGTTCCGGGGAAGCCGTAACGGTATCGAACTGTTGGTAGCCAACACTTCTGGCCTATTGGCGGCCTCCAAGGCTGAGCAAGCAAAAGCCATGGAAAGCACCCTGACGCAGAGTGCCCCGGATCCTGTACAGGAAACAGACCGGATGACCACTGAAGAAGTGTTCCGGGCCCTGAAAGGTACGGACAGTCGGGGACATTTGGCTAACTTGCTGGATTCGGTTGTGACCTCAGTGCATGGCCCGCATGGTGGTGTTTACGCCATGGTGGACAGGAAAGCAGGCCGGACACCGGAAGATGTGTTCCTTAATGCCCTGGCCAGTGGTCGGGCACCGTTCGTATCCAAGGTCCAGGCACAGAACGTGAAGCTGTCGCAAAAAGAAGCCTTCGTGCTGGAACAGGTTGAAGTAACGATCCAGGGCATTCTGGATACCTCGACCTTGGCCTACCGTGACCTGGCTCGGCTGTTTAAGCAGGCCCGTGACCAGGTTAAACCGGAGGATCTGATAGCCGGTGACGGTGCCCTGGTTTCGGACACTGAGCGTCGTGCTGCCGAGCAGCTACACAAGTTCCTGTTCACTCTGGAGCCCGGGAGTGGTGAAAGTCGTTCCGATCACATCAGCCGATTTGCTGCCATGGCTCTGGTGTACCCGCCACTACAGAAGGCATTGAACTATAACGGCAACGCCGACACCACGGCGGCCACTGACAAGCTCGGTGACCAGATTCAGTCCTGGTTCACCGCGGGTACCCAGGCCTTGACCAATGTCTTTTCCGGCACGGTCAGTAACCAGGATGCCCAAGAGAGGCTGGAACGTCTGGTGACCAAGTTGGTGGACATTGAGAGTGCCCGGAAAGGGCGCCTGGCCAATGAACGAATTGGGGTGATCGACCAGATTGAGAACGCCCAGCGTGAAGCCGGGGGTACTGTCCGTGAGACAGTGGCCAAGGTGGCTGAGAGTTCCATGGTTCAGAACAGCTCTGTGGCGACAATTCGTGCTGCGGGCAAAGTGACCTCAATGGCGGCCCAGGATAAGCTGGATACGTTGTTCGACAATATGGAGAACTTCCGTAACCGTCATGGTGCCAAGCGACAGAATCTGATGTTGGGTATCGCCTCAGAAGTCCGAGGAGCTATTCCGGCCACCCAGAAACTGTTTGATCTGATGGATCACTTCAGTGTGATCCAGAACGAGCGGAAAACCCGAAAGGACACCACCGCCAAGCAGGTACGGGATATGCTGCCTGACGCCACGGAGGCGGAACGTGAGGCACTGACCAAGGGCATACTGAAGACCGACCTGGTTGCCCTGGCTGAGACGTATACCCAGGAGCAGATCACGGACATGGTTCGTGATAATGCAGCCCTTCAGCGAGCCATTGAAGAAACCGAGGCCTCCTTGGCTCAGGTCAGTGGCAAGCACCAGGCGTACTACGTGAACCAGGCCATGGCAACAGGGCACTTCATGGCCACCGGACGTACTTCACGTAACCTGATGATGAACGTCCACAACATCGCCCATAAAGTGGGGATGCCGGATGCTCACCAGGTGCCGGACAACATCGTGGAACCGTCCAAGGCTATTCTGGATCGACTGGTTACCCTGTATGCCCTGAAGGACACTGATGGGGATACCCGTCGGATCACGGCAAGGGTGATGACTGAGATGCCGGAAGGGGTGAAGTTTGTAATGGGCATGGCCCAGAAATACAAAGACCAGTCCATGGTGGAATTGTTTGATAACGATCCGCACCTGTTTGCCAAGGGATACATCAAGGAGATTTACAGTCCGTATGTAGATGTGAAAGCAGCCACACGGGCCGAAGGGATTGCCCTTGAGAAAGCAGGCTACGCTCGGGGTGAGATGGTACCGGCAGATCCAGCAGCCCCTGACCAGACCACACGCCATATCTATGTGCGTAAGGATGGTGGCCTGCCTCCGTGGATCTCCGGTGCCCTGTCCATGAGTGGGATGCGTCGGAAAGGGTCTGCAATTCACGGTGGTATGTCCGATCTGTTGCCGGAGGAAGTGAATCAGTCCCTGGCAATCAAGACGCAAAACACCACGAACCGTATGGCCAAGAGCCTACTGGATCTGGAGAAGCCAGGCTTCAACCGTAACCTGGCAAACCGGGAAGACGTGGCACTGGCTCCGGTGGTGAACCGTAAAGGTGAGATTGTGAACTACCGGTATCTGATGACCGAAGCCAATAAGGATGCGTTCCTGGAACGGGACACTCGGGTTGATTCGGTTCTCGGTGCCATGGGGTCTGCCATTTATGACAAGCCTGCCTCAGCGGAACACAACCGTAATGTGATTGAGGCCCTGAAAGAGACCTACGACATGGATTACCGGGACAACCCTTCCCGTTACCTGGAGTTCGGTCCGGACAGTCCAGACAAGCGTATCCGGGAGACATATCAGATGCTGCCGGAAGCCACCAAGCAGGCAATCCGCGATGTATGGGGGCGTAACGGTCTGAAGGTCCGAAACGACGTACTGGATCTGGTATTTGGGTACCGTCAGTACTCCTTGTCGGAAGCCTGGCAGTCTGCAGAACAGGGATTCATGGAAGAGCTGACCTTCGGCGTACTGGAATTCTTCTTCAAGGATAAGACTGCGTTGCGGGGTATGCAGATTGGTAGGGTATGGGACATGCTGGTGAACGAGATCAAGGATATTGTTGTGATCAAGAACCTGTTCACCTTCCTGGGTAACGTGCGGAGTAACCTGTCCATCTTGCTGTGGTATGGGGTCAACCCTATCAAAGGTGCCCGGGATCATGCAGTAGCAATTGATGGTCTGCTGAGGTACCAGCGAGATCGTCGTGAACTGCTTCGCCTGGAAAACCTGAGGGACTCTCAGACTTACAGTGGGACACTGGATCAGCTGAACCAGGATATCCTGGAACTGCAGCATGCCTTGGCGACCAACCCGGTAACTGAACTGGTGGATGCCGGACAATTCCAGACCATCATGGAGGATATTGATACCGAGGATGACGGCTTCTCCTACAAGTCCCGGATTGCTGAGTGGGTAGACGGGAAAGCCCAGAACCTGCCCAGCGGTTTGGTGACGGCCGGGAAGTATATGTACATGAGCCAGGACACCCTGCTGTACAAGGCCTTGTTCAAGTCCACCCAGATGAGTGACTTTGTGGCTCGGTACACTTTGTACCAGCATCTGCTTACCCGGAAGAATAACCCCATGAGTAAAGAAGACGCTCTGCGGGAAATTCGGGATGCCTTTGTGGTATACGACGTGCCCTCACATCGGGCCCTGGACTATATGAACCGTAAGGGTCTGGTGTTCTTCACCAAGTACTACCTGCGGATTCAACGTGTTCTGTGGCGTCTGATGCGTGACCATCCGGTACGGGGTCTGATGACGGCCTTTGGTTTCTCCTACCTGTTGGATGCACCAACGGTAATGGAGTCCAGTGCCCTGGGTCGGATCGGGAACAATCCATTGGACGTGGGTGCCTTTGGCTACCCCGGGGTATTGGATGAACTGTTGACCATGCAAATGGCCACCAGCCCCTTCCGGTAAACACAAAAAAGCCCCTCCGAGAGAGGGGCTTTTGTCTATTCACAGGTTGCAACCGTTACCCTGACTGGTCCACTTGAAAACACGGCCGCTTGGCCAGAACTCAAAAAATACGCTACACGTTGATGTAGCGGTGCCCCCGCCGTAGGTAGATGAGGTGCCAAGGTTCTGCTGGTAAATTGTCGTGGATGCCCGCTCATACTGACGGGTCTGCGTGTACTGGAACACATCACGGCCGTTGGGAGCCTTGAAGGTGCGAGTGGGATAGCCAAGGGTATTGATGACGACTTGTTTCTGCTCGCCCACCAGGGCATCCAGTTTGTTTCCAATGCCTGACGAGGAGGCACAGCCCGTTACAACCAGAGCAAGAAGAAGAATGAGGTTACGCATGGGGATCCTTATAGAAGCGGGCCCCGGAAGTACCAGGGCCCGTATCTTTACGGTCACTACTTGGTTTTGTTCCTGTTCTGCAATGACTCCCAGATCACGTAATACACGGTACCGAGAAGCATGCAGAGCCCGAGGACGACAGAAACTATAGTGGAAACGACGGTAAAGATGAACCCTCCGAAGAGGGCCAATGCGGTAACAAGGGCAGCAATCAATGCTGCCCCTATCGCTTTGAGGAATCTCATAGGAAACTCCTATTAGCCGAAGAGTGACTTCCCGCGTGGTGCTTCGTCTGTCTCTTCGTTGGCAGCGGCTTTCTCCGTATCTGGCGTATCCGGATCGAAGGGAGGCTCAGTCACAGCTGGCTCAGGTTCCGCTTCTGCAGGATCCGGCGCTTGGATAGGTTCAGCCTTTGCCTTGGGGGCACGTTTCACTGGCTCTTTGGGAGCTTCAGTCACCGGGGCGGTAGATGCTTCTTCAGGTGACAGGTCAATACCCGCTTCGATGGTCTGGCCACCTTTACGGGAGACGGTGAAGTTGATGGTATCGACCGGACTGGTCATACCGACTTTCACCAGGTAGTCGCGGATAGCGGCTTCGATATCGGCTTGGCTCAGTTGAATTTGAATTTGCATGAGGTTTCCTTTTGATTGGGTCTAGGCGACCGAAAGTAGGTGAAGGGTTTGCTTGAAAAGTGGGAGAGTCACACCGGCCTCGATGGCACCAATGGCGTCGGCCATGTGTTCAGCTTTGGAGGCAATCGGTGTGGTCTTACCGTTCTTGGTTTGCATGGGCCAGTTGGCCTTCGGGTGCTGCTTTACGGCACGTTCGATGATCTCGGCCTTACTGGCAGTTTTCTTGCCAATCGTGGCGAGCTTGACTTCGGTGGGCGTGACTTCGTAGAACGGGATACCTGCAGCACGTAGAGCGCCCAGGACACCCGCACACACACCATAGGAAGCCATGGCACGGGCAGACTGGCTACCAACAGGGACTTCCACGAAAACGGCTGCGGCTCCGGTAGAGGCTTTAAGAGCACCGTTAAACAGCTGCTCAGCACGCTCAAGGTCTTTGGAGTTTTGACGAACCTGCTTGCCAGTCGAATAGACCGGCTGAAGGACGTCGACCGTTTTGACCTGGATCTCACCTGTCTGCGGGTAGTAGAGGCCATAGGCCAGCCCCCAGTTGTTGAGTGAGGGATCCATCCCAAGGACAGGGATAGGATTCATTCGATGACCTCCAGGCTCCCGGGGTTTGGCATATACAACTTAGGTTTGGCTCGGGACGTTTTACCATCACGAACCTCTACCAACACGCCTTTGCGGTTGAGCCAGGTGTGCCCGTCAAACATGTACCGATGTTCGGGAAAGTGCTTGATAGCAAGACCTAACGGATAGTCGGCCGTGTGCAAGGCGCTGGGGTAGGTTTCGTGTGCTTTGTCCCGACTGTACACCACCACACCCTCTTTGGTGGTTGTGCTGCCACCAGCCTGACTAGACCATCGGACTCTGGTTCCAATTGGTAAGCAGCTCATGACACTTTACGACCTTGTGATACGGGTTGAGCGTTCTCAGGGATTTCGAGGTAACCCTCTTCAAACGCGGCCTTGGGCGACCAGGAGTGATACTCCTCAGCGGTACCCTTGCTGTAGATCACATGGTATCCGGGTTCCAGTGGATCTACTTGGCCCATGTCCCGGACACGCCGGATCGAGGTCTTGAAGGCTCCGAAGGTCATGGGCTCAGCATGGACCTGTTTGATGCACTGGTATTTCTTGATGCGATCACTCATTGGTTCAGCTCCGACCAGAGGCGATATCCTTCAAGCTCATAGAGCTTGTCCGTCGCCAGGGCTTCTGCCTTGGTTCGTGCAACGTCGATACCTACCTGACTGTCGAAGTTTTCCGGTGACACACAGGCAGACACGCCCGTTGCCAGATAGAACGTACCGTCCAGGTACACATGACAGAAGGTGGTTGTTTTTCCTGGACACCGCTCAAAGAGGTACTCCAGCCGTTCCTTCATTTTCTGGACGTGGGCCAGGCTGATTCGCGGGGCAGTAAGGCCTTTTGCGACAATCTGATCTTCAATGGTTTGGTCAGACATTGGGAGTCCTTGGTTCAGTGAATGTCAGGGGCCGCATGCGGCCCCTGCGAGACGGATCAACCAAACAGAGACTTGGTCGGCTTGGCAGTACCGCCAGATGCTGCTGCGGCACGCGGAGCACCTGCAGAACCACCGTTGGCATCGTTAGCGGCCGTGGCCTTGTTGCGGGTCTTACCGGTCCACTTGGCATCCCAAGTGTTGTAGAACGCAGCTTCGGTGGCCTGGGCACGGATTTCTGCCGTGGTCAGACGGTCACGCTCACGGAACACTTTGTCGATCTCGTTGGTTTCACGAGTCTCGCCGTTGCTCTCGTACTTGCCAGTTGCCTGGTTCTTCACCTGCTTATCCACGATCTGCTTCTGGATACCGAAGATGGCACGTTGGCCCAGCAGATCCATGATGACCTCGACCTGGGTCGGTTCTTCTTTCTGGGACGCCGGGTTGTAGACGTTGACCATCTTCATGTCGGTGGCCAGTTCGCCCAGTTCTTTGCCTACGGTCAGCAGGGCCAGGCTGTTCATGGTGTTGAAGCCCGGCAGGTACTTACGCTCACCGGTCTGGGTTTCGTAGTAGTTCTTGTTGCCCTTGGCGTTGCCGGACGCGATCCAGAGGATCTCTTTGTGTTCCTGGCCGTCATCGTTCTTGATGGCCAGGTTCACACCTACGGCACCGCCTGCGGATTGCATCAGGTAGGCCATGGTAACTTCGGCGGCGTACAGACCAGATTCCCAGGGGCCAAAGCCACCGCCTACGGAATCCTTTTCGTCTTCAATGCTGTTGTCGGTTTTTGCTACGTTGAGAAGTGACATAATGTTATTCCTTTCTGGTTCAGGTTAGATGTACGACTGCCCGGGAGCGGATCAGGCGTAGTATTCGTGCAGACGGTTAAAGACCAGCTGCATGTTGTTGTCGATGAAGGTTTCTTTGGTGTCCCACAGGCCCAGTGGCCCACGCAGCCGCTCGTTCACGGTCTCTTTGGTGAGCTTGGTCTGGAACACGTACTTGAAGCCCAGGGCTTCTTCTTCTGGGGTGACGGTCAGCAGGTCGGAGCCGTAGGCTTCCAGGTCCTTGAGCTTCACCTTTTTGGCAGCGATGATGCAGGAGAAGTACGACTCTACGCCGTTGTTCTTCACACTACCCTTGATGGGTACTGCGGTCTCCATCACCATTTCACCCTCGTTGAGGGTGTCTTTGGTGTGGGCAATGAAGACCACATTCTTGGACGATCCAGCAACGTGCTGCTGCATCACACGCTTGAAGTACTGGGCAAACTCGCCCCAGGCTTTCATGGTGTTGGAGGCATTGATGACGTACAGGCTCTCGTACATGTCCATCAGGTAGGTGAGGGAGTCAATCACGATGGTGTGAATGTCCGGCAGTGTCTCTGCGACCTCAAAGGCCTCCTCTACCTGCATGGGGTCGGTAATGACGTACTCTTTGAATTTGCTGCGGAACGGCAATTTCTTACCGGCTTCACAGTTCAGGTACATCACACCTTCTGGGTTTTCCAGTCCCATCAGGGACGCTGACTTACCGGCTGCTGATTTACCGCACAGCAATACCAGGTTGTCGTTGACTTGCTCTTGTTGCATGACACAGACCTTCTTGGTTGTTTCGTAGAAGGGGCCGGAGGCCCCCTGTTACGCTGCTCGCTTAGCCAGGGCCTTGGACACGGTCACCATGATGGTGCCCATGATCTCAGCCTCTTCCAGCTTGTCCGGCAGCTTGTCGTTGAGTTCCAGTAGACGAACCCGTACACCCTCGAAGTCAAAGCCTGCATCCACCAGGATATAGGCGTACTTGAGCAACTGGTTGTTGCGGTTACCGTCTCCGGTGTTGTTGATCACCCACCGCTCCAGGTTGTCGAGGGATTGCTGAGAGTCGATGACTCGTTTGCGCTCCTCGTTCTTGGCGGTCTTGGGGATGAATGGCAGTACGTCCAGTACCAGGCCGTCGTTGTACTCGTAGTGACCGTTGTGGGACAGCCACTTGCGGGCACGCTGACTGGTGCCATCGTCAACTTCAAACGGGAGCCACTGGAAGATGTTACCCATGAACTCTTTGTAGTCCTTGGCATCCAGTTTCAGTTCGTAGTTGGTCGGCAACAGGATACGGAACCGGTTCTCACCGTTTGGATCGTGGCGCTTGGTGGTGTACATCAAGTACTTGTAATCCTTCAGTAGCATCTTCGCTGTTTCCAGATTGACGCCACCATCGACGTCGATGACCACAATGTTGAATCCAGGCAGGCAGTTGTCTTCCTGACGGTGCCCCTCACCGTATTCCCCGGCCTTGAGGTGGTGGTTTACCCAGTGAATACCAGGTGCCTGGGTCATCTTGTGGAGCTGATCGAACGGTGCCGTTTCGTTGGTGTACCCCACGGCAATGTCCGTACTATAGGACACCCGGATGTTATCCAGATCAGTCTTCTTCAAGGTCTCCCCACGTAGGAACTCAATCCCGTCATTGAAGGCTCGCTTGATGATGATGTTGTTCTGGTATCCGTAGGCTACGGCCAGGTTCATCAGATCCCGTTGCTGGTTCCCGGCTTTCGGGTAGAACGGGAGATCCTCCACCAGGTCGGCCTGGGTCACTTCACGGCCAACACCGGCAATGTACTTGGCCAGCTTGGCGTAGTTACGATCCCGGGTCAGTAGGCCCTCAAATGCCTGTCCGGACTCTTCCACCAGTTTCACCGCATGCTCAAAGTGAGCTTCGGTAATCTCTGCGGAGTCATCCACAAAGGCGTAGGCACCGGCCAGTTTCATGGCTTTGAAGTAGCGGTGGGACAGTTCGGCCTTCTTCATCTCATCGTGTTCGGGTAGTTCGTCGGCACCGGCTTCGCACTGAAGTTTGTACTTCAGAAACAGCTTGGCGACACGCTTGCTCATCACGATGGTTTTGTTGGCGTTGATAATGTCGGCCAGGTTCCCCAGGTGATCAGATATCTGATCCAGGAAGTCATTGGTGTCCGCATCGGTCAACAGGTCGTAGAGGTCGTCTACGGACAGGTCTTTGTTGCGGTCATGGCCTTTGACGTAGCCGAACAGGCAGCGACGTGCGTAACCGGAGTCCAGCAGGTCGTAGAACTCCTCCTCTACCTTGCTGCCGTTGAGCAGCTTGGACGGTGTCCCAAACAGCATGGCGTTGGCCGGAGTCAGTCCCTTGAGCTGTTCACGCAGTGGATTGTCCTTGGTGTTCTTGGTGAGCTTCGGGTTGATGTGACCAATGTCGTACAGTTCCAGGTACGTGATCAACGCTTCCATGGAACCGGTCAGGTTGTACCCGATCTCGTCGATCTGCAGGTTCATGGATCCGGCATTGGCCATCAGCAGCTTGTGACGCATGGCCTTGATGGCTTCCGGTGAACCCTTGTCGAAGCTGAAGTACAGCGGACCAATGGCGTGGAACTCGTTGGTGGCCTTCTCCAGTTCTTCATCTGGATCGGTCTGGTTACGGGCGGCCCGACGCATGGCCAGGTTGGGCAGGTTACGTTCTGCCAGGATAGGCAAGGTTTCCTCGGTGAACCGCTCCCGGAACTGGTTAATGACTTGTCCTTCCATAATGGAGGTGGACTTGCCTTTACCGGCGCCAGAGGTGGCCAGGTTAATGGCGTAACAGTTCACAGGGATCTTGCGATTGCCCTCATGGGTCTGAACCTGGCATCGCATCATGGTGGAGACTACGGAGAAGTAGTATGCCACCAATACCCGGAAGAACAGTGGGTTGGTGTTTTGGGTTTTGGTACACAGGATCTGGGCCAGTCGGTCGGCCACAGGGTGGTGATCCATCTCGGATACCGGACGGATACGCAGGTCTTCAGACATTGAAGGCTCCTTACAGTTTGAGTGAGCCATCCGCAATCAGTGCATCCTTCTGGGAGCAGATCGGGAAGGCAGCGCAGTACTTGCAGGCCACCACTTCACCGGGCACCTCCACCACCACGCCAACGTTCTTGTCCTTGGCGAGTCGGGTGTAGGCTGCGGATCGGGCAGCGTTCTCAGAACCAAACTCGTCCACCTTGAAGTTCTTGGTGGATCTGGTTCGCTTTTCGGGGTTTTTGTAGTACTTCCACTCCGGTGCCTTACGCCACAGCTCCTTATCGGTACACAGGGGTAGCTCTTCTTCTGGAGCGTCCTTGAAGCGCTCAAGCAGGGTCAGCTTGTTGCGGACGAACTGATCGGTCTCTTCGATAGACTTCAGGGGAATGAGCTTCTGTGGGGTGGCATGGGGCGGATAGTTGGGATCTGCCTTGGCCCGGAACGGTTGGAAGTCGGTGAACAGGAAGTTAATGGCCATGTGATCGTCGGTCACGATCTTGGGATTGAGCCAGCGGTACATGGAGCCCTGTAGGGCATAGTCCTCGGCCTTGTCGGCACTGTTCCAGGCCATGGTTGACGTGGACTTGAAGTCCTCGACACGGCCCTCTGCCACAAAGTCGAACTTACCGGATACGGTATAACCCATGACCTCTCTGTAGGAGCGTTGCTCCAGGTACACCGGAATGTGATCTTCGGTGACCGCGTCTGGGTCCGGGTTGATCAGCACCTTATCAATCAGGCGCTGGGGATACCCCAGTGCCTTCATGGCGGCGTCCTTGTTATGCACCCAGGATCGTTCAATCGCATCGTGGATGGCGGAGCCCATCCTGGATTTCACCAGGCCACTGATATCTTCCAGTGCCTGGCTCTCCGGGACACGACTGGCCAGAACCAGCTGACGTACAGGTTTGATCAACTTGGTGACCGAGATGGTGTTTTCTTCGTAGTCGTAGTTGTCTGTCGCCAGAAACACGGCCATAGACAACGGTACGTTATGTACGTTGAGGTACTTACGCATAACGGATTCCTTGGGTTACTTGCGGGATTCCATGGCCACCATTCGTGCCCCGAAGTGTGCAACCTTCTCTGAACAACGTAGCTCGGTGTCTCCGGGCTTACCGTCGCCCATGCGGATCTTGCACTTGCGGAACAGCGCCTTGAACGCTTCACCTTCCTGGAAGGTCATGTTCATGGCTTCGATGATGTCCTCACACTCCACGGTGTAGGGATCCAGTCGCTTGGGGTGGGGAATGTGCAATAGCCAATACCCATTGTCGCCTCCGGAGGAGGTCTGGGTTTCTGGCTCCAGCTCCTGACGAAGGAACTCGTCGTTACTGGCAGCCACGCCCCGGCACTTGGGGCAGTAATCGTTGGGGTCGGAAAATTGAAATTCGACGGTGCAGCCGATTTTCTTACATTGCTTCATGGATGGCCTTGGTTTATTGACAGGGTTTATGGCAAAGCCTAAATCAATAGGTTTTGCCGTATCGTCGTTAAACCAGAGAGGAGATATGGGGGAGAGCAAATTTCATGGCCCGAACATATCGCTGGGCCTGACGGTCATCCACATCCATCATCTTCTTGACTTCGCGTGTGTTGATCATCGGCATGCACTGAAGCATGTTGTACAATCGGTCCACGCTCAGTGGCACCCTCTGGTTTGGGTCCAGATGGGCGGCACCACTCAGTATGTCTGCAATTGGGCATCCAGGTCTGTGTGGTACCAGGCCCTGAACGTCATCCATAACGGTGTTGGGAACATTGGTGGATCGTGGCAACTTACTGGCATCGGCCTGATGGGCGTACCGTATACGGTCTACCCGGGCCTTACCCAGTCGTGCCTTGAGATGAGGCATCTCGTCGATACTGCGAATAATGCTTTTCAAAACAGTCACTTAGGCGGATTTCGTAAAACGACTTAATATATAAGGGGAGAACTCCCCGTTACCTGACGGCAACGGTGAGCCCTCCCTGAATCTCCCAGACACTTCCTGGCAGATTCACCAAGGGTTCGGAGAACCCCTGCTCAAAACTCAGCCCGTCGCCGTGTGCAAGGAGCCGCACGGAGCGTAGCGAGTACGGCCGACGAAGCACGGAAGGCGTAAGGGCGGCGAGTCTAAGTAGATTATTACGAAGAGTTAATAGGGGATTTCAGAAGGTAACCCGTTCGCTACGTGCCTGGCGGGACTACGCTACGCTGCGTCCCTTGGCACCCGCTTACGGGTTACCCAGCAAGCAGCTTTTGCACACACAACGACCGCCCTCTTCAGGGCTGCCTTGTGGTGGAAGCGTCATGCACCAGCAACTACTTGCACTCTTACCCTGCTCGATTGAACACTTAACAGGTGCCCCACAAGAGGGGCACCCGTAAGCGTCAGAGGGTTTGGTGCGGTTAAGTGCGTCCATCCTATCTGACATAGTCACCTCAGAAAGCTATCTCACAGGCACCACCTGAACAGGCCTGGGCACCCATCGTACTGACGTCCGTGTACTCCTGCTTACCCATCGCTTCGGTGAAGTTGATCGGTTCAATGGTTCGGGCAATGGTTTCCCACTTGTGCAACAAGTGACAATCTTTCAGGCAGTCCGTCATCTTCCGCATGTCACCCCCGAAGTAGTTGTCTGCGAACTGAACCGCACGACGTACCCAGTCCCGCTTCAGCAGGTCGTGGGAGCCATGGGGGCTCAGAGATGCACCCAACTCCATGGCAGAGTCACAGGCCTTCCAGAGATCACTGGAGAAGGCGTGAAGGCCATCAACGATGAGGCCGGACGCGAACATGGCAGCTGGGCCATAGAGTGCCTGTATCTCTTCTGCGGTACGTACCTGGGTAAACGGTGACTGCGGCAGGGCCTTGTCGCCAAAGGCAGACAGTAGGCTGATACCGGCAAACCATTCCCGGTTGTCCCAGATGTAGTCGAACACTTCGTCCAGATCATCCACTGTGATGGTGTTGGAGACGTTATGACGGTTACGGGGATCAGTACACAGGTCCAGGTTGGTCCCACACTCTACCCAGTACTGTTGAGCCAGTTTGACGTACTCCAGCTGCTTGACGCCTAGCAGGTCGTCCTTGTAGATCGAGCCCTCGTCGGAGATCACCGGGAAACTCACGATCTTGTCGGTACCGTTAGGATTCCAGACACTGGTTTCCACCATGTCCGGATTCCGTTCCTGGATCAGTGCCAGGGCCCCGTCCAGGTCGTTCATCTGGACGTTTCGGAAGTACCGAGGGGAGTGTTCTCCATGAATGCCCGAGGCTGTGCCCAGCAGGACTGAGGCGTTACCTGAGGGCTTCACACAGGTGGTCCGGGCTGCAGGGTTGATCCCGATCAGGTGGGCCACTTCCTTGTTTACATTACGAACGATGTAGGCACCGTTCTTCATGTTTTCAGTGTTAAACAGTACGTCTGGGTTGTTCATCCAGCCTGTGACCGAGACACCGATCAGCGCCTCACGCTCAACGATTTCCCGGGTGGCGTCGGTCAGGTAGGTGAAGTTGGTGTATCCGGCTTGCAGGGTACCCAGGATGGCTGCGGCACGGCAGGCAGCGAAGAACTCGTCGGCCGTAGTACAGGCACCGCCATTGATCTCGGACAGGTTACACATCTGGAATCCAGAGCGACCGTCTTCCGTCTTGGGCAGCATGCCAATCTCAACGCAGGGGTTGTAGGCAAACTCTGTGGAGTCCGTCCAGATGAAGCCTGGCTCACCAAACTCTCGTACCGATTCCTTGATGGATTGCCATTCCTCGTAGGTGACCTCACCGCGAACCAGTACAACGGAGTTGTTGGATCGACCACGCTGAGGGTTGGCCTTGAACCAGTCACCGGTCTTAGCGTTCATCATCTCCTTGTCGTCCTTGGAGAACAGGCAGATGGTAGCTGACCGTCGGACACCGCCACTGAGAACGGCATCGGCCATGTGCATGACAAAGTCATAGGCGTCGATGGATTTCAGTCGATTGCCCTGACGTACCGCACGGTTCATCAAGTCTTCACACTTGTTCAGGGACGCTCGCAGACCGTCAGGCCCGGGAGCCTTGAAGCCGCCGGAGATGAAGGCCCCTTTGGGTCGGATCTCTGAAAAGTCAAACGACACATGACAGCCCTGGTACTCCGGGAACGGCGCATGCTGGCCTTCGGGAATGAAGCTGGAAACCAGTACACCAAACGCATCGGCCCAGCCCTCAATGCTGTCCGGGATGATGAAGACCTTGGACAGGTCGTCTCGTCGCGGGGCAATGTCCGGGAACTGTGCAATGTGGTGGGTCTGTACCGAGAAGCCCACACCGCAGCCACACAGCAACAGGTACATGGCTTCCTGGAAGAACTCGGGTCGATCCAGGTGAGAGGCACTGCAGTTGTACAGTCGTCCCTCATGCTGGAAGATTTGTGGACCACCAAACTGCAGGGCCCGCTGGGCACCCAATACCTTGGAGTTGGTATAGGCATCCTGGGCAAACTGGATCAGCTGTTCCAGCTCATCCGACATAACCTCCTTGTACTTTTCCCGGTGCATATCCATTACCCGGGCAACGGCTTCTTCCCAAGTCTCGTAACGGTCCTGCTCGTCAAGATAACGGGCATAACCCATAAAGAACTTGGATTCAGCCATCATGGCTTTGGCGGCCAAAAGGTTATTGTCAGATCGGGGTGATTTCATAATTACTCCAGTGAATTAAAAAGGGCTGCAAATAACAGCCCTGTGTTGCGGGAACCTTTTAGCGTATCCATGTGCATGGATTATTGTGTGGATATTTAATCCACGAGAGCAGACCAGCTGACTGGATACAGGGGACGGATGATATCGTCCCACTGAGCAGCAAGGTCTTGGATTTCTTTCTGGGCGTGACTATCACTACGCTGGATGTAGGCGTTGGCCCATGCGTATAACGAACCAGTCACCCAGTAGGTAGTCAGCATGGATTGAGGCAATACCATTCGGGCTTGTTCCGGGGCCACACCATTCTCGATCATCTCTGAATAATAACTACTGAGTTGACGGACAATCTCACCATAACCGTCCTTGATGTTTTCGCTGTACTCATGCTCACCGCCACTACCTTGCTTGATCCCACCTTCAGGACGAGCACGCCATACTTCTGGTACATAGAACTCCGGTGTATCGTCCACATAGCGGCGAGACACTTCGTTATAAGTGAAGCCAACCATATGTTTGAATCTCTGACGGGCTACAAAGATCGGCACGGTTTCTCGCATGGAGATCATGGCATGGGAGAACGGTGTCCAGTGAGTCGGCATGTTCTTAGCCCACTTCAAGTAACCGTTTATTTCTTGGGTATCAGTTGTGCATTGAAGATTATCGACTGCTTCTTGCCAATCTTTGGTCATACAACCACGGGCCAGGAACTGAATAAGACCTCTGTCCTTTTCAGTTAGCTCGTTGGATTCAGCACCGAAACTACATCGAGCCGCATTCACCACGGTTAAATCTGAGCCCATGTGGTCGAGATAGGTGGCTTTCATATTGGTTTCCTCTTTATTTATGTGGGCGTAGGGTATTGGATATTTTGGAACAGGCATAAAGTGATTCCGTACAATGAACACAAACCGGTTTTGTAGGGTGTTTCTTTATGGCTGATTATTGTGGAACGGGATCGGGTAACTTCCCGAAACCTGGGGATCCTGACTTAAATAACTCACTGATCTCTGCATCCCCGGCGTTCGGGGGTATTGACGTCACCTGGACCTATCCAGAATTGAATGCACATGCAGTGGCCCACAGTAGGCTGTACCGGAGTGGGTCGGCTGATCCGGAGACTCGTGTACTTCTACGGAAGGTCAATGGGGATTTCTTCTACGACAAGACAGAGTCTGCCACGCCGATCCAGTATTACTACTGGGTCCAGCATGTGTCTGTTAACGGTACCGTCGGGGAATTGCTTGGCCCGGCATCCGCTACAGCCCGTCCTACGATTGAGCAAATGATTCTGATGTTGTCCGGCGAGATCAATGATGGTCTGCTGGCAACGGCCCTACGGAATCGTATTGACGAGATCGACACCAACAAGGATGAGATCCTGGCTGAGCGACTGGATCGGGTGAACTCGGATGATATGTTCGCTTCGGCTCTGGCCGGTATGGAGCAGGTAGTAGCCGATGTGGATACCCTGATTCGACAGGAAGTCACCGAGCGCACGGAGGGCGACTCCTCCATTGTGGAGTCTCTGAATCTCCTCTTTGCTCAACAACAGGACAACAATGCCCTGATCCTGGAGGAACAGACAGTACGGGCTACAGCAGATGATGCACTGGCTTCCGATATCAGTACGCTACAGGCTGAAACAGACACCAATGCCGCAGCCATTACCTCGGAGTCCACTACACGGGCGACCGCTGACGAGGCACTGGGTGAGCGGATTGATACGGTGATTGCAACGTCCGTCAGAATCTTCCGGGCGGATACGGCGCCTACCCCGGGCACGACTCCGATCAACCTGAATGACCTCTGGTTCGATACCAGTGACGGTAACCGGCTGTATCAGTGGACTGGGTTGGAGTGGGTCGATACCCAGGACACAGGTATTCAGGCTGCGTTTGCTGCTATCAACTCAGAAGAGCAGGCCCGTACAACAGCAGATTCCGCACTCAGTTCGCGTCTGGACACGCTCAGTGCATCCGTTCAGGATAATGCCGCAGACGTACAGACCGAACAGAAAGCCCGGGCAGATGCAGATTCCGCACTGGCTTCGCGTATTACTACGGTGGAAGCCAGTTCAGCGGACAATGCCGCGGCCATTACCTCTGAGTCCCAAGCCCGGGCCGATGCCGACGAGGCCTTGAGTCAGCAGGTACAGACGCTGGTGGCGTCCACCTCACAGATTTTCCGGAGTGACGTTCCCCCGGATCCGGCAGTACGTATCGTTAATGAAAACGACCTGTGGGTGAATACCGCTGAGGATAACCGCCTGTACCAATGGGATGGGACGAACTGGGTGAACGCTCAGGACGGTGGTATCGGTGCAGCCTTTGCAGCCATCGAGGATGAACGCAAGGCCCGAACCAATGCGGATGGTGCGATGGCTCAAAGTATCACGACACTGGAAGCCAGCGTAGGTCGAAAAACCCGGACGTACTTCCAGGCCAATCCCCCGGCCTTGCCGGAGAACATCGGGGATCTGTGGCTTGATACAGACGACAACAACAAGTTGTACGTCTGGCAAGGTGAGACAACCGGTTGGGTACTGGGTACAGATCAGCGTATCTCCCAACTGGCTTCGGATTTGGTCACAGCTCAACAGGCGGCTAACGATGCAATGAGTGCAGCGGAGGCGGCACAGGCTGTCGCTGACAACGCCATCCGGACCTATTACCAGGCTACCGCCCCGACTGGACTGAATAACACCACGGACCTGGGGGATCTCTGGTTCGACACGGACAACGATCAAGCGTACCGCTGGAACGGCACCAACTGGAAACTGATCCAGGACAACTCCATTGCCATGGCGATCGCTGCTGCAGAAGACGCACAGGCCACGGCTGATGGTAAAATTACGACGTACTACCAGGCTACAGCACCGACCGCTGAAGGCGTCGGTGACCTCTGGATTGATACGGATTCAGGTAACACGCTGTATCTCTGGAACGGTGCGTCCTGGGCGCTCGCCAGTGACCAGAACAAGACCCGGATTAGTCGACAACCCTCCGCCCCGACAGAAGCGAAGGTAGGGGATCTCTGGCTCGATGAGGGTGATGGTGACAAGCCCTACCAATGGGATGGGGCAACCTGGCAACCCATCAACCTGTATACCGGGAATCAGGTGTCTGCCGCAATACAGGACTTCAAACAGGCACAGATTGGTTACTGCTTGATTAACGGGGCTCCGGATGGGTCGAAGACCACAAAGGACTCTTGTGAGGCGGCAGCAGGTACCTGGCTCGATATGCATGCCATTGCTGAAGTGGTCAAGGGTGTCCAGATCACTGACGGGGATAACGAGACCGCCAACGTGGAACAGCGTATGCGGGCCTATAAGGATGATATCGGTAACCTCAACAGCCAGTACACGGTCAAGGTACAGTCAGACAGTAACGGTACGAAATATGTCGGTGGGTTTGGTTTAGCCACACAAGGCCAGTCCGTAGAAGCTGGGTTTGATGTAGACCGTTTCTGGGTCGGTAAGTTACAGCCAGATGGCTCTATTGATGGTGGTAAGTTGCCCCTGATCATCGAGGGAAGTGAGGTATTCATTGACCAGGCAGCTATTAACGAGTTGACGTTCTCCAAGCTCCGTGATGAAAGTGGCTCGGTGGTTGTAAACAATGGGAAGCTCAAGGCTGACTATATCGACGTGGATAACCTCGTTGCTCGACAGGCAGAATCTGATAATTTTGTTGCGGGACAATCTGGCTGGAAGCTGGGGGCAGACGGTACTATTGAAGCCAACAACGGAACGTTTCGCGGCCATGTGGAAATGGACACTGGTTACATAGCGGATTCGGTGCAGATTGGTGGGGTGCCGAAGTACCAGAACTACAAGTCCGGGAACTTTATCCGTTCGGGGGCTACCACCACTAGCTCGGCGACTATTACCAACGCGGCTTACATAAGCGACGGCGTTAGGGCAATCTCTTCAGACTACTGGAGTATACCCGGCGGCGTGCAGTACTTGCAGGCAGACCTTGGTTCTGAGCGATATGTCAGCGAAAACAGGATGTTTTTCTACGCCCTGGATGGGCGCAGATACAAGTACGCCATTGCCGTGTCTACGGATGGAAACACCTGGGAGTATGTTGTTGGTTCCGGCCCTACCAACGGTGGCAATGCGACGGGTTTTGTCTGGTCTCGATCAGCCGCTGGCGGCTACGAGGTCGGCTATGAGTTCCCAACCATTACACCAATTGGCAAGTTTGCCCGCTATGTCCGGGTGTGGATGAACGGAAACTCAGTAAATACCGGCAACCATGGCTACGAATGGGAGCTGTATGGGTCTGGTGGCGGTGGTGACGATCCCTATGTGGCGAGCATTGGTAGCAGTTCCCGGGCGTCGTCTGCCCTGACGGACTACTGGGTAAAGCCCGGCTTCACCTGGATTGACGGCACCAAGATCTACACTGGGGATGCCTACGTCGATACGCTGCAGATCAGGGGGAATGCCGTAACACTGCTGCAGGCGCAAACTGACGGCAGTCGTGGAGGTGCCACTAGTTGGGTCGATGTAATATCTTTTACTTATTATACCGAAACTACTGGCAATATTGATGCACTAGTGACTTGGGGCGGAGAAGTGCAAGGCGGAACTAACGGTGAGGCGGATGGCAACGGTTATTTACGACTTGTAGTCGCCGGTGTTGTTCGCGGAAGTGGATCCAGACTAGGCACAGGATACATTACTGCCGGTGCGTCTACCAAACTGTCATTTCCAAATACAGGGGTTAGTATAAAAGTGCAATATAGGGGAAGTGCCGGTGGTGCCGCCTGCAGAAATGTTTTTGCAACCGTATTAGGGGTAAAAAGATGATTCTCTACAATTATGTAGTATATGAGCCATCGACAGGATATGTGATCGTGAAAGGCAGCGGCGAATTACGATCTGTCGATCCTGCAGATTTCTCGCCAACAGCAGCGCTATTGACTTACGGTGACGATCTTGGTGATGACCTGTATGTAGCTAATGGCCAAGTTCTTGCAAAACAATCATTTGCTTTTCAGAAAGATAAACTACAAATCATTGCTGATGGGCTGGATGTTTTAACCATCAGCAACGTACCAGTTGGCACCACGGTTATCTGGCCCGACGGCCAGGAGGATGTAGTCAATGACGGAGAGGTTCAGTTGTCTACCGATCTTCCCGGCAACTACACTCTGACCTTTGACGCCGTTCCCTATCTCAGGCAGGAGGTGACCATTGAAGCGGTCTCTACAACTTAATCCGGATAACCGACCAGCAACCTGGGCGCAGGTGCGAGATTGGCGTGACACTCACGAAGTTGCACCGGTTGAAACTAGCCAAGGCACCTTTGATTGTGATGACAGGTCCGATAAGCGTCTGTATGAGCAACTGGGTATGTTTGACTATCTCGATACGTTGAACCCCGATGGTACGCTCAGCTGGAAACGTGCAGATAATACTTGGGTAGCTTTGAGCAAACAGCAACTGGCGGACCTCTACCAGGAGATCCGAATAAATCGTGCCAAGCGTGCGGGTGTTCTTCATGTGAAGGCTGCTGAGTTTGAAGCGCTGGAGGTAAAGCCATTGGTTAAAGAGCTGCAGGTATTGAACTTCTGGCTTAAATAACCCTGCAGTCTGAACCACCCTTCCATACCATACCAGTATCTTGAATTGTGTCTGAGGTGCTGGTATGGACGATCCCATTTTTGAACTGTATCGCGGTGATGATTACTCCCTACGGGTGGTGATCACTGACGAGAATAAAACTCCCATCGACATTACGGGCTGGGCTTTCCAAGCCACGCTCAAAATCTCCACAGAAATGCCGGATGACCAGGCAACAGTCCAGGTGGACATACCCCCGGTTGAGGGACCGTCTGCCCAGCAGGGTGTTGTCTATGTGCATCTGCCCCGGGAGCAGACAATGCATCTGATCCCTGCACCCCACTTCTTCGACCTTCAGCGACTGTACAACGACAAGGTGTCTACCGTTGTCATGGGTCGTGTGACCGTGAAGCCCGACGTAACCCGGAGGACTGCTTAATGGCTGAAACCCAGGCAACGTTTAACGATCAGCACATCATCAACGCCGAATTCCAGGTACCTGCCAGTGACGTGAAGGCCGGTGTTCAGGGCACCATGACACTGACCGCCAGTCTGACCACGGTGGCTCCGGAGTTCGAGAACTACATCAACGGTATCCGGGATGAAGTTGAGGCCGACCGTGCAGAGGTCTCGACCAATCTGGACCATGCGATTGACCGGGCTGCGGCAGCCCTGGCCTCGGAAGAAGCGGCCCTGGTGTCCGAACAAAAAGCTCTTGCTTCTGAGCAGGCTTCACTGGTTTCGGAACAAAACGCCAAAGCCTCCGAAGTCAGTGCCGATGAATCTGAGTCCTTTGCCCTGGCTCACCGAAACAAGGCACATGAATGGGCAGAAAAGGATGAAGACCTGGAAGTGGAGGCCGGTGCGTATTCGGCCAAGCACCATGCCCTGAAAGCTGCAGACAGTGAGCAGGGAGCCAGCGACAGTGCAGCAGCGGCCTTGGTATCGGAAGCCAATGCAGATCAATCTGAAGCTGCAGCTAAGGCCAGTGAGTTGGCAGCAAAAGCCTCGGAGAACCAGGCCATTACCAGTGCGGCGGAAGCGTTGGCATCCGAGCAGGCTGCACAGGTCAGTGAAGACAAGGCCTTGGCTTCCGAACAGGCAGCGAAGGTTAGCGAGACCAACGCCAAGGCGTCGGAGACAGCGGCCCAATCCAGTGAGAGTGCTGCAAGTGCCAGTGAGTCCCTGGCTCAGCAGTGGGCCACCAATCCGGTTAACGATGAAGTCACTCCGGGTAAGTACTCAGCCTTTCACCACGCTACCCTGGCAGACAGCCATGAAGCGGCTGCCCTACAAAGTGCGGTAGATGCTGCAGCATCCAAAGCCCGGGCTGTGACTGCCGAAACCAATGCCCAGGCCTCAGAAGATGCTGCACTGGTATCCCAGAATGCGGCCAAATCCAGTGAAGTGGCTGCGGCGGACTCTGCACAAGCTGCCCGTGTTTCTGAGTTGGCCGCTGAAGCCAGCGAACTGAACGCCGGGGATTATGAGGAGAGTAGTCGTATCAGTATGGAAGCGGCCAAGGTCTCAGAGCTGGCGTCAGCCAGTAGCGAGGCCGCTGCAGCCACCAGTGCTGCCTCGGCGTCTGCAAGTGAAACAGCAGCTGCAGCCAGTGAAGCTGCGGCAGGTTTGTCAGCGCAAGCAGCTGCAACGTCTGAGACCAACGCGGCAAGCAGTAAATCCGCTGCGGCTATGTCTGCAAGCAATGCGGCCACCAAGGCGTCAGAAGCGAGTACTTCAGCTACAAAAGCAGAAGCCTCTGAAGCAGCCGCTGCCAGTTCGGAAACCGCCGCAGCAGCGTCTACAACAACAGCAGGAAACCATGCCACTGCAGCGGGTGTCAGCGAAACCAACGCTAAAGCGTCTGAGACTGCCAGTGCCGCCAGTGAATTGGCTGCCGCTACGTCCGAGAGTAAGGCCCTGGCCAGTGAGTTGGCTGCGGCCGCTTCAGAAGATAATGCAGCAGCCTCAGCGTCCAGTGCCGCTGGTTCAGCAACCAGTGCCAGCACATCGGCCACTGTCGCACAGACCGCACGGAGTGGGGCTGAAGCAGCTCGAGATGCCACTCAAGCATTGCTGGATCAATTTGGTGACCGGTACCTGGGTGATGCAGTCTCTGATCCCACTACGGATCTGGATGGTTCGGCCCTGGAGAAAGGTGATGTGTACTTCAACACCACTGACAATGTCCTGAAGTTCTACTCCGGTACCCAGTGGGTGGCACCAGAGAATGTGGCTACTACAGCAGCCAATGAGGCCCAGGCCAGTGCCGCAGCAGCGGCCAGTTCTGAACAAGCAGCAGCGGGTTACGCCAGTACGGCAACGACCGAATCAACCGCCGCCGAAGCTGCGAAATTAGCTGCCCAGACAGCAGCCAGCAATGCAGAAACCTCAGAAGATAATGCCGCAGCGTCAGCCTCTTCTGCTTCTGGTTCGGCCTCTACGGCTACCACAGCAGCGAATACTGCGACCACCAAGGCATCCCAGGCCAGTAGCTCCGCGACTGCCGCTGCAAACAGTGCGACCGCAGCCCAGGCGTCTGCAGATTCTGCCAGTGCCAGTGAAGCGGCCATTGCTACTACGATTGCTACGGCCCTGGATGCTCATGTGGCTGCAGCAGATCCCCATGGACAGTACCTGTTGGAGACCACAGCAACCAACCTATTGGCCGGTAAAGTGGATACGACCGACAGTCGTCTGACCAATGCCCGGGAGTGGACAGCCAGTACGGTCACACAGGCAGAAGCTGAGGCCGGGTCTGCGACAACTCGTCGTGCATGGACTGCCTTGCGGGTATTCAATGCTATCGCTTCCTGGTGGAACAAGAGTGCTGCGAAAACCAAGCTCGATGGGATTGCCACCGGGGCAACCAAGAACGCAACGGATGCCCAGCTACGAAGCCGTAGTACGCACACCGGAGAACAGGCCATCTCGACAGTGACTGGTTTGCAAACTGCCCTGAACGGTAAGGCGGCAGCCTCTCACACCCATACCATGGCTCAGATCAGTGGTACTTTGCCCTATGCCCAGTTACCAACGATCCGTCATGGTGACACCAACTTTGCGAACCAGGCATTGAATACTAACTCCAGCGTTCAGCACGCCAAGGTACGTACCGGGGGAACAGTCGATGATGGCACGAACTCCCTGCAGGTGTCGGGCGGTACCCGTACTGATACCCTGGCAGCAGGGAATGTTCAGTCACCACAGGAGAGCATCGACACCGATGGTAATGTGCAAGTACGTGGCGAAGGCCAAGTGAAGATGGGTGACTTCGCTATGCAGTACAACGCAGCCACCAAGTCCCTGGACTTCAACTGGATCGGAGGTTGATATGGGACTGATTGCACATTATCGGCTGGATGGGGACGCAACAGATGCAGTGGGTGACAAGCATGGCAGTGTGACGTCTGCGGCGTGGGCAGACGGTAAGTTAGGTCAAGCCGCCGATATGCGGTCAACTAACTGGTGGATAACTGGCGATGGTTGGAATATAACCAGTGAGTTCAGTTACTCGTTTTGGGCAATTAAAACTAGCGACAGTGATACGTATACTGGTGGCCTTGTTGGAAATCATTACCACGCTGGCGGTCCCACGGGATGTAACATCTGCATGGCTAATGTAACATCCGCTATTATGATTGCCACGGGCGACGGAGTAAATCGTCCCGCATACTCATTGACTGTCCCCTCCCCAACAAATAAGTGGCAGCATTACACCCTCACATACAAAGGAAAGACTGTTTCTGTCTATCAAAACGGGGTTCACATTGACTCAAGAGACAGGGACATAAAGTTCGACACAAGTAGACCTTTTGCTATTGGTAGGTGGGCGTCTTCCTACGACAGCTATTACCTGAACGGGATGATCGACGACGTCCGCATCTACGACCAAGCCCTGTCGCCGCGTGAAGTGCGGGATTTGAGTTTGGGGCTGATGTCCCGTTACCGGCTTTACGGTGACACTACTGATTCGGCTGGAACAGGTTTAATCAGTATTGGCTCCGGCGCCTTTGTAGATTCTGAAATAGGAATTGTAGCGGACGTTGTTGGTACAAGTGCTAACATCGCCCTTGAACATGCGCCGTTAAATCTCAGGGGCGAAACTATAGTGTTTCGTGAGAAGTGTGACCTTCTGAGGTCTGACGCAGGTGGCGGTGGGTTTACCAACCACGTTATTCAGTGGGGTACATACTACGGAAACAATAGCGGTGGTTTCGGGCTTCAGACGGGTACATTTTCATATTATCTTAAGGGGCCGTCCAGCTCGGGGTGGACAGACAGTGGGTCAATAGCTGCTGCATCGCAGAGGTACGACCTTGGTGGCTGGATAGATTACGCGGTAGTGTTTGGCGAAGACGATACGATCTCCCTGTACATGGATGGGGAGAAAGTTACTCATTTCCCTCTTTCAGCGCCGTACACAGGGTTGAATAGTGCGGGGATTCAATTTGGCACTAATATGCTGGCACAGGTGTCAGACGTCCGTATTTACTCCACCGCCCTCACCGCTGCCCAGATTAAGGAACTTTATCAGCAGCGAGTCTCGATTGATAGTGAGGGATCGGTTCACGTTAGCCAGTTAATAGAAAAGGTGTCCGGCTTACAGGGTAATTCAGAAGTAGCGGGAGAGGTTTATACCGTAAGAGCAAAAAGATACCCATACGATAGCAAAACCCCCTCAGCAGGCGTGTTCAAGGATGGGTCCAAAATTGTTAACTTTAGTAGGGACTGGCACATCGCTGTCTGGGACACAACTACAGGAGATTGGGCAACAGGTATTGATTACTATGGTGCCACTTCAATCTCTGGAATTGCCGCCCGTTATGATGTCTACGGCGATAGAACTGCTCAACAGCAGGCTTTTTGTAACACGATAGACAATTTGGAGCCGCATCACTTTGTGATTATTGCAGGTTCTCATGCTCCTGAATACTACAATGCAGCAATGGTACAGAGAATACTTCACTGTGGAGGGTCTTCCGATAAACTGCAATGGACCTCCAGGAAGAATTATATATGTGCAGGCATGGTGGGTGTAGGGGAAGGAAACGCAGTGACCGAAGTACTCGATAACACCACCGCCTACGACGATGGAGTAGTAGCGGCGGAAACGGACGTTGTTATCCCTTCTTCAAGTCTTCAGGTTAAGCAGTCTCTACTACCTTCTACATCTTCAGAGGTCGGAGTCACCCGAGGTCTCGTCGCATGGTACCCATTGATCGGAGACACCAAGGATTACGCAGGCACGAACCATGCAACCAATAACGGTGCAGTGGCGACGGCTGAAGGGTATGAGTTTGATGGGGTGGATGACTGGCTGTTAGCAACAGACAACGTGGGATTGTCAGGAGATGCTGAGTTCAGCATAAGTTATCTGGCCTACTGGTCTGGCTCGTCATGGTCTAGTAATTGGCCATCAGGCGCGGGAATAAATTCCGTTAGTGCTACTAACCGGGGGATTTCTACCACATGGAAGGACGGTAGAATTGCTTTAGATTTCTGGAGTAATCGATATAGGGCAACTAATCCACTAACAGTCAATACTTGGTATTTCGTAACATTCACAAAAACACCAGGACTTATTAGCACAACTTCTAAATTGTATGTAAATGGTATAGAACAGTCTGGAACTGTTGAGGGTAGTGATGTCGTTCCTAATATAATTGATAATCCCCCAGTCGTTGGGAGACTTGATGCATCTCGATGGTTCAACGGAATCATCCGCGATGTACGCATCCACAACGTCGCCCTCACGCCCGAGGAGGTAGCACTACAAGCCAAGCTGGCCCTGGGCGGAACAAACTCAGCGATCACTTCTGACTGTCTTTACACTAAGGGGCAACTGAAGGAGGTCGTCGCATGAGTGTAGATTATAAGTATACCGCTGTTACCGGTGAGTCCTGGGTCAGGACCAAGCGAATTGTCATTGACAATGGATTGAACGAGTTACCGGTACTGAAGTTCGTTGAGGAGCGTATCGTCAACATTGCCGGAGGTGAGCAGTATTCCCGGGATATCGGTACGTTGGAGATCCCGGCAACCGAGTCGTGGATGGACCACGAGATTCCTATCCTGGATCCGGTGACGGTTGAGCCTACCGGTGGCTCCATCACGTTTGGTGAGGCCTACAACATCGTCAAGAGTGCCTACCTGCATTTCGCTAACCTGCGGGACAATCCCCCAGAGGCTGCACCTACCGAGGAACCTGTTGCCCAGGACCCAACTGAAGGGGAGGCACCTTAATGGCGGACTTATCATCCACCCGAGTCTTCGGGAAATTGACGGTTATGCACGATGCGGTGGTCAAGGGTAATGCCGAGATCACCGGTCAGGTGGCCGCAGGTACCTTTACTGGTTCTGGTTCTGGTTTAACGGGCACAGCGTCTCTAAGAGCTACTGGAACAACCAAAGCTGATGTAGGTCTGGGAAACGTACCTAATTGGTCTTCAGGCACCTTTGACAGTCGGTATTTGGCTATTGGTGCAAATGCCGTGTCGGCCACTAAGCTGGCCAATATCAATACGACCTTCACAGGTAAGTACCCGATTACCGTTAACGTCAATGGAGCGATCTACAGTCACACTGATGCGACCTTTGAAGGCTCCACGGGGATATTGATGGCACCCAAGTTTGTCGGGAATGGTTCTGGTATTACCGGGGTCAATGCGGATACGGTAGATGGAAAACATGCTTCAGCCTTTGCTCTTGCTTCTCACAGTCACAACTACCTGCCACTTAATGGTGGGGGGAAAATAAATGGCTCGGTAAACATCACTGGAACTACGTTCTGGGAAGTCAGTGCTAGTGACACCGCCTCACAGAGGTGTGATGCTCGAGACGAAGCTACCAACTACTCTCGCCTGCATTGGTACGGTCAGACTGATGCAGGCGCAACCTCCAACTTCCGCCATGCCTGGTATACGGGTACGGAGTATATCAACGTAACGGCAGAAAACGGCGGTATCACTTTCGGAGGTAGTGTTAGTGCGACGTCTTTCAAAGGGAAGGCAACTGACTCCGACAAGTTGGATGGGGTACATGCTTCTGGTTTTGTGAAGACTCCAGGAAGCTCTTCCAGCTTTATTTCTAGCGATTCGGGCGGGAAGGTAGTAGCGAACAGCACAACAGTAAATGGTGTTTACTATTCGGACGTATCCCTTTTTGGTCAGCCCGATGGGGCACTACACAATCAAGCTTATTCAAGCACTTGGCAGCACCAAATCTACGGTGACTACCGTAGTGGTCAAATTGCTGTACGGGGTAAGAATAACGGTACATGGCAGCCGTGGAGAACTGTATGGGATTCGGGCAATTTCAACCCCGCCTCCAAGGCTAACGTATCGCACAGTCATAACTATCTTCCGCTGAGTGGAGGTACCTTAACCGGGGCCATCACGTTACCGGGAGCCGTAGGTCTGACAGGTAGTAGTTCAACGGGAATGGTTACCACCCTCGGAGGACGTACCACATCAATTGGTTCCCGTAATGCCAGTTACAGTCATTACCAGAGTTCCACAGGAAACCACTACTTCTACGGTACCGTTACGGCCCAAAGCAACATCACGGCCTACTCAGATCGTCGAGTGAAGACGAACCTGGAACAGATCCCGGATGCCTTGGAGAAGGTTCAGCAACTGACAGGCTACACCTACGACCGGACAGACCTGGATACCCCACGACAAATGGGTGTGGTGGCTCAGGACGTTCAGAAGGTGGCACCCGAGGCGGTCACAGAGAATCCGGAGAACGGGCACCTGCATGTGGCCTACGGGAACCTGGTGGGCCTGTTGATCGAAGCCATCAAAGAGCAGCAGACACAGATTGATGAACTGAAGCGGAGGGTTGGGTAATGACGCTTCAGAGTTCAGGTCCTATTAGCCTGGGTAATGTTAGAACTGAGCTGGGCACTTCCGGGGCTATTAGCCTCGGAAGTTCTATTGTTCGTGAACTTGCGGGTGTGCTTAGTGGCTCTATTTCCTTGGCGGATTTATATGGCAAATCTGCGGAGGAATACATCCGAGTAGTTAATACCGAATTTCAACTGGGTGGGTCTCAACCCTCGGAAAAGCATAACTTAACACTTGGACATCAAAACCAGATCGTTACCAACAGCCGTAGTTATAAATCTAGGTTCTACGTCTCCGGGGGTATAGTGATGTTTAACCAATCCAATCCGAGAAATATACCCACAGGCACTTATGAAGTTGAAGCTGGAGCGTCCGTGTCTATCGAGTGTGGTTACCCGGGTCCTATAGCTTTTCTAATAATTTCTTGGATAGACGATTTCAAGTGATGACCATGAACGAAATTTTAAAGAATCTCTCCAAGTGGTTTCTGGTGGGTTTTTAGCTTAAGGAATAAAACAGGTAATAATATAACTGAATCAGTTACAGTTATACTGAGTTAAGGATCTGTATACGGCAGTGACCTGGAACCAGAGGATATTTTATGGGAATACTGAGTAACCTGTTCGGGACCGGCGATGTAATCGCCAAGGGCCTGGATCTGATTGATAAGAAGTTCCCCAGTGATGCACAGATGATCGAAGCACAAACCAAGGCTAAGACCGATCTGCTGACCAGTTATGCTCCGTTCAAGGTGGCACAACGTTACCTGGCTGTACTGTTTGGTTTGACGTTCATTCTCAGTTATATCCTAGTTTTGGTGATGTACTTTGCCGGTGGAACCATTGCCGATGTTATGGATATCCTGGGTATGTTCAAGATTGACTGGATCATGTTGACTATCGTGGGGTTCTACTTCGGGGGTGGGGCTTTCGAGGGCGTGGTCGGAAAGATCAAGTCCAAACCGTCCTAACTTGGAAACCGAACTCCCGAGACGAGGCCCCTGAAACAGGGGCTTTCGTTTAAGCGGTGCTGTCTTGTCTACCCGCTTGTATACCTACAAAATCCACTGGCCTAAGTGGTTGATCCTACTGGTTCGGTCAAGTCTCTCCTCTCGCACCACCCTTTCTTTTTTCTGATTTGTCCCCATCTTTTGTCCAGTCCGGTTGTGGTGCTGGTCTCAAACCTTTATTCCGTCGTGTCGGGTGATTCTCTCGGCAGGGTAAACCGTGATAAACTACCGGCTTTTAATTTTGCGTCCCTTTGAGGTGAACCGCTTCATCCGGGATTTTGTTTTAATTTTCATTCACATACAGAATCTGTAATTTGAGGATCTTCCATGCAAGTGTCTGTTGAAACGACCTCCAACATCGAGCGTCGCATGACGATTGGTGTGCCCGCCCAGGAAATCGACCAGGCGGTCCAGAAACGCCTGCAGGAAACTGCCCGTACTGTTCGCCTGAACGGTTTCCGCCCCGGCAAGGTGCCCATGAGCGTGGTCAAGCGTCGTTTCGGTGACAGCATCCGCCAGGAAATTGTTGGCGAGGTTATGCGCGACAACTACATCAAGGCACTGCAGGAGCAGGACGTTAACCCGGCTGGCTGGCCGCGGTTCGAGCCGAAGACCATGGAAGAGGGCAAAGACCTCGAATTCGTGGCTATCTTCGAAGTGCTGCCGGAAATCGAACTGGGCGACCTGAGCAAGGTTGAAGTCGAGAAGCCGGTGTCTGAAGTGACTGACAAAGACATCGATACCATGATCGATAACCTGCGTCGTCAGCAGGCCACCATGAAGGAAGTGAAGCGCAAGTCCAAGAACAAGGACGTTGTGACCATCGACTTCAAAGGCTCCATCGACGGTGAAGAGTTTGAGGGCGGCTCCGCTGAAGGCCATCGCCTGACCCTGGGCTCCGGCCAGATGATTCCGGGCTTCGAGAAGGGCATTGTTGGCGGTAAGGCCGGCGAAGAGCTGGAAATCGACGTAGAATTCCCGGCGGATTACCACAACGAAGACCTGGCCGGTAAGCCTGCCAAGTTCGCCATCACTATCCACAAGGTTGAAGAGCCCCAGCTGCCCGAGCTGGACCAGGAGTTCTTCCAGCGTTTCGGTATCGAAGCCGAAGACGAAGCCGCCTTCCGTGAGGAAGTGAAGAAGAACATGGAGCGCGAGCTCAAGCAGGCGGTTTCCAACAAGGTCAAGAACGACGTTGTTGAAGGCCTGCTGGCGACCACCGAGCTGGACATTCCGTCTGCCCTGGTAGACCAGGAAATCGACCGTCTTCGCCAGGACGCTGTTCAGCGTTTCGGTGGCCAGGTTGACTTCCAGCAGCTGCCGAAGGAAATCTTCGAAGACCAGGCCAAGCGCCGCGTGAAGACCGGCCTGCTGTTCCAGGAAGTGGTCAAGAAGAACGACCTGAAAGCCGACGACGCCAAGGTTGAAGAGAAGATCCAGGAAATCGCTTCTACCTACGAGCAGCCGGACGAAGTTATCGCCCACTTCAGCAGCAACCCGGACCAGAAGGCCCAGGTTGAGTCTTCTGTACTGGAAGATGCCGTGGTTGACCACGTCCTGGCCCAGGCCAAGGTGACCGAGAAGAAAATGAAGTACGAAGAAGCGGTAGCCGCTGGTCAGCAGCAGCGCTGATCAGGCCCGGGCCTGGTGCCCGGTGCCGCTTTCTGGAAACAGCCGGCGTGTCCGGCTGTTTTCATCTGGGCTTACTGCTGGCAGAGTATAAGTATTCAGGGGTGTCCTGATCGCCGATTCAGGATATCCTCCGCAGAAGTCCATGCCCATTGTCCATAAGGAGTTCAGGCGCACATGACGCAGAAACCGTTTGATGGCCCTACAATGATAACCAGCGCCGGTCTGGTGCCGATGGTAATTGAACAGACGGCACGTGGAGAGCGTTCCTTCGACATTTATTCACGTCTGCTCAAGGAGCGGGTGATTTTCCTGGTTGGCCCGGTTGAAGATCACATGGCGAACCTTGTGGTTGCCCAGCTGCTATTCCTGGAATCCGAAAACCCGGACAAAGATATCCACCTGTACATCAACAGCCCGGGTGGCTCCGTAACTGCGGGTATGTCGATCTACGACACCATGCAGTTCATCAAGCCGGACGTTTCTACCCTGTGTATTGGCCAGGCGGCCAGCATGGGTGCTTTCCTGCTTGCCGGTGGTGCCAAGGGCAAGCGTGCCTGCCTGCCGAATTCCCGCGTGATGATCCACCAGCCGCTGGGCGGATATCAGGGCCAGGCAACGGATATCGAGATCCACACCCGCGAGATTCTGAAGATTCGCCATACTCTGAACTCCATTCTGGCCCACCATACCGGCCAGGACCTGGAGACCATCGCCCGTGATACCGACCGTGATAATTTCATGGACCCGGTCCAGGCGAAGGAGTACGGGTTGATCGATACAGTACTTGATAAGCGCGTATCGAATAACTAATACTGAAAGTCATCGCATCATCCCTGGTCGGCGTACTGTTTGATTGCGCCGACCAACGAAGAACAGAGGTATTTCAATGGCAGATGAAAGAAACGGCAGAGGCGACGATAACGGCAAGTTGCTGTACTGCTCGTTTTGTGGAAAGAGCCAGCATGAAGTCCGTAAGCTCATTGCAGGGCCCTCGGTGTTCATCTGCGACGAGTGTGTAGACCTGTGTAACGACATTATTCGGGAAGAAATCCAGGAAAATGCCCAGGAAGAGGCCAGCGACCGGCTGCCCACTCCTGCGGAAATCCGGGAGACCCTGAACGAATATGTGATCGGCCAGGATCGCGCCAAGGTGGTTCTGTCTGTAGCGGTATACAACCACTACAAGCGTCTGCGTTATGGTGAAGGCAAGAGCGACGTTGAGCTGGGCAAGAGTAACATCCTGCTGATCGGGCCGACCGGTAGCGGTAAGACCCTGCTGGCTGAAACCCTGGCCCGCATGCTGAACGTGCCGTTTACCATTGCCGATGCCACCACGCTGACCGAAGCCGGTTATGTGGGTGAGGATGTTGAAAACATCATCCAGAAACTGCTGCAGAAGTGCGACTACGATGTCGACAAGGCCCAGCGCGGCATTGTGTACATCGATGAAATCGACAAGATTTCCCGCAAGTCTGACAACCCCTCCATTACCCGGGACGTATCCGGTGAGGGTGTGCAGCAAGCACTGCTCAAGCTGATCGAAGGCACGGTAGCATCGGTTCCGCCCCAGGGTGGCCGCAAGCATCCGCAGCAGGAGTTCCTGCAGGTTGATACCACCAACATGCTGTTTATCTGTGGTGGTGCCTTCGCTGGCCTGGAAAAGGTGATTCAGGAACGGTCCGAGCGCAGCTCCATCGGTTTCTCCGCTACGGTGAAGAGCCCGGACGACAGCAAGAACACCGGCGACATCATCCGTGATGTGGAAACCGAGGACCTTGTGAAGTTCGGCCTGATTCCCGAGTTCGTCGGTCGTTTGCCGGTTGTGGCAACCCTGACCGAGCTGGACGAAGAGGCCCTGGTGCAGATCCTGACCGAGCCCAAGAACGCACTGACCAAGCAGTACCAGAAGCTGTTCGATATGGAAGGTGTGGAGCTGGATTTCCGGGAAGACGCCCTGCGTGCGGTGGCCAGAAAGGCCATGGAACGCAAGACCGGTGCCCGGGGCCTGCGCTCCATCATGGAAGCCACCCTGCTGGATACCATGTACCAGATTCCATCCGAGCACGATGTGTCCAAGGTGGTGATCGACGAAAGCGTGATCAAGGGCGATTCCGAGCCCTTCAAGATCTACGCCAGCAGCGATCACGCCAAGGCCGTACCGGAAGACTGATTTCCGGACCGTCATGGTGCATCAGAAAAAGGGGCGGCAACGCCCCTTTTTCATTGGCCTGCTTTCACAAAATCGCATCATCCCGCCCGTGCTTTCCTTTCGTAAAAAGATTGCAATTTTTGTCTGCGCCCCAATGATGGGTGATATGCTGAAAGAAACGCTGTCAGAGGATTCCCTATGACCCGTATACCTGAAGAAACCGTGCAAGAATATCCGCTGCTCCCGCTGCGGGATGTGGTGGTATTTCCGCACATGGTGGTGCCACTGTTTGTGGGCCGAGAAAAATCCATCCAGGCCCTGGAAGCCGCGATGGAGGGCAGCAAGGAAATCCTTCTGGTCGCCCAGAAAGACGCTTCTACCGACGAGCCGGGCCCGAAAGATGTGTTCGACATGGGCACGCTGGCTACCGTGCTGCAAATGCTCCGGTTACCGGACGGCACTGTTAAAGTGCTGGTTGAAGGTAATGCCCGGGCCAGCATTACCGGCATTGAAGAAGCCGACTTCCTGACCGGCCAGGCTGTTCTGATGGATGAGGAGTCTTTGCCCGAGCGCGAAGAAGACGTTCTCACCAAGACCCTGATGGGCGAATTTGAGAAGTTCGTAAAACTGTCCAAGAAAGTGCCTTCGGAAGTGTCCAATGCGCTCACCGGCATCAATGAGCTGGAGCGCCTGGTAGACACCATGGCCGCGCACCTGGATATGCGCATTCCGGAGAAGCAGGAACTGCTGGAAGCCCTGGATGTACGCAAGCGGGTAGACCTGCTGCTGGGCAAACTGGACGGCGAGATCGACCTGATCGAGGTTGAAAAACGCATCCGTGGCCGCGTGAAGAAGCAGATGGAGCGCAGCCAGCGGGAGTATTACCTGAACGAACAGATGAAGGCCATCCAGAAAGAGATGGGCAATCTGGGTGAGGGTAACAACGATTTTGAAGAGCTGGAGCAAAAGCTCGAGCAGGCCGGCCTGCCGGAAGAAGCCCGCAAGAAGACCGAAGCGGAACTGAACAAGCTGAAGATGATGTCGCCCATGTCTGCCGAAGCCACGGTAGTGCGGGGCTACATCGACTGGATGCTGGCAGTGCCCTGGAAAAAGCGCAGCCGCGTTCGCCACGACCTGGAAAAAGCGCGCGAGATTCTCGACCGGGACCACTACGGCCTGGATGAAGTCAAGAAACGCATCCTTGAGTACCTGGCGGTGCAAAGCCGGGTGAAGAAGGTCAAAGGGCCGGTATTGTGCCTGGTAGGGCCTCCCGGTGTGGGCAAGACCTCGCTGGGGCAGTCCATCGCCAAGGCTACCAACCGGAAATACACCCGAATGGCCCTGGGTGGCGTGCGTGACGAAGCGGAAATCCGTGGTCACCGCAAAACCTATATCGGCGCCTTGCCGGGCAAGCTGTTGCAGAAGCTGGCCAAGGTAGAGGTGAAGAACCCGCTGTTCCTGTTCGATGAAATCGACAAGATGGGTATGGACCATCGGGGTGACCCGGCGTCGGCCCTGCTTGAGGTCCTGGACCCGGAACAGAACCACACCTTCAACGACCATTACCTGGAAGTGGATTATGACCTTTCCGATGTGATGTTCGTGTGTACCTCCAACTCCATGGATATTCCGCCGGCGTTGCTGGACCGTATGGAGATCATCCGGATTCCGGGTTACACCGAAGACGAGAAGGTCAACATTGCCCTGCGTTACCTGCTGCCCAAGCAGATCAAGGCCAATGGCCTGCGTAAGCACGAACTCAAGTTACCGGAAGAGACCCTGCGCGACCTGATCCGCTACTACACCCGGGAAGCCGGTGTGCGTGGCTTGGAGCGGGAGATTGCCAAGATCTGCCGTAAGGTAGTGCGTGAGCACGTAGAGAGCAGTGATAACGCTTCTATTACCCTGACGCCGGACATGCTGGAAGATTATTCCGGCGTGAAGAAGTTCAAGTACGGCCTGGCCGAGGAAAGCAATCAGGTTGGCCAGGTGACGGGCCTGGCCTGGACCCAGGTGGGCGGCGAACTGCTGACCATCGAATGCGCCCTGACCCCGGGTAAGGGCCGCGTGGTGAAAACCGGTTCTCTGGGTGATGTGATGCAGGAGTCTATCCAGACTGCGCTCACCGTGGTTCGCAGCCGTGCAGCAGGGCTCGGAATCGCTGATGATTTCCATGAAAAGCACGATCTGCACATCCACGTTCCGGAAGGTGCGACCCCGAAAGACGGCCCGAGCGCCGGTATCGGCATGTGCACCGCGCTGGTTTCTGCACTGACCCGAATTCCTGTGCGGGCCGATGTGGCCATGACCGGAGAGATCACATTGCGGGGCAGGGTACTGCCGATCGGCGGGCTGAAGGAAAAGTTGCTGGCAGCCCACCGTGGTGGCATCAAGACCGTTCTGATCCCAGATGAAAATGTCCGTGATCTCAAGGAGATACCGGATAATATCAAGGAGTCGCTGGAGATCCGTCCGGTTAAGTGGATTGATGAGGTGCTGGACATTGCCCTGGAATATGCACCGGATCCGTCTGCCGAAAATGCCCCTGGCAAGGCGGCGTCTTCGAAAGCAAAAGAAGATGCCAGTGATGTTACCGAGCGCATAAATACTCATTAATGACGGGATGAGTTGTTGACACGTCGGAGAGCCCATTGGTATAACTGTTTCGCCGTGAAGCAGCCAATACCAAGGGCTCCCGCGCAGTATGTGCCTATTCCGATCACCGGTGAAACACCGCAAGGAATAAGAAAACAGAAGAATGGAATTCTCCGACTGCTTATGCGATAGTCGGAAAAGTCCGCTAAAAAATCCGACCTATAACATCTTCAACCTGAAATCGAAGGGGTTTAGTGTGAACAAGTCCGAACTGATCGACGCAATTGCAGAATCCGCAGATATTTCCAAAGCAGCAGCTGGCCGTGCGCTGGATGCAATGACCAGCTCCATCACCGGTGCTCTGAAGAAAGGCGACCAGGTTACCCTGATCGGTTTCGGTACCTTCTCTGTGAAAGAGCGTGCAGCCCGTACCGGCCGCAACCCGCAGACCGGCGCTGAAATCAAGATCGCGGCCTCTAAAGTACCTGGCTTCAAAGCAGGTAAGGCCCTGAAAGACGCCGTTAAGTAACGGTTCTTTCTTTGGCGGCTTTCGCACGCGGGAGCTGCCGCAGGAACTCGAGGCGCATTCCGTAAAGGGTGCGCCTTTTTGCGTTAAGAAGGGGCTGCCAGAACAGCTTCTCGCCAACAAAACATCCGCACGACCTTGAACAGGGATTCAGGAATAACATGCTTCAAGATATTCGGGATAATGCCCAGGGCACCATCGCAAAGGTTATTATCGGCCTTTTGATCATTTCCTTGTCGATCTGGGGGATGGACGCGATCATTGGCGGCTTCACCGGTGAACCGGAAGTGGCCACCGTTAACGGCAACGACATTACCGAACGGGAGTTCCTGCGCACCGTTCAGCTGGAAACCCAGCAACGCCTCATGCAGATGGAAAACCCGGATCCGTCACTGGTGGATGAAGACCAGGTTCGCCGGGATGTTCTGGAGGCTTTGATCCAGGAAGCCGTGCTCACCCAGGACGCTGCCAACCAGGGCCTCGAACTTTCCGATGCCGACATCGATTCCCTGATTACCCAGATGCCCCAGTTCCAGGTGGATGGCCAGTTCAACCGCGACCGCTTTGTGGCCACTGTGCGTAACCTGGGTATGGGTGTTGCTGAATTCCGTGAAAGCCTTCGCAAGAACTACGTGGTTAACCAGATCCGTGCGGCGATTGCCCAGACCGGCCTTGCCGTTCCCGCCCAGGCGGAACAACTGCTGGCTATCCAGAACCAGACCCGGGACTTCCGCGTACTGACGATTGATGCCGATACGGTGGCTGACCAGGTGTCGGTATCGGATGCAGACATCGAGGCTTACTACGAAGACAACAAAGACCAGTTCCGTAAACCGGAACAGGTTTCTGCCGCCTACATCACCCTGTCACTGGATGCGCTGGCAAGTGTCATCGAAATCTCCGACGAGGAAGTGCGTGGCTACTATGATGAGCGCGCCGAAGACTTTGCCCGTGAAGAGCGTCGTGCCGCCCATATCCTGATTGAAGCGGGTGTCGAGGCAGAGCAAACCATGGCAACCATCCAGCAGCGTCTGGAAGAGGGTGAATCCTTTGCTGCGCTGGCGGAAGAGTTTTCGGTTGATACCGTTTCCGCCCGTGAGGGTGGCGACCTGGGCTTTGCCGGTCGTGGTGTTTATGACGAAGCTTTCGAGCAAGCGCTGTTTGCACTGGAAGAAGGTGAAACCTCCGGCCCGGTGGAAACCAGCTTTGGTGTGCACCTGATTCGCCTTGTAGAAGTGCGCCGTGCTGATGTGCCGGCATTTGCAGAGCTGGAATCCGAACTGCGTGACGAGCTGGCCCGTGCCCGGGCAACCGAGCGTTTCGCTGAAGTGCGGTCCCAGCTGGCTGATGCTGCCTATGCCGCGGATGACCTGGCGGGCCCGGCCTCCGAACTGGGGCTGGACGTTCAGGAAGTCTCTGGTGTAACCCGCGACGGCGGCCCGGGGCCGTTTGACCACGCCGGACTGGTTCGCCAGCTGTTCTCTGACGACGTGCTGACTGGCGGCTACAACACCGAACTGATCGATGTTGAAAATAATCGTGCGGTGGTGGCCCGGGTTCGCGAGTATCAGGAGCCGCGCCAGCTGGAGTTGGCGGATGTTGAAGGCCAGGTTCGTGACCTGCTGACCAGCCGTGCAACCCGCAAGGCCCTGGATGACCGTGCGGCCGAGCTGGTGGCTGCGGTAGAAGCCGGTGAGCAGCCGATGGCTGACCAGTGGCAGGGTTTTGAAGGCGAGGGCCGTAACGTGGCAGGACTGGATCCGTTCATTGCCCAGGCTGTGTTCTCCCTGCCGCATCCTGAAGGCGAGCAGCCGGTTGTCGGCAAGGCGCTGGGTGGTAGCGAGGCTGCGGTGATCGTGCTGAGCGCGGTTAACCCGGGTGAGGTTCAGGATGATAATCCTGAGTACCGCCAGCTGCAGCAGTTCCTGGCACAGCTTGAGGGACAGCGTGAGTACCAGGCCTATCAGCAGTACCTGAGAAACACCGCAGAAGTCGAGCGGAATTAAGATCAGGCTTCAGACTGTAAAGGGTGCCCTCGGGCACCCTTTTTCGTATCCGGGGATCAGTTCTGGGGGAAGCGGGTAGCCTTCAGGCTTTCCTTGATCTTTTTCAGGTGATCCAGGAAATCCGGGCCGCGCTTGAGGGTGACTCCGGTGGCCAGGATATCGATGACCGTCAGGTGAATGATCCGGGAAGACATGGGCATGTAGACCTCGGTATCTTCCGGTGCAGTGACACCCACAACCGCGGTGCAGGCTTCCGCCAGCGGCGACTCCGGATTGGTAATGCCGATAACCGTGGCGCCATTGGCCCTGGCCAGGTGGGCAATCTCCACGGTTTCCCGGGTACGGCCGGTAAAGGAGATCAGCACGATGGCGTCGCCAACCCCGGAACCGGCGGCCACCATGCGTTGCATCAGGGCGTCGTCGTAAGAGGTTACCGGGATGTTGAAGCGGAAAAACTTGTGTTGGGCATCCAGGGCGACCGAGGCCGAACCGCCCATGCCGAAAAAGGCAATCTGCTTGGCCTGGATCAGGTAATCCACCACTGTGGCAATGGCCTGTGGGTCCAGCGCCTGCCTTGCCTTGTCCAGGTTGGCGATGGTGCTGAGCATGATTTTTTCGCCATACTCCGCCGGGCTGTCATCCGGCTCTATATCCTGGCCCACGTAGGGGGTGCCGGTGGCAATGCTCTGGGCCAGCCGGATTTTGAAGTCCGGAAAGCCGGTTGCGGAGAATCCGCGGCAGAACCGGTTGACCGTTGGCTCGCTCACATCCGCTGCGCGGGCAAGGGCAGCGATGGAGTAACGGGTTGCCGCACTCGGGTCTTTGAGAATGGCTTCGGCAACCTTGCGCTCGGATTTATTCAGCGATTCCAGGCGATTCTGGATCTGCTCAAGCAGGTTGTCGTCTCTGCGTCCCGGGTTATCCGCCATGCAGCTATACTCCCTTCTGTTCTGGTGGTAAGACGTCATTATACCTGCTGCGGGCAAACAAAAGGGTAGTAAATATGTCATATGTCGGAAGTGCCCTTGGCTTGGCCCCGGGACAGTGCCATTATTTGGCTAAAGTTACGAAAAATCCGGCCTTGCGGTACGCCGGGCGAAGGAGACGCTGATGGTGGATCAACCTGTGTGTGCCTGCGACCTGATGCTGTTCGGAGCCTCGGGAGACCTGGCCCAGCGCAAACTGTTCCCGGCGCTGTATCAGCTTGACCGGGCCGGGTTGCTGGCGTCGGACAGCCGGGTGCTGGCCATTGCCCGGCGCGACACAGACACCGCAGCCCTGCGCAAAGCGCTGTTGGCCAGGCTGGAGGAGCAGATTCCGGAGCCGGAGTTCGACGCCACCGTAGCGCAGGGATTCGTCAGCCGTGTGGAATACCTGGAGCTGGATTTCACCGATACCGACGGTTTCCTGGTGCTCAACGACTGGCGCCATCCCGGTAACCAGTTAATTGTCTATATGGCCACGCCGCCATCCATGTATGGCGTGATTGCCCGGAATCTGAGGGCCGGTGGTTGCTGTACCGAACGTACCCGGGTGGTGGTGGAGAAACCCATCGGCCACGACCTGGAATCTTCGAAAGTGATCAATGACGAACTGGCTGAAGTTTATCGGGAAAGCCAGCTGTTCCGGATTGATCATTACCTGGGTAAGGAAACGGTCCAGAACCTGATTGCCTTGCGGTTTGCCAACAACCTGTTCGCTTCCCAGTGGGACCAGAACCATATCTCCCACGTGGAGATCACGGTGGCAGAAAGCATGGGCATTGAAGGCCGCTGGGGTTATTTCGACCAGGCCGGCCAGATCCGGGACATGATCCAGAACCACCTGCTGCAGCTGCTGTGTCTGATTGCCATGGACCCGCCATCGGACCTGTCTGCCGACAGTATCCGGGACGAAAAGGTAAAAGTGCTGAAGGCGCTGAAACGGATTACCCCGGATATGATGGCGGAATACGTGGTGCGCGGGCAGTACACCTCCGGCACCAGTGAAGGCAAGCCGGTGCCCGGTTACCTGGACGAAGAGGGCGCCAACAAAGCCAGCGAAACCGAGACCTTTGTTGCACTGAAGGCCGAGATTGATAACTGGCGCTGGTCTGGCGTGCCCTTCTATATTCGCACCGGCAAGCGGCTTCCGGAGAAAATGTCGCAGATCATCATCCACTTCAAACCGGCACCCCATTACATCTTCGATCCGGACCAGAAGCACCTGGCCAACAACAAGCTGATTATCCGGCTGCAGCCCGATGAGGGCATGGCCCTGAAGATCCTCACCAAGGACCAGGGGCTGGATAAGGGCATGCGGTTGCGCCAGGGGCCACTGGAGCTGACGTTCTCCGAAACCTTTGATACCGATCGAATTCCGGATGCTTACGAGCGGTTGCTGTGGGAAATCATGCGGGGCAACCAGTACCTGTTTGTCCGCCGCGATGAGGTAGAGCACGCCTGGCGCTGGGTCGACCAGATCATCCGTAACTGGCACGACAGCGGCGAACCGCCGAAGCGCTACGCCGCAGGCACCTGGGGGCCGGTGGCGTCGATTGCCATGATCACCCGGGATGGCAGGAGCTGGTATGAAGACGTGTGACCTGCCGCTACCCGAAGGGGTGCAGGCATTTTTCAGTGAGACCACGCAGGAATGTGCGGGCCAGCTGGCGTTACACGTAGCGGAAAGCCTGCGTGGCCGGCTCCGCCGGGGCGGACGGGCTTCGCTGGTGGTGTCCGGTGGCTCTACGCCGGTGCCCTTCTTTCAAACGCTGGCGCAGCAGGAGCTGGCCTGGGCCCGGGTCACGATGCTGCTGGCCGACGAGCGCTGGGTGCCGGAAGGGGACCCCGCCAGCAACACGACCCTGGTGCGGCAGAACCTGCTGCAGGGCAGGGCAAAGGACGCACGCTTTCTCAGCCTGCGGCAGCCGCTGTGCAGCGCCGAGCAAGCCTTGCCTGCTATCGAGCAGCTGCTGGCCGAGTTGAAGTTGCCGCTGGATGTGGTGGTTCTGGGCATGGGCAACGATGGCCATACGGCGTCGCTGTTCCCGGATGCGCCCCAGCTGCCGGAGGCAATGTCTATTCAGGCGCCCGGTCGGGTGTGCGTGATGACACCGCCGTCCCAGGCCCATACCCGGGTAACCCTGACCCGGCCGGTGCTGGCGGGCGCCCGGTTCCTGGCGTTGCATCTCAGGGGTGAGGACAAGCTGGAAACCCTGGAGCGGGCCCTGAAGGCCCCGGATGACTGGCGGGAAATGCCAATCCGTGCTTTTCTGAAGCCAGGCTTGCGAATTTACTGGAGCCCGTAACGGGCTGTTGTCCGGTTAGCGCCGGGGGAGACTTGAATGCCATTGCTGTCTGTGGAGCACCAGGAAAAGATCGAGTTTGTGATGGCGCAGTCGCCATTGATACCCGTGATCACCATCCGTGATCCGGACGATGCCATCCCGCTTTGTCGGGCGTTGTTTGACGGCGGTATTCGCGCGCTGGAGATCACCTTGCGCACAGAACATGGCCTGGATGCCATCCGGCGGGTTCGGGAAGCGCTTCCGGACGCGATTGTGGGGGCGGGTACGGTGATCAGCATCGATCAGTACCGGGACGTCGAGCGAGCCGGGGCCGAGTTTGTCATTACCCCTGGTGTAACCGATGCCATCCTGGATTTCGGTGTGACCTCGGAATCCCCCCTGCTGCCGGGCATTGCCACCGCATCAGAACTGATGATGGGGTACAGCCACGGCTACCGGCACTTCAAGTTGTTTCCCGCGGAAGTATCCGGGGGTGAAAGGGCCTTGAAGGCGTTTGCCGGCCCCTTCCCGGATGTCTGCTTTTGCCCGACCGGCGGGGTTCGCCAGCAGACGGCTGCGGCCTACCTGGCGCTGGATAATGTCTCTGCGGTGGGCGGTACCTGGCTGACGCCGGATGAAGCCGTGGCCAGTAAGGACTGGCAGACCATTACCGGCATCGCCCGGGCCAGCCTGGCGGCCATTGGCCACCGGGGCTGACCGGCGCAGGCTACTGGATGTCGGACCCTACACGAACGATTTTCATGGAGTTGGTGCCACCCTGGGCGTTCACATAGTCGCCCTTGGTGATCACCACCAGGTCGTTATCCTGCACAACACCCCGGCTCTTCAGTTCGTCGACGGCCAGTGCATTGACCTTTTCATTGGCGTGGTTGGCAGAATCGAACGGAACCGTCTGCACGCCCCGGAACAGAGCCACCCGGTGCTGGGTGGAGTGGTGCCGTGAGAAGGCAAAGATCGGCAGGCTGGATTTGATCCGTGACATCAGGCGCGGAGTGGAACCGGTTTCTGTCAGGCAGATAATGGCAGACACACCCTGCAGGTGGTTGGCGGCGTACATGGCAGACAGGGCAATCGCCTCGTCTACCTTTTCCATGCTCTCGTGGATCCGGTGCTGGGACTGGTGCATGGACGGGTGCCGTTCCGCACCGGTGCAGATGCGCACCATGGCTTCCACGGCTTCTTTCGGGTAATCGCCCACGGCAGTCTCGGCGGACAGCATCACGGCATCCGTGTAATCCATCACCGCGTTGGCAACGTCAGATACCTCCGCCCGGGTGGGCATGGGGTTGGTGATCATCGACTCCATCATCTGGGTGGCGGTGATCACGGCCCGGTTCAGTACCCGGGCCCGCTTGATGATGTGTTTCTGAACTGCCACCAGTTCGGCATCGCCGATCTCCACGGCCAGGTCGCCCCGGGCGACCATTACGGCGTCTGACGCTTCGATAACGGCATCCAGTGCGTTGGTATCGTGGGCCAGTTCGGCCCGTTCAATCTTCGCCACCAGGCCGGCATCGGAGCCGGCTTCTTTCAGCAGCTGACGGGCCACGTGCATGTCGTCGGCTGTACGGACAAACGAGACGGCCACGTAGTCGGCGTCCAGCCGGGCGGCGGTGACGATGTCCTGCTTGTCTTTCTCGGTGAGGGCGTCCGCTGAGAGGCCGCCACCGCGCTTGTTCAGGCCCTTGTTGTTGGACAGCGGGCCGCCGATCAGTACGGTGGAGGTGATGCTGTGGTCGTCGACCGCGGTCACTTCCATTTCAATCCGGCCGTCATCCAGCACCAGGATATCGCCCGGGCTGACGTCGTTGATCAGTTGTTCGTAATCAATGCCAACTTGCTCCGATGTGCCAGCCTCTTTGTCCATGGTGGCGTCGAGCACGAAGGTCTGGCCCCGTTCCAGGGTGACCTTGTTGTCGGTGAAGCGGGCGATGCGCAGTTTCGGGCCTTGCAGGTCGGCCAGGATGGCCACAAAGCGACCTTGGGCCGCGGCCGCTGCACGAACCCGGCGGGCTCGTTCCATATGCTCTTCGGCGCTGCCGTGGGAAAAGTTGAGGCGGGTAACATCAACGCCGGCGGCGATGATACCTGCCAGCGATTCCTCACTGTCGGTGGCGGGGCCGAGGGTGGCGACAATCTTGGTGCGCCTGAGCATAGTGCGTGTCCTTGTCTGTAAAATTTGAGTGTTCAATTGAACCTGAAAGCCTCCGGTAAAGAAAGTACACTTAGGTCTGGAATAACCACGATACAGGGAGAGAGCCCATGCACTCTACGGTTCAGAAGGTGACCAACCGCATCATCGAACGCAGCAGGGCTTCCCGCGCGGATTATCTCGAGAGGATGGCCGGGCTGGCGGCAAAGGACCCCCATCGTGGCACCTTGTCTTGCGGTAACCTGGCCCATGGCTTTGCGGCTTGTAGCCAGGGCGATAAAGACACCCTGAAATTTCTTAACCGGGCCAATGTGGCCATGGTTTCCGCCTACAACGACATGTTGTCTGCCCATCAGCCTTATCAGCGCTTTCCTGACATTATACGCGAAGCGGCCCATGGCATGGGCTCGGTAGCCCAGTTTGCCGGCGGCACTCCCGCCATGTGTGACGGGGTCACCCAGGGCCAGCCGGGAATGGAGCTGAGCCTGTTCTCCCGGGACACCATCGCCATGAGTACGGCAGTGGCGCTGAGCCACAACATGTTCGACGCGGTTATGCTACTGGGTATATGTGACAAGATTGTGCCAGGGTTGCTGATTGGTGCCCTGAGTTTCGGCCACCTGCCGGCCATTCTGGTGCCATCCGGCCCCATGCCGTCCGGGCTGCCGAACAAGGAAAAGCAGCGGATTCGCCAGCTCTATGCCGAGGGCAAGATCGGCCGGGATGAATTGCTGGAAGCCGAAAGCCAGTCTTACCACAGCCCGGGCACCTGTACCTTTTACGGCACCGCCAACAGTAACCAGTTACTGGTAGAGGTAATGGGCCTGCACCTGCCCGGTGCGGCTTTCGTAAACCCCGATACGCCCCTGCGGGATGCCCTGACCCGCGCGGCGACCGAGCAGGTCATCAAGTTGTCCCGGCCCCACGGCGGCGAGTTGGGGCTCGGCCATATGGTGGACGAGAAAGCCATTGTGAATGCCCTGGTAGCCCTGCTGGTGACCGGTGGCTCCACCAACCACACCATCCACTGGATCGCCATTGCCCGGGCGGCCGGGATCCTGGTTGACTGGAACGACTACGCCGAGTTGTCGTCGGTGGTGCCCTCCATGACCCGTATTTACCCGAACGGCCAGGAAGACATCAACGCTTTCCACGAAGCCGGCGGCACGCCGTTCCTGATTCGGGAATTACTGGCACAAGGCTACCTGCATAACGACGTCAACACAGTGATCGGTAAGGGGCTGGATGCCTACGCCCGGATGCCGGAGCTGGAAGGGGAAAGCCTTCGCTGGCACCCAGCTGTTACCAGGAGCCAGCGCCCGGATGTGCTGAGCAGCGCTGCAGAGCCCTTCGCCCCGGATGGCGGATTGAGGGTGCTGGATGGCAATCTCGGGCGCGGAGTGATCAAAGTGTCGGCGGTAGCACCGGAACACCATCGGGTTGAGGCGCCGGCGGTGGTGTTCAACGACCAGAACGAACTGAAAGCCGCCTTTGAAGCTGGCGACCTGGACCGGGATTGCGTGGTGGTGGTGCGCTTTCAGGGGCCGAAAGCCAACGGCATGCCGGAGTTGCACAAGCTGACCCCTTACCTCGGCGTACTTCAGGATCGAGGCTATCGGGTGGCGCTGGTGACCGATGGCCGGATGTCCGGAGCCTCCGGCAAGGTGCCGGCGGCTATCCATGTTTACCCGGAAGCACTGGCGGGCGGCCCGCTGGCCAGGATTTGTGACGGCGACGTTATTTGCGTGGATGCCGTTAGTGGTGTGCTGTCGGTGCAGCTCGGCGAGGCGGAACTGGCTGACCGCAGCCCGGCCAGTGCAGACCCGGCAGCGAACCATACCGGCTATGGCCGTGAACTGTTCGGCTGGATGCGCCAGGGTGTCTCGAATCCGGAGCAGGGTGCCAGTGTGTTCTGGAGCGCCGGCTGATGACGGAAGCTGTTCCGCACGCCATGGCGCTGGTGGGTGATGTTGGCGGCACCCATGCCCGGTTTGCGCTGGTGGTGCCGGGATCGGTGCAGTTGCAGTCGCTGAAGGTTTTCCGCTGTGCTGATTTCCCGGGGCCCGGGCAGGCCATTGCGGCGTACCTGAAGCATGTAGGGCCGGTGACTGTCCGCGAAGCCTGTGTGGCCGTTGCCGCCCCGGTTACCGGTGACGTTGTCACCCTGACCAACAACCGCTGGCAGTTCGATACCGGGCACCTGGCGCAACGCTTCGGCCTGGACCGGTTCCGGCTGGTGAATGATTACACCGCCATGGCGTTGGGCGTAATGCACGTGCCGGCCAGCCAACGGGTGCCGGTGGGCGGGGGCGGCGCAGACCCGTCGCGCCCGGTACTGGTACTTGGCCCGGGCACGGGCCTGGGCATGTCGGCACTGGTGCCGGCGGGGGATGGCTGGATACCGCTGGCAACCGAAGGGGGCCATGTGGACTTTGCGCCGCTGGATGACCTTGAGTGCGAGATTGCCCGCCGTCTTCGCGCCGCCTATGGCCGGGTTTCTGTGGAACGACTGCTGTGTGGTTCGGGTATCATGAACCTGTATCGAACGCTGGCGGAGATTACCGGCAGTAAGCCGGTACAGGAAACCCCGGAGCAGGTTTCCGCAGCGGCCGTGGCAGCTAATGACGAGCTGGCAGCCCGGGCGCTCAGCCTGTTCTGTGACATTCTGGGCCGGGTAGCCGGCAACAGCGTTCTGACCCTGGGCAGTTACGGCGGTGTCTATCTTTGTGGCGGCATTGTGCCGGCGATTCTCGACTTTTTCATGGCCAGCGGCTTTCGCGCCGCCTTCGAAAACAAGGGCCGGATGCGGCCGTTATTGGAGGCCACGCCGGTTCAGGTGGTGCTGGATGGCAACACCGGGCTGTACGGCGCTGCAGCGGCCCTGACCAATGCCGGGAGGTGACCATGACTCAGACGGCTAATCATCTGGATAGCCTGGACTTTGACCAGCTGGTGCAGCAGGTAAGGGCCTGTACCTTGTGTAAAGATGTCTTGCCGGAAGGGCCGAGGCCGGTTGTCCAGCTGTCCCGGTCGTCCCGAATCCTGGTGGTCGGCCAGGCGCCCGGCCGCAAGGTTCACGAAACCGGAATTCCGTTCAACGATCCCAGCGGTGACCGGCTTCGGCAATGGATGGGCGTGGACAGGGAGCAATTCTACAACGAGGAACAGGTGGCTATTCTGCCCATGGGGTTCTGCTTTCCCGGCACCGGAAAATCCGGCGACCTGCCGCCCCGGCCGGAATGCGCCGAAACCTGGCGCGAGGCCTTGCTGGCTCGGCTGGACAAGGTTGAGCTGACCCTGGTGATCGGCCAGTATGCCCAGGCCTGGCACCTGCCGGACAGCCGCAAATCGGTAACAGATAATGTTAAAGCCTGGCGGGAATACTGGCCAGGGCTATTGCCCATGCCACACCCGAGCCCGCGCAATATCCGCTGGCTGAAAAGCAATCCCTGGTTCGAGCAGGAGGTGATTCCCCGGCTTCAGGCCCGGATCGGGGAATTACTCTGACCCGGCGGCGGTGAACAGGCTCTGGTGCCGGGTTGCCGCCCGATGGATGTAGCTGTCCAGCTGCTCCCGTTGCTGCTCAGTGATATAGAGCCCCTGCTTGGTACGCCGCCAGAGTACGTCTTCCGCGCTCAGTGCCCACTCGTGGGCAATCAGGTAGTCTACTTCACGCTGGTACAGGGTGGCGGTGTAGGCGTGGCCAAGATCCTCTGTGCCGGTACAGCCTTTGAGGATGTGGTGGCTGTCGGTGCCATAGCTGCGCACAAACCGGCGGATAATGGCGCGGTCCAGCCAGGGGTAGTGCAGTTGCAGCTCTTCTGCGAGCTGTTGCTGGCTGGCAAAGTCGGCCCCCGGTAACAGGGCGTTCCGGGTCCAGGATTTGCCCGCTCCGGGGAAGTAATCGCATACGGCATCGGTGACCGCCTCGGCCAGCTTACGGAAGGTGGTGATCTTGCCACCGAACACGGAAATCAACGGCGCCTGGTGATCCTGGTCGTCGACCTTGTAGGAGTAGTCGCGGGAAGCGCTCTGGGCATTGCCGCCTTCATCGTCCATCAGCGGCCGGACCCCGGAGTAGCTCCATATCACATCGCCGGGTGTCAGTTGCCGGCGGAAATACTGGTTCACCACGTCCAGCAGGTAGCGGGTTTCCTCTTCGGAAATTCGTGCTTCCGACGGGTTGCCCTCGTAGTCCACATCGGTGGTGCCAATCAGGGAGAACTCATCTTCGTAGGGAATGACGAACACAATGCGCTCGTCGGCATTCTGGAGAATGTAGGCTTCGGTATCCTGGTTAAGGCGGGGCACCACAATGTGGCTGCCCTTGACCATGCGGATCTGTTTGGGCGCAGCCATGCCCAGGCTTTCACCGAACAGACGGCTGACCCAAGGCCCGGTGGCATTCACTACCACCCTGGCGCTGAGGGTTCGTGTGTGCCCGGTGAGGGTATCTTCGAGTACCGCCTGCCAGCCAGAGCCCTTGCGTTCGGCCCGGACGCACCGGGTGCGGGGCAGGATACTGGCGCCTTTTTGCTGGGCCTTGCGAGCTGAGAGTACCACCAGCCTTGCGTCGTCTACCCAGCCATCGGAGTATTCAAAGCCCCGGGTGATTTCCGGTTTCAGGGGGGATTCTTTGCCGAAGTTGATGGCCCGGGAGCCGGCCAGCAGTTCACGCTTGGCGAGGTGGTCGTACAGAAACAGGCCCGTGCGGATCATCCAGGCCGGTCTCAGGTGAGGCTGGTGGGGTAAGCGAAAACGCATCGGCCACATGATGTGGGGAGCATTGCCCAGCAGGGCCTCCCGTTCCGCCAGTGCTTCACGCACCAGCCTGAACTCGTAATGCTCCAGATAACGCAGGCCGCCGTGGATCAGCTTGCTGCTGCTGGACGACGTCGCCGAGGCCAGGTCGTTCATCTCACACAAGACAACCCTGAGCCCGCGGCCGGCGGAGTCCATGGCAATGCCTGTGCCGTTTACGCCGCCACCGATAACAAGTAAATCGCAGTGGTCCGGAAATCCGCCGAGCGGTGATGTTTCTGTGCTGGTTTTTGATGCTTTCCGAACCACTGTCTGCTCACTCCTTGTGTCAGAGCCGGAGTGGCTTGCCGGCCTCGCGGCGGCGCTCCTCCCACTCTTCTTGGGTTTGTGCGGCCTGGTCTCCGGCCATGGAGCCGATGATCTCGAAATAATCCGAGGCAAATTCATCGGCCATCACCTGGTCACGGGGTTTTACTTTCACCACGTAAACGCTTTGTACGTTCTGGTGATCAAACTCGCGCCAGTACTGCTCGTCTTTCAGGAAACTGTAGCGGTGGCCTTCCAGTGCCCGGATCACATCGGCAGTATTCGTAGTGCCGGCACGCTCAACCGCTTCCTTGTACTGGTACACAATACTGTAGGCCGAGGCCGCAGAGGAAGAGGGGCGCATTTCATAGCGGGCAGAGAAGGCTTCAACAAACTCCTTGCCGCGGGGGTAGTTGTTCTCGTACGGCAGGGTCCATACCCAGGGTGCGCCGCCAATCACACCTTCCATCATCGCCGGGCCCACCTGCCGGGCCATGCCCAGAGTCAGGTTGGGAACCACCACCTGCATGCGCTTGGTCAGACCCATTTCATAGGCCACCTGCAGCGCGCGCACCATGTCGTCGCCAAACAGTACCATCATCAGCACCTTGGCGTCAGATTCGGCAGCCTGTTCCAGGGCCTTGCGGAAGTCGGTAATCAGTGCCCGGGGAAACGGGGTTTTGACGCCCGGGTGGCGTTCGGTGTCCTGGGTATTGGAAAACTGGCGAACGGACTCTTCCACTGACCAGCCCCAGGTGTAGTCCGAGGTGATGTAGAAGTAATCGTCGTTTGGGTGGTTCTGGTTCAGGTAGTCGCCCAGTGCCTTGGCGGTCATCCAGGCATTGTATGGCTCCCGGAACATGAACCGGTGGCCTTCACTGCCGGTGGTGGCGTTGGAATAGGTGAGGGTACCGAAGTAAATGCGGTTCCTGTCGCGGGCGGCCTTGCCGGAGGCGATGGCAACGGCACTGGATACACCGCCAAACACCATCTGAACACCTTCCTGGTCAATCATTTCGGCGGTGTTGCGGGCGCCTTTTTCCGGCTCGCCGCGGGTGTTGCGGATGACCAGTTCCAGTGGTTGCCCCAGCACACCGCCGGCCTGGTTGATTTCCTCAACCGCAAGGTAGGCAGCCAGGCGTTGTTGCAGGCCCTGGTTTTTGTAGCGTCCCGTTTCCGGGTAGTTAAGACCGATCTTGAGAGATTCGGCGGAAACAGTGGCGCTGCCGAGCAAAAGCAGACATGCCGAGAGCAGGAAAGTCCTGAAAGTCATTGCAGATTGGCCTCCGGTTTAGGGTTCGCACAGCCTATTCTTGTTTTATGTCAGGCTGAAGTAATAGCGTAGTTTCTGCTCGGGGCTTTCAGGCAACAATGGGACTAAAGTGTAAAACGCCCGCTAATTCGCAGGCGCTTGATTTGCGTCAGTTTACGGGGTTATTGCCGTTGCCGGTTTGCGGGGTTATCGACGGCTTTCGGGTTGAAAAGCTGGTATCCGTCACGGCCACTTTGCTTGGCCTGGTACATCGCAATGTCTGCGCCATTAAGTAATTCTTCGCTGGTCTTGCCGTCACCCGGATACAGGCTGATACCGATACTGGTGCTCACTGCAAGGTGGTGGCCATTGATAACGTAGTCTGGGGCAGACGCCCTGACCAGCCTTTCTGCAACGTTCAGGACGGCTTCGGGGCTTTTTACCTCCGGCAGCAGGATAATAAACTCGTCTCCGCCCAGCCTGGCGAGGGTATCGTCTTCCCGAAGGCAACTACGCACCCTTGCAGTGAACTGTACCAGTAATTCGTCACCTGTCGCGTGGCCGAGGCGATCGTTCACGTCCTTGAATTTGTCCAGGTCCATGAACATGACAGCCAGTAACTGTTTGGTTCGATGAGCATGTCGGATGGCGTGGTCCAGGCGGTCTTCAAGCAGCCGCCGGTTGGGGACCCCGGTCAGGGCATCGTAATAGGCAAGCTGGCGGATTTGTTCTTCGTTTTTGCGGTTCTGGGTAATATCCGTAAACAGGCCGGCATAATGGGTAGCGTTGTCGTTGTCATCGGTGATTGCGGTAATGGTCAGCAATTCCAGGTAAAGCTCGCCGGTTTTACGCCGGTTCCAGATTTCACCGCGCCAGTATCCGTGGTGTTCAAGAGACTGCCACAGACGTGTGTAAAATTCTGAATCGTGGCGGCCGGAGGAAAGAACTTCCGGTGTGCGGCCGATCACTTCTTCCGGGCTGTAGCCTGTGAGGTGCGTAAAGGCCGGATTCACGAACTCGATTCGGGCATTTTTGTCGGTCACCATGATGCCTTCGAATGACGATTCAATAACACGTTCTGCCAGCTGCAGGGTCCGGCTCGACCGGGCAAGGGCTTTGTCGCGCTGTTCGAGTGCCTGCCGAAGGTCATCCAGGTACATTTGCTCGGCACCCGACAGCATATCGTTGTAACCGATCAGCCCGATGATTGCCCCTGTTTGGTCCAGCACACCGAGATGGCGAATGCGGTGGTCCAGCAACAAATCACGGGCGTGGATGAGCGGATCTTCTTCCTTCGCGGTAACCAGCGGGCGGGACGCTAATTCGCCAATACGGGTATTGCTGGTATGCCTGGCGATGAAGCGAACCATATCGCGCTCGGTGACAATACCAAAGCCGTCCTCACCGAAATTGACCACCACTGCGTCGGCTCCCCGGCGGTGCATCAGGTCGGCCACCTGGGCCAGGGGCAGCGATTCAGGTACGACTGCCGGTAAATGCGGAATGGCTGCGCCAACTTCCCTCAAGCGCAGATAGGGTTCCAATCCCTGATTCAGGGCCAGGTCTGTACGGGAAATAATGCCAACGGGTTGGCCGTCTTCGTCGGTAACCAGGGCATGTCGCTGGTTCTGGTTTTTTAGCCTGATTGCCGCCTGGGCAGTATCCATGGTGGCAGGTAACGACAGCACCGGCGATCTCATCACCGAGCGGACCGGTTGGCTGAACTGGTCCGGATCGGCGAAGTTGATGGCCAGGGCATCCCGTTCCGTCCATATTCCGACCACGGTGTTGTCCTGGCTGATCAAAATGGAACTGACCGAATTCTCCGCCATCCGCGCTGCGGCTTCGGAAATCACCGTTTCCGGACTGCATTGAAGCAGGAGGCCACTGTGCATGATCTGGGATACGGGAATTGGTTGCCCCATGTGTACTCCTGTTGTCGATGCCGGAAGTTCCTGAATTATATCAATGTCCGGCGTCGGCTGCTTTTACTTTCACGTAACTGCCAGGGGCATCTTCAATGACCTCGAGTTTTCCTTCGCCGGGCTGTCGGGCCGGCACCTGGTCGCCTTCATAGCCGGCAATCCATTCCCGCCAGTATGGCCACCAGGAGCCCGGATGCTGCTCCGCACCGGAGAACCAGGCGTCCGGATCTTCCGGCAGGGTGTTGTTGGTCCAGAAGCCATATTTTTTTTTGTAGGGCGGGTTGATCACACCGGCGATGTGCCCGGAACCGGACAGGACAAAGCGGACATCGCCGCCGTAAGCGTGTGCCCCGTGGTAAGTGGTTTTCCACTTGGCGATGTGGTCCTGTCGCGCCGACAGGAAGAACGATGGCACCCGGATTTCCGACAGGTTGATGGTTTCGCCGTTCATGGTCAGGGCATCTGGCTGCACCAGGCGATTATGCAGGTACATTTCCCGCAGGTAGTAACTGTGCATTCTGTACGGCAGGTTGGTGCCGTCGGTGTTCCAGTACAGCAGGTCAAAGGCGGCGGGTTTCAGGCCTTTGAGGTAGTTGTTGGTCCAGTACGACCAGAACAGGTCGTTCTCGCGCAGCAGGTTAAACGTGAAGGCCATGGCCCGGCCATCCAGGTAGCCCTTGCGCTCCATGGCCCGCTCGATGCCACGGATGGAGTGATCGTTGATGAATACGCCGATGCCGCCGGGATCCGAAAAGTCCAGCAGGGTGGTCAGATAGGTGGTGCTGATGATCGGGTTACGGTTCTTCTTCTCCAGCCAGGCCATGGTAGAGCCTAGCAGGGTTCCGCCAATGCAGTAGCCGATGGCGTTCATCTGCTCTTCGCCGGTGGCCTCTGTTACCGCATCGATCGCCGCGAGGGGGCCGAGCTTCATGTAATCATCCCAGCCGGTCTCTTTCTGGGCCGGGCCCGGGTTACGCCAGGACACCACGAACACCGTCTGGCCCTGGCTCACGAGCCAGCGGATAAACGAGTTGCGCTCGGTCAGGTCCAGTATGTAGAACTTGTTGATCCAGGGCGGGATGATCAGAAGCGGCCGCTGCGCTACCGTCCTGGTGGTGGGTGTGTACTGGATCAGCTGCATCAGTTCGTTCTGGTACACCACCTTGCCCGGTGTGGTGGCCAGGTTGCCGCCGACTTCAAAGGCCGAGCGGTCGGTCATGCCGACATTGAACAGGCCGGGGTTCTGGCGCAGGTCTTCCGCCAGGTTGCGGGCGCCATCCACCAGGTTCATCCCTTTGCGCTCCCAGGTAATGCGCAACACTTCCGGGTTGGTCAGGGGATAGTTGGAGGGCGATAGGGCGCTGGTCAGTTGCCGGGCATAGAACATCATCTGGTCCCGGGCGGGGCCGGGCAGGCCTTCCATGTTCTCTACCCAGTTCAGGAATGCGCCGGAATTGATCAGGTATACCTGCTGAAGCACATCGAAAGGCACATGCTTGCGCCAGTCGTCAGCCAGGAAACGACGATCGTCGGATTCCGGAACGGCTACCGGCTCGGGCTGTTTGCCGGTCAGCCGGCTGAAAGTGTAACGGGCGAGGCCCAGATGCTTTTTGCCCAGCTCGATCTCGGCGCTGGCAAAGCGAAGCGGATGCAGCAGCAAGTCTTCGGCCATGGCACGATAGGCGTCTGACATTTCGCTGAGGGTGGACAGCTTGGCGTGGTCTACCATGCCGGTGTCGCCCAGCCATTGTTCCAGTTGCTGCTGGCCCTGACGCACGTTGTCGTCAAAGGCTTTCATCATCTGCTTTGCGGTTTTACTGATGTAGTCCATACCCAGCATCGGGGTTCTCCTTGCCTCGGATACAAAAAGGCCGGAGCGTCGCAGACGTTCCGGCCCGGCCGGTCATTCAGGGTGTCAGGCAGCGGTTTTGCTGTTCCTGCCTTTACCGGTGGCCGGTGTTTTTTCCGCTGTGTTATCAGCCGGTTTTGCCTCGAACACCTGCTGCAGTTGCTCGCGGGTTTCGTTGGCGTAGTCCTGCCAGGCCTTCCAGTCTGCAGATACCTGCTCGCTGATAGTTTTCAGGGTTTCGGCCTGGTCTGTGGTCAGGGTTTTCAGGCTTTCGAGGTCGCGTACCTCTGCCATCTTCCGGGCCTGGTCCATGGCAACATCGGCATACCGGCGGAACGCTTCCATCTGCATTTCTGCAGCTTTGCCGAACTGGTTGAACAGGGTTTCATTGAGGCGGTTGGCTTTTTCGAACAGCTCATTGTTCATGGGGTACAACTCCTTTGTAGTTGGAATGACTGGAATCCTCAGTCTAACTTTAGATGCGTGACATCATTTTGACAGGCATCAAACGCCGTTCCAGCATATTCTTTAGTCTGGAATTTGTAACCTTACAGTGGAGAAAACCATGAGCAGTCGCAAATCCGAACTGGAAACCCTGAAAGCGGAACTGCAGGCCCGCCTGACCCGGTATGAAGCGCACCAGCACCGTGAAGCGGGTGCATTGGATAAGGATTTTGAAGAGCAGGCCACGCAAACCCAGAACGACGAAGTGGTCGATTCACTGGAAGTGGAAACCCGCGCCGAACTGGTACAGATTGCCCATGCACTGGAGCGGATCGACAGCGGAGCAGGGGACGAATGCGAAAAATGCGGTGAGCAGATCGATCCGCGCCGGCTTCAGGTGTTGCCTTATACCACCGTTTGTGTAGATTGCGCCGACAACTGAATTCTGACAAACACTGAGTGGTAAAGATGACACAGAACCCCGCTGGATCAGAACCGAAGCAAGGATTGCCCAAAAGCCAGGTCATTGGTTTGTTTCTTGGCGCCGCTTTCCTGCTGGTTACCCTGCTGGTGCCGGCGCCGGAGACGATGGGGCCGAAGGCCTGGGCCGCCCTGGGCATGATGCTGATGATGGCCACCTGGTGGTCTACCGAAGCCATTCCCATTCCGGCTACCTCCCTGTTGCCGATTGTGCTGATACCGGCGCTGGGGTTGGGAAGTATCAGCCAGGCCACATCGCCCTACGCTAATCCGATCATCTTCCTGTTCCTGGGCGGGTTCACCCTCGGCCTGGCCATGCAGAGGTGGAACCTGCACCGGCGGATTGCGCTGCTGACCTTGCGGGCGATGGGGGACAAGCCGAAACGGCAGATTGCCGGGTTCATGCTGGCGACGGCCTTCCTGAGCATGTGGGTGAGCAACACTGCCACGGCAATCATGATGCTGCCGATCGGCTTGTCGGTGATCGGCATGATGGATGACAGCAATCCGGACGGGGTTCGCCGTTATGCCACGGCCTTGCTGCTGGCCATCGCCTATTCCGCCAGCGTGGGTGGTATTGCCACCCTGATTGGCACGCCGCCCAATGCCTTGCTGGCGGCTTACCTGAGCGAAAACCAGGGTATTTCCGTGGGCTTTGCCCAATGGATGCTACTCGGTGTGCCGGTGACGGTGGTGATGCTGACATTGACCTGGTGGTGGCTGACCCGCAAGGACTTCGGCATTGAAGGCGCCCGGGAAAGCGGCCAGATGATTCGGGACGAACTGGCCGCGCTCGGCCCCATGAGCAAGGGTGAAAAGCTGGTTGCACTGGTGTTTGTGGTGACGGCGTCGCTGTGGATTTTCCGGCCTTTGCTCTCTGGCAGCATTGCGCCCTGGCTGAGTGACACCGGTATTGCCATTGCTGCAGCGATTGCCATGTTCCTGATTCCGGTAAGCACCCGGGACAGGAGCTTCGTGCTGGACTGGGATTCGGCTAACCGCCTGCCCTGGGGCGTGCTGCTGCTGTTTGGTGGCGGCCTGGCCATGGCGGGCGTGATCAGCAGTTCCGGACTGGCCGAGTGGATTGCCGAGAGCATGGGCGTGGCTGGCACCTTGCCGGTACTGGTGATGATGATCCTGGTGGCTGGGGTGATTATCTTCCTCACCGAGGTGACCAGTAACACCGCTACAGCGGCGGCGTTCCTGCCGCTGCTGGGTGCCCTGGCGATGTCGCAGGACGTCTCTCCGCTGCTGTTGACGGTGCCGGCTGCCATTGCCGCCAGCTGTGCCTTCATGATGCCGGTGGCCACGCCGCCGAACGCCATCGTGTTCTCCAGTGGCCACATGAAGATTTCCGATATGATCAGGGCCGGTTTTGCGCTCAATATCATGGGTATTGTGGTGGTAACCCTGATTACCTACGCGCTGCTCGGAACCGTTTTCTCAATGTGATTCAGGGCCGGATGCTTTCCGGCCTTTCCCTCCCTTGAACCAGTTCTCAGTACTGTCGCTGCTGGCCCCGCCTGCAGCGACAGATTTGAGGCACAGTTATCTTTAAGCCCGATTCGATTTCGGTATCTTACGGTTACAACATGTAACGCCGACGTTGCACATCCAAGAAAGTTGCACATCCAATAAAAACAGGAACTTTGCAAAATGCTGCTGGTGCTGGCCGGATCCCTTCTCACATTCGCCATGGTGCAGGAAGCCACCGAGGTAGAGCCGTTCGAGCCGGGCACCATCGTGCTGGAGCACAAGGTGGATGCGAGCCCGGTTGAGCAACGCTCTGATGTGCGGGTGGAGCCCCTGGTCGAGCAGAAGTTCCGGAACATCGTGCGACAGGCCTACGACTACAGCTGTGGCAGTGCGGCACTGACCACGGTCCTCAATTTCTATCTTGGCCGGACCCTCTCTGAACGGCAGGTGATGGAAGGGCTGCTGCATTACGGCGAGAGCGATCGCATCGTCCAGCGCCGGGCCTTTTCCATGCTCGATATGAAGCGCCTGGTGACGGCTTTGGGTTATCCCTCTGGCGGCTTCAAGGCCGAGATTGACGACCTGATGGAGCTGGATCACCCGGCTATCGTGCCCATCGACCACGCCGGCTTCAAACACTTCGTAGTGCTCCGGACCATCCGGGATGACCGGGTTTACCTGGCCGACCCCGCCGTCGGCAATATTTCCTTTACCGTGGCCCAGTTCCAGGAGAAGTGGGACGACAACGTGCTGTTCATTGTCTTCCCGGGCAGCGACAAGCCGCTGGACAACCTCGAACTGAAAGAGGAAGACCTGCGCTTTGTAGCCGACCAGACCATGACACTGCTGGCTATCCAACAGATGCCGGCGTTCGCCGAATCCACAGAAAGACGCGTCCAGAACTTGCTGGAACGCCAGAAGAACAATCCTGACGGTAGCGTTGAGAATACCCGTAAACAGCTTTACTACCGTCGAAACTAATTTTCCGGGCGGTTTTCCCCGGATCAGGAATAAAACCAATAAGAGTAGGGAGTCAGGATGAATCGTTGGTTAGTGCGAGGTTTTATCCTTGTTTCCGCGGCCGGTGTGCTTCCGGGCATGGCGATGGCCCAGGACGGAAATGTTGACCAGGCGCGGGAAGCCCTGTCACGCCAGGAAGGTGATGAAGATTCCACCAAGCAGCTTGAGGAAGTGTTCCTGGCTGCCGAGAAGAACTATTCGTTGCAGAAGAAGGGATCTCACTACCTGAACTATTCCTTCGACTATTCCTACACCGGGGATCAGCGCCTGGACCTGGCCATTACCAATGGTTCGGTGCGCAATCTGGATGTGGTGCCGTCAGCTACCCATAACTTCACCAATGCCTTTTCCTACGACTACGGCTTGCTGGACAACCTTACGGTTGGTACCCGGGTACCGCTGGTGGTCAAGTACGATACCGAGGACGAGCTGAATGTTTACGACTTCGGCGACATCTCCTTTACGGCCCGCTGGCAGCCCTTTGCCTACGTACCCGGCAAGGCATCGGCTACCTTCTTTGGCACCCTGAACAGCAAGACTGGTGTCAGCCCCTACGAGATCGACATCAAGGAACAGCTGTCTACCGGTAGCGGTTATTACTCCGTTGGTGGCGGCCTGAGTATGTCCAAGGTGCTGGACCCGGTGGTGGTGTTCGGTTCGCTCAGTGCAACCTACAACCTGACCGAAGACGGCCTGGAACAGGTTCGTGGTGCCCGCCTGCTCGAGAAGGTGGAGCCCGGCTTTGGTCTCTCCGGCTCCGCGGGCTTTGCCTATTCACTGTCTTATGACATTTCCCTGAGTATCTCGGCCCAGGTCAGCTACAGCGACCAGACCGTTCTGACCTTCTCCAACGGCGACCAGGCCGTAGCCCAGGACCAGATGACGGGCTTCCTGAGCATGTCGCTGGGTACCCGGGTCAGTGATATGACCATCGTAAACACCAGTCTGGGGATTGGCCTGACCGAAGATGCCCCGGATTTCTCTCTGGGTATATCCCTGCCCATTAATTTCTCCGGCCTCAAAGAGTGATTGGAGCTGCAGACGTTTCACGGGAAGGGAAGATTTTCATGGGACAACCTAGTCAAAAGCGACGCATTCTGGGAGCGCTGATCGCGGCAAGCCTGTCCGGCGGTGCCCAGGCGCAGCTGACCCAGAACCTGACGCTGCACCCCAAGGCACTGGCACTGGGGAACGCGGTCACCGCCGATCCCCCGGGTTTGATGGCCATTCATTACAACCCGGCAGGCCTCACCAAGCTGGATGGTCGCCAGCTTGAAGTCAACGTGTTGAGTATCTACCTGGATATTGATGCCGACTTCATTGCGGATGAAGACTACGAGATTTTCGGTATCAAAGGCCTGGAAACAGACCCCCTGACCGGCAAGCAGCGGGACCCGGTGGCCAATACTCGCAGCCACACCAACAACGTCGCCCTGTACGTTCCCGGGTATGGCATTCTGCGGTTGCCGCCGGGGCCGGCGGTAGCGCCCTCTGCGGGTATCAGTATCAAGCCACCCGGCTCAAAGCTGACCTTTGCCAACGCGTTCTATATGCCGATGGCCGCGGGTTTTTACCGGGAGAAAGACGATCCCGGCCGTTACCAGCCCCAGGCCGCAACGCTTCAGCGGACAACCTATCTTTCCCCGACGGTTGGCTATGAGATAAACGATGAATGGTCGGTAGGTGCCGGTATTCAGCTGTCCCATTTCGGGTTTGCGGCAGACCAGTACATGCGGGCGCCGAACATGCTGATCGGTGTGGCAGAGGTTCTGCAAGATGCCTTCAACTGTGAAAGTGGTGGCGAACCCCTGCAACCCTGGCTGGCCCTGTGCGGCGGTAACGTTGGCCCCTGGGACGATATCGGCGCGATGAACCTGAACCTGCAGGAAACCATCTCGCCCACCTATGCCCTGGGTGTCATGTGGGAGCCTACGGACTGGTTCAGCTGGGGTGCCAGCTACACCTCCGAAGCGGACATGAACCTGAAAGGCCAGTTCGAGATCCAGTACACCGATGACTGGTCCGGGTTCTGGCAAAGCGTTAACGGCTCAGTGCTGGGGGCCATCACCTCGGCTATTCTGAGCCTGCCTTCCGGTGCCCCCCGGGAGGCCGGTAACGTCAGTATGGACCTGGTGTATCCGCAGCATTTCCAGACAGGGATCAGCGTGGATGTACACCCGCTGCTCACCCTGAACGCCGACATCGGCTGGACCGACTTTGCCCAGTGGGACGCCTTCGAATTCAAGTTCGACCGCAAGCTGGAGTTCCTGAACGCTGCCCGGATTTTGTCGCCGGACAACGCCACACCAGACAGCCTGCGCCTGCCGCTGGGCTACAAAAGCCAGTGGAACTGGGCCTTTGGTGCGGAACTGCATGTGTCTTCCCGGCTTGACCTGCGCGCCGGTGTCGAGATAAGGGACTCGGTGATTCCCGATGACCAGCGCTCGATCATGGCGCCGTTCGGCGGAGCCAACCTGTACAGCGTAGGGCTGGGGTATCGCTGGGACAAAGACACGGAAATCGACCTGAACCTGTCTTACCTGCAGTCTATCGAGACTATTCCGGCAGACAGCAGCTGTAACGTAAACTGTGACAACATCACCAATATCATTTACAACCCCTATGCGGATCTGGAGATCAAGACCTCGCTGCGGGTTGTGATGGCGGGGCTGAGTTTCCGTACCAAATTCTGATGCAGTCCGGGGAGTAGTTTGTCATGGTTCTGATGCGATCCGTCCGGTTGGCAGGCTGTGTCCTGGCAGTGGCCCTGTCGGCGGGCTGCCAGTTGGGTGGAACCCCCATCGAGCAGCGGGACGGTTACTTCACCTGGGTAGACGAACAGGGCCAGGTACGTTACTCCCGCATTCCCGAAACAGAATCCGAATCCGAAAGTCCGGAAAGCGAAGATGTTGCCGAGACTGCGGGCTTACCTCCCAAGAGGGCACTGGGCGAGCCCGATGCTGCCAGCAAGCTTGAGGATGCCGGCGACTACACCACCGAAAACTACCCGGATGGCGAAGAGCTGGCCCGGGACGGTTTTATCCGGCCGGGCCAGCGGCAGCCCTATTACACCTGGCGAGATGCCGACGGCATTGTCCGGGTCAGCTATTACAAGCCCGATACCCGCACCGAGCGGCAACGTAACCCGGACATGGCGCCACTGAACCTGACCCCCGCCAGCGTTTACCTGCCCCGGCAGGAATCCGGAGAGGCCGAGCCCGTAGCCGGCCATGATCCGGATGCCTTTGCCGTCCTCGGCATCGAGCGTGAACCGGAGAACGTGTTGACCACCTTTGCCGGCAACTGCTGTGAAGCGTTATCCAACAAGGAGTTCGAGCACTGGCAGGAGGGAAGGGAGTTCGGGGTTCGTATCACCGAAGATTCCCCGGTTTATGATTTCAGCAGTGGCGAGTCCGCCTTCCAGTTGGTGGCCTTGCCCTCCGGTGAGTTTACCCATGGCTTTGTAACGCGCCTGCGCTCCTACGCCCACAAGGGCGTGTTCGTGCCTACACTGGCGTTTCTGGATCGGGATTTTCGCCCGGTTCGCCTGATTACTGACCTGGTGATGGATTATTATCCGGAAACCTGGCGTAAGCGGGGCTACCTGGAAGCCTGGGTGCCGGTATTTCCGGGGCAGGGTGAGCGTTGGTTATTGGTGATCACCCGTAGCGAAGACCTGCGCGCGCAAACCGTGTATGACGCCGATCACGGCCCCGTGGCGATTCCCCATGTGCCTTACGGTGAACTCGGCTTGACCACCTTCGAAGAGTAAGGGATCAGTCTTCCGGAGCGTCCAGGTTCAGCCATTGCTGGGATAGCCAGTAGTAGCGGCCATCACCTGCCGGGTGGGTACAGTTATAGCGAAAACGCCGGCTGTCGAATGCCTTAGGTGCCTTCACCGAGACCCGATTGCCGGTTGTCCGGAATTCGATGCGGCCCTGGCCGGAGGCAAAGCAGGTGAGCCGGTCTGCGGTCAGTTTTTCCCCCAGTTCGAACACCAGTTCCGGCGGGTTGGTTTCCAGTACGCCGTCGGGTAACTCGCTGGCAAGCACCGGGAAGGCCTTGCTCAGCAACTTGTCTTTCAGGCTTCCAAGCTGGCCAAAGCTGTTCGCCATGGGAAAACGGGGCAGTCGTGTGCTGTGGGAATAGCGGCCAATCGCCCCGGACTGTTGCCCGAATCCCAGCCAGCCTCTGGCTTCCAGTTTGCCCTCCAGTTTTTCGTCGAACTCACCGTAGGGGTAGGCAAACATCGGCTCCTCCACCCCGAGCCTGGTTTTCAGCGTGCCCTGGGCCTGGTCCAGGCTGTGCTCTGTCCGCTTGTGCCATTGCGCTTCGGGTTCACCGGGCTTGCGCGCCAGGTGGCCGTGGTCAGTGCTGTGGTTGGCAATGGTCACCTGTTCACCGGTGGCCAGCTCCTGTAACTGTTCCCAGCTCATGTAGCCCCGGCTGCCGATGGCGTCGGTGTTCACGAAGATGGTGTAGGGCAGGCCATGACGTTCAAGCAACGGGGAGGCGTTTTGATAGACCGACTCGTAGGCATCGTCAAAGGTGATGGCAACACGGCTGCTGTCATCCTCACCGGCCAGCGCCTGCCGGGTTGCGGGCAGCAGTGGCACAACCTCAAGGTTCAGGTCCCTGATCATGTCCAGCTGGGCTTCAAACAACGAGCGGGAGGTGCTGGTGGCCGGAGGCGTATGGTCCGCCACATGGTGATACTGCAGCACAACAAGGTCGGCAAGGGCGTGGGGTGCGGAGGCAGTCAGGCCAAGAATGGCCGCGGCTGCGAATCGGTTGAGTCGAGTCATGTCAGTCTATTGCCGGGTAAAGTGACGTTTGAGGACGGAAAACGCCCGGTTCAGCTCCTGGATATCTTCTGTGCGCCCGCCGCGATCCGGATGGGCTTGCATCACCCGCCGGCGGAATCGCTGCTTCACGGTATCGAAGTCGCCGGGCAGTGTATCAAAGCCGAGCACCTGCGCGGCTTCCTGAACGTCCTCCGGGCTGCCGGCCAGTGTTACGCCAGCCAGGAAACGCTCCATCATGCCCCGGATATCGTGGCCGGACAGGAAGTACCGGGACAGATCCAGGTAAAAGCTTCTGAGTGGATCTTCTTCTGCCGGCAGGGCCCGGGTATTGCCGGAGCCGGTGGTCAAAATACATAATCGAAGCGGGGAAATCACCAGTGTTTCCCCGGCCTGGGCCAGCTCCGATTGCAGCCGGTAAAGGGCATGGAACAGCAGGAAGTGCACAGGATAGAGCGCGGTCGGGTCGCTGAAGGTGACGGGCTCGATGAGTTGCCAGCGCGGGCTTTGTAAGGCACGGATCAAAGCCAGTTCTGTCAGCCCGGAAGCCCCCGCCGCCCGAAGTTCATGTTCGGCAGCCACCTGCAGGTGATCGGCCTGCTGCTCAAGCCAGGCGAGCTGATCGCGGCTGATCGGGGATTGATCCGGTCGGGCGGAAGGTGCGGGTGTATTCATGGCGGCCATGGTATGACACTCTGCCAGCACGTGAAAGCACAGGAGTTGAGGGAAGTGGCGTGCGGCGCACTTAGGAAAGTACCGAGCGCGGGGCCCCTGTCACTCGGCAATCGGGGCGCGTATAATTGCCGCCTCATTTACCTTGCAAGTGTGCCAACAGAATGTCCGAAGCCATGATCGCCAATGCCGAGCAGGCGCCGATGTCCGAGCAGGAGCGTCGCCAGAAACTGGAGCTGAACAAACTGCAGAAACGGCTGCGCCGGGACGTGGGGCAGGCCATTGCCGACTTCTCGATGATCGAGGCAGGCGACAAGGTGATGTGTTGCCTGTCTGGCGGCAAGGATTCCTACGCCATGCTGGATATTCTGCTGAACCTGCAGAAAAGCGCGCCGGTACGTTTCGAGCTGATTGCTGTCAACCTGGACCAGAAGCAGCCGGGCTTCCCGGAAGAGATCCTGCCTGAGTACCTGAAGTCGCTGGGTATCGAATACCACATCATCGAGAAAGACACCTACAGCATCGTCAAAGAGAAAGTGCCTGAGGGCAAGACGACCTGTGGCCTGTGTTCCCGCCTGCGGCGAGGCATTCTCTACAACTTTGCCGAAGAGCACGGTGTTACCAAGATCGCCCTGGGCCATCACCGCGATGACATGCTGGAAACCCTGTTCCTGAACATGTTCTATGGCGGCAAGCTGAAATCCATGCCCCCGGTTCTTCACAGCGACGACGGCCGTAACACGGTCATCCGCCCGCTGGCCTATGCCCGGGAGAAGGATATTGCCCGCTATGGGGGACTGCGGAATTTTCCCATCATTCCCTGCAACCTGTGCGGTTCCCAGGAAAACCTCCAGCGGCAGGTGATCAAGGAAATGTTCCAGACCTGGGACATGCAGCATCCGGGGCGGCTGGAAACCATGTTCCGGGCCCTGTGCAACGTAGAGCCATCGCACCTGGCGGATCCGAACCTGTACGACTTCAAGGAAGGCAAGCGGCTGGGCGGCAAGCGACAGGCGGTGGTGCAGTCTGCGGAGCCGGAACAGGACTTCGGCCGGCTGGACGTGCTGAATCTCTGATCAGCCAGCAACCGCCGGCTGTTGGATCAGTGCATCAACAAGGTCTGGAACGGTAGTGTCCACAAGCCGAACAGGATCAGCAGGACACCGCTGATCTTACGGAAGCCCTGATTGCTCTTGATGCCACGAATCCAGTTGGCGGCATAGCCGGTGGCCAGCATCGAGGGCAGGGTGCCCAGGCCGAAGAAAAACATGGTCAGAGCGGCGGCCGGCACCGTTGGCTGAAGCGCCGCCCAGCCCAGCGTGCTGTACACCAGTCCGCAGGGCAGCCAGCCCCACAGGGCCCCCAGGGCCAGCGCCTGGCCGGCATTATTGACCGGAATAAAGCGTTTGGTCAGCGGCGATAACGCCTTCCAGACCGGCGTCCCCACCCTTTCGACAAAGCGTATGCCCTGCCACCACTGGCCCATGGAAAGGCCCATGAAAATCAGCAGCAGGCCGGCTATGGTCATCAGCAGCAAGCCGGCCCAGCGCCATTGGCTGGCGGCCTGGGTGCTCAGCAGGGCCACGAGCGTGGCGATCAGGGCGTAACTGCCAATCCTGCCGAAATTGAAGGCGATCAGCAGCAGTGTCTGGCGCAGGCGAAACCCCTTGCCGACCGGCAACGCCATCGACAGCGAAGCGCTGATTCCTCCGCACATGCCCAGGCAATGGGTGCTGCCCAGCAAGCCGATAACGAAGGCGCTCGAATAGCTCAGGTAAAGTTCCGGCTGCATGGTTCCGGTCAGGCCTTGTTATCGGGGTTTTGGTCAGAATCCCCGGTGCTGGCCTGCCCTTCCTCATCTGCTTTTTTGTCCGTGCGGGCATCATCCGGAATCATGTCTTTATCGTCGTCATACAGAATGCGATGGGCCGGCCCGTCCAGGTCGTCATACTGGCCATTCTTGACGGCCCAGGAGAACAGGAACACGCCCAGGGCCACCAGAAGCAGCATCAGGGGGACCAGGAACATGACAATATGCACGACAACCTCCTTGCATGGGGAATGCGACAGGTGTTTCAGGCCTTCCGGCTAAGGCGCAGGGCGTTAAGTACCACAATGAGTGAGCTGGCAGACATGCCGATCGCGGCCAGCCAGGGTGCCACCAGCCCCGCGGCAGCCAGGGGCAGCGCACAGACATTGTACCCGAAAGCCCAGATCATATTCTGGCGGATAATCCGGCGGGTCTGCCGGCTGGTGTTGAGAGCCTCCACCAGCTGGTAAAGCTGGCCATTCAGCAGGACCGCATCGGCTTTGAGCTGGGTCAGGTCGGCGGCAGTGCCCATGGCCACCGAAATACCGGCGCCGGCCATGGAAGGCAGGTCGTTCAGGCCGTCGCCCACCATCATCACCCGGTGGCCCTCGGCCCGTAGCTGATCCAGCACCTCCAGTTTCTGCTCCGGCGAGGCTTCTCCGATCGCCCGGTCGATCCCCAGCATTTGCGCAACGGTCTGCACGTGGCCGGAGCGGTCACCGCTGAGCAGGATGGTCTGGATACCGGCGTCCTGCAGGGCGCGCACGGCTTTGCCGGCATCATCCCGAACCTGGTCATCCAGCTGGAAGCTGGCCAGCCACTCGGTATCGCTGGCAAGCCAGATCTCCATGCCCCTGGTGGGGGCCGACTCCGGCTCGGGTGCCTGGGTGTGGCCGGCTACAAAACTCTTGTGGCCGATATACACCGGCTGGCCATTGTAGATGCCGGATAAGCCGCCGCCCAGGTGGTTGGTTACGTCGCTAACCGGAACAGACGCCAGGCTGTGAAACACCTTGGCAATCGGGTGTTCCGAATGCTTCTCCAGCCCGGCTGCAAGTTTCAGGGCA